>Ga0101944_10001775_pt1 | contig 40913 bp, 28 predicted proteins | sample DewCreD2012metaG_FD_75245 | JGI IMG/M metagenome (GOLD analysis project Ga0101944, IMG submission 75245) | Hot spring sediment bacterial and archeal communities from British Columbia, Canada, to study Microbial Dark Matter (Phase II) - Dewar... ... | reverse complement strand
GGGGGGAACGCAGCGGTCGCCACCAGTCGCGCGTGGGGGTGGTTCTCCAGGAGATGGTGAACCTGGTGGCCGTTCGCGCCGTAGACGCCGACTCCCAGCTCTTGCGTCATGCGTGCGGTCCCCTTTGCCTCTGGAAAAGCCCGCGACGGCGATTATACTATGAGGGGTTGTGTCCTGCCATACACGATGAGGAGCGCACCGATGAGAGCGTTGGCCCGGCTCGCAGGGGCTGTGTTCGTCGTTTTCAGCGTTGCGCGCGTCGCGCCGGGCGGCGCGTGCACGGCGACGTTCACGGGCGATAAGACGGGGACGTTCCCCGAGGCGCTCAATCTCGACCGCCGGAGCGGGGCGCTGACGGTTGACCTGTCGGGCATTCCGAAGGACGCGGCCGTCTTCCGCGCGGAACTCGTGCTGAGGCTGGTGGGGCCGCACACCCAGCGCTCGCTGGCGCCGACGAAGGTGCATCCCGAGGGAGAAGCCGAGAAGCCGCTGAAGTTCGTCGTTCCTCGCTTCGTGAGCCTCGACGCTCTAGATGCTGTGCAGGCGGCACACAAGGCGGGCAAGCCGCTGGCGCTCAGGGTCGTCTCTACGGCGGCGGGCGTGTCGCACCTGGAGGTGTCCTACGTTGGCGGCAAGCAGAAGGCTGAGGGCATCCCCGCGGTGACCAACGTGAAGGCTTCGCATCGGAAGGGCCAGACGCTTATCACCTTCACCGAGCCGAAGCTTGAGGCGTTCCCCGAGTTCAAGACTGGCGCCGACGTGCGAGCGTTCGCCGCCGACTTCGCCAAGAAGCACCCCGGCCTTGCCTTCCGCATCTGGCGGAGCGCCGAGAAGATCACGCCCGACACGATTGCGAGGGCCAGGCTCGTGGGCGAGTGTGGCTTCTTCTCGTGTTGGAACGCCACGTATCACCAGGAAGAGACGGCGCGGAAGCCGCCCGTGCTCTATCGCGTGAGCGATCTCGGCGAGCCGCTGGCCTGGGGTACCGGCGTCTACGCCCACAACCCCGCCGAGGCGGGCGGGGCCTTCTACGCCGTAAGCGTCGCCCTCAATGGCGAAGAGGACTTCTCGCAGCTCAGCGCCACCGCGGAGCCGGTCCAGGAGGTCGTCGGCCAAGGCGAGCCAATCCTTCAATGGATGGAGAACCCGGACCCGAAGGACGGCTGGATGTATCGCCGCGGCAAGATGGCCCGCCTCATCTACACCCGCTGGGAGGCGTGGCCCCATTCGTCGGTGCCGAACAACCCGATTGACTACCTGGTCGTTCTCCCAATCGAGCCGAAGCCGGAGAAGCCGGGGGGCGAGGCAGAGTACAACTCCTGGCGCGTGGACCCCGCGCCCGTGGGGCTGCACCTCCACTGCTGGGGCGGGAGCCTCAACGGCGGCTACGGCTGGTGGTACAACGCCCATCGCGGCGCCGTCCTCATCGCCTCCAACCAGATCCCCTACGACTGGTGGACCGGCTACCACGAGGCGCTGCGGACGGCCAAGAGCTTCGGCGACGGCCACGTGCGGCCCTTCACGATGAACCGCATGTTCGGCTTCCTCGACTGGGCGGCGAAGCAGCACGCTGAGGCGCCCGAGGCGGTGCGGCCGCTCTGGCCGCGGCTCGACCTCACGCGCGTCTTCACCGCCGGCAACTCGATGGGCGCATCGGGCGCGCCCATGTACGCCATCCGCCACGGCGACCGCATCGCCTGGGCCATCGGCTGGGTCGGCGTCCACGTCCCCGAGCTCAGCCCAGGCTTCAAGGGCTCCTACGAGAACAGCTACGGCAAGCGCGACCCCGCCATCACGATGCCCGACGGCAAGACCTCGCCCTGGGACCACTTCAGCGACGTGTGGTGGATGAAGCACAACCCCAAGGCCGAGACCGGGCTGATCATCGCCTCGAACGGCAAGAACGACGGCGGCATCGGCTGGCCGCAGGCACACCAGTTCGCCCGCACGCTTCAGGAGACGCGGCGGCCCCACATCTACAACTGGGGCCTCAGCGGACACGGCACTCGCACCATCATCGGCGCGAACTTCGACCAGGACGTTCGCACCGACCAATCGCTCCCAGCCTTCACCAACTGCTCGCTCGACGGCAACATCGGCACGGCAACGCCCAAGCTCAAGGACCAGATCGAGGCCGAGCGGAAGCAGCAGCAGGACGAGGTCGCCGACAAGAAGCGCCGAGAGGTGATCATTGACCCCTACGACGGCGACCCCACTGGCGCCTACAACGCCTGGCTCCGCTGGCGCACCGACGACATCGTGGACACAGCGGACGCCTGGGAGCTCACCGTCATACTCCTCGACAAGGCCCCCAAGGACACCTGCACCGTTGACCTCACCCCTCGCCGCCTCCAGAAGTTCCGCACCCCCAGCGGCGCCAAGTTCGCCTACACCGTCACCGACGTCAAGGGCGGTAACGAGCTTGCCAAAGGCACCGCCACCGCCGATGAGCACGACCTCCTCACCCTCAAACAAATCCCCCTCGTCAAGGGCGAGAACCGCGTGAAGGTCCTCCCCTCACGTTGAGCAATCACGACCACGGAGACACGGAGAGCACGGGGAAGAGCCGGCCTGCGCACGGTGTGCATGCTTGCACGCGGAATCGCTGAAGCCGCGGCTCACACCTGCTTTGCCTTCGGCCTCTTGGGCTTCAGCGACACCACACGACCGCCATCCTTCCCCTCGCGGGACCTCAGGTCTTCGGCGATGGCGCGGATGTCCTAGTTGAACTTGGCGGCGTGGGCGTCTCGCGTCCTGCGGACCTCGGCCACGATCGGGTCATTCCTCATCTCGGACCTCCTGACATGTGTTCATGTTACACTCCCTCCGCCGCGCGGGCAAGCTACGGCTGCGGCTTGCAGCGAATGTGTGTCCCCGGTAGGATCCGTGCGTCCAGGCGGGACAGGAACACGTGAATGGATGATCTTCAGCGATTTCGGGCGTGCATGGAATACCAGGCGGTGGACCATGCGCCGTTCTGGGACTGGGGGGCGTGGCCTGAGACGATTGAGCGATGGAAGGCGGAGGGCTTCGACCCCAATCGCAATCCTGCTGCGATCTGCGACCAGAGGCAGTGGGTGGGCCACTGGTTCTTCCCCAACCCGCCATTCGAGCGAAAGGTCATCTTCGAGGATGCCCACCACGTGGTCTACATCAACCACGAGGGCATCCTGATGATGGAGCGACGCGACCAGCCCTACAGCTCGATGCCGCAATTCCTGCGCTTCCCCGTCGAGACGCGAGCGGACTTCCGCCGCTTCTGGCGCGAGCGGATGCGGCCCGACCCCGCGGCCCGCATCGGGGCCAACTGGCAGGAGAGGCTGCGCTCAATGCGGGCGCGCACCGCGCCCTTCATCATCATCTCGGACCGCTGGGGCGGGTTCTTCGGGCCGCTGCGAAACCTCGTCGGCGTCCAGCACCTCTGCACGCTTTTCTACGACGACCCCGCCTTCGTCGAGGAGATGATGGATGCGAACGCCGATTTTGTCATTGCCCTGATGGGTCAGGTGCTCGACGTTGCTGTGCCCGACGCTTTTGGGCTTTGGGAGGACATGGCCTACAACCACGCGCCGCTCGTTTCGCCAGCGATGGTGCGGCGGTTCATGCTGCCGCGGTATCGCCGCGTGGCCGACTTCGTCCGCTCGCGCGGCGTGCGCTACGTCGGCCTCGACAGCGATGGGCAGGTGGACGCCCTCATCCCCGTGTGGCTGGAGGCGGGGTTGAACTTCCTCTATCCCTTCGAGGTTCAGGCGGGGATGGACGTGTTGGCGGTCCGCCGCAAGTATGGCCGCGAGCTGCGGATTTGGGGCGGGGTGGACAAGAGGGCGCTCGCCAACGGCCCCGCCGCCATTGACGCCGAGCTGGCCCGCCTGCGCCCTCTCATCGCCGAGGGCGGCTACATCCCCCACACCGACCACTCCTGTCCGCCCGACATCTCGTTCGCCAACTACTGCTACTACCTGGAACGCCTCGCCCGGGCCTGTCAACGCGGGTGATCAGGTGCCGTCCGTCTGTTTGCCGTTGGCGTTGTCTTTGGGCTATACTACGCCGGGAGCTGGTGAGCCGTAGGAAGCGGAGGTGCACAGCCGCGCTCAGGATTGGTTTCGGCAGTCGGACAGTGTTTGCACCACGTTGAGGGGTTCCGTGACGACGGCGACCACGACTGGGTTTACCCAATGACCAAGCGCGAGCGAGTCGAGCGGGCGATGGCGGGGCAAGAGACCGACCGCGTGCCGCTCTATGACATACTGCTGTGCGACAAAGCGATTGAGCACTTCAGCGGCGAAAAGCTCCCACCGCTCGTCAACAACCCCGAGACGCGGGCGACGGTTGACCGAATGACGGGCAAGGCAATCGAGCGGATGCTCGATGCCACCCGCCACTCGACCTTCGGGCCGCTGGAGGACCGCGAGTTCACCGACGCCGATGGCTTCGTGCTCCGCGAGAGCGCCTTCGCCAAGACCTGCTGGATCGAGCGGCGGCCATTCGACGACGTGCCCGCCGCCGCTGAGTGGCTGAAGAAGTGGACCGCAAGGCAGGCCGAGGCCGCAAAGAGGGTGGTGGCCAACCCGCGCGAGTGCCGCGAGCGGCACGAACGCTGGTTCCGCGATGTGCAGGCCCGCATCGGCGACACGGTGCACCTCTACACCCAACTGGGCGTTGGGCTCGACGACATCCGCCACCGCCTCGGCTTCGACCTCTTCGCCTATCTCGACGCCGAGCAGCCCGGCCTCATCTCCGAGGCGCTCGAGGCCTGCACCCGCCACCACGTGGCCCTCACCCACGCCATCGCCAATGTCGCCCTCTCGCCCGCAGTGCTCACCTATGGCGACATCGCGGGCAAGGAGCGGCTGCTCCACTCGCCCGCCTGGCTGCGGCGGGAGTTCTTCCCCCGCCTCAAACGCCTCAACGACGCCTGGCACGAGCACGGCTTCAAGTGCCTCTTCCACTCCGATGGCTACCTGATGGAGGTGATGGACGACCTCGTGGCGGCAGGCATTGACGGGCTGAATCCCATCGAGACGGTCGCCGGGATGAGCCTGCGCGAGTGCCGCCAGCGTTACCCCAAGCTCTTCCTCGCCGGCGGCATAGACATGAGCCAGCTCCTCTCGAACGGCACGCCCGACCAGGTGCGCGAGGTCTGCCGCCAGGCGGTCCGCGACGCCTATCCCGCCTTCCTCATGGGCTCCACCACCGAGGCCGACAACTCCTGCCGCGCGGAAAACCTAATCGCTATGCACGAAGTGGCGATGGAGGGAGTCCTTTAGCACGCGCCACGTGCAGCGCACCGCGTCCCGCGTGTCCAGAGACAACCGGCCGACGGCCTTCTCGCATTCAAGTGGCACTGGCGCGCGGCACGGAGATCGCGGCACGGAGCGCGCGGCACCGGGCGCGCGGCTATTCGTCGTAGCCCTTGAGGGGGCGGAACCAGATGTTGCGGTAGCGGACGAGGTCGCCGTGGTCCTGGAGGACAAGTGACCCGACGGGCGGGTGGGGCGCGTAGGTGCCCACCTGGCGATGCGTCGTGCGGCCAATCAGCTCGGTGCAGTGGTGGACGACGATGCCGTTGTGGAAGACGGTGACGCGGGCAGGGCTCACGAGCCTGTCGCCATCGAAGCGCGGGGCAATCCACACGATGTCATAGGTCTGCCAGTCTCCCGGCCTGCGGCAGGCGTTGACGAGTGGCGGGAACTGGCCGTAGATGGCTGCCGTCGTACCGTCGGGATAGGTGGGATTCTCGTAGCAATCGAGCACCTGGATTTCGTAGAGGCCCATGAGGAAGACCCCGCTGTTGCCGCGTCCCTGGCTCTCGCCCTTGACGACTGTGGGTGCGGCCCACTCGAGGTGGAGCTGGCAGTCGCCGAACTCTGCCCTGGTCTTGATGTTGCCTGTCCTGGGCACGACCTCCATGTAGCCGCCCTCGAGCTTCCACCCCGCGGGCGAGCCGTCCATCGAGGCCCATCCATCGAGGCTGGAGCCGTCGAAGAGGATAACAGCGTCCGCCGGCGGGTGGCCTGGCCGCTCCTGGGTGCTCTCGGTGCCTGGGGCCACGATGCGCGGCTGCGGGCGAGTGCCGTCGTGGACCCGCCAACGGGTGCCCGGAATGATGGGCGTGTCGCTGTAGCCCAGGTTCTTCTGCTCCGGCGCCATCCGTGACTCCTTTCCCACGTGACTGGTTCGCCACCATCGGACGGGCGCATATCGTATTGCGCCGCCTGGGGCCTGTCAAGGACGCCTTGAGCCGCGCGAGCCGACATGCTATTGTGATCTCCGGGGGAGGGTGGAGAGCTTGGCATGAGAAGAGCCTTGTGCTCGCTCGCAGCGTGCCTGGTTGCCTGGTGCCAGGCCGGAGCTGGCGAAGATGTGGTCCTCGGCACGAAGGTGGGAACGGTGGACGTGCAGCTCTTCATCCCTGGCGAGGCCAGGGTGCTGCGGGGGCTGCTCGTGCATGCCGCCCACTATAAGCTCAGCTCGACGGACCGCTGGGCCGAGGTCTGCCGCACGCTCGGCTTCGGTCACGTGGCGCTCAACATCAACCTCAAGGAGACGAATCGCCCCGTGAAGCTGCGCAAGGCCCTCGACGAGGGGCTGAAGGAGTTCGCCGCAAAGTCCGCCCACCCAGAGCTCGTCAACCTGCCGTTCGCCGGCGTGGGCCATTCGGCCGGCGGCCTGGTCTCGCCGACGCTGCTCAAGACGCCCGAGCGGACGCTGACGACGTGCGTGAGCTGCGGCTGGATCGCCGACCCCGCGAAGCTGACGCCCGAGGCCGCAGCCGTGCCCCACGCCTTTACGCTCGGCGCCATTCCCGACGACTTCAAGATGCTGCCAGGCATCGAGGCAAACTTCCTCCCCGCTCGCAAGCAGGGGCGGCCCTGGGGACTCGTCGTCCAATGGGAATGCGCGCACGACTGGGGCAACTCCGCGGCGTTCTTCGTCCCCTGGACCGTCGCGGTCGCCGAGGCGCGAATCCCGAAAGACTGGGACCCGCTGGCCGGGCCGCCGAAGCTCAACGAGATGAAGCAGGAGGACGGCTGGCTGGGCGACCGCGCGACCGTTGACGGCAACTTCGCCACCGTGGCCCCGTGGGCGGACTACCAGGGCGACAAGGCCCTCGCCTCCTGGTTCCCCAATCGCTACGTCGCATGCGTCTGGCGGGCCATGATGTCGAAGGAATCCCCGGTCGTCCTCGAGCTGGCCGCCGCTGACGGCTCGGCGAAGCTCGCGGGCTACAACCCCAAAGCCGACCGGACCGTGATGGTGAATCACGGGCTTGACATCGTGCTGATCGCCGCGGTGAAGGAGGGCTTTGGGGTCAAGGGCGTGGCCTTCTACGATGGCGACAGGCTGATCGGCGAGGCGACCCAGGCCCCCTGGCAGTTCACCTGGAAGAACCCGGGCCGGGGGCCGCACGCCGTCTTCGCCCAGTGGACCGCGCCCGATGGCAAGCACGGGGTATCGAACCCCGCGCTTGTCGTCGTAAGGAGCGGCGGCCCCCCTTCCGCAAGGCCGTCCTCGCTCCTTGGTCCCGGGGCTAGAGCTGGGTACAATGCGGCCGCCGTTTCTCGAGACCATAGAGGGGGACGCTCGTGAGCCTGGCCCGCACCACGCTCGCAGCCGCTATCGCTGCTGTGGCAACGCCCGCCATCGCTGCCCAGCCCGACATCCTCCTCGCCGACTTCGAGGGCGCCAACTACGGCGATTGGAAGGCCGAGGGCGAAGCGTTCGGCCCCGGGCCGGCACGCGGCACGCTTCCCAACCAGATGCGCGTCGAGGGCTTCCTCGGCAAGGGACTGGTCAACACCTACTACAGGGGCGATGGGACGACTGGCACCCTCACATCGCCGCCGTTCACGATCGAGCGGCGCTTCATCTGCTTCCTCGTCGGCGGCGGAGGCTACAAGGACGAGACCTATATCGCCCTGCTTGTGGACGGGAAGGCGGTGCGCACCGCCACAGGGCCAAACATCCAGCCCGGCGGCTCCGAGCACCTGAGCTGGCACGCCTGGGACGTCGCCGACCTCGCCGGCAAGCAGGCCGTCATCCAGATCGTGGACAAGCGCTCCGGCGGCTGGGGGCACATCAACGTTGACCACATCATCCAGTCCGACCGCAAGCACGAGGAGAAGCCCGCAATGCGCGAGATCGCCATCGAGAGGCGCTACCTGCACCTGCCCGTCAAGAACGGCGCAGCCAAGCGCAGGATGAAGGTCTCCGTCGGTGAGAAAACCGTTGACGAGTTCGACATCGAGCTAGCCGAGGGCCAGGCGGACTTCTGGGTGTTTCTGGACATGGCCCCCTATAAGGGCAAGACGGCGAGGATTGACGCCGGCCGCCTCCCCGAGGAATCAAAGGCACTTGAGGCCATCACCCAGGCCGATGAAGTGCCCGATGCCGCCGGCCTCTACAAGGAGAAGTACCGCCCCCAATTCCACTTCTCCTCGCGGCGCGGCTGGAACAACGACCCCAACGGCCTCGTCTTCTACAAGGGCGAATACCACCTCTACTACCAGCACAACCCCTACGGCTGGAACTGGGGCAACATGCACTGGGGACACGCCGTGAGCCGCGACCTTGTGCACTGGGAGGAGCTGCCCATCGCCATCTACCCCTCCCGCTATGGCGACTGGGTCTTCAGCGGCAGCGCCGTCGTGGACAAGGACGACACCGCCGGCTTCAAGGCCGGCGACGAGGATGTGATCGTGGCGGCCTACACCAGCACCGGCCGCGGCGAGGCCATCGCCTACTCGCTCGACCGCGGCCGCACATTCACCGACTACCCCGGCAACCCCGTCGTCCGGCACTCGGGCCGCGACCCCAAGCTCATCTGGTACGCCCCAGGGAAGCACTGGGTCATGGCCGTCTATGACGAGCACAAGGGCAAGCGTTGGATCGCCTTCTACACCTCGCCCAACCTCAAGGACTGGACCTTTCAGTCGCGGACCGAGGGCTACTATGAGTGCCCCGAAATCTTCGAGCTGCCCGTAGACGGCGACAAGTCGAAGACCCGCTGGGTCCTCTACGCCGCCGACGGTGCTTACGCCATCGGCTCCTTCGACGGCAAGGCATTCACCCCCGACCAGCAGGCCAAGCGCCGGTTCAACTGGGGCAACTGCTTCTACGCCTCGCAGACCTTCAGCGACATCCCGCCCTCCGACGGCCGCCGCATCCAGATCGCCTGGGGACGCATCGGCCACAAGGACATGCCCTTCAACCATATGATGAACTTCCCTGTCGTCCTCACCCTGCGGACCACCGACGAGGGCGTGGTGATGTTCGCCGAACCGGTCCGCGAGATCGCGCTCCTTCACGCCAGGAAGCACGCCTGGGCGGGCCTCGCGCTCAAGGAGGGGGGCGAGAACCCGCTGAAGGACCTCAGTGCCGAGCTTCTCCACATCAGGGCCGAGCTAGAGCCTGGCGACGCGGCAGAGGTCGGCCTTAGAGTCCGGGGCACGGTCGTCGCTTACGACGCCAAGGCCGGGCAATTGGCCTGCAAAGGCTGTAAGGCGCCGCTGAAGCCCGAGGGCGGCAGGGTTCGCATGGAGATTCTCGTGGACCGCACCTCGGTGGAGGTCTTCGCCAACGGCGGCCGCATCTACATGCCCGTGGGCGTCGTCCACCCCGACGACGACCTCTCCTGTTCCGCCTATGCCAGAGGCGGCGCCGCCAGGGCTACCATCGAGGCCCACGAGCTTCGCTCCGCCTGGGAACGGCGCTGAGCGCAACACGGGAGGCCCATGGAGAGGGACAGCATGGAGTGGACACCTGCCATCCGAGCCGGCGGGCGTGTGGGGCTGGCCCTGATCGTCAGCGCGGCTTGCATGGCCCGCGCCGGGGCCTCGCCCTCCCTCACCCGCTGCCCGCCCATCGCATTCGTCAAGCGCAACGGCCACGGCCTGCGCGGCACCAACGCGACAATGCACTCCCACATGACCGGCGTCGGCGCCGCAATCTGCGTCTATGACCCCGCCAAGCCCGAGGAGGGCGCGAAGACAATCTTCGAGGACAAGACGGGCTTCATCATGGACATCAGCCCGTCCTACGACGGCAGGCGGCTCGTCTTCACCTACAAGCGCGAGGTGCCGAAGCGCCAGGACTCGCATCACATCTGGGAGATCAACGCCGACGGGACTGGCCTCCGCCAGATCACAAGCGGCCGCTACCACGACTTCAACCCCGTCTACCTGCCCGACGGCCGCATCTGCTTCGCCTCAACGCGCGTGGAATCCTACTCGCTATGCCAGGACTTCCTGGCCTGCGCCCTCTACACCGTCGCCCCCGACGGCTCCGACGTCCGCCGAATCGAGTACAGCACCCTCTGCGACGTCTCGCCCTCCGTCATGGACGACGGCTCGATCCTCTACACCCGCTGGGAGTACCAGGACAAGAACATCTTCTGCACGGAGGCGCTCTGGACGGTGAACCCCGACGGGACGCGGGTGCAGCTCTTCTACGGCAACACGCTGACGGTCCCGAACGCGCTCTATGGCGCGAAACAGGTGCCCGGCACCCGCAAGGTCATCGCAGTCATGGCCGCCCACCACTACCCACCCCTGGGCGCCATCTGCCTCATTGACCGCTCGCTCGGCCACGAGAATGTCGAGGGTATCGTCAACATCACCCCCGAAGTGCCCTACAGGCCCACCGTGGGCAAGCACTGGCGCGAAACCAGTTGGGGGCCTGGCGACGTCTTCTACCCCTGGTCCTATACGGACCCCTATCCCCTTGAGGAGGACCTCTTCCTGGTCTCCTACGGCGGCCCCCTCAAAGGTGGCCCGCAGCGCTATCGCCTGTTCGTGATGGACGCCCAGGGGAACAAGACGCTCCTGTACGAAGACCCGCAGGCATCGTGCTTCTGCCCCGTGCCGCTGCGGCCGCGGCAGACCCCTCACCGCATGGCCGGCGCGCCTGTTGTTGGCAACCGGCCCCCGCCCGCCGACCCGAAGGGGGAGGCGCGCTTCTTCTGTCTCGACGTCTACCAGGGCCTCCTCGACAAGGGCGTGACTCGCGGCATGGTCAAAGAGCTCCGCGTCATGAGCCAGCTCCCCAAGAAGTATAACACCGAAGGCCCACGCTACTCCGACCACTACCCGGCGATCGGCGAGGGCACCTACTACGTGAAGTACAACTATGGCACCGTGCCCGTGGCGGAGGACGGCTCGGCCTACTTCACCGCGCCCGCGGGCGTCGAGCTCTACTTCCAGGCCCTCGACAAGGACGGCAAAGAGGTCCGCCGCATGGGCACCGTCACCCAGGGCACGGACGGCGAGACCCAGAGCTGCATCGGCTGCCACGAATCGCGCTCGCACGCACCCCCGGCACAGCTCCTGTCGTGGAAGAGGCTGGCGAGGCCTCCGGACCGCATCACCCCGCCCCCCTGGGGCGAGGGGCCGGTGGACTTCGTCAAACAGGTCCAGCCCGTGCTGGACAACTATTGCGTCCGATGCCACAGCGGCCCTAAGCCCGACGGCGGCATTGACCTCTCGGGCGACAAGACGCGCCTCTTCAACATGGCCTTCGAGACCCTCGTCTTCACCCCCGGCCTCGTCGAGCGCTACCACATCAACCCCGGCCCCACGGGCAACTTCCCGCCCCTGGCCACAGGCTCCTGGGTCAGCCGCCTCACCAAGCTGCTGGAGACGAAGTACAAGGAGGTGGACGACGAGAGCCGCCGCCGCATCTACACCTGGATTGACGCCAACGTGCCCTACTACGGCACCTGGGACATGACACGCCCGCACACCTTCGGGGGGCGCGACACGTGGCTCGATGTGGGCGGCAAGCCCCTCCCCTGGTTCGCCGAGTTCCAAAAGGCCTATCAGGAAGCCTTTGGCAAGGCGGCAGACGAGGCCAAGGGGGGTGCTCGCGGCCGCATCGCCGGCGTCAAGCACACTGACATCAACCTCACGCACCCCGAATGGAGCCGCGTGCTGACGCGGAACCTGGCGACGAGCGCCGGCGGCCTCGCCGACGACGCCAAGGCCATTTTCAAGTATAAGGACGACGCCAGATACCAAGCCATCCTCAAGGCCATTGAGGGCGGCAAGGCGGCCCTCCTTGCCAAGCCTCGCATGGACATGCCCGGCGCCGTCCCAGTCCCTCAGCAACGCGACTTTGGTAGGACGTTCTAGCGGAGGCAGCGATGAAGAAAAAGACTTCGCCCGTCCGTGTTGCCGGGCGCACGATCAAGGAGTGGGAGCGGCGTTCTGCCGAGCTGGACAAGGAGATGGCCGGGACACGGGAGAACGCCAAACCCCTCTCTGTCCGGGAGCGGCGCTTGTATCGCTCGGCCATCTGAGCCCACAAGAAAGGGCGTGGGAAGCGATGAGAGAGCTTCTGGTGTTCTACGTTCTTGCGTCCTCTGCCCTCATCTGCCGGTCACTTGCATCAGGCCAAGTTCCTGGGCGGCCGCCAGGCGGGCCGATGTGGGACACGGCGGCGCTGTTCAAGCCGCCGAGGACGGTCCCCGCTGAGGGCTTTCAGGCCGAGGGGATGCGGGCGGTGTTTTATGAGGGCCTGCCCTATCGCGGCAAGCCTACGCGTGTCTTCGCCTGGCTCGGCATCCCGAGGGCCGAGCCCGGCAAGAAGCTGCCAGGCATGGTGCTCGTCCACGGCGGGGGCGGCACCGCCTTCGCAAACTGGGTGAAGCTATGGAACGACCGCGGCTACGCGGCAATCTCGATGGACACCTGCGGCTGTGTGCCGAAAGGCTCCTACGGCAACTGGCAACGCCACGCCCAGGGCGGCCCACCCGGCTGGGGCGGCTGGACCCAGATCAACGAGCCGCGTGAGGACCAATGGACCTATCACGCTGTCGCCGCGGCCATCCTCGGCCATTCGCTCCTCCGCGCGCAGCCGGAGGTGGACCCCGACCGCATCGGGCTCACAGGCATCTCCTGGGGCGGCTACCTGGCCTGCATCGTGGCCGGCGTGGACCACCGCCTGAAATGCGTCGTGCCCGTGTACGGGTGCGGCTTCACCAATGAGCACGGCTTCGCGGGCAGCGTGGCCTCCCTCGGCAAGGAGGGCGCCGAGCGCTGGATGCGCTGGTGGGACCCCTCGGTCTACCTGCCCGACGCCAAGATGCCGATGGCCTGGGTGACGGGTACGAACGACTTCGCGTACACGATGAACGCGCTCCAGAAGTCCTATCGGTTGCCGAAGGGGCCGCGGACGCTGTGCATCCGCATCCGGATGCCGCACGGCCACGGCCCGGCGGGCGAGGCGCCGAGGGAGATTCACGCCTTCGCCGACAGCATTCTCAAAGGCGGCGACCCCTTGCCGACCATCACTGGCCATGGGCGCGATGGCAATCGCGTGTGGGCGGCCTTCGCGAGCAGGCGCCCCGTCGCCAAGGCCGAGCTGTGCTTCACCCGCGAAGCTGGGAGGTGGCAGGACCGCAAGTGGGAGGCCCTCCCCGTTCAGCTCGCGGCTGGCAAGGCCGAGGCCGTCCTGCCCGATGGCACCACGGTCTACTACCTCAACCTTTTCGACGACCGCGGCTGCGTGGTTAGCACCGAGCACGAAGAGGTTGCCGCACTCCCGAACGCTCCGTTACGTTCGGGAGGGTGACCCTGCAAGCCGGGTCCGCGGGGTGGGTAGGCGCCAGTGTAGTCATTAACGAGCATACCACCATCGGATACGTGACCGACAAGCCCGAGGCTGGTTTCGATCTCCAGAGCGCCTAAAGCGATGTAGCCTGAGAGCGTCAGGACAGAGAGCGGCCGGAATCTCCGGAAAGAAGACCTCCCGACAACTCCTCTATGACCCCAGGACCAGCAAGCCTAGCCTCCGAATCTACAACGTGATGCCCTTACCCTAAGCCGGTCGGTGCCCCACCGGGGGCGAGCAGGCGGGCCGCGGGGCTCCCGAAAAGAGATCAAGATCGGCAAGATCGGCAAGGTCGGGTATGCTGTGGTGCCCCGCGCCGAGCTACCCAAGATGTTGGGGGCGCCGACCGGTATCGGCTGAGGCCGGCGGTACGCATGGGCAGATGGTGTGCCCACCCTGCCCCGTTCTCGCAGCGGGAGGCGGGCTAGAGGACTTTGGAGCCCGGGGGCATGTCTTCGTCGGTGGTGAGGATGATGACGCGGGCGCCGTCGGGGGTCTGGGCGGCCAGGAGCATGCCGCGGCTCTCGATGCCGCGGAGGACCGCCGGGGCAAGGTTGGCGACGACGATGATGCGCTTGCCCAGCAGCTTGGCCTTGTCGGGGTAGTAGGGGCGCAGGCCGGCGACGAGCTGGCGCTCGGCCCCCTCGCCGAGGTCCACCTTCAGAACGTAGAGCTTGTTGGCGTTGGGGTGGTCCTCGATGGCGGTGATGAGGCCGACGCGGAGGTCCATCTGTTTGAACTGGTCGTAGGTGAGGTCGGGCACGGCATTCCCCCTGTCTTGGGTTTCGGGTTTCGGGTTGCGCGTTTGGCACTTTGCGTACCACGAGGGCAGAGCGGAGGGCGGCTGTGCCGGAGGCTATGCTTTGGCGGTGGCCTCGCGGGCGGGCGCCGGTGGCTGGGGCTTCTTGGCGTAGTCGGCCTCCGCCGGCTCGGGCACGACGCGCAGGAGTTCTCGGATGATGTCCTCGGTCGTCACCCCCTCGGCGTCGGCGTTGAAGTTGGTGAACATGCGGTGGCGCATCACTGGGATGGCGAGTGCGCGGATGTCGTTGCACGAGACGTTGTAGCGGCCGTTGATGATGGCGCGGGCCTTTGCGCCCAGGATGAGGTACTGGCAGGCGCGCGGGCCGGCGCCCCACGAGAGCCAGTCCTTGACGAACTGCGGGGCCGTCGGGTCCTTGGGCCGCGAGGCGCGCACCAGGTTCACCGCATAGTCCACCACGTGGTCGGAGACTGGTACGCGGCGGACGATCTTCTGGATCACCAGGATGTCGCTCCCGCGCAGGACGGGTTGGAGCTCCACCTCGCTCTCGTAGGTGGTGGTCTTGACGATCTCCCGCTCCTCGTCACGGCTCGGGTAATCAATGATGACGCTGAACATGAAGCGGTCGAGCTGGGCCTCTGGCAGGGGATAGGTGCCCTCCTGCTCGATGGGGTTCTGGGTGGCCAGCACGAAGAAGGGGGGCTCGAGGTCATAGGTGACGCCGGCGCACGAGACCTGATGCTCCTGCATGGACTGGAGGAGCGCGGCCTGGGTCTTCGGCGGCGTGCGGTTGATCTCGTCGGCCAGGATGATGTTGGCGAAGACCGGCCCTCGGACGAAGCGGAAGCTCCGCTTGCCGCTCGCGCGGTCCTCCTCGATGATCTCGGTGCCCGTGATGTCGCTGGGCATAAGGTCTGGGGTGAACTGGATGCGGCTGAACTTGAGCTTGAGCACCCGCGCGAGGGTGCTGATCATGAGGGTCTTGGCCAGGCCCGGCACGCCGATCATCAGGCAATGGCCGCGGGCGAACAGGCAGCACAGCAGGTGCTCGATCACCTCGTTCTGGCCCACGATGACCTTGTGGATCTCCCGCAGGAGGATGTCGCGGGCCTTGCCGAGCTTCTCGACGGCCTCGATGTCCTCCGCCCTGCGTTCGCCCACGCCTGGCTGCTGGTCCACGGACGCTCCTCCGGGAAGTCCCACGGGGCCTCAGCACACCGCCGTCAGGGCGCCTTCTGGATCCTGCCCGAGCGGATGCAGGCGGTGCAGACCCTAGCCCGCCGCACACGTCCGCCCTGGATGACGCGCACCCGCTGGAGATTCGGGCGGAACACGCGCCTGGTGATGCCCGTCGTCTTCAGCCCGATGCCGCCCTTCTTCTTTGGCAGGCCCCTCCGCGCGATCATGCGCCCGAACGCCACATGCTTGCCACACAGCTCGCACACTCTCGACATGCTCCACCTCTCTCCGCGTAGTGGATGATGACAAGGCAATAGTATACCAGCATGCCCCGGGCGATTCAAATCCTCCAGCCGACGGACCGTGGCCCGCAGCTCTGGCATCGCGCTGTCAGGGTCGCGCGTCCGACCCTCACCCCGCCCTCTCCCTGCAAGTGACAGGAACCTCCAACGCCCCTGCCTTCCAGGGAGGGGGTAGCGGGAGGATTGAAGCCCGTTGCTTGCGCACGGGCCGGGCTCAGCGCGACCGTTGGCCCACCCGCTCGGTTACAGCAGGACTGGCTCCCCTGTGCACCCCGCGGCGCGCATCGGGACCGCGCAGCCGCGCGCCCTCACCTCGGCGCGCTCACCCTCTCCAGCGCCTGGGCGATGGCCTCCTCGAGTCGGGCCTTCTCGTCGTCGGAAGGGATTGGGTCTAGATGCTCGAACGGGGCCTCCTTGAGCCGTTCGAGCGGCTTGGCGGCGGCCGGGTCGCCGATCTGCCCCAGGGCCACGATGGCGGCCAACAGCGGCCTTGCATTTGTTGTCTCCAGCAGCTTGATGAGCGGCTCCACCGCCGCCTGGTCGCGGAGCATACCCGCCCCCTCGGCGGCCCCCGCGCTCACCTCGGGGTTCTCGTGGCCCAGCAGCCCCCTGATGGCCTCGGCGGATGCCTGGTCATTGAGCTTCCCCAGCGCCACGCACGCGGCTGCAACCACCAGAGGCTCATCGTCCGCCAGGCCCTTGCGGAGCGCTGGCAGCGACGCCCGGTCCCCCATCTCGGCCAGCGCCCGCATGGCCCCTGCGCGCGCCGCCGCGTCCCCAGTGTCCAGCAGCGAGCGGTAGAACCGCACCTCCTCCTCAGTGCCCACGACGTTGGGGCGGCCCGGCCCCAGGCAGCTCACAACCCAGTAGCCCACGCACAACACCGCCAGCGCAGCAGCCGCCACGGGCAGCACCTGTTGCCAGCGCAGCTTCTGGCGTTCCTCCCACCACACCGGCGGCCAGATGCGCATCGGCGCAAAGCCTCCTTCCCCTCCTCGTAACCATCGGCGATTCTATCCGTCCGCCGCAGGGCTGTCAACCGCGCCGGCTCATACTCGCCGTGAGTATGCCGCCCTGCCTTGATACCAGCCTGGCCCCGGTCGTCCTCATCCTCGTCCCCGTCCTCGTTATCGGTCCCAGGCCGCCTCATTCCAGGATGATCGGGGACGAGGACGAGGGACGAGGACGAGGACGATTGAGGAACTGAGGCGGCCACCGGGATGAGGGAGGTGCTCTCTCGGCGCCGGCGTGATTGACAGGGTGCATGGCGGCCGTTAGAATGTCCTCAAGCCAGGAGGGCGATGACCGTGTTCACAGGCATTATCGAGGCGATGTGCCCCGTGGTCGAGTTGCGCCGCGGGGCCACATGGCGCCTGACGATTGACCTCGGCCGCCTCGCGGAAGGCGTCCGCCTCGGCGACAGCATCGCCGTCAACGGCGTGTGCCTTACGGTCGCCGCCCTCAGCGGCGCCCGCGCCGCCTTCGACGCCATCGGGGAAACCATCAGCCGCACCAATCTCGCCACCATCGCCAAGGGCCAGCGGGTGAACATCGAGCGCTCGCTGCGGGTCGGCGACAGGCTGGGCGGCCACTTCGTCGCGGGGCATGTGGACGCTGTCGGCACCATCCGAGCGAAGGATAGGCGGCCGGCGGAGACGGTGCTGCGCGTCGCCATCGGCCCCGGGCTGACCCGTTTCATGGCCATCAAAGGGTCGGTTGCCGTGGACGGCGTGAGCCTCACGCTGGTCGAGGTCGCCCGCGACACCTTCGCCGTCGCCCTCATCCCCTACACACTGGCCGAGACCACCCTGGGCGTCAAAGGCCCAGGCGACACCGTAAACGTCGAGGTGGACATCCTCGCCCGCTACGTCGCCCGCCAGCTCGGCGGCGATGGCATCTCCGCCGACACCCTCCGCGAGCACGGCTTCTCCTGAGTGCAGGCGTGGCCCGGTCAGCCGGGGTGAAGAGCGACGAAAAATCGCCGCTTTCCGAGGGGCTGTCGAATCGCTCACGCACCCGCTGAGCATGGGGCGGTAGCCTTTTTCGGGAGTGCCCGCTTCGCCAGCGCTCTTTCATTGTATTGGGGGGAGGGGGTTGAACAAGTGTGGAGTCGCTCCCACGCAACGACCGCGGGACGCGACAGGCGGCCGTTTGACGTGCTTCAACGCCATCCGTGGGGTGCGTTGTGCTCGGAGCGCGCCGCGCACCAGAGCGCTTTGACCTCGGCAGCCGACAGCGGGCGGCGGAAGATTGCGAAGTCGTCAATCAGTGTAGGCTCGCCCTTGAGAACGCCGATGCGGAAGCGGCCCGTGGCGAACTCCTCGGGCTTGATCGGGCGCTTGAGTGTGATGCTCGGCAGCGCCTCGCCGTCGAGGTGTGCCTCAAGCAATGACGGCCTCCAGGTGATGACGACGAGGTGCCAATCGCCGTTCCGCCACGTCTTGGTCGCGTCGCCGGCTGTCGAGGCCAACACGTTAGGGATGCCCGGCAGCCCGTGGCAAGTGAAGATGAAGCAGTTGTGGCGACGGCGTCCGCCGCCGAGCTCGCCCTGGCGTTGGAGGCACATCACTCCGGTGCCGAAGGCGTGGAAGAAGTAGATTGACGGCTCATCGGGCGCCCGTTTCCATCCCGCGGGGCAGAGCCAGAAGGCCAGGCTCCCTGGCCGAGGCACGGGCATATTGCCCGCCATCGCGTATTCAAGCTCGGCCCCCTCGCTGTCGCCGAAGAGGATCGCCTGGCCCCACAGCCCGGGCTTGAGGCGCACCTTACCGTTCACCTTCAGCGGTCTGGCCTCGCCGGCGGCCATGTCGGCGATGGCCGAATCATCGTCAAAGCTCTTGTAGAAGAGGATGTCGTCGGAGAAGAGGTCGAGGGCGGGCGTTGAAGGCATGGGCCAGCGCTGCGGAGTCTGTTCCGCTCCCGCTGCCTCTTCTGGCACGCCGCACAGCCAGAAAAGTGCCACCAGAAGGCATCCGGGCGCGAAGCGGAGGTCATTCTGGGCGGAGCGAGAAACCTCCCTATGGCCACGCGCCATGGTAGATGCTTCGCTTCGCTCGGCATGACAACTGTTCACGGCGCCTGCCTCAATACCGCTGTGGTCCGCTCACTCACTGACGATGAACAGCTTGAAGTCGTGCCGCTTGAGGGAGAAGGAGTATGTCCCCTCCCCTGCCCGCTCGATGGGTTTGGCGGTTTCGCTGTCAATGGCCGCAGCGTCGGGCTTGAGGCCGAGGGAGGGGTCGAGGGTGAGGCGGCAGGTGCCGTCGGCACCAGTGTTGGTGACGAAGACGGCGACGGCGCCGGGCTTGGCGATGACAAGGGCCTTGGCCTCGATGCCCTCGATGCGGATGGGCTGCTTCTCCCAGTAGCGAATGACGCGGCACTGTTCGGTGCCGTAGCCGAAGTCGTAGAGCTTCTTGTAGACGGTCTGGAACGGCTCGCCGTAGGCCCAGGCGGGGTAGATTTCGTGGACGAGGCACCAGGCGAGACAGGTGCGGGCGACCCAGGACTGAAGCTCTTTCTTGGTGGCGTGGAGGCCGAGGAGCGCGGTGGGGCGGCTGCCGGTCTGGAGGCCAATCGAGGTCGCACGCACGTAGTCCTCGGCGAAGCGGTCGTGGGCGTCGGTGTCGCCGTAGCGCCACTCCCAATCGAGGTTGATCGCCGCCCAGGTGTTGATGGGGACGATCTGGGTGTTGGTCATGTGGGAGACGTTGACGAAGGGGCGGCCTTTCTGCCAGCAGAGGATGGCGGCGCGCTTGAGGTAGTCGCGCATCGTCCAGAGGCCGCAGGCGGGCTGAAGGGTGCCGTCGTCGCGGTAGTAGGCGCCGCCACCCACGATGTTCTTGTTGGCCTTGAGGAAGGCGTTGTCGAAGTAGATGCCATCGAAGGCGCCGCTGTCGAGCATCTTCTCGAAGTAGTAGAGGGCAAAGTCCTGGAAGCTCGGCACGGGGTCCACGTCGTAGGCGACGGGCGTGGCGGAGCGGGTGGTGTAGTCGCTCACGAGCCACTCGTCCTGGAAGACCGTGAAGTCCTCGCAGCGACCGCACCCGCGGGCGTTGGTGTAGGGGATCATGATGTCGGGCTGGGACTTGAAGGAGCTGACGCCGCTCCAGATATGGGCGTCCCACATCTTGTCGCGCTGGCCGTCGGGGCCGTATCTGCGTAGCCAGTTCTCGAAGAAGGGGCGGTCCTCCTTGCCCGTGCGGCGGATTTCGGCGAACTTGTCGTAGATCGAGGTGTCCTTGTCGCGGGGGAAGACGTCGTGGTCAACTCCGCCCCAGTAGAAGGTCGCGCCGAGGACGTGGTAGCGAAGGAAGTCGGGAGCCTTGCCAACGAGCGAGTTGAGGCGCCGCCACGAGGACTTGGCCATCATCGGCTTGGTGGGCGTGGCCTGGAGGCCGAAGACGATCTTGCGGGGGCCGGGCAGCGGGCCGGGCTTGTTGATGAAGTGCACGCGAAGCTCGACCACCCCCTTGCGGCGGATGAGTTCGAGGGCAGGCTTCTTGTCGTCGAGGAACCAGCCCTCGTCGCTGTCGGCGAACCAGGCGATGCCGCGTTCCTCGTCCCCGAGCCAGATGTAGGGGATGAAACTGCCCGCGATCTCCAGCCGGGACGCCTTGCTGCTGTCCCACACGACGCCCTCGCCCTTCGGCACCTCGCCGGCGTAGTTGAACCGCAGCCCATCGCCGCAGACGTGCATGAGCTTGGCGATCTCCTCGCGGAGGGGGATGACGAGGTCAAGCCCGACCGTGGCAGGATTGGTTCTTTGCGCCACCTTGATGGCGACCTTCATCATCCCATCGTAGTCGAATGTGCATTCGGCGAAGGCGTTCAGCCCTCCTGACATGCACGCCGCCTCAAGAACTACAGTGGTGTCCGTGGCTGAGACGACGCGAACGTCAGTCCCGGGCGGGACGAAGGCGCCTGCGCCGTCTGTCTCGTAGCGGATAGGCGCTGCCAGGACGGACGTGCCCTTGCTGGTCACTTGATCCCATAGCCCGTACTTGTTCATCACATGCTCACGGAGGACAGAGCGAACCGCTTTCCCCTCCACCTGAAGCGGCGTGAAGGGGGGCATGGCTTTGTCGGAGATGCCGAGCTTGTTGTGCTCCCAGGGGAAGACCTTGCGGAGGAATTCCTTGACGGGCGATTCCTTGGGCACGCCTTTGCCGCCGGTAAGCTCGGCGAGGACCTCGTAGGTGCCCTCGGCCAGCTTCGGCAGGTCGGCGACGAGTTCGCAGCGGCCATTCTTGAGCGGCGGCATGGGGACGCGCGCGAGTGCTTCTGCGGTTCCTTTGCGGCGGACGACGAGGGTAGCGCCCGTGACTTCTTTGGCGGCGGGGAGGCTGCTCACGTCGAGGCGGGCCTTGAGCTTGTTGTGGTAGGGGTAGTAGCCGAAGGCCAGCTCGATGGCCTCGCGCTCGTGGAGGGCCACGCGCCAGCGGGTATCGGGCTTCTCCAGGCTCCAGACGAAGTCGCGGGCGAAGAAGGTGGTCTTGCCGTCGGCACTGGTGACGGCGATGGCCGAGAGATTGTCGCCCTTGGCATAGGTCGAACCGTCGAGGCGAACGGTCTTCGATTCACCCGCCGCAAGAGCGACTTCCTCGGCCTTCTCAGTGGCCGGGCTGTCCACGTGCTTGTTGGAGAGAGCGACCTTGAGGGCCATCGGCTTTTCGGTCGGGTTGGCCAAGCGGGTGGCGAGGACGGCCCTATTGGCCTTGGCGTCGGCGAGTTCGAGCACCTGAACGACGGGTGCGGTCTTCTCCCATCGGACGACGCCCATCGTTTCGGGGTCGTCGTAGGCGATGGGCGTGGGCGACCACTCGCTCTGCTCCCAGGGCTGCTGCCAGTTGCGTCCGACGCGGACGCCCCACTCGCTGCCGGCGAGTTCGCCCTTGAAATCGAGGGCGGCAAGGGGAATGGCGAGCTCGACGCTCCACCAGCCGTCGGCGGCCTTGCTGGCGAAACGCCAGTTCACGCGCCAGGCTGTGGAGGTCATGCCCTTGGTCTTGTCGTGGGCGACGTCGTAGAGTGCGCCGAGGGGGTTGACGATGATCTGGTAGCAGATGCGTTGGCGGGCTTTGTACGAGCGGAAGGGGTCGAACCACAGTTCCAGCGAATCATCGCGGTAGGCCTGAACGTCTACGTTTTCACGGGGCTGCACGCGGGTGAGGAGTCCGCCTTCGGGCGGCAGTTCAGTCTTGACGGCGATGAAGGTTTCCTTGCCGTCGGAGCCGAGCCAGAAGACCCCCTCGCGGCTCGCCAGGCGTTTCCTCCCATGCGACGCGAAGCCGATCTGCCGCGTCGCCCCGGCCCACTCCTCTTCGCCGATCACCCCGTCAATCGCCGGCGCCTTCGCCATTAGCGGCAGGGAGATCGTGGGGCTGTGCAGTTCCGCAGCGAAGGCGACACCCAACGTCAAAACACACGGCAGAAGGAACGAACGCCCCATGCCTGCCTCCTCTCTCCCCAATCGGCAATCGGGCATTGGCAATCGGGAATGCTCTCAGTTCTTCATCCCGGTCAGTGTGATGCCCTGGATGAAGTAGCGCTGGCAGAAGAAGAACATGACGACGACGGGAAGGGCCATGAGGGCGCTGGCGGCCATGATGAGGCCGAAGTTGCCCCCCGCCTGGGTCTGAAGCCCGAAGATGCCCAAAGCCAGCGGGTACTTTGACTGGTCGTTGAGGAAGATCAGCGGACCCATGAAGTTGTTCCACGAGCCCATGAAGGTGAAGATGGCAATGGTGGCCAGGGCCGGGCCGATGCTGGGCAGGATGACGTGGCGGTAGACGCCGAGGTACGAGCACCCGTCAATCTTCGCCGCGTCCTCCAGGTCCTTCGGGATGCCGCGCATGAACTGCCTCAGGAGGAAGATGTTGAAGGCCGAACCGCAGAAGCTCGGCACCCAGAGCACGAGCAGGGTGTTGTACCAGCCGAGGTTCTTGAAGATCAGAAACGACGGCACCATTGTGACGGCGCCCGGGAGCATGAGGGTGCCGAGGAGGAGGATGAAGCAGAACTCGCGCCCCGGCCAGCGCAGCCGCGCGAAGGCGTAGGCGGCCAGCGAGCTGCCGAGGAGCTGGCCGACGATGTTCATCAGGCACAGGAACGAGCTGATGGCGACGTAGCGCCAGAAGGGCATGTGCTTGAAGGCCCAGCGGAAGTTATTCCAGAGCTTCGTGCCCCAGGCTTCCGTGCGAGAGCGGCCGCGGAGCGTGAGGGTGAGGCGCATCTTGCCCGGCTCCGCGAAGTCGCTCACGCCAGCGGGCTTGAGCACGATCCAGCTCTTGACCTTCATGGAACGGTCATCGTCGCTGGGGAACTGCCAGACGAGTTCCTGCCACTGGTCGCTGCCGGCGTTGTACGGCTCGGCGCTCGCCCAGCGCTGGCCGTCGGCCTCGAGCGTGGCGTCGAGGGCGTTCCACGAGTGGTCAGGCCGCAGGCTGAGGATGAGCTTTTTCATCTTGGCCACTGGGAAGCCGAGCGGGAGGACAGCGGAGAGCGTGGCCTCGCGCTTCCCGCTCTTTGCGAAGTCGTATGATAGGAGCGCGCAGGGGCGGCCCTCGGTCGTCTGGTTGGCAAGGGTGCAGCCCTGGGCCTGCCACACCGAGGCGGTAGGCTCGGCGCGGCGGAGGGTTTCCTCCTGCTGCTCGATGCTCTTGGCCCGTAGGGGGCCGATGAGGAAGCGCTTGTACGCCTTGTCGCGGCAATTGGCGATCAGGCTCGGCGTGAGCTGCCTGGACCACTTCTCCAATAGCGTTTCGACCGACTCGAACCAGGCCTGGTCCGCAACGTTGCGTGCCGCCGCGAGGAAGATGCCTTCGAGCATCTCGCTCCGCAACTCGTCGGCTGGGGCCGAATGCGGCGGCAGCTTGGCGGCGTCCACAGCCTTGGCCGTGGCGTCCAGGAGCGCGGGGCGCACCTCGTCCCATCGCATGCGCGGGCACGCCCGTGGCCGCCCGACGGGCTCGAACTCATCGCGGGCGACGTAGGGCGAGGCGGTCGCCGCCGAAGGCGTCCGAGGCAGCCATGTCGGCGGGTCGCGGAATTGCTCGTCGTTTGTCTTGAAACTCGAAAGCAAGAGCCACGCGAACGGGATTGAGAAAAGAACAGAGCCTCCGACCAGCAACGCGTAGAGCGTCAGGCGGCGAGCGAGTCCGCGAGTTCCACGAGGCTCAACCATCCTGTTCCAGCTCTCTCCGGCGCTCTAAGAACCCCGGGTGGATGTAGCACCTGGTTGCTCGACACTAACAACACACCGGGCCAGGACCTCCGCGCCCGCGGAGACCAGCGCACCAAGCAAGAAGAGCGCCAACGCCCCCAGGGCCTGGCCCGCCACCGCAAGCCACGCCAGAAAGGTGTCGCGAACAGCAGAGAGAGTGACAAGCGCGGCGATGGCGGCCACGAACGCCAAGAGAAACAGCACGTTCGCTACGGCCGTCGCGAGGCGCAGGAACCTGGACAACTGTGGGTCTTCCCGCGCCTTCGCCACTTGAGCCCACGGCGTCCGCTCATCCATGGGGAGCCTCCTTACTGCGCAGCCAAGCAGTTGAATCTGCAGTTGCAGCGGGGCTCCCTCCCGAACGTTCCAATACGTTCGGGAGGGTAGCATCCCGCGGCCAAGGCATAGGCGGGAACTCGTTTACCCTCCCGAAGGTCTTGGAACCTTCGGGAGGGAGCATTGAGGGTCGGTTACTCTGATTCATAGTGGACCCATATCTTCGCGGTGCGGAGCTGGACGATGGTGATGATGAGGACCATGATGCACAGCACCCAGGCCATGGCCGAGGCCTGGCCCATGCGGAAATAGCGGAAGGCGTTGTTGAAGAGGTGGTAGCCAAAGAACAGCGTGCTGTCCACCGGCCCGCCGGCGGTCATGATGTAGGCGCTCTCGAAAACCTGAAGCGTGCCGATCATGCCCATCAGGAGGTTGAAGAAGATGTAAGGGGTGAGCATGGGGAGGGTGATGTGGCGGAAGCGTTGCCAGCGGCCGGCGCCGTCAATCTCCGCCGCCTCGTAGAGGTGCTCGGGGATGCCTTTGAGGCCGGCCAGCCAGATGATCATCCCAGCACCAGAGCTCCACAGTCCCATCAGGATGAGCGCGGGCTTGCTGGTGAACTCGCTCTGGAGCCAGAGGACGGGTGTGCCGACACCCAGTTGCCGCAGAAGCCAGTTCAGCCCCACGACGTCGAAAAGGCGGTTCAGCAGCCCGTGGGTGGGCTGGAACATCCACATCCAGAGGAGCGCCGAGGCCACGCCGGGCATGATGGCGGGGAGGTAGAAGAACGTGCGCCAGGCCGACATCCCCTTGACCTTCTGGTTCAGCAGCATGGCGAGCGCGAGGCTCACGGCCATCCCCAGCGGCAGTCCGATGAGCATGAAGAGGGTGTTGCCCAGCGACTTCCAGAAAACCGGGTCCTCGAAGAGCAGATAGCGGTAGTTGCTGGTGCCGACCCAGAGGCCGGGCGCCAGGACGTCGTACTCGCAGAAGCTGATGACCAGCGAGAAGACGATGGGGCCGCCGGTGAAGACGACGAAGCCGATGATCCAGGGGAGCGCAAAGGCCACGCCCGCGCGATGCTCGCGGCGGAAGTAGCCCTTGCTGCGGCTCAGGCGCCGGTGACGCCACCACAGGATGCCCGCCGTGACGACGAGCGCCGCAATGTAGGCCGCCAGCGGCACAGTCCAGTTCACCACCGGCTCGGTGCGGATGCGGTAGATGCGGTCGAGTTCGTGCTGCACCTCGGCCGCGTGCTGCCAGAGCACCTTCTCGACCGGGCCACGATGGTAGATGGCGCCCTCCATCGCGCGCACCTGCTGGTTCCAGAGGAACTGGCCGACTGGTGTGACGGGGCGGTAGCGGCTCTCGGGCAAGAGGTTCATGAAGACCTGATAGCCGTCGCGGAACTTCTGCTCGACGTTTGGGTCCTCGGCCAGGTAGCGGCGGTAGAGGGTCTGGGTGATCTTCTTGTTGGCGTTGAGGCCGGGGATGAAGAGCTTGCCCTGGGCCTGGTTGGCCTCGCGGGCGGCGTCATGGACGATGAGGGTGGCCTCCTCGCTTGCGAGCCACTTTATGAGGCGCCAGGCCTCCTCGGGGTGTCGCGCGCCCTTGGGGATGACCCACGACCAGCCGCCGGCCCACGAAATGTAGGGCTTGCCCGCCTCCAGGCGCCGCCGCGGCATGGGGGCGGGCGCCACGCCGAAGTTCAGCTCCCGGCGAAAGAACCCTATGCCCCCGAGCACCCAGTTGCCGTCTATCTTCATCGCCACGCGGCCGGTGAGGAAGGGGTCCAGCTCGGCCCCCTGGAAGGACGACTGGAAGGCGTAGACGAGTCGCGCGCCGCCCAGCTTGTCGTAGAGGTCGGTGACGTATTGCATGGCCTCGACGTTTTCGGGTGAGGCGAGGGTGCAGCGGCGGCCGTCGGGGCTAAGGAGCTCCCCGTCGTTGAGCCAGGAGTAGAAGTAGAACCAGGCGTTGCCGTAGTTTGGGATGAAGCCGATTCTGCGGATGCCGGTGATGGCGCCGGAGGCGTCGCGGGTGAACTCGCTGAGCTTGAGGGCATAGTCCTCCAACTCGTCCCAGGTGCGTGGCGGCCTGGCCTCGCCGTCGGGGCCGACGAGGCCTGCGGCGCGCAACAGGTCCTTGTTGTAGTAGAGTGCGCGATTGTCGGTGCCCGTGGGTATGGCGAAGACGCGGCCCTCCCAGGTCGCTTCGTCCCAGCAGGCCGCGAAGTAGTCGTCGGGCTTGATGCCGTCGGGCTTGCCCCGGTCGCGGGCGATGAAGTCGTCGAGGGGCCTGAAGGCGCCGCGCGCGGCCCACTCGGCGACGGCGTAGCGGTCGAAGATCACGAGGTCTGGCGGGTCGCCGCCCGCGATGGCGCACAGCAGGCGCTGGGGGTCCTCGACCATGTTGCGCGAGGCCGACAGGCCGGCCAGCACCTTGATGCCCGGGTTCCGCCGCTCGAACTCTCCGATGACGTCCTGGTCACCCGCCCCAAGCGTCCAGCCCAGGAAGTAGCGAATCGTGACCTTGGCCTCGTGCGCGCCCGCGCGAACCCCAGCGGAAGGGCAGAGGGCCAGGAGCCCCAGCAGCGTGCTCAGCGTTCGTCGCGGAATGTGCGAGGTGGCGTCCATCGAGCCTTCAGCGAAGCAGCTCCAGGAACTCCTCCTCAGTCAGCCCCGCGCGCTTGATCTGGCTGCGCAAGAGGAACGGCGCGACTGAGCGGTGAAGGGGAATGACGATGATCGGGTGCCCGGGCTTCTTCAGCACCACGTGGCTTCCCTCGCCTGGGCTCACCTCGAAGCCCGCTCTCTCGAACGCCTTGATCGCGCGTGCCCCTGAGATGCCGGCCAAGCGGCCCATGCTAGACTTCCACTTGCGCCGTTATCAGGGGATAGGCGACGACACGATCCCCATTGCGTTGGGCTTTCCGATAGGCCCGGATGGCCTCCGCAACATTCTCCAGCGCCTTCTCGACCGTCTTCCCCTCAGACATGCAGCCCGGGAGCTCAGGGACATCGGCGACGTATCCCTTGTATTCGGGGTCGTAGACGATGTTGACAAGGTAGCGCATCACGAGGACTCCTGTCCCAAGCGGAACCACCAATCGGCTCCCTGCGCTCGATTATCCCGGTCTCAAAGGGAAAGTCAACCGCGCTTGTCACTTCCCTCTTGCGTCGCGGGCTGTGTCCCCTTAGCAGGCTCTTGCCGTGCCTTGGACTCGGGGGGCTTGGAGCCTTTCTCCTTGGGCGGCTCCAGGAGGCGGATCACCCGAAAGGTCTGCTCCCGCAGGATGCTGTGCTCGGGGTCATCGAGGTTCAGCCGCTGGAGTAGGACGTGTCGTGCGGCTCGGAGGGCCTCGTCCTTGTCCCACTGGGCGTAGGCGTTGGCGAGTTCGAGGAGGAGCCTTGCCCTGACGACGGGGGTTTCGTGCCTGCCCAGCTCATCTTTGATGATGCCGGCCGCTGCCATCATGTCGGCGCGGGCGCGCTCCTTGTCGCCGAAGCGGTTGAGCATGTCACCGCGGAGCAGAAGCAGGGCGTAGTGCTCGGGGTGCCAGCGGAGCCCTTCGGTGGCCGCGGCGGCGAAGTCGGCGGCCCAGGCTGCGGCCTGGGGGTTCTTGCGGTTGCGCTCGTCGCGGATGAGCTGGTGCCAGTCCTCATAAAAGGTGACTCTGGGCGAGAAGAGCGCCGAGCGTGCACCGAAGGGGTTCTTGCGCGCGTAGCGACGGTAGAGGGCGTGGGCCTCGGCTGGTTGGCCGAGCCGCGCGTAGCAGCCGGCGAGCTGGACCTCGAGGTCGGACGCCGGCCCGACAAGCGCCTTGAGGCGCTGGAGGCGTCCGACGGCAGCGGCGGGTTCGCCGCGCCCTGCCTCGGAGCGCGCGCGCTGCACTTGGGCGCCGAGCCACACGCGGTCGCCCAGGCTCAGGGCCGCCGCGCGGCGCAGGTAGCTGTCGGTGCGGCGGGCGGACTCGGCGAAGGCAGCGCTTGTGGTCTGGAGCACCTCCTGGGCGTGGCGGGCGCCATCCTCGATGTCGGCCTTGCGCTTCAGAGCGGCGGGCCGCGCCTTGTCGAGGGCGGCCGATGCCTCCTTCACCTTGGCGGCGAGGGCCTTGAGCTGGGCCTCGTCCTCCTTGGCCTGAAGCGCCTTCTCATGGGCAACGGTCGCGGCGCGCAGGGCATCCTCGGCCGCGCGCACCTGGGCGTCGAAGTGGGCAGGCGCCTTCTTGGCCAGTTCCTGGGCCTGTCGAAGGGAGCGCTCCGCCAGGCTCATCTGGACGTGCAGCCGCTGGCAGGCGTCGTCCTCGGCCTGCCCCTCGCGCAGGCAGTACTCCGCCCAGAACGGCCCCGCCGCAAGCACAAGCCATGCCGCCACCGCAGTCGCCCCGCCCAAGGCAGCGCAGACGGCCCTCAGTCGGCTGGCGAGCGGCTCGGCCTCGGCTCGCGCGGCCTCCTCCTCGGGCGACCAGCTCAGGCCCGCAGGCCGCCCACACGTGGCGCTCAACGCCCCTAGGAGGCCCAGCCCGACCCAGAACATCATCCCCGAGCCAAAGCCCACGGCGCCATTGGAGAAGCAGGCGAAGACGCCCAGCCCCACCACCGCCGCAGCCAGGCCCGCGCCCAAGGCAGAGTCCAGCCCCTCGCGCGCCCGCCGGTAGGCCAGCGCCCCCGCCACCACACAGGCAGCGCCGACGGCGAGCGCGATGCCAACCCCCACGAGCCCGCGCTCGAAGAGCACCTCGGCGAGCTGCCGACGCGCGTGGCCGATCACCTCGTCGCCACGGCTCACCGCATACGTCCACACAGGCCGGCACAGGTCGTAGGCCAGAAACCACGTCCCCACGCCATTGCCGAAAACCAACGGCACTATTGAGGATTGCGGACCGCGGGCCGCGGATTGCGGGCCAGATTCCCCCAATCCGCGTTCCGCACTCCGCATTCCGCATCCTCGCACGAGGCACCAGTCGGCCCTATCCAGCACCGCGCTGCGCGGAGCGCCGCGGTAATCGAGCGAGGCGACCGCTCGGCCCACCTCCCGATGGGCCGCCGCCACAACAATGAGCACCGCCAGCGCCGCCGCTGCGAGCCGCCAGCGCGGCAGCATGAGCCACACCACCACCACCAGGCCGGCCCCCAGCCCGTAGCGCCATGCCGCCGACCCGGTCCGAAGCCCCGCCAGCAGCAGCACGACGAGCAGAACAACCATCCAGACGACCCCGCGATGGCCGCCCTCGCTCTCGCCCTTGGCCCGTTGATACAGCGCCGCCACACCCACAAGCGTGGGCAGCAGCAGAAATGCTGCGCCGGCCTCCCGGCCCCCCAGGTGGTCCACGTCGCCCAGGAACCTCGCCCGTGGGTCGCCATAGTAGAGCACCATGAAGAACGCCAAGGCAAAGGCCACCGCACTGCCGGCCGCCACGAACACCCGCCTGTGCTCCTCCTCGCGCAGCAGCACCGCGAGGCCCAGGGCGCCAGCCGCCCCGACGAGCCCCTGCACCACCCCACCGCGACCCAACCACCCGTGCGGCGACCACGCCATCGTCGCCAGCCCCCAGGCCACCCACAGCACCACCGGCACGAAAACCCAGTAGGCCGGCCAACCACGCACCAGCCCGCAACCCCACGACCACAGCACGTAGCACCACAGCAGCGCCGTGGCCGTGGCGAACACGAACAGCTTGAGCGTGGAGCGATAAACGGTGAACTCGAAGTTCAGAAAGGGAACCAGGAGAAAGAGCGCGAAAACCGCCAGCGGCACCGCAGCGATGCTGATCCCTTCCGTCGTCCTCTGAGCGCTCATGTCGCCTCAGCCCTTCCGCAGCCACCCTTGCCCGCCGTCAGACTCCCGCAGCACCCCGATTATAGGCAGCGGGACGGTCGTGTCAACAGCGACGCGAGCCTGACCCTGCGATTCCGCAACCGCGGACGCAAGGCATGGGGATTCGGTGAGGTAGGGCGATTCGAGGGTGTGGTCAGGCCGCCCCCCTCGGGGGGGGCGGGGGGATCAGACCCTTGTCGCCCCATTCTACTCTCCCAACTCAGGTGGTCTACTCCAACAGGGGGTCAGTATAGGAGATGGCCCGGTCCATCCAAGACGTATACTGCCATTGCATCCGAGCCTTGAAAGCTCATGGCGCAGCCCGTATAATACCTTTGCGAGGGTAGAGCCTTGGTTCCTTTTGTCTTCGCAGGAGAGGGCGTGGGTCATGGACAACACTGGCTCGTTTGCGGAGGCATTCAGCGGGCTGACGGGATACACGCCTTTCAGGTGGCAACAAAGGCTCTACGGAAAGCTTGTAGCTGGCTGCATACCTGCGCGCTGCGACCTGCCGACGGGCCTGGGGAAGACATCGGTCATACCAATCTGGCTGATCGCTCTGGCCCGCGGCCGGGCGAACATCCCTCGTCGGCTCGTCTACGTTGTCAACCGCCGGACCGTGGTGGACCAGGCAACCGACGAGGCCGTGAGGCTGTCTGAGCGCCTGTCCAACCCGCCCCCCGAACGCAAAAAGGTCTTGGACGATCTCCGGCAGTGCTTGGCCGCTTTGAGCGGCGATGACGGGAATCCACTTGCTGTCAGCACCTTGCGTGGCGAACTCGCGGACAACGGGGACTGGAAGGCCAACCCGACCAGGCCGGCCATCGTCATCGGCACAGTGGACATGATCGGCAGCAAACTCCTCTTCCAGGGTTATGGCGATAGCCGCTACTGGCGACCGCACCACGCTGGCCTCATCGGCCAGGACACGCTTATTGTCCACGACGAGGCGCATCTCACGCCAGCCTTCGGCCATCTGGTCCGAGAGATCGCATCGCTACAGAGCCAGGACCAATCCCACCGGCCGATCCGCATCCTGGAGCTTTCGGCCACGAGTCCGCCTGGGAGACCGAAAGGCGAGACCGTCTTCAGTCTGGAGCCGCAGGATGAGGAGGACACAACGGTTCGGAACCGACTCCACGCCAAGAAGTGGCTGACACTTCACCACGACGCTGCGGACAGGACGGCCGTCGTCCAGAAACTGCTCGAACTCGCATTGGGCTACCGAGGGAAGAACTGCCGGGTGCTTGTCTATGTGAGTTCCCCTGATGATGCCCAAACCATGCACAACGCGCTCGTCAAGGTTGGAGTGCCCGACAAGCACGTGGCTCTGCTGACAGGGACGCTGCGCGGACACGAACGCGATAAACTGGTGAAGACCCCTATCTTCGCATGGTTCCGTGGCGGCCAGCCGATGAACGAAACGGCTTACCTTGTGAGCACGTCTGCCGGCGAGGTGGGCGTGGACCTCGATGCCGACCACATGGTCTGCGACCTCTCGACCCTGGAGAGCATGATCCAGCGCCTCGGACGGGTCAACCGCAAGCCCGACAAGGCGCCGAACCCAGAAGAGAAGGTAGCGGATGTTGACGTTGTAGCGGAAGAATCGGTCATCAAGACTGACGGCAAGCCCGCAAAGGGTGAGCCCGAGGCGTTGTTCAAGGCCCGGCAGAAAACCTGGGAAGCTCTCTCCCAACTCCCGCTGGGGAGCGATGGCCGACGCGATGCCAGCCCCCTCGCGCTCCGCAAGATCGCCGCGAAACCCGATGCCTGGTCCCCGCCGCCTGTAATCCCCCCGCTGACCGACATTCTGCTCGACGCCTGGGCGCTCACGTCGCTCAGCCAATCTCTGCCCGCTCGGCCACCCGTCGAGGACTGGCTCCACGGCATCAACGAGGCCGAGCCGCCCGAAACCTATGTCGCCTGGCGCGCTGAACTGTCGCCCGTCGTGTCTGCACTCGAGAAGGCTGGCCTCGCTGAGGAGGAGATCGCCCGCGTTCTAGCCGATGCATTGGAGGTGTTCCCGATTCGCGCTGCTGAGCGCCTGCGTGACAGGACATATCGCGTGCTCGATGAGCTGGCCAAGATCGCCGCCCGGCACAGCAAGGCCAAGGCGCTGGTCATCCGCGATGACGTCGCGGTAGTGCGCTTGGCGGATCTGGCGCGGGGAGACAAGAAGCTGAGAGACCGCGCGTATGCACGTCTCACCAATGCCACGGTGGTTCTGCCCAGTGAGGTGGGCGGGCTGAAGGACGGCTACCTCGATGGTGCCGCTGACCGCGCGGCGCAGGACGTTGCCGATGTCACGGAGGTTACCACCCAGAGCCAACGCGCCCGCCAACGCGTCTGGACCAACGCCGACGGGGGAGAGGAACCAGTCTGCGAAAGCAAAGTCCAGCAGGGATTCGTGACCCGCTTCCGCATCCGGCTCCGAGATGACGAACTCGCGGGCGAGGAGGGCGAGGGCCAGCGCATTGCGCTGCAGTACCGCATCGGCCCCGCGGACGCCGGCGAGCGGCTGGGCGCGGCGGAGTCGCAGAAGCCGGTGCGCCTGAAGGACCACACTCCCGCCGTCGTGGAACAGGCCAAGCGGCTCGCCGGCCTCCTGCACCTGCCCACCGCTGTTGTCGAGGCCATTGAGCTCGCCGCCCAGTGGCACGACCGCGGCAAGGCTCGGACGCTCTGGCAACGCGCTGCCGGCAACAGCGTGGTAGATGAGCCGCTTGCCAAGGCCGGCAAACACGGGGTCAACTGGCGCGCCCTCCAAGGCTACCGCCACGAACTCGGCTCCCTCCTCGAAGCCGCCAACGACCCCGCCATCCGGGAGCATCCCGAGAGCGACCTCATCCTCCACCTCATCGCCGCACACCACGGCTGGGCGCGCCCACACTTCGAGCCCAACGCCCTCGACAACAGCGACGCCGTCTCGACCCAGGACAACCACCACGCCATCGCCGAGGCCATGCGCCGCTACGCCCGCCTCCAGCAGCGCTTCGGCCGCTGGGGCCTAGCCTGGCTGGAAGCCCTCCTCCGCTGCGCCGACGGGCTGGCATCCGCCCATCCTGAGGGCGAACCGAAAGCCCCCGCTCCCTCCCAGGAGACCCGCCAATGACTACCCCGGAACCCAGCATCAGCGTCCGCGTGGACCCCGCAAACCCCGGCCAATTCTTCGCCTGCTGCGGCCTCCTCGAACTCGCCCACCGCCTTCGTCCCGGCGCCGAGGCGCGATTCGAGGGCACGATGTTCCATATCTGGACTCCACGGGCCGTCGAGCCCTTGGGCTTGACGGCGCTAATCCAAAAACTGCTTGACTGCCAGTTCACCGGTGAACTGAGTCCCCAGGAAACGGAGGAACTTGACAGCCTCAATGCGGACAAGAAGAGGCTCGAAGCGCAACAGCAGAAGCTCCCCGAAAAGGCCGAAGAGCGAAGGAAGTCCCTCGACAAGCAGCGGCGGGAGGGTGCAATCACCGTTGGCGGGCCATTCAGCATACGCCTCGACTGGTGGCAAGTTGGCGAGGATGACCCGGCCACCGTCAAGACATGGTCCGGCCAGCAGGGAAACCTTGACATCGCGCTGGCCGCCAAGCTCACGTTGGCCCAGTTGCCACTTGCGCACGATCTGGGCGAACGACTCCTCCCATTCTCCCATGTGCTCAAGAAGGCGGTAGGTGAAGAAGGAGACAAACATGGTGCCAGAAAGAAGAAGCGCGGAAAAGAGGAAGATGCAGAACCGTTCTACTTCGACGCGCGGCGGGCGCGCTCCGCCCTGGACATTGGCTTCTCACCGGACGTTCAGAAAATGCCGGTAGAGGCCCATCCTGCGGTCGAGCTCCTCTGCCTGATTGGGCTCCAGCGCTTCCGCCCCGCGCCCACGAAGAAACGGCGCGTTTTCGACTACTGGACGTGGACTGAACCGTTGCCTGCCGCAGTCGCATCGGCCGCTGTCGCCGGGGCATTGCCTGCCCGCGGCGACACCCGGTGGCGCTTCCGTCTCTTGTGCCGAGACAACCAGTGCAGATACAAGGCTTTCGACTTCGCAACCCCATTCAGGAGCTGAGAGATGAGCGACGAACAGAAGAAGGCAATCAGTGTTGACATGTTCGACGCCTGGCTGAGGGACGACGGACCCGCCGCTCTCGTCCTTCGCGAGTACCTTCTCCCCGTCGAGGGCAAGGACGCCGTCATCTTCCCGCCCACGTACACCCTCAAAGGCACAGAGCAGGAGAGGCGGTTCAAAGACGGTGAGAGAGTGCCCGGATGCTACGAGAATAGCAAGGGGGAGGGCTATGGCTACAACGTCGACTCTCTCCCGGACGGCACCAACGTCTGCCAGATCGACAGCGTCGGCTCCCAGGCGAACCGCATGGAGCCGATTTTCAAGACAGGCTCTTACGCTGCCCTCGTGCCGCAGATCACGATCAAGGCCGGCGAAAAGGTTGTCAACCTGCTTGAGGCGGGCCACCGCGCCGCCGACGCCATCGTGCGGTTCTCGGAACTCGAGGGTGAGTTGAGGAAGGCCTTCGAGGCATACAAGGAGGGCAACGCGGAGCCCCTGGCCAAGCTGGCGCCCACTTCGCTGGTCTTCGGCGCCTGGGACTCGCGCCACACCCAGGTGAAGCTCCCCCGCATCGTGCGCTCTGTCATCCGCGCCTACAACGTCCGCCCGGTCCACCGCTCCGCGCAGTACATTCCCCCGGTGGACTATGCTGCCCAGGGGGTGGTTGATGCGCCCGCCGACAAGAAAGGCCAGGACGCCCTTTCTGAACTCGGGCTGAGCCACGCCCCGGCCGCGTGGACGCATGGCGGCGTTCTCGTTCAGGGCGAAATCCGCCGCGAAGCCATCCTCAACCTCGTCACCCTCAGAGCGCTCAAGACCAGTGACGATGCGTCCACTTACAAACTGCAGCGGTACATTCTGGGCCTGGCGCTCGTCGCCTTCACCGCGCCCCAACCGTCGGCCCTGAGGGAAGGCTGCGAACTGGTGGGCGACCCCCACCGGCCCCCCACCATCGAGAGAGTTTACCGCGATGGCCGCCATGAGCCAGAACCCCTCACCCACAAGCAGGCTCTCCAATTCGCCCAGGCCGCTGCCGCCGAGTTCGGAGTCGGTGCATCCAGGACGGTCAACTTCAGGGCCGACGAGGCCAAGGCCGAGCTCGCCAAGCCGGACAAGGAGCGCAAGGCCGACCGCACGGGCCGTGGCAAGAAGGCAGCGGAGGCCCAGCAGCCGCAGGAGCCCAAGGAGGAATCGTGATGAGCACCCTGTGCTTCTCCGTCACTCTCCTCGACGGCCGGTTCCACGGTTGCGCGGACGGGGGCGAGCGCGAGTGGCCCCCTTCACCCTGGCGGCTCTTCCAGGCCCTCCTCGCCGGCGCACACACGGCCGGCAATCACACCGCCTGGTCCGACGCGCAGGCCCGAGCCTTCCTGTGGCTGGAGCGGCGCGACCCGCCCCTGATCGTGGCGCCCGAGCCCCGGGAGCTGAGCCCGTGCCAAATCTCCGTGCCCAACAACGACATGGACACCCTCGCCGCGGCCTGGGCGAAGGGCATCGAGCCTCGAAAGAGCGCCGCCGAGTTGCGTACGATGAAGACCCTGAAGCCCAACGGCACCGCCGGCAACGCGCCAATGGTCATTCACTTCCTCTACCCCCTTGCGGACAACGAGCGCTCCGCCGACGAAGTGACCACCCTCTGCGAGGTGGCCCGGTGCCTTCACACGTTCGGGCTGGGGATTGACGCGGCGTGTGCCCTGGCGCGGGTGGTCAGCGCGGAGGACGCCGCGCGACTGCCAGGCGTCCGCTGGCGCCCGCAGCCCGAAGCTCCCGCCCAAGGCCCCGTGCGCCGCGTGCCAACAGAAGGCTCGCTCGACGACCTGGCGCGCTGCCACGAGGAGTTCACCCAGCGCCTCCAGGATGGCACGGCGCTGCGCCAGCTCAAGCGCCCGACCGTCTTCCGCAAAGCCCATTCTGAACGTAACCGAAGGGGCACAGCCGCGCTGCGCCAGCCCAAGCGCCCGACCGTCTTCCGCCGCGTGGCATACCTCTGCGATGCGGACGTGCCGCCTCGCCCCTTCGCGGCCTTCGACCTGATGAAGCTCGACGACCCCGAGGCCTGGCAGCCGTTCCGCCAGGAAGAGGCCAACGCGGTGGCCGCAATGCTCCGCTCCCTCGCCTGTCGCCTCGCGCGCGGCGACACCCACCAGTTCCCGGGCGGAAGCGAGGTCTACGTCGCAGGCCACAAGGAGAGCGCGCAGGACCCCCGGCCACGCTTCTCGTACCTCGTCCTGCCCACCATCGGCCACCCCCACGCCGACGGCATGATCCGCCGCGTCCTCATCGCCGAACCCCACGGCGGCGATGGCGCACACGCCCAGTGGGCCAGCATGCGCCTTCGCGGGCAAACACTCACCGACCACGACGGACGCCCCAGGGCAGTCCTTCGGGCCGCGGCCGAGCACCAGAGCGTTACCCGCCTCTACACCCCGCTGGCCAGCTCCTGGTCAACCGTCACCCCAGTCATCCTCCCCGGCTACGACGAGTGCAAGCAGCCCAAGGCAGAACGCCTCCTGCTCAAAGCCATTGAGCAGGCTGGCCTGCCCCTCTCCGCGGTCTCCCACATCACGCTGCGCAAGGCCCCCTTCTGGCCCGGCTCCCTTCACCCTTGCCAGTACCAGCGGCCCAACTACCTCGAGCACCTCCCCGCCTGGCACGTCCACCTCGAGTTCCGCAAACCCGACAAAGGCCCCATCGCCATCGGCGCCGGCCGCCACGTCGGCGAGGTCGTAGACGGCGAGGGCGCGCGCGGGGTCAAAGGCCCCATCGCAATCGGCGCGGGCCGCCACTGCGGACTCGGCCTCTTCGCCGCGGAAGCCCAAGATAACCCATGAACAACGACCTCGATCTCCCCGACCTCCTCCCCGCCCGCATGGTGAATGAGTACGCCTACTGCCCGCGCCTCGCATACATCGAGTGGGTCCAGGCCGACTTCGCCCACTCCGCCGACACCCTCGAAGGCCGCTTCACCCACCGCACCACCGCCGACGAAGAGGGCGACCTCCCCCAAGAAATCTCCGAAACCGACCACATCCACGCCCGCTCCCTCTGGCTCTCCGCACCCGACGAACACCTGACGGCCCGCATGGACCTCCTCGAGTCCGACGGCTCCGCCGTCACCCCCGTGGACTACAAGCGCGGCGCCGTGCCCGACACCCCCGAACGCTCCTGGGAAGCCGACCGCGTCCAGCTCGCCGCCCAGGCCATCGTGCTGCGCGCCAACGGCTACGCCTGCTCCCAGGGCGTCCTCTACTACGCCGCCTCCAAAACCCGTGTCCCCATCCCCATGGACGACGCGCTCCTCGCCCGCACCCGCGCCCTCGCCGCCGAGCTCCGCACCGTCGCCGCCTCCGGCCGCATCCCGCCCCCGCTCGCCGACAGCCCCAAGTGTGTCCGCTGCTCACTCGCCCCCATCTGCCTACCCGACGAGACCAACCTCCTCGCTGCCCATGCCACCGCCCCCGACGACGGCATCCGCCGCATCCTCCCCGCACGCGACGACGCCATCCCCCTCTACGTCCAGGAGCAGGGTGCCCGCATCTCCAAGTCCGGCGAAACCTTCCAGGTCCGCCTCAAGGACGCCAAGCTCGGCGAGGCCCGCATCTTCGAAACCTCCCACGTCGCCCTCTTCGGCTCCGTCCAGATCACCACCCAAGCCCTCCAGGAAATGTGCGCCCGCGGCATCCCCCTCACACTCTTCTCCACCGGCGGCTGGTTCTACGGCATCGCCCACGGCATGACCCACAAGAACATCGAACTCCGCCTTGCCCAATACCACGTCGCCGCCGACCCCGCCCTCTCCCTCAGCCTCGCCTCCCAAATGATCGCCGCCAAGATCGAGAACTCCCGCACCCTCCTCATGCGCAACCACCCCTCCCCGCCAGCCGATGCCCTCGCCGAACTCGCCCGCCTCGCCGACGCAGCCCGCACCGCACCCGCCCTCCCAACCCTCCTCGGCATCGAAGGCCTCGCCGCCCGCACCTACTTCGCCGCATTCCACGGCATGCTCAAGCCCCGAAACGACCCTCAACCCCAACCCGACTACACCTTCGACTTCAACGCCCGCAACCGCCGCCCACCCCACGACCCCATCAACGCCCTCCTATCCTACGCCTACGCACTCCTCGCCAAAGACCTCACCATCGCCGCACTCGCCGTCGGCTTCGACCCCTTCCTCGGCTTCTACCACCAGCCCCGCTACGGCCGCCCCGCACTCGCCCTCGACCTCATGGAAGAGTTCCGCCCCATCATCGCCGACTCCGTCGTCCTCGCCGTCGTCAACAACGCCATCCTCACCCCAGCCGACTTCCTCCGCCGCGGCCCAGCCGTCGCCCTCAAACCCACCGCACGAAAGAAACTCATCCAGGCCTACGAACGCCGCCTCGACTCCCTCGTCACCCACACACTCTTCGGCTACCGCATCTCCTACCGCCGAGTCCTCGAAGTCCAATTCCGCCTCCTCGCACGCCTCCTCGCCGGCGAGATCCCAGCGTACCCCGCTTTCCGCACGAGGTGACTTGCATGCGCCTCGTCTACCTGGTAACCTACGACGTGTCCAACGACAAACGCCTCCGCCGCGTCTTCAAACTCATGCGCGGCTACGGCGACCATATCCAATACTCCGTCTTCCGATGCGAGCTCTCCGACCGTGAACGCGCCGAACTCATCACCCGCCTCGCCGACCTCATCAACCACCACGAAGACCAAGTCCTCCTCTTCCCACTCGGCCCGGCCGGAGGCATCAGAGAACACGAGGTCTACAACCTCGGACAACCCTACATCCCAGTCTCCCACTCCGCCATCGTCATCTGACCCTGTGGGCGGGGCCTCCGCGCCCCGCATCCCCTTGACCCCGCGCGAGGGCGAAGGTGGCCGCAAAACCCCAGGGACCTCTCGCAATGCTAATCCCTGAACCCGCAAGATCTTACGCAACCCCACTCTCTGAAACGCCTTTTTCGTCGCCCTTTTTCCCGTCGCGCTCGCAGACCGCCACGCAAGTTGCCCGCCCTCAACACCTTGAGGTGGGCACTGTTTCCACGCCTCCCAAGGCGTGGCCCCATTGAAGCACGCCGTTCCGCGTGCAGGTGTTGCCGCGGTGTGGCTTGTTTCCACGCCTCCCAAGGCGTGGCCCCATTGAAGCGCCCCACGGGTGTCGGCCCCGCAGAGAGCAGCCCCAGGTTTCCACGCCTCCCAAGGCGTGGCCCCATTGAAGCCCGCGGATATGGAGCGTCCCACCATCCCTACGCGCGGTTTCCACGCCTCCCAAGGCGTGGCCCCATTGAAGCTTGTCCCACGCCGACGCCTGGCAGTAGCTCACGCGACGTTTCCACGCCTCCCAAGGCGTGGCCCCATTGAAGCCCATTTCGTTCTCGATTCTATTCTGTCTTGTCATCGTGTTTCCACGCCTCCCAAGGCGTGGCCCCATTGAAGCTATACCGGGGCGGACACCCGCGGAGCAGTGGTCTGGGTGTTTCCACGCCTCCCAAGGCGTGGCCCCATTGAAGCTGAGCATAGACATTGATCCTGAATCGGAGTCCCTGTGTTTCCACGCCTCCCAAGGCGTGGCCCCATTGAAGCGGAGCCTCCGCGCGCGCCTCCTCCACACTCAACCCGCGGTTTCCACGCCTCCCAAGGCGTGGCCCCATTGAAGCAGAGCGTCTTCCTTTAGCAGCTTGAGGCGGCGGTAGTGTTTCCACGCCTCCCAAGGCGTGGCCCCATTGAAGCCCGTTGTGCTGCCCGGATCTCCGCCAGTGCCTCCATGTTTCCACGCCTCCCAAGGCGTGGCCCCATTGAAGCCTCTGGGCTCCGCACCGGCACTCATCGACGAACGTCAGTTTCCACGCCTCCCAAGGCGTGGCCCCATTGAAGCGCCCCTGTGTTTCTGCCCATTGCTGTCCTCCATCCCGTTTCCACGCCTCCCAAGGCGTGGCCCCATTGAAGCGTCTCGAGGGTGTCGGCCCCGCGGAGGCTAGCGGAGGGTTTCCACGCCTCCCAAGGCGTGGCCCCATTGAAGCTGGACATCCTCTTCCTATTCCTACCCATCTGCTGTCTCGTTTCCACGCCTCCCAAGGCGTGGCCCCATTGAAGCCGGCGTGACGAGCAGAGCGCTGAGGCGGCGGAGTTGGAGTTTCCACGCCTCCCAAGGCGTGGCCCCATTGAAGCTGCTCCCCCCCCTACGCCTCCTCCCACCTGCCGCGCGTTTCCACGCCTCCCAAGGCGTGGCCCCATTGAAGCACCGGCCCGCTGAGGGACCGCATATAGACGTCACCCCAGTTTCCACGCCTCCCAAGGCGTGGCCCCATTGAAGCGCGTCCTCAAGGTGCGCCTCGCTGAGATCGGCGCCGCGTTTCCACGCCTCCCAAGGCGTGGCCCCATTGAAGCCGGCAGCACCCGCATTCGACAGCGCACCTGTAACGATGTTTCCACGCCTCCCAAGGCGTGGCCCCATTGAAGCGCCTCGACCTGGGCGTACGCCCACTGCCGCCTGGCCGTTTCCACGCCTCCCAAGGCGTGGCCCCATTGAAGCAAGGCCGCCCTACAGGGAGCCGCGGCCATCTTGGGGGAGTTTCCACGCCTCCCAAGGCGTGGCCCCATTGAAGCTGGGTGAGGGGAAGAGGCGGTGCGCTGTCGTCTTGCGCTGCGGGGCGCGGAGTGCCTGCTCACCGCCAATAGTGCCGCTCGGTGC
>Ga0101944_10001774_pt1 | contig 40921 bp, 34 predicted proteins | sample DewCreD2012metaG_FD_75245 | JGI IMG/M metagenome (GOLD analysis project Ga0101944, IMG submission 75245) | Hot spring sediment bacterial and archeal communities from British Columbia, Canada, to study Microbial Dark Matter (Phase II) - Dewar... ... | reverse complement strand
CATTGCTTTAATCCTTCAAGTTCTTCGGTAGTAGTACCAAATGTTTTTATTTGCTTATCGTAGCCTTGTCGCTGTATGCAGGCTACCACTGTAGCTTGGTGTACATCTAAGCCACAGCCTTTCATAATCATTTCTTCCATGTTTTTTTTACATGCAAGTTAATACCAATGCCCCTTATTCTGTGCGTAATTTTCATGCGATAGGGTGAAAGCTCGCTTTAATGGTTGTTTCAGTTGAGTTAACTCATCTGAAAAACGCTTTTGAAAATCAATCCCTCTCCCGAATTTTCGGGATCAGGAAGATTTTCTACGGCGGCATCGCTTTCGCGTAGCTTCAGCAGAGCAAAGGGTTACCGGGTACGCTCAATCGGAAAAAACCGTTTGAGTTGTTTGCAGTTTTTCAACTGCAAAATCCCGGTTGAATATACAGGTAATCATTTTAAACAGGATATGGCAGTAATGGCAGCCGATCCGGTAACGCAGGAATGGTGGAAACTGACTGCTCCGTGTCAGCAGGGACTCGAGACACGAGGGGAGGGAGAATGGTGGTCAACAATGGAGGAATTGTTCCATCATGATTAAAGTGCGGTTAATGGTTACCTGCAATTTTGTTCGATTAGCGGTTTAACCTGAGCCAATCCCAGCTCAAGAGCTTTTGTCCAATCGTTGCAGCCACCCTGCCTGTCGCCGGTAGAGATGCGTGCAACACCGCGGTTATAATAGGCCTGTGCATCCTGCGGATTTCGGGTGATAACAACTGACAGATCGTCAATAGCACCGGTGTAATCAGCTTTGATGACACGCAACATCCCACGGTTTGAATAGGCCTCGGTCATTTGGTTATCAATAGTTATGGCCCGGTTGTAATCGGCAATAGCGCTGTCAATTTTTCCTAAATTGGCATAAGCCGTTCCGCGGTTATTTAGTGCACGGGTATGATGGGGAAATAATTCAATCGTTTTCGAATAGTCGCGGATAGCGGAAATATAGTCACCCATATCATCAAGAGCCACGCCGCGGTTATAGTATGGCTCATGGTATAGAGGATTGATTTGTATGGCGCGGGTAGCGGCCTCTGTTGCGCCGGCATAATCACCCCTCTTTTCTTTGGCGGTTGAAAGATTTGCCCATGCCTCAGCATAGTCCGGTTTAATCGTTACCGCAAATGAAAAATCGGTTATGGCTTGTTGTAATGAGCCGTTTTTGGCATAAAAGAGGCCACGGTTATAATGAGCAACGGCAGCATTCGGGTTCGCACGGATCACCATCGAATAGAAGGTAACCGCATCGCTGAAATTGTGGCTGTAACTGTATGTTTGCAGGGAGAACAGCAAGGTAACACCCGCTAAAATCAGCCGTCCATTACCGCTAAAAAGGGTGTGGTATGGTTTGCTGATCAGTACCAGGACAAAAAGCATACCTGCCAGCGGTACAAAAGCCCTTTGAGCCAGATACTGATATCCAAATATTCCCTCATTTTTATAGATCAGAGAAGGGAGTAAAAAGAGCAGGTACCAGCATACGGCAAAAGCCACTGCACGATCTTTTTGTTTAATTATATAAAGGATAATCAATAAAAACAGAATACTTCCGGCAACAACAAAGAAGACCGAAAACACCGGCATAGGCGACAGATTGAGCGGGATGATCATTCGGGCGATCAATTCAGGGATAGCCGGTAGTCCCCTGTAAAGCCACAAGAGATGCTCTTTAACCGGCAAAAAACCGATAGACAGCCGGTGTCGTAAAAGAAAAAAGCATCCGATCATCAGCAAGTAAACCGTGACTATTCCTATAATTGTTTTTGACGTAATTTTTTTGTGGAAAAGGAAAAGAATTGAAACAGGTATTATGGCCAGGGATGATTCTTTGGACAGGAGGCCTGCCGCAATGCTAAAAAAGTGAAGAAGGAGAAAAAGCTTGTTCTGATGATTTAAAAAATTCAAAAGGGAAATGATCGCAGTCAAAGTAAACACAGCCATCAGCAGGTCGCCACGGGAGGGGATCCATACAACCGTTTGCACTAAAAACGGATGAACAGCAAAAAGCAGGGTGGCTCCAAAGCAGATGTGCATGTCAATTCCTGAAATCCGGAAGATATGAAACAACAACCATAATGAAAGGATAAACAGTATAAAGGCGGAAAGATGAAAGGCCAGCGGATTGCCATTTCCCGCCATGGCATCAATCATAAATGACAGATTTTGCAAAGGACGATAGAAAGATGAGGGCTGGTCGTTGAAAAAGGGGTCGCTGGTGATGATTTTATTAAAGTTAGACGGGTTTTTTAGCAATTCAAGATGATCGGTGATAATAACATTTTCGTCAAGTTTGTCGAGCGGATAAGAGAACGAATGACCATAAAGAATCAACAACAAAAGGGTAATAATCAGAGTGCTGTTAAGGGGAGTAAGTGAAAAACTTCTCTTGTTTTTATTCTTTCTAGCCGGCATAAAGCAAAGATAATTTTTCCGGATTAAATACAGTATAGTTTAATATATTTGTAACATCATTTGAGTCATGTACAAATTATTTGAAATCCTTAACGTCTCTGATAATTGAATCATACTACGAATAATAATAAAAAAAATATGTTATTAAACAGCAGAAAGGCGATGCTCAGGGGTGAGATGTGGATACCCGCATCAAAGTCGCATACAATCAGGGCTATTGCTATTGCCACTATGGCCAGGGGCCGTTCGGTGCTTCGGCGGCCGTTGATTTCAGAGGATGCGTTGTCATGTGTTGAAGCAGCGCGAAAATTCGGCGCATCAGTAGATACTTCAGATGACTATATTGTCGAAGGTATTGGCGGTTTTCCGCGGAAGATAGCCATGATTGATGTAGGCAATTCGGGGACAACCCTTCGGATATTTACTGCATTGGCGGCATTATCGAATCAGCCATTTACTTTTGACGGTGATGCATCTATCAGGCAGCGGCCTATGGAGCCGCTATTTACAGCCCTTCAACAATTGAAGGTGAGGGTTGATACACCTAACGGTCGCTGTCCTTTTACCATACAGGGCCCCCTGCATGGAGGGAAAACCAGTGTACGAGCGGTGAGTTCTCAGTTTCTTACTGCTCTGTTGCTTGCCAGTCCTCTGGCTCCGCAGGATATTGAGATAAATGTTGAATTACTGAATGAGCAACCCTATATTGATATAACGCTCGACTGGCTGAAGAAGCAATATATACAATACGAGCAAAGCGGCTATGAATGGTTCAGGATAAAGGGAAACCAGCATTATAAGCCATTTGATATGCATATTCCTGCAGATTTTTCGACAGCCACCTTTGCTCTTGTTGCTGCTGTTGTATCGGGAGGCGAGGTGTTGTTGCGCGGTTTGGATTTCAATGATTCCCAGGGCGATAAAGTGATTTTTAGTCATCTTGAAAAGATGGGGGCTGTCATCCGGCATGGTGCCGATTATGTTGTTGTGAAGAGTAATCCTCTTCAGGGAATGGATATTGACATGAATGCCACACCCGATGCACTGCCGGCTATGGCCGTTGCCGGCTGTTATGCCCAGGGAACCACACGCCTGCTGAATGTTCCACAGGCACGATTGAAGGAATGCGACCGGATAAAAGCATGTTTTTCTGAACTGACAAAAATGGGGGCACAGATAGAGGAATTGTCTGATGGTTTAGTTATCCGTAACAGTAAATTGCATGGGGCAGAAGTAAATGGTTACAACGATCACCGCATGGTTATGTCTCTTGCTATAGCAGGTATGATGGCAGAAGGAACTACAACAATAACAACCGCCGAAGCAGCAGGTGTGACCTATCCCGGATTTGTGTCTGATTTTACATCATTGGGTGCGGATTTTGTTATACAATAGTCAGAATAAAAATCTATTCTTTTCATTTATATTTGCCCTTTGGGTAAATAATTATTAACAATTAAACAGAAAATTTATGTTAGGTTGTACTCATGGCACATTATTTAAGACCACAGTAGCGGGAGGTTCGTATCAGGAGGGATTATCCATTAATATTCAGGGGGTTCCGGCCGGTTATGTATTTACCGAGGAGGAATTGTATGTTGAACAGATGTTGCGTAAGCCGGGACAGGGAGAACTGACTTCGCCGCGCCGTGAGGCCGATGTTCCTATTATTTACAGCGGGGTGAATGCTGCTGATACTATGCCTGGATTTAAAACAGCCATGCATACCAATGGAACACCTCTGGTGATATTGATTCCGAATGTTGACCGGCATTTTGAGCATATTGAGCAGTATCAGGTGACAAATCGTACGCCACGGCCCGGTCATGCATCATATGCTTCGTATCAGCGTTACGGTATTTATGATGATGCTATTGGCGCCGGAATATTCAGTGGCCGCTATACAAGCACCCTGGTTGCCGCGGGAACAATAGCCAAGCGTATCTTAAAAGATCATGGCATAGAGGTTACATCTTATGTTAAAGAGGCGGCAGGAATAAAAATGAGAGAGATGTCAATTGCAGAAATCCGGAAAAAGGCAACTGCATATAGAGAATTACGGAAAGAATATGATCCGATATATCAGGCCATTTTTGCGCAGAAAAAAATGAGACCGGATATGCGGTTTTTCGAAAAATGCGCTGTTCTGGCCGAACTGGAAAAAATGATTCCCGATATTCCAAAGCCAAAATATAATGAAGACGAAGTTCTTAAAAAATACGGAGTGAATCCTAAATTATTCTGTCCCGACACAGAGGCCTCATTGGCCATGTACAAGGAGATTATCCGCATTACCGAAGAAGGTGATTCATCGGGTGGTATTGTTGAGGTTGTTGTTACGGGAGCGCCTGCAGGTATGGGAGAGCCCATTTTTAACAAGTTAGATGGTGAACTGGGACGACTGATGAGTTTGGGCACAGTAAAGGCAGTTGAAATTGGTTGTGGGATAAAGGCAGCAACAATGACCGGCTCGCAATGCAATGATGCTATGCGCGTAAAAGATGGAAAGATATTATTTGGTTCGAATAATGCAGGAGGGATTACCGGCGGGCTAACTACTGGGCAGGAAATTGTAGTACGCGTTGCGGTTAAACCAACGCCAACGATTGCCAAGCCGCAGCAAACCATTGATAAGGTCAGCTTGGAAAACAAAGAGCTGGCAGCAGTAACGCGCAGGGATCCTACCATTGTTCCCCGTATGTGGCCGGTGGTTGAATCGTATACGGCTATGATTATTCTTGATTATTATATGCAGTGGCAGGCGCAGGAAATTATGAAGCCGAAAAGGTAATAATTATCATTAGCCGATTATTTATATCTGTAGCAGTAATTGCATATCTTTACAGCTAAACATGATGTTATGCGGATTTTTTTAATTGGTTTTACAGCCAGTGGCAAAACGACTATAGGTAAACAACTTGCCGGTAAATTAGGGCTTACTTTTTTTGATATTGATCAGTATATCGAAAAAAAATTTGATAAGCCGGTAAGTACGATATTCAGTGAACGTGGTGAATCTCATTTGCGGCTACTTGAAATGACAGCATTACATTCTCTGTTATTTAAGCCGGATTTTGTGTTATCCACGGGTGGGGGTACACCCTGTTTTTACGACAACATGAGAAGAATGAATAATAATGGTATTACGATATATCTTGAAGCAAGCGTTGATGAATTATTCAGCCGATTAAAGAATGATCTGGGCAACAGGCCTCTTTTGCAGGTCAAGACAGAGGATGCGCTTAAACAATTTATTGAGATAAATCTGGCCAATCGGAAAATTTTTTATGAGAAAGCACATATACGCATCAGTTCGTCATCCATAGATATTAATAAAATTGTGGATCAAATCAGGGATTTTCAGAAACCGGAATAAATCTATATTTTGCAGTTGAATATTTCCACCGAAAGAAACCAGATAAACAATTCATTTGTCTGTTTTAGTGGTATTTTGTATTTTTAGCGACAGTAATCCTTAGAGTTATTTGTTGTTAATTAATTACGGAATATTATTGACGGATGAAAGGTGAACGGATAATAGTATTAATACTACTAATAGCAGTTGGAGTAATGCTTTATTTGTTGCTGATAACCCGTAGTTCGCTGAAAGAACTGCAGAGAGAGGTTTCATCGGCATCGCGGACATTAAAGACGGCGGATAGCACAGTGGTGGAGGTAATGTTATCGTTAAAGAAAAGCCGGTTAACCATTGATTCGGTGATTGCAGATATTAACCGTACGAAAACCAGTATAGACCGGTTGTCGGCCACCAGCCGGGCGCTGACTGCGGTCGAACGGGAGCGGTTGAGAAAATCGGGCGAGGAGTTGGAGGCAACAAACCATTTGTTAGGATTAGAGAAAGCCGAGGCAGAAGATCTGATTGAATTATTAAACAACACGAAAGGACATGAATAATCAGATTTGCTGTATAAAAAGTATTATCACTGTTTGTTTTTTATTCCTGTTGCCAATCGTTCACGCGCAAGAGAAAATATTTCTTATTCCGAAGGAGAACAATGGTTTTTTATCTCAACCGGCAGGCCGCAACGATACGGTAATTATTGCCGAAGATCATTGCTGGATTGTTTCAGATAAAACGTTTTTGGCCTATGAGAAGATCAAGGAAAATTATTTAAGATGCATCAGTGAATATAAGGATGATGTTGAAAAGACCGCCCGTGAGTTTAGCCATTTTGATACTTCGCTCAAACGGATTAATGACTTGATTACAGAACAGACATCTGTCACAGATACTTTGTTTATGCGATCGAAGCACGAATTGCAGCAAGTACTGGAGAATCTGAATAATCAATTATTGCGGCTGCAATCGGTACACACAGCCATAGAGGAAGCAACTGCTAAATTAAATGCCATTGAGCAAGAAATCAGGAAAGAGCGCAGACGTCAGTTTTATCGCCGGCTTATTGATATTTCTGTTGCATCCATATCGGGCATTATAATCGGCGCATTGGTTTTTTAGCGCTGATTTTGTATGAATTCTTAGTCGGGGCTGTGAATCATTTATTTGATTCAGCTAACGAATGTAATTGATTGACTCATTTTTTTGGCTTCTATTCCATAAATTGTTTTCGTATATTCTAATGCCGAATTTGGGATTATTGAACAAATAGTATTATTTTCGGAGTGCAATTAGTCAGCATGGATTTTTACCAATGAAGCGAACTGTTATAATTATCATATTTTTTCTTGCCACAGGCATTCTATGCGCGCAGAGCGATTCATTAATTCTTCGCCTTGGGTTTTCAGGAGGATATGGATACCGGTTGGCCGATCCATATTCCGGTGTGTCGGAAGAGTTAAATAATTATATCAGTGAAATGAAGTCGTTGTTTGTTTATGGATTTGATTTGTCGGGTTATTATAAATGGATAGGCGCAGGGTTTAACTATTCACGGTTTAATACAAAAAATAATCTCGATTCAATAATCGTATATGACGAGCATAAAAACATCGTTGGCACAGGGATGAGCGACCGGCTGAATTGTTCATTTGTTGGGGCAGGAGTATATACTTTATTTTATTTGACGCGTTCACATCTTTTTGCTATTATCCCGTGTGTTAGTCCGGGGTTGTTTTTTTATGAGCAACAGAGCACACGTGCCGGACAGAGTTTCAATGTTACAGCGAAGCCGGCATTTGGGATACGCGCGGGTTTAAGTATTGATTACAGATTATCATCGCGGTTTGGATTTAATTTTGAGGCGGCAGGTTTTTCCGGTTCTATCCGTAAGTTAGAACTCAACGACGAAGATATTGAAAAGGAAACACCCGAGTCCCTTCATCGCGTAGATTTTACTATTGGAATCCGGTTCTATCCTTAGTATTTTTTCAAAAGCATTGCGCCGGCCGAATAACCGCCTCCAAATACTGTAATTACTATTGTTGCATTTGCAGCCATTGAATGAATGTTTTGTGATAAACCAATGGCAGAACTGGCGCTGCCGGTATTTCCGTATTTGTCAATATTGATGATAATTTTGGAAGGATCAATATTAAGTTGTTCCGCTACATTGTTAATAATTCGGATATTGGCCTGATGCGGGATAAGGTAATTAATCTGATCAATCGTCATTTGTTGTGATGCGACAATTTCGCGCGTGAGTTCAGCCATATAGTTACAGGCATGAATAAATACATCTCGGCCGTGAGGCATGATTAATCCGCCGTTCAATGGTTTTAAGTTTACACCATCAGGGCCTTGTCCAATATGACCAAGCCCCCGGGTAATTATTTTCAGTATTTCGATATCATGGTCGGTTTGTTTTTCTTTTGTAATCACAGCGGCCACGGCAGCATCGCCCCAGAGATGGCCAGACACCTGGTTTGTATCATCGCTGTAACCGGTATTATGGTCGGCGGCAATTATCAATGCTTTTGTTGCTTTGCCCGAGGCAAAAAGACCCTCGGCGATTTCTGCGGCATTGACAAATGACGAACAGGCAGAGGATACAGTAAAATTTATGGCATTATTCAGTTTAAAGTGTCGTTGTGCCATAACAGATATGGTTCCGATGGTGTCGAAAGGGGTGTAGGTAGCGCCAATAATCAGGTCAATTTCTTCGATGGCGAAAGGGAGGCCGTTGAATGCCATTTTAACGGCTTCAAGAGCCATAGTATTGGTGTTTTCATCTTTTGATGCACGGCGGCGCGTTTGAATACCGGTGCGTGCAACAATCCAGTCGTTGGTTAATCCATTGATCTTTTCGAAATATTCGTTCGGAACAATGATTTCAGGCAGATAATGTCCAAGCGATACGATAAACATAAATTATGAATCTTTACGGTTATCTTTAAGTCCGCGTACAACAACAAAGGTAATCCTGTCCAGGTCGTTTTTAAATTCTGAATAGCGTTGGTTGAGCAGCAGAGAGAAATCAAGGCCTTTTAAAGTGACATAAAAGGCGCTGGCGGCAAGATTAACGTCGCCGATATTGAACTGTTTACATTGAACGCCCTTTTTAAGCAGGCAACGCAACGATTGCAGTTCGTAAAGGTCGAATTGCTTGCGTAGACGTGAGATAAAAGTGTTTTTTTGAAGCCGGTTGTTACGAATAACCTGATGATAGTTGACGGCCTTACTCAATGCTTTCATTCTGATATTTACATACTGCATGAGTTTTTTACCATAATCCAGTTCTTCCGGACCATTAACCACCTTATCGAGCTGGGCTTTAACCTGATTGAGTTCATGTTCAACAACATCTCTAAACAGGTCATCTTTACTTTTATAATAATAATAAATCGAACCCTTGGCTTTATTGGCCGATTCAGCAATTTCATCTACTGTTGTTTTTTGGTATCCAAACCTTGCGAAAATGCGTGACGCAACCTTCAATATTCGTTCACGGGTACCATCTATCCTAATATTCATAAATTTTATTATTTATAGAACTGACTATTTTCGAGTAATTGTACAAATATAATAAAATCAGAATGCATTTATTCAGAAACAAAAATCGGCAAATCAGGGTAAGCCGGTTAATTTCTATTATATTCGGGTGAGCGCAACCAGTTAAGTTTTTTTTCAATCAGATCTTTGGCATACAGGGCAAGAAAAGGCGGAGTCATACTTTTTATGGTTTTAGCAGGTATTTCATCAAGAACATGAACCTCGATATGCTGAATATTTTTAATGATAAAACTATTTTTAGGCAGGGCGTTGGCAGTTCCTTCCACAACGATTGGCAGGATTGGAACATCTGCCATCTTAGCAAGACGAAAAGCACCTTCTTTAAATTTACGGAGGTTACCGTCTTCCGATCTTGTTCCTTCGGGGAAAATCATAACCGAACTGCCATTTTGAAGGTGCCGCTGACAGTGATCGAGCATTTGCTGAGCGCTTTGTTTATTTCCCCTGTCAATTTTTACGTACTGGTTCAGTGACATTACCCATCCGGGAATTGGCATGCGGAAGAGCTCAATTTTTGCCACCCATTTAAAATGTACAAACAATAAAAAGATAACCAGGATATCCAATAGCGACTGATGATTACTGATCATCACATACGCTTTACGCGGATCAATTTTTTCTTTCCCGTAGATTTTCACTTTCCAGAGCGGATTAACCCGAACCAACAGCCATGCCCAGAATGAAGTAAATTTATGCACCATAGATAAGCGCCGGTCGAACAGAAAAGTTGATAAAAAAATGAGTAATTGCAGAGGGAACAGAATAAAGGGGATAAAAGCGTAAAACAGCCAATTAAAGCCCGATAATAAGCCAAGAAACACTTTCTTCATCTTCGTTAAATTAAACCGTAAAGGTAAAAGAATAAACAATCCGTTATTCTATAAACCCGTATTTTTCAGTTGAGCCAACTCAACTGAAAAACGCTCTTGAAAATCAATCCTTCTCCCGAATTTTCGGGAGAAGGAAGATTTTCTACGGCGGCATCGCTTTCGCGTAGCTTGCGCCTCCGCTATCCGCGTGTCGCCGTAGCTTTAGCGGAGGAACAAGCTTCAGCGGCACGCGGGCAGTAGAGCAAAGGGTTACCGGGTACGCTCAACTGGTAAAGCCATTTGATCTGTTTGCAGTTATGAACTGCAAAATCCCGGATAAATTAAGTTATTGTTAATTAGTGCCTTGGCAATACAATGATTATTTTTATAAAGGTAATCATTGTATATTTTTTTTCTATATTTGCAGTAAACCATTAAACATCTCTGCTGAAAAAGAGTCATAATTTAAGTATAACAATTCAGCATACACCAAATAATGGTTTTTGGAGAATAATTTAAAATGTCAGCAGTATACCATAATTTTAAGTATGTTTTGCAGGTAATTAAATTTATCAGTGTGATTATTTTTTTACAGACTTTATTAATGCCGTTATCTGCTCAGGATGAAAAGCCGAAGAAACCGCCCACTGATACTATTGTTCGTTTGGGAGGGAAAAAGATTTCTTGTAAAATATCAAATGTTGGACCTACAAAGATTTCGTATGTTTCGACTTTGACAGGAGAAAAAGTCGAGATTGAACGAAAGAATGTAGAGAAAATAAAGTATATCAATGGCAGTGTTGATGTTTTTAATGCGCCCATTGTGATGGAGGTACAGGAAGATTCGTGGCAGGCCGTAGTTGTAACCGACGATCGCACAATGGTAGAATACATGTTTGAACGGGGCAGAGTAGAGTCAGAGTCGGCCGCGAGTTCACGCAGTGTTAAGGCAGCGAAGCAAAGCGCACAAATCAAACTACAGAAAAAAGGCGCTGCACTGGGAGCAAATGTAATTTTATTAACCAAGGTAGAAGCCAAAGGAGGGTTTGGCGACTTCCCTGCATATTATATGGAAGGTGTGGCTTATAGTTTTGATGCACCTCCCACAAAAGAAGACAAGAAAAAATAACTGATTATTGACCTGTTGTTAACCTGAAATTTTGTTCATGTCATGGCCGTTTTTAGCCAGACGCAACCTGAGTAAGCCGTTTCTGGCATTTCTGTTTTTTTTATACGGATGGATTTATTGCTGTCCGCTGACTGGCATTTCATTATTGAGCAGCCAAAGTGCAGGCATGGGTGGAATCAATTGTTTTCAGACCAGTGTATGGTCTGTTTGTTCCAATCAGGCAGGATTGGCTGCCATGCGCGGGCCACAGACCGGGATGCATTATGAGAATCGTTATATGCTTAGTCAAACAGCAGGAAAGGCAGCAGCGGTTGCCTTTCCTGCCGGTAAAACCTATTTTGGCGGTTGCTATTCGGCATTTGGTTATTCGTTGTATAGTGAAGGACGTACGTCGCTTGCTGCTGCCCGTAGATTAGCTCAAAAGGTATCGGCAGGTATCGGTATGAATTATCATTTTGTACGAGCACCAACAACAGGTAACCGGGAACAGCTATTTACGGCCGAAGCCGGGATGATTGCTGATGCAGCAGATCATTTAAAAGTTTCGTTTCATTTGGCCAATCCATGGATACAGCGTTCCAAATTGCGGGCTATGCCTTTCGTTTCGCCGGTTCTTACGGCCGGTGTCGCATATATCGAGCGCGAAACAATGGTTGCCCTCGCTTTTTCCAGTGATGTTTCGGGCGATCATAAATTGATGGCAGGAATCAGTCAGCAACTATCAGCTAACTGTATTGTCCGGGCAGGAGCGGCACCATTATCTGCCGAGTATGGATTTGGCATGGGTGTGCTGTTTGGTCGTATACATTGCGATGTGTCATTTCTTTCTCATTTGCGGCTTGGTTTCTGTCCCTATCTTTCATTGGCTTATGATCTTTTTGCGAAGTAACATAGCCGTTGTTTATTTTATTTTTTGTGCATCGCTCACAGCACAAAAATTATCAGATGAATCACAGGCACATCTTGCGGATATCATCGAATATATTGAGTCAACATCAACAGAAGCACAGGATTACACTGCTGTATTTGAGGATCTGGTCTATTATATCCGGCATCCTCTCAATGTTAATGCAGCAACAGCAGACGAGCTACGTAGTTTATATCTGCTTACTGATTTTCAGATTCAGTCGTTGCTGGAGTATATCCGGGTGTATGGCCCTGTTCTTTCAGCCGGAGAACTGGAATTTATTTATGGTTTTGATGCAGCGCATGCCCGACGCGTATCGCCTTTTCTTGATTTTGGCAGAAATTCATCATCATCATTTTCATTAAAGGAAATATATACAAAAAGTAACAATCAGTTGATTGTGCGTTCATCATCAAATACTGATGAAGGCCCTCTGACGTATCCTGACAATATGAGATGGGTTGGCAGATACCGGTATGACTGCAGCAGGAATATTTTTGCAGGGTTTACAACCGAGAAAGACCGCAGTGAGCCCTTTAACCGGCCAATGGATTTTTATTCCGGCTATTTACAGGTTAAAGATATTGGTTTACTGAAGAGCGCAGTGTTGGGGGATTTTCAGGCCGGATACGGACAAGGGCTTGTATTATGGTCGGGCAGTAATTTCAGACAGCCCTACAGCGGTATGGGAAGTATTACGGGAGCAGGAATAACACGATATACCTCAACAGATGAGAATCGTTATTTCAGGGGCGCCGGAGCAACTATCTGTAACGGCCAATCAGAGTGGTCCTTGCTGTTTTCCCGAAAAAAAATTGATGCATCTGTTTCAGCACGTGACAGTATAAACGGAAGAGTGATTGCTGTTTCGTCTTTACAAAATTCCGGGTTGCATAGTAGTTTGTCACAAACTGATGGTAAAGATGCGCTTGGTGAAACAGCCGTAGCCGGTAATTATTGTTATAAATATGCGAAAGGAGAGGCGGGATTTACTGTTTTAAGCGTCAGTTACGATGCACCAATATCATCAGCCAAAGAGCCCTACAAGAAATATTCATTTTCGGGCACGGAAACAGGCAATGCCGGATTATTTTTCCGCCATGCCTTGCGCAGGTCAGTACTCTTTGGCGAAACAGCAATAACAGACCGGAAGGCAGGCGCTGCAATTGGCGGTATAACTCTGATGCCATCAAATGCGGTGCAGGTGAATATCTGTTATCATCATTACCGTCCGGGATACTATTCTCCTTATCAGAATGCTTTTTCGGCTTCATCAAACCTCTCGGGGCAGGAGGGATATAGTTTAGGTATGGTTTTAAAACCGGCACGAAAGATGATCATAACCGGTTACACCTATTTGTATCATTTTTTATGGCTACAATATAATAGCGATGCACCGGCCGATGGACGGGATTTATTTATCCGTACCGACTATTTATTTTCAAAGAATACAACAATGTATATACAGTACAGGAATCGTAACCGGCAGGAAAATTCGGGTATTGATGATATGGTTACCGATTATCTGGTGAATACATTCAGTGAAAAATACCGTTATCATATTGATTACCGAGTTTCGGATCAATGGATATTTCGCAGCAGGGCCGAATACTCGCTTTATCGAAAATACACGAATACCAGCGGGTTTCAGCTTTCGCAGGATATGGAGCATGAATTTTTACGAATCCCTGCCACGATTTTTTTTCGTATTCTATCATTCACGATTGATAGTTACGATGCCCGCATCTACACCTATGAGCGCGATGTTTTGTATTCGTGGTCGGTGCCTTTTTATACGGGAAGAGGTATGCGTTATTGTTTGATGTTTCGATATAGCATTCAAACGCAAACCGATTTATGGTTAAAGGCAGGGATAACTGATTATACCGGAGGTGTTGAAAAGCCGGGTACAGAAGCGGATGTTTCGATGCAGATGCGATGGATTTTTTAATTTCGCCTAAAACATTTTCATCTGCTTTGCTGTGATGGGTTTTATTTCATCATTATTTAGTTGGGGGGGCGTATCATTTTCCGGTTCAAGATTGAAGGTGGCATCAAGCACTTTGTCGCGTGCGGGACGGTTAAACGGATTGAGGTCAATAATTTTTTTTATTTTATGTTCGGTGAGCCGCCGGCCTTTGGCTTTGAAGCTTTTGAGTTCGGTTACATGATCAACGTCAATTTTTTCGGGTTTAATATTTTTATTAGACAGGTGTACTTCGATGTTCGGATATTTAATATCAGTTAACCAAACCAGCGCTGATTTGGGGTGATCACCGATGAGAGATTGACGGATTATTGTATGTTCAATGCGGAATCGTTTCATGTAATACAACCCCTGTTCACCATCAAAAAAGATAAGCGAATAGATTTTCCGGGGGTCAAATTTTTCGATAATTAAGATATTTTCCTCGTAATGATTTGTAATATCAAAATTTGTTAGCCGGTAGAAGCCATCGCTGGTGAATACGGCGATTTTTTCGTCGGGGAAAAATTCACCGAGGTATTTACCGCGTTCTTCTGTATTCAGACGCATCACGGTTTCGTCGTACCAGCGTTTTTCGCCGCCAAGGGTTGAAGCCCCTTTTTCGATGTGTTCGATTTTATGGATAGCATATTCGGTAAGAATGTTACCGATTGAATTCCGGTTTTTGATCAGCACTTGTCCAAAATCTAGTTCAAATACCAGATTTTTCAGTCGTGGCCTTGGTTTCAGGTAGATTTTCAGACGTTCGGATTCACCATTCGGATTCACGGTAAAATAAAGGATTTTGGATGATGGCGTACCTTTTGTGATATTATATTTTTTGTCTTTAATCAGTCCGGTAATATTGCAACGTTTCATCATAATTGCGCCATTCATTCCATCACGAAAGATGATGTTATAAATTGTGCGTTCATCATTTTTGCGGAAAATAGCAACATGCAGGATATCTTTACCGACATATACTTTTTCTCCTATTCTGGTAATCATATATGTGCCATCGGGCAGGAAAACGATTACATCATCAATATCTGAGCAATCGGCAATAAACTCATCTTTTCGTAAATCAGTACCGATAAACCCTTCTTTACGGTTGGCATACAGTTTGGCATTGTTAGCGACAACCTGAGTTGCCTCGATGTTTTCAAAACTGCGGATTTCTGTTTTTCGTTCCCGTCCTTTGGCATATTTTGTTTTAAGCTCTTGATACCAGGCAATGGCATATTGAGTAATATTTGCAAGTTTTTTAGCGGTATCAGTAATTTTTGCTTCAAGGTCGTTCAGGTTTTGTTCGGCTTTTTTCCGGTCGAATAAAGTAAATTGCCGAACCTGTATTTTAGTGAGGCGTTCGATATCATCGTTTGATATAGCCCTTTTAAGGCGGCGTTTATAGGGTTTTAATAGTTTATCAATGGTAGCGATCACCGATTCCCATGTTTTGCAGGGTTCGATTTCGCGGTTCATTTTTTTCTCGATAAATATCTTTTCGAGTGAGCAGTAATGCCATTCTTCTTCCAGTTCGTGTTTTAGTATTTCTAATTCGCGGGTGAGCAGTTTAATGGTGTTGTTAACCGAAGACCGGAGCAAATCAGTAGTACTTAAAAATTTAGGACTATCATTATCTACCACGCAGGTATTAACACTGATTGGTATTTCGCAATCGGTAAAAGCATAGAGAGCATCAATTGTTTTATCGGGCGATGAGTCGGGGTAGAGGTGCACGAGAATCTCGACATTTTCGGCTGTGTTATCGTCAATTTTTTTTATTTTAATTTTGCCTTTTTCATTGGCTTTGAGAATAGAGTCAATGAGCGTACTGGTTGTTTTACCGAAAGGCAGTTCGGTGATGCAGAGCGTTCGTTTATCAAGGATATTGATACGGGCACGGATTTTAACCATTCCTCCGCGTTTGCCATCGTTGTATCGGGAGACATCCATCAGTCCGCCGGTGGGGAAATCGGGGAATATCTCGAATGAACGGTTACGGAGACAGGCGATAGAAGCGTCAAGCAGTTCGACAAAATTATGCGGTAAGATACGGGAAGAAAGGCCAACGGCAATGCCCTCGGCGCCTTGTGCCAGCAGGAGGGGGAACTTTACGGGGAGAGTAATGGGTTCCTGGTTACGGCCGTCATAGGATGTTTTCCAGAGGGTTGTTTTAGGATTAAAAACAACATCGAGGGCAAAACGGGTTAATCGTGCCTCGATATATCGTGAAGCAGCAGCGCCATCGCCTGTAAAAATATTTCCCCAGTTTCCCTGCATGTCAATGAGTAGATTTTTCTGGCCAATTTGCACCAGAGCATCCTGAATGGAAGCATCGCCATGAGGGTGATATTGCATGGTATAACCAATGATATTTGCAACCTTGTTATAGCGTCCGTCTTCGATGCGACGCATGGCATGCAGGATTCTCCGCTGAACGGGTTTTAGTCCGTCATCAACATGAGGGACAGCCCGTTCAAGGATAACATACGAGGCATAGTCGAGAAACCAGTTGCGGTACATGCCGGTAAGATGTATTGTACCGTGTTGTTCTTCTTCGTTAGCAATAATAGCATCAAAGGTTGATGTAGGAGAGTCCTGCGCCACCGGTTGTTCTTCCTGTTCCTCGGTATTATTAATTTCTTCGGTACTCATGGAGTTACTGTTTCAGCTTCTTTGACATAATCTTCGTCATAGCGAAGGTTGCCGATAATAAAATTTTGCCGCACGGGAGTATTTTTCCCCATATAAAATTCAAGGAGTTCCCGTATGCTGTCTGTTTTGCGCAGCAATACAGGGTCGAGCCGGATATCTTTATTAATAAAGAATTTGAATTCATCAGGGGAAATTTCACCTAATCCTTTGAACCGTGTAATTTGAGCGTTTTGTCCCAGTTCTTTGATGGCTTTATTTTTTTCCTGTTCGTTGTAACAATAGCGTGTGTTATTTTTATTGCGTACTCTGAACAAGGGTGTTTGCAGGATATAGAGGTGTCCGTTTTTTACCAGGTCGGGAAAAAACTGGAGGAAGAAGGTAAGGAGCAAAAGCCGGATGTGCATGCCGTCAACATCGGCATCAGTGGCAATCACCACGTTATTGTACCGGAGATTTTCAATGCTTTCTTCAATGTTGAGGGCGGCCTGGAGCAGGTTAAACTCTTCGTTTTCGTAAACAATTTTTTTTGTCAGTCCGAATGTATTAAGGGGTTTGCCTTTTAAACTGAATACGGCTTGAGTAGTAACATCGCGGGCAGTAGTAATTGAACCGCTGGCCGAGTCGCCTTCGGTAATAAAGATGGTTGAATCTTGTCGGCGTTCATGGTTGCTGTTAAAATGGATACGGCAGTCGCGCAGTTTACGGTTGTGCAGCGTAGCTTTTTTTGCCCGTTCTTTTGCCAGTTTTTGAATACCGGCAATGGCTTTACGGTCTTTTTCGGAGTCAATGATTTTTTGCTCGAAAATGCGTGCTGTTTCGGGATTACGATGCAGGAAATCGTCAAGGTGTTTAGCCAAAAAGTCACCAATAAATTTGGCAACGGAAATACCATCTTTTGAAATATTTTTTGATCCCAGTTTGGTTTTTGTCTGGGATTCAAAAACCGGTTCTTCAACTTTAATGCTGAGAGCAGCCACAATAGATGTGCGAATATCGGCTGCGTCATAATTTTTTTTATAGAAATCGCGGACGACCTTTACGTATGCTTCTTTGAAAGCAGCAAGATGTGTGCCTCCCTGAGTTGTATGCTGACCGTTTACAAAGCTGTAATATTCTTCGCCGTATTGAGTATTATGAGTGAGAGCAATTTCAATATCCTGCCCTTTGAGGTGGATAAGGGGATAAATGGGTGTTCCTGACATGTTTTCTTCAAGCAGGTCGAGTAAACCGCGTTCGGAGCGGAAGGTTTTGTCTTTGTAAGTAATCTCCAACCCGGCATTGAGATAGGTATAGTTCCGGAGCATTGATTCGACATATTCGTCAAGGTAACGGTAATTGCCGAACATTTCAGGGTCGGGCTCAAAGGCGACATATACACCATTTGGTTCGTCTTTGACTGCACGCTCTTCTTCGCGGAGCATTTTACCGCAGGAAAAGAGAGCAGCCCGGGCTTTCCCTTCACGAAATGTTTTAATCAGGAAGTTTGAAGAAAGGGCATTAACGGCTTTAATACCAACGCCATTTAAACCAACAGATTTTTTAAACACTTCGGAGTCGTATTTGGCTCCTGTATTCATTTTCGAAACAGTATCAATCAGTTTACCCAGGGGGATTCCACGGCCAAAATCGCGAACCTCAACCTTCCGGTCGGTGATTTTAATGATGATTTGTTTTCCAAACCCCATCATGTACTCGTCTATCGAGTTATCTATCACTTCCTTGAGCAGAACGTAGATTCCATCATCGTGAGCCGAGCCATCGCCCAGTTTGCCTATATACATTCCCGGCCGCAGGCGTATGTGCTGTTTCCAGTCAAGGGTTTGTATCGAATCTTCGGTATATTGAGCTGACATGGTTTAAAAAAATTTTAACAAATATAGGATAAACAGCATATCGTTATCATTTGAGGTTATTAACATTTAACGAAGTTGTTCAGTGCCTGGAGGTATGAAAGCTGTTGTTTATTTGGTTGTTACAATTGTACAGAACGGCAATAATGTTAATAATTTTATCCTAATATTTAATAGTAATGTTTTTTATTATACCATTGATTAAGATAAATATTCCTTTTTTGCTATTTATCAATCGGTATATTTAAGCGGTTTGTCTTTTTGCTAAAGAAAAGAAGTTTTTCTCTTCCATCCTAAATATAGCTTCATTTTTCTTCGGTTGGTCCAACAGAGATATTCTTTTTTAAGATCGCAAAATTCATTTTTTTATCAAGTGATAACAACTAATTTCCTTTAAATACAAAGCATTTGAGCAATTGCAATTAATGCCCGGAAATACAATTATTCGTTCACTTATACCAGAATTATTTATTCAAATTGATAATTTGAGAATATAAAATCATTTCAATATTATTGTTAAACAGTGTGAAAATGATTATACTTAGTTCGTCCGGATATACTTAGTAATAGGTAGAATTATTGATTTTATTTTGCGTAAGGTTTTTTTATTTATTTAAATGGGAAAAAAGTTGTTTTATGAAATAATTTTTATGTATATTTATAACATTGGATAAATTATAAATGAAAGCGGACTTTAACACCAGCCATTTGCTGTCTTTGTGGGAAAAGAATACCAATGATGTTTTTGCGGTGTGGAGCAAGAATTACCGGCTGCTGTATGTAAGTCCGAACTTTGAGAACCTGTATGGCCGTTCCAAAGAATCATTTGAAAAAAATTATTTTATTTTTTTACGATGGATATTGCCGGTTGACCGGTTACGCGTCATTAAAAATTCGATATCGGCACGGTTATCAAAAAAAGAGTACAACGAGTTTTATTTTCGTTGTAAAATGCCGGATGGTACGATAAAATGGATATGGACACGAGAGCAACGAATACAAATACCGGATAGTAATAAAAATTATATTCTGGGTATATCGTCTGATGTAACTTTGCAAAAAACATTGGAGAATGAACTTAGCCGGCACAGAGCAGAGCTTGAAAACAAGATAAAAGATCGTACGAATGAGCTCGAGCAATTAAACGAGGAATATCTTGCAATCAACGAAGAGTACGAGACGTTAAATGAAGAGCTGAAGGCAGCTAATGAAGATTTGCAGATATCGAATGAGCATCTTCAGGAAGAAATACGGAAGCGAACAGAGGCCGTTTTTGCTCTTGAGGAGAGTGAAGAAAAATTCCGTGCTTTCATTGAACAAACAACCGAAGGTATTTCGATGCTTGACAGTAGCGGAAAAGTGATCGAGTGGAACAGGATGATGGCCGAGACACTTCAGATGAAAAAGGAAGAAGTCATTGGGAAATATATATGGGATATTGAATATAATTATTTACCGGCCGAACGTCAAACGCCACAGACCAAAGAGAACATAAAAAAGGCAGCGCTGGATTATATTGCACAAGGCAGTAAGGCAACAGTATTGATTCGCGAGGGTTATTATCATGTAAACGGGGAGCAGAAATATCTGTTTCTGGTTATTTTTCCTGTTATTACTCGCAGAGGGATATATGTTGGCAGGGTACTGATCAACCGTACCGAACATAAAAAGAAGGATGACGAGCTGCATAATTACCGGAATCATCTCGAGCAGATGATTGCCGAGCGCACCGAAGAACTTCAGCGCAGTGAAGCGCGGCTATCCATGATTGCCCGGCATTTGCCCATGGCCTTTTATATTATTTCAATACATGTGAACAAATCTATATGGGTTAGCTCACAGATTAAAGATATCACCGGTTATGACACAGATATTTTTATAAATAATGTTGACTTTTGGGAAACGCGAATCCATCCGGAAGACAGGGAAGAAGTAATGCGGAGATACAATGCGCATTTAAGCAAGGGTATTATTGAATGTGAATACCGCTGGCAGCTAGCATCCGGCGAGTATAAATGGTTTCTTGACCAGGCGGTTGTTACCGGCCGTGATGATAATGGCAATCCCACGGAACTGATTGGATGCTGGATTGATATAACACAGAAGAAAGAGGCCGAGCAGGCGCTCAGGCAAGCCGGGAGTATTGTAGAAAATATTCAGCTGGGCATGCATATTTATCATCTTAAGGATATAAATGATGATCGTTCATTGGTAATGGTAGCTGCTAACCCTGCATCCGAAGTGCTGACTGGTGTTAAAATGAAGGATGTAATTGGCAAAACGATAGATGAAAATTTTCCGGGATTACGTGCGAAAAATATTCCGCAGCAATATGCCGATGTTGTACGTAACCAAAAACCGATACAAATAGAAGATATTTATTATAGTGATGAACGGGTGATTGCCGGAGCATATTCGGTGCGCGCATTTCCATTGCCCGGGAACCATATTTGTGTAGCGTTTGAAAATATTACGGAACGTTTGAATAACCAGCGCCTGCTCCGTGAAAATGAAGAAAAGTACCGGCTATTATCAATGCTCACAACGGATACGGCATCATCTTTGATTGTCAATAAAGACGGTAGTTTTACCCGTGAATGGTTTACTGATAATCTGTTCAGTCAATATGGTTATGAGCCATCGGAGGTAGATACTTTTGATAAGTGGGCTAAAGTCGTTCATCCCGACGATCTGGGAATTTATTATAATGAGCGTCAACGTCTGCTAAAGGGCGAAACGGTATCGGTGGACATACGTATACTAACAAAGAATGGAGAGGTAAGGTGGATTAATAACACTATTTATCCGCAGTCCATACCGGAAACAGGACAAATACGGTTTTTAAGTGCGGTGAAAGATATCACGGACCGGAAGCTGGGTGAGAAAGCCATTGAACAGGCCAATACCGAATTAAAGCGTCAGGTATCGTTTAATGCCGCTCTGATGGCTTCGTTGCCGATACCTGTATTTTTTAAAGATTTGCACGGAAAATATATTGGCTGTAATATGGCGTTTACCGAGATTATGGGAAAAACAACAGAAGAAATCAGGGGGAAGACGGTGATGGAACTCTGGCCGGGCGAGATGGCCGAGGTGTATCACCGGCAGGATCTTGATTTATTAAAAAAGCCCGAACATCAGCAATACGAGTTTAAAGTTAAGGATAAACAGGGTATCGTTCGCAATGTTATTTTTAATAAAGATGTATTTTTTGATGATTCAGGGAAAATTGCGGGTATCGTTGGCTCGTTTCTTGATATCACTAATCTCAAGAAGTCGGAAGCTGTGATCCGTGCCAGTGAAGAAAAATTCCGGTTATTATTTGAAAATGCCAATGATACTATTTTGATTTTAAAGAATGATAAAATTATTGATTTCAATGAACGAACCATCGCACTGTTTGGGATTAAGGATAAAAATGAAATACTTGGTACTGATCTTTGTCATTTGTCGGCGCCACAGCAGCCCGATGGCGTTGAGTCGTGCAATAAAATAAAGACAATGAAAACAACCATTATTGATGGTACAATAAAATTTATAGAATGGCGTTTTCAGCGCAGTGACAAGTCAGAATTTGATGCAGAGGTCAGTTTTAGTATACTGACGATGAACGAAGAAAAATTGGTTCAGGTCATCATCCGGGATATCACCGAGCGTAAAAATATTGAACGGAAAATATTTGATACGATTATAGAAACCGAAGAACGGGAACGTCAGCGGTTGGCGCAGGATTTGCATGATGAGATAGGCCCCATCCTGTCGAGTTTGAAAATGTATATCTCAGTACTCGACACATCAGCACAGAAAGAAAAAATTGATTATATCTCGCTCCAGGTAAAAGAACTTATTAAACAGGCCGTTCGCACGGTGCGTGAGATATCCAATGCGTTGAGCCCTCATGTGCTTACCAACTTCGGACTCCATGCAGCGCTTGGTGCCGCAGTAGAGAATGCGCGCGAATTTATTTCCATTCAGTTTGAATCAAATCTGAATGAGGTGCGTTTTCAGCCCAATGTAGAGATTGTTTTTTACAGAATATTGAAAGAATTGCTGAACAATACCATTAAGCATGCCGGAGCAACGGAGATCAAAATTCAACTTAATTTTGACGGAACATTACTACGGCTGATTTACGCCGATAATGGCGTAGGATTTGACTACGAAAATGTATTGTCAAAAACGGCAAAGGGATTTGGGTTATATAATATATTAAGCCGTGTAAAGAGTATCAATGGGTTGTATACGGTTAGCAGTGGAAAAAATAAGGGATTTCAGTTTGAGTTAAAGGCACCTACAGTTACAATGTAATTTATTTTACATTTGCAATACCTGTATTCACTAATTGGTTTACCATGAAGAAAGCTAAAATAATACTTGTTGACGACCATCAGCTATTTCGTAACGGACTGCGCTTCATCTTGAGCGAAACGGAAGGGCTGGATATTATTGCCGAGGCCTCTAATGGTAAAGAGCTGCTGGACGCGTTAAAAGTTATGACGCCTGATTTAATATTGATGGATATCAATATGCCAGAGATGAATGGTATTGAAGCTACACGTCGCGCCCTTCAGGTAAATCCCGATCTTAAAATTCTTGTACTTTCAATGTTTGGTGATGAGGAGTATTATAATGCCATGATTGATCTCGGCGTAAAAGGATTTCTTCTCAAGGATGCCGATAATCAGGAGTTGCATACAGCCATTCATAAAGTGCTGGAGGGAAACACTTATTTTTCACAAGAACTGTTGCTTCAGCTTATCCGGAATAAAACAACCTCCGATATCATCAAGCTCACACGCCGTGAACACGAGATACTCGAACTGATATGCAAAGGACATTCTACGGGCGAGATAGGGGATATACTCAGCATCAGTTCACGTACGGTTGAGCGACACCGGGCTGCTCTGCTTGAAAAAACCAATTCCAATAATTCTATTAAAATGGTAATCTTTGCTATTAAGAACAATCTGGTTAAAATATAGCAGAGTGAAATGAATGTCTTGCAGTATTATTTATAATCAAATACAATTTTACAGCATGAAAAAAAACATTCTGATCGTGGTATTGGCAGCATTAATAGTATGCATTGGTTGCGCCAAGATAAATAAGCAGAAAGAAATGTTACAGGGTTATTGGGTATGTACAGCCATTACGGGACAGCCCATTCCTGCCGGCAACACAGTTTTTCTGGAGATCAACAAGAACCGGTATATTTATAGTTCAACAATGAATCAGGAGCAGGGACGCTATATGCTTAATGAGGGAAAGATTTATTTTATTAAAGACGACCGGACAGAGAAAGCGATGGAGATCGCTTATTTGAGTATTGATACGCTTTTGCTGAAGGCCACAGTTACCTCCATGATGTTTGTTAAGCGTGCTAAATAATATAGATATGAGGGTTGAACGGCAATGGCGGATGAAAGGAAAGCCATCAGATGCAGAGATAAAACGATTATCGGCAGAACTTAAAACGGATTCAGTAACAGCTACTTTATTGCTTCAGCGGGGCGTTCACAACAAGGAGGAAAGCCGGAAATTTTTCAGACCACACCAGGATGATTTGCATGATCCGTTTTCCATGAAGGATATGGATAAGGCGGTGTCTCGCATCCAGCGCGCTATTGAGCAGAAAGAAAAAATTATGATTTTTGGCGATTACGATGTTGACGGCACAACAGGAACAGCTTTGCTTTGCCTGTTTTTTACATCAACATTGCTTCGGGATGATAAGAAACAAATCAGTTATTATATTCCCGACAGATATACCGAAGGTTATGGTATTTCTACAGAAGGAATAGATTATGCCATAAAAACAGGGGTTAAGTTGATTATTGCAATTGATTGCGGAATTAAAGCGATTGAAAAGGTTTTATATGCAAATAATCACGGAGTGGAAATGATTATTTGCGATCATCACATGCCTGGTGATAGTTTGCCTGCAGCGGTTGCGGTGCTTGACCCCAAGCGTAATGATTGTAATTATCCTTATAAGGAGTTAAGCGGATGTGCTGTGGGCTTTAAACTTTTACAGGCACTGACGGCACATTACAAACTTGATCAGGATTATTTGTTTTCACTCATTGATCTGGTGGCAGTAAGCATTGCATCGGATATTGTGGCTATTACAGGCGAAAACCGGGTACTGGCTTTTTTAGGGCTTGAAAAGATTAACAGCAAACCATTAAACGGACTAAAGGCAATAATGGCAATTGCCGGTATGGACGATAAGCGGTGCCGTATAGATGATATCGTGTTTAAAATAGGGCCACGCATTAATGCCGCAGGCCGTCTGTATTCGGGACGCACTGTTGTTCAATTGCTTATTAGCGGGGATAAAGTACTGGCCACTGAATTGAGTAAGAAAATTAATGCATATAATATTGAACGTAAACAACTGGATAAAGAGATAACCCAAGAGGCCATTGAGATGATAAATAATGACGCACAATTAGCATCTCTTCACTCTACCGTATTGTATAAAGAGACATGGCACAAAGGAGTGGTAGGGATTGTGGCATCGCGTGTGATTGATATGTATTACCGGCCAACAATAATTCTTACTCGTTCGAACGGATTGGTTACCGGCTCGGCGCGTTCGGTAGAAGGATTTGATTTATATCAGGCAATAGAAAAATGCAGCCATTTGCTCGAAAAATTCGGAGGTCATAGTCACGCTGCAGGACTGTCTTTGAAACCTGAAAATATTGAGCCATTCAGGCAATTGTTTGAGCAGGTTGTTGCAGAGAGTATATTACCGGAACAGCTTATACCGGGGATTGATATTGATGCCGAGATAGGACTTCATTCGGTTACCGGCGAACTGGTAAAAAGCATTGCCGAATTTGAACCATTTGGGCCGGGAAATATGACACCGCTATTTTGTACCCATGGGGTGACTGAACGCGGAACAGCTCGGCCGGTAGGAGCAACAGGCGAACATCTGAAGATTGATATATCTGATCCGGCCGACCCGCAGAAAATATTACCGGGTATTGCTTTCGGACAAGTACATCGGCAGGCGAGTATCCGCAGGGGCAAACCTTTTGATATCTGCTATAGTATTGAAACGAATGAGTTTCGCGGGAAAACAACCATTCAATTGAATATCCGCGATTTTGCATTTGGGGATGAGGGATAGCCGCAACCGGATTTTGTTATTATGCCAATTGTACAATTATAATAATCCCCAAATGTATTATGTGTAAACCATTATAGAATCATTATTTTTGTTCTCAAATGAGCAGAAACATAATTATTATCCCCGCCCTGATATTTTGTTTTGCCGCAACAGCAGAAGATAATCGGGAATTGTTTTATTCCCGGCGATATATAGCCGAAGAGGATAGTAACAAACTGTTTTTTTCGGTTAACAACACAAATTTTTTTAAGAATAATGAATATTTTAATGATTTTTATGAGGGATATACGGCTATCGGATATTTTTTTGAACCAACCACAGGGATACAACTTTCAACAGAGACCCGTATTGAAGGAGGGATTCATCTGTTAAAATTTTCCGGAAGGGATAATTTCTCATCGGTATTACCGGTATTCAGAGTTCATCAAAAGGCGTCAGCATGGATGGAAGTGGTTCTGGGCACGCTATATGGATCATTAAATCACAGGTTAATCGAACCGTTGTACGAATTTGATCATTCATTCTATCGCGCCAGTGAGAATGGTTTGCAGTTTTTAATACATACGGCACGACTCAATTCAGATATCTGGCTTAATTGGCAGCAATTTATTTTCTGGAACGATCCGTTTCAGGAGGAATTTATTCAAGGAACATCAACCCAGATACAACTGACGAAAAACAGCCGGTTTAATATATTGGTTCCGCTGCAAACCGTTATTTCGCATCATGGAGGTCAGATCAATCATATTGATCTTGGGGTACAAACTCTGGCAAATCTGTCACCCGGGATAGAATTATCCTGTTTAATTAAGAGTAAGCCAGTTTATAAGGCAGGTGCGGTGTGTCATTATATTTATTATAAAGATCTTTCGCCTCATTCCATCACTCGATATACCGAGGGTTATGGTATTTTTCCCGTTTTGTTTGCTACTTTGGGATGGTTTAGCGCCGAGGCCGGATACTGGAAGGGATACAGGTTTATTTCTCCGCAAGGTAGTTATCTTTTTCAGTCGGTTTCAAATATCTCAATGTTGAATGATCAGCCGCGCCGTGAACTTATAACCAGCCGCCTGACATGCGCGAAGGAGTATAAAAACGGAATAAAGATGGGGGTGCGCACCGAAACCTATTATGATTTTGAAAAAGCCAGTATTGATTATAATTATGGTATTTATATTGTGTTTAACAGGGATTTTGCAATTGGAAAACGGCAAATAATTAATCCATTGAAGATGAATTAAGTGGCCGGTAATGCTGAACTTTCTTTTTCCGGAAGTGTATGTTGCAGCCAATTTATTGATTAGTAATTATTTGATTTTTTTAAAGGATTTGGTGCAACTAAATCAGATAGCCCGGCTCATCCTTTGGTTATTATCGAATTAAACAAGATAAATTAAGATCCGGTTAGGCATAATGTTTAATAATCAGACCAATAAGTATTATGTAAGGTTTAAAAATAAATTATAAAAGATAAAATAATCTTTTATCTTTGCAGTCCTTAAATAAATAATCGTATGTCGGTAAAAATCAGATTGAGCAGAAAAGGCAAAAAACATCAGGCGTTATATCATATTATAGCGACTGACAGCCGGGCGCCACGGGATGGCAGGTTTATAGAAAAATTGGGGATATATAACCCGAATACCGTTCCAGCTACTATTGAGTTAGATTTTGACAGTGCATTGGCGTGGTTGCAAAAAGGCGCCCAACCAAGCGATACATGCAGGTCTATTTTATCAGTAAAAGGAGTAATGCTAAAGAAACATCTTATGGAAGGCGTGGCCAAAGGCGCATTCAATGAAGATGAGGCAAACAGGCGTTTTAATGAGTGGCTCGAAAAAAAGGAGGCACAATTAAGAGGCGAGCGCGATGCAGATTCAAAGCAACATGCCGAAGAACGGAGGAATCGTTTGGCAGCCGAAGCAAAGGTTAACGAGAAGCGCAAGGCAGAACTGATTAAAAAGCAGAGTGAACTGGCAGCCGAGGCCGCTAAAGCAGCCAGCGCAGCTGAAGCAATGGTTAGCGACCAACCGGCCGATCAGCCGGTAGACCAGCCGGCTGCAGAAGTTGGCGGAACTTCTGAGGAGTCAAAGCCGGAATAGATCCTTTTTCATGATAAGTCGTGAGCAGTGTACCCGTATTGGGACATTGGCAAAGCCACATGGCGTCAGAGGAGAGATACTTCTGCGCAACGTAGAGCATTTGGCTGATTTAATGGAATTTTGTTCTGGATTTGTTTTTATTGATATTGATGGAGGGCTTGTTCCGTTTTTTCTTACCGGAGCAGAACCAACAGGGAATGATGAAACAATAATATCTTTTGATTCGATTAGTACGAGGGAGATGGCCGCTGAATTGAAGGGTAAATGGCTGTATATTCCGGTTCAGGATACTTCAAAGGAAAAAGTCGTCGCCAGTGAAACGAAGCGAAACAGTTATATTGGCTACACGGCAATAGATGAAATAACCGGTATTATAGGAATTATCACGGCGGTAGATGAATCAGAGATGAATCCACTTTTTATTGTAGATGACGGAAGAGTATTGATTCCGGCTGTTACAGAACTGGTGGTTAAAATCAATCAGGAAAAAAAGCAAATTGTGTTTTCGTTACCTGCGGGTTTGCTTGAGTTATAGCAAAGCATTACCCGGGCTCCGTTCAGTTAACAAAATCGGGCGGGACAACAACATTGAGCCGTTTATGATAAATACGGATTTTTAATTTTTTACCCATTTGCGCCGGTTCGCCGTCGAAATGTACTTCGCCCGATTCCTGTCGTTTAATGGTAATACGTCGTGCCTTAAGAAATTCGATATGATCGAATTTATGCACCTGTTTGTTGAATAATTTAAAGCTTAAATCCACGGCCTTAATCAGCGGGAATGGAGCAACAATGCAAACATCCATCAACCCATCGCAAATGTCGGCTTTTGGAGCGATAAATGCATTATTTCCATATTGTGAGGCATTGGCAAAAGTGATAAGGAATGCATTTCGTTTTATTTCGGCACCATCCATTTTAATTGTGTATTCCTGAGGCCTGTACGAAAAGAGTTCATTAATTACAGCACCAACATACGATTGAATTCCGCGTTCGGGCTGGGTGGCAAAACGGTGACCGATCACAGCATCAAAACCGATACCGCAAGTGCAGAAAAAATATTTATCATTGATTTTACCGACATCAATTTTTGCTGTGCGGCTTTTATTGATAATTTGCATCGAAAGATTAACCGAGAAAGGTATTTTCAGATGGCGCGCCAGTCCGTTGCCCGAACCGGAGGGGATAATCCCAAGTGCAGTTTTTCCACCGGTAAGGGTTGATGCGATTTCGTTAGTAGTGCCATCACCGCCTACTGCAACGACAAGATGATAATTTAAATCGCGAAATCCGCTTGCAAGTTGCGCTGCATGTCCGCTATATGAAGTAAAAACAATATCTGGTTTATATAAATTATAATCAATATGTTTTTCGATTTTAGCCGGAAGGTGTTTTTTATTTCCACCGCCGGCAACCGGGTTGATGATAAACGCGATTTTTTTGCGCTTTGCCATTAATTCAGTGGATATCCGTGAAACTTAAATTTACGAAATTTAATAGAGAATTGTAGGGCAAAATTAATATAAAATCTCTGATAAATAATATCCTTCTGGTTTAAATGAAGACAAGCAATTTTTTTTTATTTGATGACTATATTTATATGATTGAGTGATCTAATAAATTTTTTTGAAGTTTATTTTTTGTTTTAATCCATTGCGTTTAATAGCTACTTTGCCGGCATACATAATAAAATACAATACCGGAATAAAAATCAATGTAAGGAAGGTAGAAATAGCAAGTCCGAAAATAATGGTCCATGCCAAAGGGCCAAAGAACATAACATTATCACCGCCGAAATAAATTTGCGGATCGAAATGAGTGAATAGTGTTTCAAAATTAATATTGAAACCAACAGCAAGAGGAATGAGCCCAAGAATAGTTGTTCCGGCAGTAAGCAGCACGGGGTTAAGACGAATTTTTCCGGCCTGAATTATTGCTTCGCGGGTACGTAGTTTTTGTTGTTTTAAGACATCAGTAAATTCAACCAGCAGGATACCGTTTTTAATTACAATACCCGCCAGAGCAACGATACCCATTCCGGTCATAATAATGGACATTGGCATTTGAGTGAAGATAAATCCAAGCAATACACCGATAATACTAAAAACAACTTCAGTAAGGATAATGCTGGCTCTGGCTACAGAGTTAAACTGTGTAATCAGAATAAAGACGATAAGGAACAATGCGAGCAATAGTGATTTATTGAGATACTGCATGGCTTCAAGCTGATCTTCCTGTTCGCCGGTGATGCTGATGGTAACACTTTCGGGTTTAGAGAATGCAGGAAGGGCTTTACGGATATCAGAGATGATTTCATTTGCAGTGTATCCGGTCATAACATTTGATGAAACAGTAATAACGCGTTTAACATTTTTACGGGTAATACCACCGTAGGTGTTCATGTATTCAACGGTTGCTACCGAGGATAGGGGAATTTGTTTAAGCCGGCCGCTATTCATATCCATGAATGTTATTTTATGATTCATGAGCCGTTCAATATCGTCACGTACGTATTTGTTATAGCGCAACTGAATGGGGTACTGATCTTCGCCATCGCGGTATTTAGAAACTTCGGCACCAAGCACTGCGGTTCGCACCTCGCTGCCGATTTGTCCGGTAGTTATTGATTCGTTATTTGCACGTTTGCGGTCAACAACAATGGATAATTCGGGTTTTTGGTTGTCGAAATCACTCTTCAGATCTTCAATTCCTTTAATTCCAATTGAGTCAATATAATTGATAAAATGAGCCACGGTGGTGATCAGGTCATCAAGATTTTCACTGCTCAGTTCAATATTTATGGGTTTACCGGTAGGCGGGCCCATTGTGTTTTTTTCTACCGATATTTCAGCACCCGGAATATCCTGCACGGCAAGCCGGATTTGCTCAAGGATATCGAGGGTTGATTTTCCTTTACGGTGAATATATTCAACAAAATTAACAGTTACTTTTCCTTTGTTGCTGGTTTTATTTCCTGAATCGAACATTGAGCCGGAAGCGCCAAGTGCTACATTCGATATGACGGATTCAACCATCGGGTTATTATTTCCTAATACAGCGAGGACGCGTTGTTCAACGGTTCGAGTAACCGAGTCGGTAACGGTTACATCGGTGCCAACGGGCATTTTAATCAGGACATAAATGCTGTTGGGTTCATTGTCGGGAAAGAAAACGATTTTGGGCGGGAAGAGAGCGGTAAGGACGATTGTAAAGAAGAATAAGCCAACAAGAGACCCCAGCAACCAGTAAGGATGGTTCTTGGCCAGCAGATAGCGGATTGTTCGTTCATAAAGTCGCTGGATTTTGGGAACAACATTATTCTGATACCGTAGCAGCACTTTGTTAAAATAAAGCTTGAAAGCAACAAATAGCAGAGCAATAAGCACGATAAAATTTGCAAGGCCGAATTGTCCTGCCGCATAGAAAAGTAGCGAGACAATGACAATTATTCCGGCAGTGCGCAGTACTTTTTTTCTGTCAGGATTTTCATCTTCTTTTTCTGTTTTCATAAATGATACGGCAAATACCGGATTAATCAGGTATGCAACAACCAGAGAGGAAAAAAGCGTAAGGATGATTACCACGGGAATGTAATGCATAAATTTACCGGTAATTCCGGGCCAGAAAGCAAGAGGAACAAACGGTGCGATAGTAGTGAGCGTGCCGGAAAAAACAGGCATAAACACTTCTCCGGCAGCAAATTTAGCAGCAATGGTAATTGGTAATTTTTTTTTGTTATAAATACGGTGAGTGTTTTCAATAACAACAATTGCATCATCAACAACAATCCCCAAGGAGAAGATAAAAGAGAACATTACGAGCATATTCATACTGAAATCAATCCATGGCAGGAAAATACAGGCCAGCGCCATAGATAGCGGGACGGAGAGAGCAACAAACATGGCATTGGTTAATCCCATGAAAAACATCAGGATCAGAGTAACCAGAATAAAACCGATAATAATTGTATTATTCAGATCGGCGAGGGTATTTCGGGTATACCGGGACATATCGCCGGTAACCAGCAGATTGACGTCAGGGGGAACTTCAGTTTCATAATGGTTGAGAATTTTTTTGATTTTATCCGAAGCATCCAGCAGGTTTTGTCCGCTTTTTTTAATCACATTTAAAGTAATTACATTATCGCCGCCGAGCCGGGCAAAGCTTTCCTGTTCTTTAAAACTATCGCGAATAGTGGCAATTTCATTGAGTTTGACATAAGCGCCGCTGCCCGAATTGATAACAATGTTCCCGATGGTTTCGATGTCTTTAAACTCGCCGGCAACACGAATTGACCGTTGCATATTTTGCATATTGATGCTGCCTCCGGCAATTGTGATGTTCTCGGCCTGTATGGTGCTCTGAATATCATAAAAGCTTACCGATGCGGCCTGCATTTTGTACATGTCAACATCAATTTGAATTTCGCGGTCGAGAGCTCCTACAATATCTACACGGGTAATTTCTTTCAGGGATTCGATGCGGTCCTGAAGCACATCGGCATATTTTTTCAGTTTGCTCAGGTCATATTTTCCGGAAATATTGATATACATGATGGGGATTTCAGAGAAATCAATTTCCATCACAACCGGATCGGCAGGCATATCATTGGGCAGGTCCGATTTGGTTTTGTCCACAGCATCTTTAATGCGTTGTTTTGCCTCCGATACATCTATATCGGGATTAAACTCAACGACGATGGATGAAAAATCCTGCACCGAATTACTCGAAATGGTTTTAACTCCATTAACGGCTTTAATATTTTTTTCAAGCGGACGGGTGATTAATCCTTCCATATCGGTTGGCGATGTGCCCGGATAGATTGAGCTGACGATAATGGTAGGAATAATAATTTCGGGGAACTGTTCTTTAGGCACGCTGTTATAGTTGATGATCCCGAACAGGGTAATAATCAAAATCAGCAGATATGCACTGGTGCGGTTATCTATTGCCCAACTGGTGGGTTTGAATTCTTTAAACTGGGTTGACATATTTTTTTTCTTTACACATTAAAAACGAACGGGTTGTCCTTCTTCCACCGACTGGAAACCGGCAGTAATCACTTTGTCGCCGGTCTTTAGTCCTGCAATTACTTCTGTCTGTCCATTGTAAATAACACCTGTCTGAATATAGGCGCGACGTGCAATTTTTTTTCTGTTTTGTTCATTTACGGTGAGCACGTATTTCCCTTTCCGGATATCCTGCTGTACAATTGTCAGCGGAATTACAACAGCATCCGGCTTATGATAGTCGTTGATTTTTATGATTGCAACCATATTTGCTTTCAGGGCAGCGTTGGTTGATTGCAGATAGGCCTCTATTGTGAACGTACGATTAACAGGGTTGATAAAATCTGATGCGTGGTTAACGGTTGCAGTAAATTCTTTTTGAATATCGGGAAACAGGATAATAATTTTATCGCCTTCATTCACCTTTGATGCATAACCTTCTGACACATCGGCCACAATTTTTAGTTTATTAAAATTTATTATTCTGAATGCCGGATAACCCGGAATAATCGATTGACCGGCTTTGACACTGATTTCTTCAACTGTTCCGTTTACCGGCGATTCAAGATGCATCATACTGATTTGTTCTTTGACCTGGGCCAAATTTTTTTCAAGGTTTTCTTTGTTGTTTTTAGCGGTCAGGTAGTCAATTTCTGATCCGATTTTTTGTTCCCAAAGCCGTTTTTTCTTTTCATAAATATCAGTAACAAATGCGAGGTTTGATTTAATCTGGGCGAGGGTTTCCTGTAAAACGGCATCGTCCATTTTTGCTAAAATCTGGCCTTTTACCACCTGTTGCCCGGCATTAACATAGATTGTTTCGATTTTGCCGCCGGAAAGTGAACTTACGGGTACATTTTCATCCCCATCAAGTCGTCCCTGTACTTCGATATAATGATTGAAAAGCGCAGGCGCAACATTCATAACCTGCACCATTTTTCCGGTTTCCGGAAGCGCCGAATCACCTTTTTCGGCTGCAATCTCTTGTTCCAGACGACTAATCTGTAAGGCGATGGCTTGTTGTTGTTTTTTCAGTGATGCCAGTTTTTGTTCTTTGTTGCCGCTGCATCCGGCAAGGATTAAACCGGCTATTAATACCGGGACTATACTCTTATTCATACGCATTATTATTTATTGTCTGTAATTAGTTTTTCAAGTTTAGCGGAGCTGTTTACCATAGCAATAATAGCTGCATAGTACGATGCCTGAGTGTTAAAATACTGGTTTTGTGCCTGTGTGAGCTCCATTCCCGATGCTATGCCCTCTTTATATTTTATCAGGGTCTGATTATAAATACGGCGTGAGAGTTGCATGTTTTTTTTCTCTGTCTCGTATTTTTCGTATGATGACAAGAAAGATGATTTGGCATCGTCAAAAGCAATTTTCAGTGCATCGGCAGTATGTTCTTTTGTATTTTTGGCCTGCTGGTACTGGATTTTTGCCTGGCTTACCTTAGCCATCTTCATGCCGCTGCCGAAGATCGGAATATTTATGCTTACGCCTACCATATCGGGAGGAGTGAAGGTGAATGATTTATCATTGTAGTTTTCCTGATGGTTGTAATACCCGGCGATCTCAGGGAGAAATTCGCTTTGTTTGTGTTTCAGGTTAAGACGCATCAGTTTTTCCTGTGTTTCGAGCAAACGGTAATCAATGTTGTCGGAAAGGGAAAATTCTTTCGTTGCCAGTGAAAGAGATTGCTTTGCCAGCAAGTCGTCAATCGTTTCGGTGAGTTCAATTTTATTTTGCGGATCAATTCCGAGCTGGTATTTGAGCAAATTTTCAGTTATCGTGGCTTGCCTGGACAGCATGTCGGCCAGAGATTTAATGTTAGATGCAGCCAACCGGATCTGATCAACGGTTGTTTCGTCAATAAAACCCTGTGCAAGTAACGCTTCGCTTTCTGCCACGTTTTTTTGGATCGAAACATAAATCGAGTCGGTAGTGGCTTTGTTTTCGCGAACCACAAGCACTAAGTAGTACGAATTGGTTATGGATTCGGCCAGGTCGGTACGCGATTTGGTGAGGGCCAACTGCGACAGTCCCTTAAAGGTACGTGCCGTTTGAAGCCCGACAAGGTATGCTCCACTGAATATCAGTTGAGTAACGGTAATATCAAGAGTGATGGTTTCTTTCAGGTCGTCAATATCAAATTCGCTTTCGGCCGGCGGTGTCAGATAGCTGTAATCGGCATTGATCGGAGGAGCGGGGAGTCCGAGTTGCTGGTTGATTCCGTTTACGCTTTGGTTTAATCCGCTGAGGTTCTGGCCAAACCCATACAAAACGCCATTTAACTGTGAGAATGCCGAAAAATCTTCAATTGTTTTTGGCACGGTAAGCATATACGAGTACGATCCTTTGGCATTTACTTGCGGAAGTCCGATGGCTGTTGTTTCCCATACTTTTTTCCGGGCTGCTTTAACGTCCAGTTCTGCATTTTTCATTACAGGGCTATGAATAAAGCTATACGCTCTGGCTTCGGCCAGCGAAAACCGGAAAACCGAATCGGTGGTCTGCTGAGCAAGCACACCGGCCAGCGCGGGAAGCAGAGCGATCCATCCTGCAAAAATCCTTTTCTTCATTATTTGCTATATTACTGTTGGTTCAATAATTTTTTAGTTTGCCGAGATTTTGTTCAAGTACTTCAATCCCTTTATTTGTGGCCATCCCGCGAATATGATAGATCATGATTTCGGAATAGGCAGCAGGGGATAAAAATTCAAATAAGGTTAGCAGTTCCGAGTCAGTAATTGATTCGATGCGTGAAACATGCGCTTTAGCGATAATCTCTTCATTCAGATCGGCACGGTATAAACCTTCATCTTTGCCTTTACGGATATTTGCCAGCGTACAGTCATACATCTTCTGCCGCTTAACCTTTTTAATCTTTTCGAACAATGCGGGGTAATATTTTTTCAGGTCATAGTCAACCGAAGCATTATACTCTTTGAGTATTTCATTAATAAAGATATGGATTTCTATGAGATTTTCAATAGCATTTTTCTCCAGATGTTTAATATTGTCGAATACCTGCTGCTGACGGTCAATCTCCATATCAACGATTAGCCCTACCAGTTCGTCTTTATCATGTACATGCTGGTATAATGTTTTTTTTGAAATACCAAGTTCTCTTGACACATCGTCCATGGTGATACTCTTAATTCCGTATTTAAGGTAAAGTCCACGGACTCTTTCGAGAATATTTTTCAGATCATCAGACATAGTGACTGCAAAAATACATAAAAAAGAAACTCCGGAAACGAAATATACAAAAAAAGTTTACTCTGTTGATTATTTTGCTAATTATCATAATATTAGTTAATTAATTAACTTTAAATTAAGATATTATTAAGGATTTTAATAATTATTCGGATTTTTTTGATTTTGTTTAGATAAATTGCAATGATTAATTATTTTTAAAAAGTTAAGTATAAAAAAACGATTGATTATGAAAGGATTAGTGTTATTTGTATGTTGTAATTTTTGCCGGCCGATGCAAGAGCCAGGCGGTATAATTATTGTTCAATCAGGGTTTATCCGGAGTATCATGCCTGTGATTGTATTTCTGTTCGCAGATACAGGAATTGTGCCGGCCAGGGTTATACAAGTAGGTAACAGCTGCATAATATAATTGACGTTTATTTCAAATAAATAAAAACCCCATCATGAAATATTCATTACTGATTATCAGTATTGTTTTGTTAATTTTGCTAATCATAGCAATACAGAATCCCGGAAATGCAGAATTAAATTTTTTATGGATGCGCCTTCAACAGCCGCTCATTATTTGGATTCTCCTTGGAAGTATGCTTGGCATTGCAGCCGTATTTTTTCTATTTCTTTCCATGATCCGATCCCGTAATAAATCAATCAGGGAATTGGAAGCGACCCTTGATGAATTCAGGGAATCGCAGCGGCTGATGGCTGAGGAGCAGCCCTTGAAATAAGGAATGATATATAAAATTTAATCCTGTATTGATTTTTCGACAGACGGACTGAATTGCGGATGTTCAGGTTTGATCAGCGTGCCGGGGGAGTAAAGAACGCGCATTCCATATCTCCGATAATAATCGTGGGTTCAGATGCCCGAATAAAATGGCAAGACCCAGTCCGGTTGATAATGTTCCGCCAAATACAGCTACCGTTGGTAAAGAGAGCATCCGGAAGCCGAAACCGGCGGTCATCAGCAGAAGGATAAACAGCAAAAATAAAGCGCTTTTGCGTTTTGAAATTGAAAATTTAAACCAGCGAAAAGCAAATATTGTTTGCAAGAGAGCCGAGGATGCCTGCGTTATAAGGGAAGCCACAGCAGCGCCCATTACCTGCCAACGGGGAATAAGCACTAAATTGAGTACGATGTTAATGGCCACCATTGCGGCAGCAATACGGTTAAGTAACCCGATGTTTCCGTTGGCTGTATGCAGGGTGCCGAAGATATATGAGACGCAGATAAATAAGTAGTTGACAAGTAAAATAACGAGTATGGTGCCGGACCATGGTGTAGTTGAGTGGTAGAGCATATCCATGATTTCGCGGCAGCAGAAACCGGCAGCAACCACCAGAATTACGGAAGGGAAGAGCAGCAGATTAAAAGCCAGCGTGGTGAGTTGGTCCACCCGTTCTTTTTGTTTAATCATTTTTGAATACATAGGTAGCAACAGGGTAGCAAATAATACAGCGAACTGGATGAGGGCATCGGTGATACGAAAGGCCTGAGCATAGATACCGGCCTGTGTGGGACCATCGGGGAGCAACCGTTCGAGCATTACCGAGTCAATGCGGTAGTATACAGCCATCAGCAGTGTAAGCAGTGCAAAGGGCACGCAGCGCCGAAGGATACTAATCATACCGGCAGTCTGGAGATGCAAAGACAGACGGCCGGTAAGGGACAGCAGTGTAATGAGTGATATCAGCAGAGCCAGAATATACGATACGGTTTGCGCATACACAAACCATTCGATACGGAAGACATGATTGCTGCTTTGTCCCCAGAGAAGAAACATACAGATGATAATCATGAATGTGCGGTCGAGGACAGATAAAAAACTATCGGTTTTAAAATATTGCATACCGCTGATGTTCGAACGGACATACAGTATAAATGATGACAATATCTGGTTCAAAGCCAAAAACATAAGCAGGTATAACTGCCGGTTATCATAATTTAGTAACAGAGCAATGGTTAGCAGGCAAAGGATGTAAATGACAGACAAAACAATTTTTAATGCCACAAACGATGAAAAATGGTTATGCACACTTTGGTGGTCCCGGGCTGTTTCGCGGTTATTAAAATTGCTGATACCAAAATCGGGAATGATATTCAGCAAGAGAGAAAAACTTAAAAGGGAGAAAAACATACCATAGTTCTCTGTTCCTGTAATGTTTTGCACACTACGGTCAATACCGAATATCCAGAATGGTTTGATCAGCAGGTTAAGCAGCAGCAGCAGACCGAGATTGGTAATGAATCGTTTTTTCAATCGGGGATGGATTAATTGGATGGAAAAAATCGTTTGGTTACTGCAGAAATATCTTTGAGTAATGTGATATTTTTTTCAATGGCAGTGCCAACAACAACGATATCAGCGCCGGCCGAGAAGGCATTCATAACCTGTTCGGGCGTATTAATACCGCCGCCCACGATCAGCGGGATGTCAATATTTTTGCGTACATGGCTGATGGCGGTTGATTGGATGGCCTGGCTGGCACCGCTGCCGGCCTCAAGATAGATGAGTTTAAATCCGAGCATCTCGCCGGCCATGGCGGTAGCAGCAATGATATCGGGCTTATGAGCAGGAATTGGCATTGTGTGGCTCATGTATTCGACAGAAGTGGGGGTTCCGCTGCCTACCAGGATATAGCCGGTGGGGATAATTTCCATACGGCTTTTTTTCAATAGCGGAGCAGCAATTACATGATTACCGATAAGCAGGTCGGAATTGCGACCCGAAAGCAGTGACAATAGAAGAATTCCGTCGGCGCGTGTGGATAATTGCAGCAAATTGCCGGGATAGAGGATTACAGGCAGGGAGGAATGTTTTTTAATGAACGTGATGGTATCATCTATGGCGCCGGCTGTTAAACTTCCGCCAATGAGAAAAAAATCAACATCAGAATCATTGGCCGCATCTATTGCATTCATCAGTGCCGCATCCTGATATTTGTCCGGATCAATCAGTAGTGAAAATAATTTGCGGCCTGTTTTCCGGCATTCGTTTATATTAGATAAAAGAGCCATTTTTATTTATTTCCTGTGATGCAAATATACTGGATTATCCTAATCCGGTTAAAATCATTTAACAGGGATGTATGCAATATACAATGATATAGTTTTCTTTTTTGAAATAGTGCAGCGTAAATTGTTTCCTGCCATTTTTGTTCGAGAGTAAAGCATTGATCTGTCCATTGTCAACCGGATCGAAAGGAGATATAAATATATTTTCTTTGAAATTGATATCTTCTTTATCACATAGTTTATAGATGGCTTCTTTCGCGCACCAGTGGATATAGAGATGATAAATTTCTTTTTCGGGAATACTGGAAATAAATTCTTTCTCGTGGATAAATTTATAGGCCACCTTATTAATTTTATGGGACATATATTCGAGATCAATACCTGGTTTTTTCTTTTTAGCCATAAGAATAGATGTGAGGTTTTGGGAATGGGAAATACTGATGTTCCAGTCGTTATTTTGCAGGTATGGCTTACGTTCTTCGGTATACAAAATGCGGCATTCGTACCCGGCAAGCGTATTCATAAGAACCCGTACGCTCAGCCATTCGATTTTGCGCCGGTGGTTCTGGAAACTGTTCAGTGTATACAGCTCGTCGGGAGTAAGCGCAAGGGACTTAAATAAGGAGTCATAATTCTCTGAAATCTCCCATAATCCAAGGATGCATTCTGATGCAACTTCTTTGCGATAGATCAGCGGCATGATAAAACATGATTTGTCAATGGGTAAATTATTAGTGGGTTGTAGTTAATATACTTCATCATGAGTACCGATATTAATTAAAATGGTATTATTTAGCTTATTTGTAGTAAAAAAATACAACTTTCAAATTTCATTCTATTGAAACATTTTATGTTTTTTTTAGTTTTCTGAATAATTTCTGTGTTTTTAATTCGGGAATTAATGGGTTTATAGTCGTTTGAATTTTTGCAGAATAATTATTTATGGTTTTATCCCAGGTTTAGCGCCCTGCCTGTCAGCAGACAAGGTTAATGCAACAGAAATGTTGGTTTTTAATAGTATATAAGGAATTTTTATTGCAAAATCGCGGTTTATTTTAGCAAAGATAGTAATTTTTATGGATGATATTTCCCTGGTTTTGTCTTAGACCCCATATAATTGGATGATTTTTTCTCAGAAGTTTAGGTCTATTGACTCCTGAAAAAATGAGTTTTTTTAAGGAATATTCAACAATGATAATTTATTAATGGAAGGAATATTATTCAATATTCCCTTCATATTTTCATCGTTGGATAAACTATTCCTTACAAGTTGCTCTCCAGCAGAGCCTGTTTCTGCTTTGTTTATCGTTTCAAAGATATGCTTTTTTTCCGGATGACCGGTAAAATATTCAGTCCATTTTTGATATGGCGTTATACGACCAATCTGTCCATGTTTACGCTCATAATTATACCATTTTAAATGATTTTTAAATATTATTTTTGCTTCATAGTAGCTTGAAAATTCAAAGCGTCGAATCAATTCTCTCTCAACAATACTGTGGAATGCCTCAATATATGCATTTTCTTCCGGCGTGGCAATATGTGTAAATTCCTGATGGGCTTCAACGCTTCTTAAATAGGTCTTAACATCATTGGCGATAAACTGTGAGTCATTATCATTTCGTATAGTAATTCCTTTTATTCCATAGCGATGATTAATTCTTCTAAACAAATTTATTACATCTGTTTTTTTAATGCTGCTTTGAAATATCTGTTCTATAGCCATACGTGT
>Ga0101944_10001773_pt1 | contig 40929 bp, 31 predicted proteins | sample DewCreD2012metaG_FD_75245 | JGI IMG/M metagenome (GOLD analysis project Ga0101944, IMG submission 75245) | Hot spring sediment bacterial and archeal communities from British Columbia, Canada, to study Microbial Dark Matter (Phase II) - Dewar... ... | reverse complement strand
GGGGGGGAGGAAAGGCTGTTCTGTTGCCTGTTTTCACGCCCGGTGCTTGTTTCCCCCTGTGTCTCTCCCTCTGTCCCCCCCGATGGGGGGGAGGAAAGGGGGGGCATCTCCATAATGAAGCGCGGTGGGCCGTTCAGATTCCACGCGCTCAGGTCGGCCCAATAGACGTTCGCGTAGACGCCCGCCGGCATCCCGATGGGATCGTTGGTCAGTTTCGTCCAGGTGAGCGCAGACGCCGGCTCCGAACCGCGAATGATTACCGTGCCGGGGCCGTTTTCGGCGCGATAGACGGCCGGTTCGGCGGCGCTACCGCTCAAAGCCGGATACACCGTCTCCCGGTAGATGCCGGGCAGGATGTGCACGGTGGTGCCCGGCCCGGCCAGGGCGGCGGCGCGCTGGATCGTGCGGAAGGCCGTGGCGGGGGTCAAGCCGTCGTACTCGTCGTTGCCGTTGACGCCGTCCACCCACAGGTCATCCACACGCGGCACCAGAAACGCCACGTCGTCGAGGCGGATCGAGCCGGAGGGCGTGCTGCTGGAATTCGTGTTGACTTTGCCGAACTCGATCACATCGCCGGAGGGATCGTCGTGGACGATTCCGCTGTCGTAATAGCGCACGAGCGTGTCGTTGACCCACACGGCGACCCAGGTGTCGATCCGGTAACCGAGCGTGATTTTCTGCCAGCCATCGACCAGGGGGAACGCGCCGGATTCCCAGTCGTAAAAATAGCCACTCGCCTTGGGATAGGCGATGTAGCCCTGGTAACCCTGACCGGGCGGTTTGCGCAGGTAGAAGCCGATCAGCGGCGGCCACCAATCGCTGGCGGAGCTGCGCACCTCGCCGGCGCACAGCGATGTGCCCGGCGGCCAATAGTTGGGCGTTGGCTCCGGCAGCGCGACGCCGTTTGGATTGAGCCAGAAGGTCAGATAACCCTCGACGGCGTAAGCGACGCGGCTCAAGTAGATGTAGGCATCAACCTGGCTGACGGCGACCGCCAGACCGGTCGATCCGTTGCGTCCGCCGCCGGGCAACAGGCTCAAGCGGGATGCCTCCACGGTGTACCAGGCGGCGAGACTGCCGCTCTCGAAGTTGTCGGCGACGACATCCCACGTGGGGGGAATGACGGGGGCGGCGGGGGCGGAAAAGGCCGGTGATGCGATCAACACTGCGAGCAGAATCAAAACACAGGCGACCCGTTTCATCTTATCCTCCTTATCCTTCAAGGTGGAAAAACAAAACGGGGTCGCCTGACGCGACCCCGTTGTTTGAGTGCCGAGACTGAGAATTGAACTCAGGACACAGGGATTTTCAGTCCCCTGCTCTACCAGGCTGAGCTATCTCGGCAACACGGCTACATTTTAGCGTAGGCTTTCGATTTGTCAAGCTGTTTCACGGCATCCAGCGTCGCGGGCCGATTTCGCCAGGGCCTTCCCTGTGGGTGCGCCGCGGAAAAGGTTCGGCCAGTTCCTCTTCATCCGGGCCGAGCAGCAGCCGAATTTTCGCCAGGGCGGCGCTGTCGTAGCGGGTAAAACCGCAGGAATCGCAACGCCACGCCGCAAAATCCGGCGCGACCACTAGCCGCTCTCCCCACCGGCGGGTGTAGGTGATTTTGATCGGCTTGAGGGTGCCCATCGCGCAATCGGGGCAGGTATAGTTGGTGTGGCTGTCCTCCCCAGAGGGGATTTCCGGCGGTTTCACGGGGCCACCTCCAACTCGGGGAAGGTGTAGTGTGGGATCAGGCCCCATTTTTCCGGCGGCCAGTAGCGGAAGATGGATTTGCCGATGATGTTCTCGCGCGGCAAGACGCCCCAGATGTGCGAGTCGCTGGAGTTGTTGCGATTGTCGCCCAGGACCAGGTACTCATTGTCGCCCAGGACGCGGCTTTCGTTGTAGAGGGGAGGCCCGCTGATGTACGGTTCGTTCAGCGCAATGCCGTTAATCCACACCCGGCCGTCGCGCACTTCTACTTTCTCACCGGGCAAGCCGATCACGCGCTTGATGTAGGGGATTTCGCTCCGCCCGTTTGGTGGGTCGAGCACAATGATGTCGCCACGTTCTGGCCCATGGAACCAGTAGGCGACTTTGCTCACAATCAGGTACTGGCCTTCCTGCAGCGTCGGCTCCATGCTGATCGATTGCACCTCGTAGCGTCCGGTCAAGGTGTTGACCACCAGAAAAATGATCAGGGCCAGCGCCAACGTTTCGAGCAGATCGCGCACCCATGCCCATGCTGCCACTCTGCCTTCGGACTGGTTTGCCATTTGGTTGATGGTGAGTGCGTCTGCTTCCCCACCGCCGATTGTCGTCTGTTTAATCCACGCCATATCAGGCCCTACTGTACTGTTTGTAACTCCGGGAAAGCGTAATGGGGAATGACTCCCCAGGTTTCAGGCGGCCAATAACTAAAGATTGCCTTACCCAATATTTGTTTGCGCGGCAACAATCCCCAGGCATGCGAGTCGCTCGAATTATTGCGATTGTCGCCGAGGACGAAATATTGATCTTCGGTGACGATCCAGTTGCCGGTGTAGTTGGGCGGCGCGCTGATGTAGGGTTCGTTCAGCGCCACACCGTTGACCCACACCCGCTGCTCGCGGACCTCCACCACATCGCCCGGCAAGCCGATGACCCGTTTGATGTATGGCACTTCGCTCTGTTCGTTCGGCGGGTCGAGTACCACCACATCGCCACGTTCGGGAGAGCGCAGCCAGTAGACGACCTTGCTGGCGATGAGATATTGTCCATCGTGCAGGCTTGGTTCCATGCTTTGTCCATGCACCTGGTAACGTCCGGTCAGGGTATTGATGACCAGAAAGAGAATCGCTGCCAGCAGCAACGTCTCCAGGACATCCTGTAGCCACGAACGGATGCCGAACGAACGACTCAGCGAGGGTTCTTCCTCGCTTGCCTCTTCGCTTGGCGTTTCTGCCGGCGCGACGATGCCAACGTCGGGCGCAGGTTCGCCTATATGTTCTTCGACCAATTGATCCTCCGCAAGCAGCAGTTTCCTGGGAGATTATAACGTATCTCGAAGAAGTCGCAACCGAAAAAAATAAACCCCTGGCTATACCAGGGGTGTGTCTCTCCGTCATCGAGAAAGCTGTCTATGCCTCTTTAGGCAATTCTTCGGCCGTTGCGCGAGTCGTGTCCGCGGCTGCCTCTGCGCTTTCTTCTTCGTCTTCCCAACCGATAATCCACACCGCCAACCCGGCCACGGCGATGGTGGCGATAATCAGCGCCGCCCACTGTCCGGCCAGCAGTCCCACGTCCCGTGCCGACCAGACGAGAATAATGACCATGCCGATCGCCAGCACGATCCAGGATGTCAATTGGGGGTGCGCCTTCACAAACTGTTTAACTTTCTCCATCGATTTCAGCCTCCCTGATTCTGTCTCTCGTTGTGCCGAACCTACATTGGCTTGCGAACCAATTCCTCGCGGATTTGCTTGATCATCGCCTCGGTCGCCTTCGGATTCCACTCCTGGGCAGTCTCACGCCAGGCTTTGGGCAAATCCGAGATCGCCTTCCGTGTGTACGCCAACTGCTCCCAGTAAGCGATCAGTTCCCGGCTTGGATTGGCGGGCAGGAAGAGGAACGTCGCTTCGGCTTGCAAGAGTTGGCCTTCTTTTTCCATCGCGGTGACGAGCGCGCGGCCTGTTGACACGCGATCTACACCCGGCGCGATTAGAAAATCGGTCAGGCAGACGACAAGATTTTCGACCCGCCACCCGGCTAATCCGACGATTTTACCCCGCTGCTCGGCCAGAAGAAATCCCACCTGGCCGAATCGCTCGGCGACATCCATCTGTGATACTTGTCGATCGGTGCGGGCGCTGTTTACGAAATCTGCAATGCGTTCGGCATCGCTCAAACGGGCTCTTCGAACTTCAATATTCCCTGTCATTGTTCTTCTTCCTCATCTCTGGCAAGTGGTCCGTGCGCTTTACAGGTCGCCTGGCAGTGTATTGCCTTCATTAATTATACCCTGGTTTTGGAGATGTACAAAGCATCGAGAGCGATGGGGGTGCATTTCAAAATTGGGGCGACCGTTCCTTATATCGTGCCGCAGAGTACGCCGAGTTCGCAGAGATTAAAAAAATCCCTCTGCGTTCTCTGCGAACTCTGCGGCTTAAGTTATGCGTTTATCTGGCTTTTCCCCCGAACTGAAATGCACCCGAGCGATTGCGTTTTCATCGTTCTCAGTATATAGTAGGAAACAATAAACTCAAATGCTGTTTTGATGGGTGATGAAGAAATCTATGTCATTGTCGGTTGATCTGGTGCCGGCGACGGCTCTGTCGTATGACCGTCTGACGCTCCTCATCAATCAGGCGTATATAAACTATTACCTGCCCATCTGGATCGACGCGGCGCAATTTGCCCGGATGTGCGCGGTTGAAGACATTGACCTGCAGAAGTCGGTGGTGGCCCTCGTCGATGACACCCCGGTCGCGCTTGCGCTGCTGGCTGTGCGCGGGGATGCCGGCTGGTTGAGTGGCTTGGGCGTGCTCGCTCCCTGGCGGCGGCGCGGCATTGCCCGCCGGATCGTCGAACAGATCCAGGCCACGGCTAAGGCAGAGGCGCTGCGCACAGTGCGGTTGGAGGTGCTGGCTCAGAACGAAGGCGGCCTGGCCCTCTATCAGCAGTTGGATTTCCGTTGGGAGCGCGATCTGTTGGTCCTCACGCTTGAACCGGGGACGTTCGATCCGTTGCCCCCGCCGCCCGGCATTGCTCCGGCTTCTCCCGGCGTGATTCTGGCGTCGTATACGGCCTTCCACGATACGCGGATGCCCTGGCAGCGTCAACTGGCCTCGTGCTTGCATCGTCAGGACGACTTGCGTGGCTTGGCGCTGTGGGAGGCGTCGCGCATGGTCGGTTATGTGCTTTACCAGTTACAACAGGGCATTCATGTCGTCGCGGACCTGGCCGTCGATCCTGCGTATCCTCAGCGGTTGCAGGCGGCGCGGACGCTCCTGACGGCAATGCACAGCGCCCGCCCGGATATGGGCGGTTCCACCATCAACCTGCCCACCGACGATCCCTTGCTGCCCGCCTTCACCGGTCTGCGTTACCGCATCTGGCAGCGTCAGCATGAACTGGTGTGGGATGTGGGAGAGTGAAGCGTAAAGCGTAAAGCGTAAAGCGTAAAACGTAAAGCGTAAAACGTAAAGCGTAAAGAGTAAAGAGGGGGAGATTGGTTGGGATGTTTAGTGCTTGCTAATCCCATACTCCGTACTCCATACTCCTCAATATAAAATGAGGTGAGGTATGCCTGAAGATACACACACAACACCAACGGCGCCAACCGGCGCGAACTGCCCGAGTTGCGGGCGCTTTGTGGGACCTTATACGACGTGTCCTTATTGCGGAGCGAAACTCGGCGGGCGCATTTCCGTGCGCGCCGTCAAGATCGCGGCCATCCTCCTGGCGACGGTGGGATTGCTCGCGCTGTGGTGGCTGGCGCGCCGTATGGACATCCCCACCGTCTCCGCCGCCGATGCGCTGGGCACGATGAACATGGCCTACGTGCGCGTGCAGGGCCGCGTGACGCGCAGCCTGAGCTACGATCCCACCAGCGGCTACCTGGCGTTCTGGCTGGACGATGGCACCGGCGAAGTGCGCGTCTCTTCGTACCGCGACGTGACGCAGGCGCTCCTGGCAGCGGGGAAGGTTCCTGCGCTGGGCGATGACGTAACCGTTGCCGGGACGCTGCGCATCCGCGAGGATTACGTCTCGCTGACGCTCAACGCTGCCGGGCACCTCACGTTGGAGCGTCCGGAGCCGGTGACGTTGAAGGTGAACACCCTCACGCCGTTGGACGTGGGCCTGCGCGTGCGTATCGTCGGTGAAGTCCGCCAGGTGCGCACCCCCTACGAGGGCATGACGCTCATCACCGTGCGCGATGACTCCGGCGAGATTGCCGTCGCCGTCGATGAGACGGTGACGACGCTGACCGGCGCGTTGCCGGAGATCGTCGAAGGGCAGGGCATCGAGGTCGTCGGGGCGGTGAGTTTGTACAAGGACACGCCGCAACTTGTTCCGGCCTCCGTCGCGGACATTGTGCTTTCTGCTGCGCCACCGGCCGCCGCCACGATTCCCGTGACCAGCCTGGGCGAGGCGCAAAACGCCGCACTCGGAAGCTGGATGCGCCTGCAAGGGCGGGTGGTGCTGATGGAAGGCTTCAAGGGTGGGATGAAGGCGACGCTTGACGACGGCACAGGGCAGATCATGCTGGTGCTGTGGGACAATGTTTACACCGCGCTCGAGAACCCGGCTGCGGTCGATGTGGGCGCGGAGGTTGTGGTCGAAGGGAAGCTGGGGAGCTACGAGGATGAGTTGCAGATCGTTCCGGAGAGCTCCAGAGATATAACCATCGTCACGCCGGCCCCAGAGATTCCGTGGGTCGCCGTGGGTGATCTGCAAGCGCAGGATGTCGGGCGTGTTGTGCGCTTGCGCGGCGTTCTGGGCGCGCCGGAAGGTTTCTCTGCGGGCGCGAAGGCGCAGCTCGACGACGGCACCGGCAGCATCACCGTCCTGCTGTGGACGAATATCCTGACCGCGCTTGATCCGCCGCCATCCGCAGGCCAGACCGTCGAAGTCATCGGCGTCATCCAGGAATACCGCGGCGAATTAGAAATCCTTCCCCGCTCGGCGCTGGATTGGCGCATCGGAGGTAACTAGATGTTTGAACTCATCCTCTGGACACTCGCAGGGACACTTTTGGCGTCGTTGTTGGCGATCGTGCCGGCGCTGCACATCTACAACGTGGCGGGCTTCATCCTGCTCGCCGGCGGGACGCTTTCGGCGTGGATGAACCCGGAGCAGATGGCGTTCCTGTTCCTCGGCCTCATCACCGGCTACGCGATGCTGAACACGATTTCCAGCATCTTCCTCTCCGTGCCGGATGACAGCACCGTCTTCATCGTCCTGCCGGGGCAGAAGTACTTGCTGCAACGACGCGGTTACGAAGCCGTTGTGCTCACCGGCATCGGCGGATTGGGGGGGCTGGCAGTGCTGGCGCTGCTCGCGCCGGTCGCTTCGCGCATCCTGCCGCCCATCCGCGAAATTCTACGCCCACACATGGCGTGGATTCTGTGGACGATCATCGCCTACATGCTGCTCTCCGAATGGCCCAAAGGCACGGACCGCGCGCCCGCCGGGTGGAAACGCTGGTGGGACGGCTGGAAATCGCTCACGGCGGGGCTGGTGACGTTCCTGCTCTCCGGCTTGCTCGGCTTCGTGATGATGTACCGCTCGCTCGTGCCAACGGAAGTGGCCTACCAGAACCTGTTGCCCGCTTTTGTGGGCCTCTTCGCCGTGCCGTGGGTGCTCCAGAACCTCATGGCGCGTACCGAATTGCCGCCGCAACACATCGCCCGCACCGTCGATGCGCCGTTCAGCGCGATCTTTCAGGGGACGGCGGCGGGCGTGCTCGGCGGGATGTTCGCTGCCTTCTTCCCCGTGATTACCGGCGGCATCGGTGGCTTTTTGGCCGGGCACGCCACCGCCCAGCGGGATGAACGCGCGTTCGTTATCTCGCAAGGCGCGTCGAAGGTCGTCTACTACGTGGGTGGCTTTTTGCTCTTCTTCGTGCCGGGGTTGCACCTCACGCGCGGCGGCATGGCGTGGATGGTGAGCACGCAGTACAGCACCTACACGCCCGACCGCTACTTCTGGGCGACGGCGGCGGTGTTGGCGGCGGGCGTCCTGGCGTTTTTCCTCTCGTTGGGACTCACGCGGCTCGTCATCGCGTTGACGGCGCGCGTGAGCTATCGCCTCATCAGCTTCGTCACGCTGGCGATTCTGCTCGTGGTGGTGTTCACGATGACGGGGTGGGGCGGGCTGGCGGTCTGCGCCGTCGCCACCGGCATCGGCCTCATCCCTGTGCTGTGGGGATCGCGCCGCATGAACGCGATGGGCGTGCTGCTGCTGCCCATCGCGCTGAACATGGCCGGCGCGGGCGACGTCGTGGCGGGGTGGTTGGGGCTGCTGTGAGACTGTTTATTACCGCTCCGCCGCCGGGTCGTAGACGCTGAGCAGGCCATACCCGCCGACCCAGATGCGACCTTGTGTATCTGCGGCCAGGGCGGTAATGGGACCTCCCCAATGGTCAAGACTCCACACCTCACAATCCCCCAGACCACAACGGACGACTCCCCCAGATTTGAACCAAAAATCGCCGTGCGCGTCTGTTAAGGGAGATTCAACTAAGGTGTACCTGTCAAACTCCAGGATTTGGCGCCATCCTTCGTCCGTGGAATAACGCCAAAAGCCCGACTCGTAGGTTCCCCATACATTGCCGGTGGCGTCAACGGCGATTGCGCTGAACTCGTATCGCTCGCCACATTCTGCACAATCGGGTAACGGTTGCCAGTCCACGCCATCGTAAACGAAGATGGAATCGCTGCGGTTCGCGGCGAAGAGTCGGCCGCGGTGATCCTGGGCCAGGTTGGTGATCTCCGGTGCGTCGATGGTGCTCCACGTCTGACCGTCGAAGCGCCAAAGGTCATGGTTTGTATCCGTAAACCAGAGGTCGCCTTGATATTCAATGACCGAACTTTCCTGCCACCAAGGCTGAAAGATGTCGCTGGGGATGGGCCAACGCTGCCAGGACTGACCGTCGAAATGCGCCAAATGCTCCCCATCAAATGCCCACAAGCTGTTCTGCTGCCCAGACGCGATCAGGTCGATTTCGCCTTCTTTGAGGGGTATTGTCATACGCGTTTCTGTGATTTTCTCCCACTTTCCTGCGTCTTCATGGAAGCGAAAAAGCCCTTCAGAAGTGGCCGCCCAGCCGCTGCCATCGGCCGTGAAGGCCAGCGAATCAACGCGTGGGAGGCTCATCGTGGCTTTGCCGGCAGTAAGCCGGTATGGTTTGAGGGTTTGCCCGTCGCTGTAGAATAGCCCCTCTTCCGTTCCGATCCACATGCCAGTCTGGGCGACCGCGATGTTGTAGTTGCGATAGTTGGGCATTTGGTGTGCTAACTGGCCGTTGTAATAGATTACATAATGTGACCAGGACCACGTGTTGCCATCTGCATCCTTTACGCTTCCTTCGGTTGGCCGCCTGTTCCCAAGTACAAGCAAACGCCAGTTGGCAGGGTCCAGATAGGCGTCTTTCCATTCGACTTGCTTGGGCCGCCAGTCGCCAATAAGAGGAGGTTCCTGTCCCTGGAAGCGATAGGCATACGGCACTCCCCGTAAGGGATAGGACAAAATCCAGAGATTTTCGTCCTTATCGAGGGCAAATTGGCTAACCGCCCCATCGGTATAGATGACTTTCCAGCCGACACTTGTAGAATAGCGCGCCAGGCCATGGGAGCCTCCGGCCCATAGCTGGCCCTGATCGTCCACTGCCAGGGTATACACTTCGTCTAGTGCTATGTCGGGCGACGTGCCGGTACTGGAAAATAGCTCGTATTCCAGGCTATCAGGATCTAGCCGGATCATACCCTCCGCTGTGGCGATCCATAGCCACCGGCCATCGAAAGCAAGGGTATTGACGGATGCTCGCTGGCTGGAACTGCTCCAATAATGGCGCCATCCCGCATCGTCATCCCGCCGGATAATCGATGCAATGGAAATCGGGAGTGGCCGCGAGGGGTGTAGGTTTTCAACCGCAGTCGGAATAGCGGAGTCGGGAGTTGCCGTAGATTCAGAGCCAGGTGCAATGTCCGCAGGTGGCGTCGCGGGCGGCGTTGTTGTGATGGATAAGGACCCACACCCCGCCAGCGCCACTGCGACGCCGATACCCAGCCAGAATATCCGGTGGATGCTCGTGAAACTATTTGCTTTCATTGGTTCACCCCCTCATTGAAATCTCTGATGCGCTGAAGTTCCCTCGCGGATTTCGTCCGGCGAATCACCGCTCCGCCGCCGGATCGTAGACGCTGAGCAGTCCATACCCGCCGATCCAGATGCGGCCTTGGGGATCTTCGGCTATGGCAGTAATGGGAGCGTCAAACGGTTGATCATCGGTAAATCTCAAAACCTCACAGTTTTCCCGATCACAATGGCTTACTGTATTTGTATGGCCATACAAGAGCCATGGATCGCCATAGGCATCAATCAGGAGAGAACGCACGGAAGTGTAAGGATTCAGTATCAAAATTTTACACCACCCTTGATCCGAGGAATAACGCCAGATGCCACCTTGATCCGAGGAATAACCAAACACCACCCATACCTTACCGGTTGCGTCAACGCTCATTGCACCTGGCAGACCTAGCTCACTACATTCTGCGCAATCAGGCAATCGTTGCCAATTCGTTCCATCATAAACGATAACGGAATTGTTGTCATCTATGGCGTAGAGTCTTTCGTTGCGATCTCGGGCTAACCTCTTGATCTCAGTATATATGCTTGTTTTCCAAGTTTGACCATCGAAGCGGAATAAACCACGGTTTGAACCCGCAAACCAGAAGTCGCCTTGGTACTCAATCGCCGCTGCTTTATACATCCAAGATCGTTGAATAATATTATCTGGGAGGGTAAAATGCTGCCACGATTGACCGTTGAAATACGCCAGATAATATTCCGGCCCATATACCCATAGGCCGTTCTGCTGGCCGGACGCGGCCAGGCTAATTCCCTTTTCTTCGAAGGGCCTACTCGGTTGTGTTATTCGCTCCCACTTTCCCGCTTCATTACTGAAACGAAAAAGCCCCTCAGAAGTGGTCGCCCAACCGCTTCCATCGGCGGTGAAAGCAAGATCATAAACATCCGGATAGTCATCAACCATAGCCTTGTCGGCAGCGAATCGGTATCTTTTTAGAGTCTGTCCATCGCCGTAAAACAGCCCATTGCCTAATCCAATCCAAATACCGGCCTCGGCGACCGCTACAGCCTCACTAGAGGGAGTTACGTATACTACCCGATCATTACGAGTGACCACGAGTCTATTATAGGAGGTACTTGTCCACTCAAACCTATATTCCCAGTACCATGTATTGCCATTCGCGTCCTTGGCGTGTTCTATAACCGGTATATCTCTTCTTCGAATTGCGAGGAGACGCCAATGGTTGGGATCTAGATAGGATTCTTGCCATTCGGTGCGCAAGGGTTGCCAGTCGCCAACTGCAGGTGGGTCCTGTCCTTGAAAACGATAAACCCACGGGCGGTGACGATAGTCCTGACGGTTCCAATACCAAAGATTGCCCTTGTTATCGAGGGCAAAGCTGGTAACTTGCTCCTCGGCATAGATCACTTTCCATCCCGCGCCATCAGTGTAGCGCACTAAGCCATGCTCTCCTCCGGCCCATAACCGGCCCTGATCGTCCACTGCCAGTGTCAGTACCTGATCCAGTGCTATGTCGGGCGAGGTGCCGGTGCTGGGAAATAGCTGGTACTCCAGGGTGTGTTGATTGAGCCGGATCACCCCCTTCGTTGTAGCGATCCACAACCACTGACCGTCAATGGCAAGGGCGTTGACAGACACTTGCTGGCTGGAAGAAGCCCAATAGTGCCGCCATCCCGTATTGTCATCCCGGTGGGTGATTGACGACGCGGGAATAGGCGTGGGACATGCGGCCAAAAAGGTCGGGATAGGAGTCGGTGTAGGCTCGAGGGTGGGGGTGGTGTGTTGAACGGTCGGGCTGGCCGTTGGCGATTTTGGCGGTGCAGGTGTTGTAGCAGGAACATCTGACGTAGGGAGCACAGGCGCGGTTGGCGTCGCCGCCGGAAGAGGGGTCTCGATCTTTTTGTCGATAGCAGGCGTTATTGCGGGTGTTGGCGCTGCTGTGGGGGCGACGGTTGTAGTGCCGCATCCGGTCAACGCCAACACGATCCAGATGCCTAACCAGAATATCCGCCGAATTCTCGCAGCATTGTTTTCTTTCATCGGTTCGCCTCTTCTTTGAAATCTTTGATGCGCTGAAGTTCCCTCCCGGATTTCGTCCGGCGAATCACCGCTCCGCCGCCGGATCGTAGACGCTGAGTAATCCATACCCGCCGATCCAGATGCGGCCTTGGGGATCCATGGCCATGGCGGTGATAGGAGCGTCAAACGGCTGGTCGTCGCCGAAACGCCACGCCTCACAGTTTTCCTGATTACAGCGAAGGACTTCATCAGAGCTATGCAAGACCCACAGATCGCCGTAGGCATCGATCAAGAGAGAAAGCACGTAAGGGACAGGATCCAGCTCCAGGATTTTGCACCATCCTTGCTCCGTGGAATAACGCCAGATGCTAGAATTGTAGTTAAGCCAGGGGGGGCGGTACGGATCGGTATAGGTAACGTGGTCGTATGCTCCCCACACTCGACCGGTTGCATCAACGGCAATTGCATCACTTGAACTTAATTGTCGTATCCTACATTCTGCGCACTCAGGTAGTTGTTGCCAATCCGTTCCATCATAAACAAGGATGGCCCCGTTGTCACTTATAGCGTAGAGTTTTCCGTTGTGATCTGTAGTGGGTTGATTAACCCACGAAGGTGGCTCGATGTACCCCCAGGTTGAGCCATCGAAACGTCGCCACGGACCGCAGTTTAGCCAGAAATCACCCTGATATCCAAACACGGTTCTTCTATGTTCCCAACACCCGGCAATATTGATCGGGATGGACAACTGTTCCCATGACTCACCGTTGAAATGCAGCAGATAGAGCGGGGTATATATCCATGGGATACTCTGCTGGCCGGACGCGACCAGACCAACATACTTATCTTCGAAAGGCATGGGCACACTCGCTTTTGTGATCATCTGCCATTCCTCCGTTTCTTCATTGAAACGAAAAAGCCCCTCGGAAGTGGTGGCCCAGCCAGTTCCATCGGCGGTGAAAGCGAGATCATAAACACGCGGATGGTTGACCATAGCCTTGTCCGTAGCAAAGCGGTATCTTTTTAGCGTTTGTCCATTGTGGTAGAACAATCCACTCCTATCTCCAGTCCAAATGCCAATCCGAGCGAGCACGACGCTGTCTGCTCTTTGTACTGCCTGACCGTTGTGATAGATTGCCTGCCCCGCCTCACCAACGATATATTGCCAGGACCACTTATTGCCATTCGCATCTATTTTGCCTTTTTTATTTGGCTCATATCTTCTCTGTACAAGGAAACGCCAGTCGATGGCATTTAGATATGACTCTAATGACTCGTCAACCAACTGAAACCGTTTTGGTTGCCAATCACCAACGTCAGGAGGCTCCTGTCCTTGAAACTGATAGACCACCGGACGGAAACGCGTATCACCGTATAACCATGCCCAAAGATTGCCTTCGTGGTCAACTCCAAAGTTGGTAATTTGTTGATCGGGATAGATCACTTTCCATCCCACGCCATCAGTGTAGCGCACTAAGCCATGCTCTCCTCCGGCCCATAACCGACCCTGATCGTCCACTGCCAGTGTCAGCACCTGGTCCAGTGCTATGTCGGGCGAGGTGCCGGTGCTGGAAAATAGCCGGTACTCCTGGCTGTGTTGATTGAGCCGGATCACCCCCTTCGTTGTAGCGATCCACAACCACTGACCGTCAATGGCAAGGGCGTTGACAGACACTTGCTGGCTGGAAGAAGCCCAATAGTGACGCCATCCCGTATTGTCATCCCGGTGGATGATCGACGACGGGAAAATAGGCGTAGGACATGCAGCCAAAATGGTTGGGATAGGAGTCGGTGTAGGCTCGAGGGTGGGGGTGTTATGCTGAACGGTCGGGCTGACCGTTGGCGATTTTAGCGGTGCGGGTGTTACAATAAGAACACTTGCCGTAGGGAGCGCAGTCGCGGTTGGCGTTGCCGCCGGAGCGGTTTCGGTCACGGCGGCAGCAGCGGGCGCCATCGTTGGCGTAGGCGTAGCGGCAGAAGGCTCGCATCCGGCCAACGCCAATACGATCAAGATGCTTAGCCATAAGGCCCAACGAATGGTCTCGAATTTGCTTCCTTTCATCGTTTCATCTCCTCTTGTAGCACTTGGTATGCCAGCCGTGGCGTCAGGTCGGGCGCGACCAGGCTGAAGCCGGCCATTTCACTGTCGAGCGGCAAGCCATAACACAGGTTCCACACGGTGAACATCTCCACCCAGGGCCATTCCCGCCGCACGCGCCGCAAAGCGCCGATGAGGTAGGCGGCCTGGTTTTCTTCGGTCACGTAGGGGTGCATGCCGGGCTGGATGGTGTAGCCCAATTCGGTGATCCACACCGGTCTGTCGTCGCCATAACTCAGCATGATGTCGCGCACGTCGAGGATGCGCGCCAGGTTCAGCCCGTCGTATAGCTCGCGGGGCGCTTCTGGGGAGAGGCCGTAGCCGTAGTCGTGGACGCTGAGCACGTCGAAACATTCTTTCGCGCCAGCGGCGTACATGCCGCGCAGGAATTCCCGGTCGTCGATGGCCCGTGGGGACATTTCGTTGGTCGGCGCCATTCCGGCGGCGACGACTAGCGCGTCGGGGTCGGCGGCGCGGATGCGCTCGTAAGCCACACACAGCACGTAGACGTAATCGTCCGGCCGGGCCACCCAGCCGTCGAAGGACTCCCAGTGTTGGTTCACGTCGCCGCCGGAACGCGACCACTCGGCAGCCAGATTTGGCTCGTTCCAGATGATGTATCCGAGTATGTAGCCCCGGTAGCGTTCGGCAACCGCCGCGACGAAATCGGCGTAGGCGCTCAGGTCGAAGGGGATGCCGCCGTGGCTGTATTCCTCCGGTAGGATCGCCCATGCCGGCGGCATATCGAGCCGCACCACCAGATCGAGGTGCTGCGCGTGGGCCATACGCACCATGTAGTCGGCGGGGTCCCAGTCGTAGCGGTCCGGTTCGGGGTGGAGATCACGCCAGGGGAACACCTGCACCACCGTGTCGAAGCCGCCCTCGGCAACGACCGGCGCGATGACTTCGTCGAGAAAGATTGTGTGCGCGGCGTAGCGGAAGGACAACTCGCGGCGCGGGTGGGGCGCTGGAAGATCCGGCGTGGAGGACGCGTGCGTGAGCGGAGTGATCTGGGCCGGCTGCAGCAGCGGATCGGTGGGAAGCGAAGCGGCCGGCGAGCCTGATCCTGGGCTACATCCAGAGACGCCCGCTCCCCATACCAGCACAAACACCCACGTCACGATGATGATTTGGCGAATCGTCCGCAACTCTCACCTTTTTCACCTTCCGGGAAGCCGGCCGGCTTCCCGGAAGGTTGATCGAAAGTAGGCAGTTACTCCCACCACACCCAATGCCACGAGGCTACCGGGTAGGGTCTGCTGTATAAGCCACTGCTGCCTCCGGGCAGCTTGTTGTTCGCCGGATTGACGCCATTCGTCCCCACCGCGTAGAGGTAAGCCGGTTTGCCCGCGTTCATGTCGAAGGCCGTCTTCACCCACGCCTCGCGGATGGTGAGCTGCGAACACCACCACAGGATGCAGTGTTCCTTCATGTTGTAGCCCAACGGCCCGCCGAAGGCGATGTCGGCCATGTTGCTGTGGAAGCCGAGCAGCATGTGCGCGCCGCGGAACGCGTCAAACCAGTAGGTGAGCGGCGGGTTGCCCGGCCCGACGTAAGGTCCGGCCCGCAAGGTCTGGCACGAAGCAAAGCCGATCCAACGCGTGTTCTGGTAGCGCGCGTTAGCGCCATAGAAGTTGCTGCTGTCTTTGTTCGATGAGAAGTAGATGCGCGCCGGGCTGCCGTGACCGGCGAAGTACATAAACTCGGCGCTCTCGACGCCGTAAGTGCAGTCGATGCCGCCAAGCGTGCAATCCCGCCAGTCCTTCTCCCAGGCCTGAGTCTGGCCGTATTTGATCGCGTGCCCCCAGCCGTAAGCCCGCAGTTGATTGTAGAAGCCGTTGGCGTCCGGCACGGTCATTGGGATGTCCGAACCGCCGGGGCCGAGCGGCGGATAATCGCCGACCCACTCGACGCCGACGTCGTAGTTGGCGAGCGGCATGGCAGGACGCGGCAGGCTCAACGTCATCCCGCCGCCGTCGAAGGCGCGCAGCACGACTGGCAGGTAGACGTTGACGATGATCGGCTGCAAGTTCACCGTCGTCCAGCCGTTCACCCCGTTCGCGTCGGTCGCGTCGAGGCGCAGCGTGAGGCTCACCGGCTCGCCGCTGCGGAGGCCGGGGATCATGATGCCCGTCAAGGTCAGCGCGCCGCCCGTCACACCTTCACGCAACACCGTCCCATCGTCGCTGGAGAGCGTGTATGTGTACGGCGCGGTTCCCTCGGCGATGGTCGCCGTGACGGTCAGCGGGCGCACGAGCGGGTGGACGGCGCCTTCCAGCGGCGTGGTGATGGTGACGATGGGGGTCAGCCCTTCCACTGCCGGAATGTAGAAGCCGCGCACTGCTGCGACCTCACTGCCAATCGTCGCCGAGATGTTGTGGAAGGCCCACATCGGCAGGACGAGTGATTGCGGCACAGCCGGGTCGCCCAGGTAATAGACCAGCTCCCCGTCGCCAAGCTGGATGTCGGTGGCCTGCGGTAGACTCTGCTGGACGCGCGCCAGGGCCTGTCGGGTGGCCTCGGCGCGGGAAACGGCCTCGAACACGCCGAATTGTTGCATCCGTCGCCCGAACGACGGTGCAGCGAGCGCGCCCAAACCGGGCACGGAGCTATCCAGCGAGGGCACGTTGCTGGCAGGATCGGTGCTGAGGAAGAGCAGCGAGAGGTGCCCACCGGGGCCATCGAAGGGAAGAGGTATCCCCGGCGGTTCCGGCTGCGGGTTGAAGTGCGGCGTGTTTGCCTGTACCGTTGGCACCTCGAACGTGTCGAGCATCACGCCGACCGGGACCTGTACCACCACACCGATGATCTCCACCGGGGCGGCTGTTGAAGCTGACGTCCGAGTCACGATCGCCGTCGTCGTTTGGTTGATGAACGTGATGTTGTAGCGGAGTGTGGCCAGATCGTTACAGTTCATAGCGTAATCCGGCGTCTGGCCCGTGAACAGGCCGTTGAGCAGGAGGAATTGGCACGCCAGCCGTGAGGGATTGCCCGCGTTGGGGTCCATTGGCGCGCCTTGCCCGAACGCGAGTGTGGGATTCGAGGCCAATAAGCCGCCGCTGGCCTGGAACAACTCCAGTTGTGTCCCGTGGCCCGGATCCACGACCAGCAGCCGCCCCGTGCCGGTGTGCGTGTCGCCGGTCAGCACTTCGGTCGAGGTGATGCCCTCCAGCCGTCCGGCCAGGTTCCGCGCGTCCTCCGGCGTCACGCTGGGCGGCAGCAGGCTGAAGACGGGCAGATGCGTCGGATCGGGGCACGGCTCACCCGCGTAGTAAGCGACTTGCCAGGTGCGCGGCTCGTCGTAGAACTGGTTGCTCGGCCAGCCGTAAGGGACAAAGTCGCTACCCTGGTATCCCTGGTGGTACACCGCCAGGCCGAAGGGTGCGCCACACAAGCCGCCTGTCAGTGTTATGGGGATGCGGTACTCGGCCACATCGGAACCCGACTGCCCCATCACGCCTGTGTACGTCGCCACGCCCGTCCAGCCGAGCAGCGCGTTGGTGGGGCTGTAGGGATGGGCGGGATTGCTGCTGCCGAACCAACTGCTCTGCGCGCCCAGCGTCCCCACCACAAAGTTGACCTTGAGCGCGTAATCGTCGGCCTCGGCCTGGGTTTCGCGCGCGCCATCGGTATCCAGATATACGACGCCCGCCCGATCTTCATCGAACCACCCGTGGAAGGCGTCCATACACACGTAGAGGTTCGCGCCATCGTGCTGCACGTAGACCGTGCGCGTGTAACCGAAGTCGGAGAAGGTGACGGCGAGGGCGTTCGCGTACTCGGTTCGTGCGCCACACTGCCCATCCAGCGCAACCTTGCTGTCGGAAGCGGGGATGGTGATGGGGGTGGGTGTGGCCAGCGCCGCCGCATAGATGTCGCGGACGCCTTGCGCATCCTGCAACGTCCACAGAACGTGCGGTGTATCGCCAGCAGCGATAGCCGGACGATAGTGCGATGTGCCGCGCCAGAAATCGTTGACGCGGCTTGGCGTGCTCCATAACACGCCGTCGGTGGATTGGGTGTAGAAAATCTGCGGGATTTCGATGCCCTGCTCCCACACCACGTAGGCCAGACCGGCGCTGTTGACGGCGACGGCCGGCCAGGTTGCGTAGACGCCGACTTCACTGAGGCGCTGCGGCGTACCCCACGTGTCGCCGCCGTCGTTGGAAAGCGCATGGTAGATGCCGGTTTCATTGCCGGTGCTTTGCTCCCAGACAACGTGGACGTGCCCGTTGAGCCGGTTAACCGCCACGTCGGGGAGCGACTGCACGAGGGCAGCCACCGGGCTGTCGAAGCAATGGCGCGGCGTCCAGGTGGCGCCATAGTTGGCAGAACGCGCGTAACACACCGCATGTTTGACCTCCGGAATGACCTCCTGCCATACCAGATGTAGCGCTCCCGTCGCATCCACCGCGAGTGCAGGGGTGCGCAACCGGCCGGTGGTCGTCACTGCCAGCGTAGGCGTGCCCGGCCACGTCGCGCCGCCATCGGCAGAATGGGCCAGGTGCAAACCGTCGTACTCCACCCACACTGCGTAGACGTTGGCCCCGCCGTCGGTCGCTACGTCCGGTTCCATGGCGCCGCTCTGCTCGTTGAGTAGATCCAGGGTGTGCGGGACGTGCCAGGTTTCCCCACCGTCGCCGGAGTTGCTGTAGAAGATACGCGGGAAGCCAGGGGCAGAGCTCCCCCAGACAACGTGAACATCCACCGGTCCAGAAGCCGCGACCGCCGGCCACCCGCCTTCGTTGATCATCAACTGTGTGGTGATCGGGATGTTCTTGCTCCACGTTTGCCCGCCATCCGTCGAACGCGCGAAATAGACCGGCATCACTTCGATGTAATCTCGTCCATCTGCCCACACTGCGTAGACGACGCCTGTGGAGGCCACTGCTGTCGCTGCATAGTCCTGCGGCGCATTGGGATCGTCGTCCGTGACCCGCACACTGTTGCCCCAGGGCGTGTCGGCCAACGCCGGGCGAGCTGGAGCTACTATCACAGTTAGCACGAGCGCCCCTATCAGCCCTAGCCCAAGGGCCAACGCCAACCTTCTCAGCTTATGTATCTTTGCTTGCATTTTGTACCTCCTTATCGAAAGCCGTGGACGCCAGCCCATCCTTGCGGCGATACCTGTGCTGGGGACTGGCCCAGTCATCCCTGCTGATAACAGGATAATGAAAGTTGCGTCTCTCTAGCTGGTCCAAGAGCGAGTTCATTGGGACAGAAAGGGGTGGTGCTGTTTCGGTGACGGACATGGCTGTCAGTTGTGTGTGACCATCACTTCCATTTTAGCACGGTTTGGCAGGACGACAATAATCTCGTTTAGGAGCCACGCGTGTTCAACAAGCCACCTTCAGGTTTTGGTAGTCTCAGTAGATCGCAAATTGCTCTGAGGGGATCGCCAGATCCCCGTTCTGGCCTGGATCTGGCGATCCAGGCCAAGCAAAATTAGATCTACTGAGTCTTTGACTCCGTTGAAGCTTGCGTTATACTGAGGAAACCATTCACTCAACATTTCGTAGGTATACATGAGTCTACTGAAAAAACCAAGATTTTCACCACGGAGACACAGAGGTCACGGAGTTCTATTTAACTGTATTTTGATAAAATTGATATTGCTAACCGGAAAATCAATTTCATTCAAGATAAAAATAAAGATTCCTCTGTGTTCTCCGTGCCTCTGTGGTGAATTTCCCTTTTTGCAGTAGAGTCATACATGGACTTGGCGCACACCGTCAAAATAACCTTGACTATCTGACAATAAGACGAACGACTTTCAGACAATTGGGAGGATATCATGAAATTGGTCACCTATCTTATCGCTGCCGTTGTGGCTTTGTTCGGCCTGATGTTCATCGTTGGCGCCCAGGGGCAGATCATGCGCCTGGTGGTCGGCGTGGTGTTGCTCGGCGCGGCCGGCGTCCTCATCTACCTGACCCGCGTGCAGCCCAAGAAAGAGGAGATCACCCACGTGCAGAAAATCGATCTCACCGGCGACGTACACCTGGAGCAGATGAAGTGCAACGCCTGCGGCGGCACGTTGGCCAAGGACGACCTCATCGTGCGGGCCGGCGCGATCTTCGTCGATTGTCATTACTGCGGAGCCTCCTACCAGATCGAAGAAGCGCCTAAGTGGTAAAAGAGGCAGGAAGCAAGGGGCAGGATTGATTCTTGCATCCTGTATCTTGCATCTTGAAAGATGGCAACCAACGGGTTTTGGAATGAACTGCGCCGGGAGTTGGCGCGGCTGTGGCCTGCGTCACCTGAACCGCCTGCGCCGGGATTGTACACGTACCCCATCGCGTTGGATGGCGGGCAGCGGCGCGTGCACCTGCGCGTCGAAGCGGACGGCAGTGGCATCCTCTTCATTGACGTGACCGAGGTGATCTACCTCAACACCACCGCCGTGCAGATGGCGAAGCTGGCGCTGGACGGCGTTCCCCTGGAGCGGGCGCGCGATATGCTGCTGCGGCGCTTCAACCACGTGGATAAGGCGCGCCTCACCCACGAACTGGCCGACGTCTACACGATGGTGCAGCGCCTCAAGGAGCCCGGCGACGGCTGCCCGACCTGCGCCCTTGCCGGTCAACTGACCTTTAACCCGATTTTCAGCACGCCCGTTCACGCCCCTTACAAAGCTGATGTCGCGCTCACTTACGGGTGCAACAATGCGTGCGCGCACTGCTACAACGAGCCGGACCGCTTCACGATGCCGTCTTTGCCGTTGGACGACTGGTTCCGCGTGTTCGACAAACTTGCCGCCATCGGCATCCCGCACATCATCCTCACCGGCGGCGAGCCGACGCTACACCCCGACCTGCCTGCCATCATCCGCTACGCCGATGGCCTGGGGCTGATCGTGGGCATGAACACCAACGGCCGCTTGCTCTCTCACGCTCCCACGCTGGAAAAACTCGCCGAGGCCGGGTTGAACCACGTGCAGATTACGTTGGAGACCTACCGGGCCGCTGTCCACGACGCGATGGTCGGCGCGCCGGGCGCGTTTGCGCAGACGGTGCGCGGCATCGAAAACGCGCTGGCGAGCGGCGTGCACACCATCACCAACAGCACACTGACGCGCCGCAACGTTCAGGATGCCGTTGCCATCGTCGAATTCCTGCACAGCCTGGGAGTGCGCACATTTGCGATGAACGGGATGATCTACGCCGGCGGCGGGTTCGCCGACCCAGACGCCATCCCCGCCGAAGAAATGGCGGCCACGCTGGTCGCCGTGCGCGACCGCGCCGAGGCGCTGGATATGCGTTTCCTCTGGTACACGGTGACGGATTACTGTCGTCTCTCGCCGCTGGCGCTGGGCCTGGCGCCGAAACGCTGCAACGCCGCCGAGTATTCCATTTGTATCGAACCCAACGGCGACGTTTTGCCGTGCCAGTCGTATTATGTGGCGGGCGGCAATCTGCTTGACGATCCCTGGGACGTCATCTGGAATAGCCCGCTGTTTTTGAGCTTCCGTGAGCGCGAAACCGACCCGCTTGCGGCCGGTTTGCCGGAAGCGTGTTGGGACTGCCCCGACCTGGAGATGTGCGGCGGGGGGTGCCGGCTGGAACGCGAGGCGCGCGCCGGACAGCGGGCCGCCGAACACGGTTGCGCGCGGGCGCGGGTGCGCCCCCCTGAAGGGGGGGAAGCGCTCTCCCCCCCATTGGGGGGGATTAAGGGGGGGAAGGCCACCAGTTTTACCCCGCCTGCTGGGGCTGCGCGCGCTGTCACGCGCGCTACGGGACATTCGCAATAAGCGTCTGTATAAGTATAACTTTCCGAAAGCTGTGGCCGGTCTCCGACTGTGCCACTGCAGGCATACGCGGGCATGGTTGGAGACCGGCCCGAGCTGGAAAGATTTACAAACCCTGAGCATTGCAGTAACAGTATTTTGAAAGAGGCAACTATGCTGAGAGAAGGAACCATCCTCCAACAAAATCGCTATCGCATCACACATCTACTCGGCCGAGGTGGTATGGGCGCGGTTTACGCTGCCTGGCACCTGAGTCTGGAAATTCCCGTCGCTATCAAAGAGTTGACGCCGCAGGCCGATCTCGATCCGGAGATGCTGGCGCAACTGCGCACGCAATTCAAGCGTGAGGCTATGACGCTGGCGCGACTCAACCACAACAACCTGGTGCGCGTGCTCGACTCCTTTGAAGAGGGTGGCAACGCCTATCTGGTGATGGAGATGGTCGAAGGCGAGAGTCTGGCCGATCGCATCGGGCGTGAGGGCGCGTTACCCCAGGCGCTTGTGCTGCGCTGGGCGCAGCAGTTGCTCGATGCGCTGGCCTACTGTCACGGACAGAATGTGCTCCACCGCGACATCAAGCCGACTAACATCATCATCCGCTCTGACGATCAGGCCGTGCTGGTGGACTTCGGCCTGGTGAAGCTGTGGGATCCGCGCGATCCGCGCACGGTGACGGTGGTGCGCGGCATGGGAACGCCGGAATACGCGCCGCCGGAACAGTACGAGGCGGAATCCGGCTCCACCGATGTCCGCAGCGACATCTATGCCTTGGGTGCGACGCTCTATCATGCCCTGGTGGGGCAGGCTCCCCCCACGGCAACCAAGCGCGTCGTCAACCCGGCGGCGTTGATTCCGGTGCGTGCGTTGAATCCCAGCATCGACCCCGCCATCGAAGCGGCGTTGATGCGTGCGCTCGAGCTGCGGCCTATCGATCGTTTCCAGAGCGCGCGCGAAATGGCGGGTGCGTTGAGTGCTCCCGCGCAACATTACGCTCCCCAACGTCCCCCCACCACCCCTCCCCCGCCGCAACCGCGTTCGCAGAGAGTGATGCCTCCTGCGCGAACGCAAGCTGTGCCCATCACCAAGCCACCGACACAACCGGGCGTTCAACAGGTATCGCAACCGGTGCCGCAGCAAGCCCAACCCCAGATGCCGCAGCAAATGCCACAGCAAATGCTGCCGCAACCGCATTTGCCGCCGCAGCCCAGGGCGCGGCGCGAAAAGGGCATTGCCTCGATTGTCGCCTTTATCCTGGGGGTGATCGGCCTGGTCACGACGTTCGTTATCCCGATCTGCAACTTGCCTTTCCCGTTGATCGGCATTGTCTTGAGTATCCTGGGCATTCGCTCCAAACAACAGCGGGGACTGGCCTGGGCCGGGTTGGCGCTGTGTCTGCTCACTTTAGGGCTGATGTTGTTGTTGCTCCTGATCGGCGCGATTCAAGAGCTTGGGAGTTTCTGAAACTTCCTCAAGGGTGGAGGAATCGTGAGCCTTACCGTTATCGACACCGTTCCTTTCAAACCGGATCGCGCGGCACTGGTGAAGCGGCTGCGTCTCAGAGACGGCAGTGCTTACCTGGCCGATCTCCAACGTTTTGTGGATGAGGCTGAAGCCATCGCCAGGCCGAAGGCGCTTTACAAGGTCGCTTTTATCGACGAGCGAGGGGACGATTACGTCGTGGTGGATGGCGTGCGGCTGGATAGCCGGGTGTTGGCCGTGAATCTGGAGCCTGTTCATCGCGTGTTCCCTTATGTCGCCACTTGCGGCGTGGAACTGGATGCCTGGGCGCACGCCCAGCATGATATGCTCTTCAAATATTGGGCCGACGTCATCAAAGAAATCGCCGTGCGCGAAGCGCTGCAGGCGCTTTTCGCGTATATGACGGAAAAGTATGGACTGGGCAAAATGGCGGCGATGTCACCGGGATCGCTCGACGATTGGCCGATGCCGCAGCAACGTCCACTCTTCACCATCCTCGGCGATGTGACAGGGGCGATTGGCGTGCAGCTCTCGGATAGCTTTGTGATGACACCAAACAAGAGTTTGTCGGGGCTGCGGTTTGCGACCGCGGACGATTTCGCCAGTTGCCAGCTCTGCCCGCGCGAGAATTGTCCCGGCCGCCGTGCGCCCTACGACGACACCCTGTACGATCGCAAGTATCGTAAGGGTTAAAGGTTGAACCTTAGCATCTTATAAATGTCCCAACATCTGGCGAATGGTGAGGAGCAATTCACCCGGGCGCATAACCCTGATCGTCTTGCCGGTGGGGAAGTAATGGCGTGTGTTGAAGGTGACGAAGTATGGGCACGCTTCGTGCAGCGCGGCGACCAGAAGCGGCAAGTCTTTGGGATCGGCTTGGCCCGCGTAGACAACGAGTTCCTCTGGTGTGGGATCGGATACAATGCGCAGCGCGCGACTCACCAGCAACCGGAATTCCGACAGTGCGGTAGGGAGTTTATCGGCGAGGTTGCGCGTAACCTCGGTGACGGCTTGCTCGGAGGTGACGCAATTCAGCAGTGTCAACTCACCCATCATGAGGATGATGTGACTTGCACTTTGCGCGCTGGGGGCAGCGGCTCCGGCAAAGATGACGTCGGCGTCAACGAAGACGCGGGGCTTACGCGACGGGAGTTCCGTACTTTTCGGCGACATAGCGATCGCGTTGAGCGCGGAGATCGTCGAGCAGCTCTTCGACGCTCAAGCCAGCCTCAAGGCGGGCGCGCTCAATTTCTCGCGCCAGCTCGGGCACCAGTGGCGCCAACGGCGTGAGCACCAGTACACCATCCAGGTCTACCAGATGAAAACTATCGCCGGTTTGAATGTTGTACCGCTCACGAATTGCGACAGGTAAGGTCAAAGTACCGCGCTGTCGGACTTGCAACGTCGTGGTCATTGGAAAACTCGCTTTCTGTTTTTCTGCATTGACTGATTTACTGATATTATACAATGGTAATGGCGCGATGACAAGAAATCTCATATCGAGTATTCAGTATCAAGCAACGAGCATCGAGTAGGAGGTAATCATGGCAATGGAATGGCTCAAAAATCTGTTTAGCGTCAAGCGTGCCGCCCCCCCACCGGCGGTAGCGCCGGGCATTTATCACGCGATGCAGGAGGCCGAGGGACTCTATACGCGTTTTCATTTGCGGGTGGAACGTGACGGTTCGGGGATGTTGATCGCCAACGCTGCCGCCGCCGCGCGGCTCTCGCCGACGGGTGTCCTCATCGCCAAGGATTTGCTCGACGGCAAGCATGAAGATGCAATTCTGCAGGACCTTGCTGCCCATTTTCGTGGGGCTTCCGAGGCTATGATGCGGGCGGACATCGCCCAGGTGAACGCGCTCATCCAACAAATCATCACGCCAGGGGACACGTACCCGGTCTACAACCTCGATGACGCTGCGCTCTCTCCTTACGGCGCGCAACTGATTGCCCCGCTCCAGGCCTCCCTGCCGCTGGCTGAACCGGAGAAGATCGTGCCGCTCCTCGACAAGTTGTGGGACGCCGGCATCCCGCACGTGACGCTGCTGGCGCCGCCGACTCCTGACGCCGACCACCTCGTCCGCGCCATCGAGCACGCCGAAGACTTGGGGATGATTGCCGGGGTGCGCGGGCGTGCCACCGATCTGTGGAACGTCGAGCTCCTGACCGCTCTAACTCAGGCCGGCGTCGATCACATCACCTTCATCTACGCCTCCGACGCTCCTGCCGTCCACGATGCGCTGTGCGGCGCGGGCGATCACGCTGCCGCGGTTGCGCTGTTGGCATGGCTGGAAGCGAACCAACTGTGCGCCGTCGCGGAACTGCCGCTTGTCCAGACAACGTTGTTCACGCTCAATGCCACGGTCCGTACGTTGATCGCGCAGGGCGCGGACAACATCGCCTTTGTGGCCTACGTCACCACCGACGCCGCGCTTGCCGAACAGGACGGCATCTTCGCTGCCGACGCCATGCCGCAGGTCGCTACGATGGTCGAGGAGGCCGCGCATGAGGCGCAGGCCCGCTTTATCTGGGATCCGCCTGTGCAGCGCGACCCGGCGCAGTCGCTGGCCGCCCAGGTACAGCGCGGCCCGCGTTGCTCCGGCGACGTGGCCGTGCGCGTGGAACCGGATGGCCGCGTCATCCCGCCGCGTGGCCCGTACCAGAGTGCCGGGAATCTGCTGGAGATGCCGTGGAACGCCATCTGGGATCACGCGGTCTTCCGCCGCTACCGTGAGCGCGTGGAAGCGCCGACGCACTGTGATCGGTGTCCTGGCCTGGCGATTTGTGCCGCTGATTGTCCCCGCGAACCGGCGGGGTGGGCGCAGGTATAAGCGGCTTCGCCGGAGCCGCGAGTTCACTATCGCGCGCTTCTCTGTCATTGGAGGTATGGGATGAAAAATAAACGCTTATACCCTGGACTGGCTTTGTTGTTGTTGGCGATGCTGCTGCTATCTTTGAGGGGGCCGGTGTATGCCCAGAATTACAGCTTCGCCGTGCCGGAACTGTTGATGCAGGTCTACGTCCAGCCGGACGGTTCCACGCAGATTATCTACGACATCACCTTCGAGAATTTCGGGAGCACCATCGATATTGTGGACATCGGCACCCCGCACAGCAATTACAACATCAGCACGATGAGCGCCTCCATCGATGGCGTGGCGCTGACCGACATCCGCAAGTCCGAGTACGTCAATCCCGGTGTGGAAGTGCATCTGGCGGGCAAAGCTATCCCCACGGGGGGAAAAGGCACCCTGCACTTTGAGATGACCATGCCGGAGATGATCTTCAGCGATACGACGAACAAAGAAAATGCCTCGTTGCAAATCACGCCCACGTGGTTCGACAGCAGCCTGGTGCGCGGCACAGGGACAATCGAGATCCGCATCACGATGCTCGAAGGCATTCAGCTTGACGAGGTGCTGTATCAAGATGTGCCGTTCACCGACAAGGGCACCGAGAACGGGCGTGTGGTCGCCGTGTGGCGTTACGAGAACGTCTCCGCGACGAAAGCGTATCGTGTGGGCGTCTCTTTCCCGCAGCGTGGTCTTACCAATATTACCAAAGTGAGTACCTGGGATCTGTTCACCCGCTGGCTTGGGCAGTTTATGGGGGGCATCGGCAGTATCATCGGTTTTTGTTTCCCGATGGCGGTACCTGTCTTCATTATATGGTCGATTGTCCGGGGAGCGATAAAGGCCAGCAAGCCGAACTATCTGCCGCCCATCGCCCAGGTGGAAGGTGGTGGAATCAAGCGTGGACTGACCGCGCCCGAAGCCGCCGTTATCCTGGAACTGCCCCTGACTAAGGTGTTGATGCTCGTCATTTTTGGCTTGCTCGAAAAGGGGCTGGTGCGGAAAGTGGAGGGGACCGGCTCGCTGACCGAGGCTTTGACGGTGGAAATCGCCGAACCCTACCGCACCGATTTGAAGGACGCCGACGCGCGCGCACAGTATCGGCGTTCCGTTGCCCAAAAGCAAGGCACGGTGATCCACAATTACGAGGACGCCTTCCTGGACCTGATCCAGGAAAATCCCGGCAAGCCGGTGAAGAGTCTAAACGTGGTCAAGCCGATGCAGAAGCTGGTTGACATTGCAGCTGCCAAGATGCAGGGTTTCGATCTTTCGGACACGCGGGATTATTACCGCCGTGTCATCGAGCGCGCGATGCAGCAGGCTGCGGCGTTGGGCGATATCGAACAGCGCCAGCAATACCTCGATAAGTACGGGTCGTGGGTGATGCTCGATAAGGACTACCGCAGCGTGATGACCGTCGGCAACTATAACTACTGGCCCATCTGGGCGCGCCAGACCCATGCAGTGGGGACAGGCGCCGCCGGTGCGACGACCGCCAGGCCCGCGGCCGCGTCGAGTGGGCGCCCTGCTCCCAAGTTCGGCGATGTGGCTTCCTCTTTTGCGGGCTGGGCAGAGACGACAATGGGCGGCATGGCAGCGGCGATTATGCCTACTTCACTACAAAAGCCCGCGCCGGTCACCAGAACATCCTCTTCGAGCGGCGGTTTTCGCAGCAGTTGCGCGTGTGCCTGCGCCGGGTGTGCCTGTGCGTGCGCGTGCGCGGGTGGGGGGCGGTAGATTTTGGATTTTGGATTGCGGATTTTGGACCTGCGATTCCAACAGCCGCTCCTGCAGCGACCGGGGGGCGGTGAATTTTGGATTTTGGATTGCGGATTTTGGACCTGCGATTCCAACAGCCGCTCCTGTAGCGACCGGGGGGCGGTAGATTTTGGGTTGCGGATTTTGGACCTGGCGGTGGACGGCAGGGCTTGGAGGTATCAAGGTTATGAGAAATAGAAGCGTTTTCCGTATACTGGCATTATTCACGTTGTTGATGTTGATGACGGCCGGCGGCGGACCGGTGGCGGCGCAGAGCTACAGTTTCGGCGTGCCCGATCTGAAGATGCAGGTTTACGTGCAGCCGGATGCCTCGGTGAAAATTGTCTACGACATTACGTTCAACAACTACGGCAGTCCCATCGATATCGTGGACATCGGCGTGCCGCATAGCCATTACAGCATCAGCAATATGAGCGCCTCGATCAACGGGGTCAGCTTGCGCGACATCCGCAAATCGGAATACGTCAATCCCGGCGTTGAAGTGCACCTGGGCGACCAGGCCATTCCACGCGGCTCGAGCGGCACCTTGCACTTCGAGTTCAGTATGCCCGACCTGGTCTTCCAGGACACGACGAACAAGGACCTTGCCTCATTGCAGATCACGCCGACCTGGTTTGACCGTGACTTGGTGCGCGGCACATCGAACATCCAGCTTGCCATCTACATGCTCGAAGGCATCCACCCCGACGAAGTGTTGTATCAGGATGTGCCATTTACCACCAAAGTGCTTTACCAGGGGCGTGCCGTCGCCGTGTGGCAGTGGCCGCAAGGGACCGCGACGCAGGCGTATCGCGTCGGCGTGTCATTCCCGCAGCGCGGCATGACCCGCGTGGTCAAGATGACGCTCATCCAGTTGACCAACAAGTGGTTGGCGGACAATCCCACCACCCGGTTGATCCTGGGTGCGACAGCGATGATCATGTTCACCGTGCTTTTCTTCCGTTTTTCGGGTGGGACCGGCTTTTCGGTATTCACCATTTTGGGCGGCGGCCTTCTCGTGCTCTTGTTCATCAGCCCGCTCTCCGCGCTGATTGCGCCGGTGATCATCGCGCCACTCGTCGTGCTCAACGAAAGCTCGTTGAAGAAGAAACGCAGGACCTACCTGCCCGCCATCGCGCAAGTGGAAGGCGGCGGCATCAAGCGCGGTTTGACCGCGCCGGAAGCCGGCGTCCTGATCGAGATGCCGCTCAACAAAGTGCTCACGTTGGTGCTCTTCGGTCTGCTGGAAAAAGGCATCATTGAGGTGACGAAAGATGAGCCGTTGACCGTGCAGGTGACGCCGGACTATCGGGTCCTCCACGATGCAACCTTGACGACCGAGAAAGCGCGCATCCAGCGGCGCCGCCAGGTCGCGCAAGCCAAAGGGACGATCATCCACAGCTATGAAGATGGCTATCTTACCTTGATCGAGCAGCATCACGGCAAGCCGGTGCGCGACATCGACTTCAGCAAACCTACCGAGACGCTCATTAAAGTGACCGCCGCCAAGATGAAGGGCTTTGACCTTTCCGACACGCAGGAGTATTACCGCCGCGTCATCGACCGGGCCATGGAGCAGGCGTCTTCACTCGGCGAGGTCGAGGCGCGCGAGCAATATCTGGATAAGTACCTGCCCTGGGTGATGATGAACGACAACTACCCCACCGTGCTCACGCATCGCGGTTACAACTATTGGCCGGTGTGGGCGCGTGGCCCGCGGCTCGCCGGTGCCGCCGGTGCCGCACCGAAAGTCAGCGGTCCGGCTATCGGAGGGCGTACACGGGCCGGCGACGTGGCCGCTTCCTTCGCCGGCTGGGCCGAATCGACGATGGGCAGCATGGCCGCGGCTATCATGCCCGGTTCGTTGAACCTCCCCGGTGTGAAAGGCGGCTTCGTCGATCTGAGCGGCGCGGATAAAGTCACGGGTGATATTTTCACGGCTCTGGCAAAGTCCAGCGGCGGCAGTGGCGGTGGAGGTGGATGTGCCTGTGCGGGCTGCGCGTGTGCGTGCGCTTGTGCAGGCGGAGGGCGTTAGGATTTTAGATTTTGGATTTTAGATTTTGGATTTTGGATTTTAGATTTTAGATTTTGGATTTTGGATTTTGGATTTTGGGGTTTGGATTTGATGCAGAAAGTCTATGATTTGCCCGCGCCGGAGATGCTGACACAGCAGGCAGAATGGCTGGCACCGGCGCGCGGGCGGCTCTTCCGGCAGGTGGGGATTGCACGCCGGAAGTGCGTTCTGGATGTGGGGGCGGGGTACGGCGCGGTGACGGGTGAACTGGTGCGTCGCGCCGGAGGGCCGGTGGTGGCGTTGGATCGCGCGGTCGCGGCGCTGCGTGAGGGCGGGGCGGCGTTTGCAGGCGCCGCGCGCACCGGCGGGGATGCGCGGTGGCTGCCGTTTGCCGACGCCGTTTTCGATCTGGTGTTCACCCAATTGACGTTGCTGTGGATACAGCCGGTGACGCGCGCACTGGACGAAATCCACCGCGTGCTCCGTCCTGGTGGGGTGCTGCTGGCGCTGGAACCCGACTACGGCGGCCTGATCGAATATCCGCCGGAGATTGCCGCCCGCGAACTGTGGTTGTCTGCCCTGAAACGCGCGGGCGCCGATCCGCTGATCGGGCGGACATTGCCGGGGCTGCTGGCGGCGTGTGGATTTACGGTGAACGTTGACTTCTTTGAGTCGCTCTATGCGCCTTCGCCGGCGCGCTTCGATTTCCTGCGCGATTTGCCGTTGACTGCGGCAGAGGCGCTTGCGTTGGCGGATATCGAAGCCGAAGCGTTGGTGCGTCACAGCCCGTGGGCGCAAATTGCCCATTTGCCGTTCTTCCTGGTAATGGCACTCAAACCTGAATCCTGACAGGAGGGGGAAGCGATGACTATTCTGGATGGCGTGTTGATTGTGTTGGGCGTGCTGGTGATTATTCTCTGTACCATGGATGGTCTCTTGCGGTCGATCACGACATTGGTGAGTTTTTATCTAATCACCACAGCCACGGGATTGCTCACCCTGGCCACGGATATGCTTCATGGTATCGCCAGGGCATTGGCTGACTTAGTGGGCGGACGCATACCGAGTATGGTGACAACGCAAACTGTCATCTTTGCGGGACTCACGGTGCCGTTGTTTGTGGGTTCTTACTTCGTCGGCAAAGTGATCTTTCGGGAGACGACGCTGCCAAAACTGAAGGTGTTCGATAACATCTTTGGGGCGATCGTGGGGATTGTTCTGGCGCTGCTGCTGATGGCCGTGATCTATAACACCTGGGGCTTTGCGGTCAGTGTGCGCTGGTCCAATGTGCAGGCATGGTACACCATGCGGGTAGCTTACCTCGGCTCGTTCCTGCGTCCCTATCTGCGCGAAACATTGTTGATCTTTCGGCCTCTGTATCTTTTGTTTCGCTCTATTGACTATCCACCGTTTTTCATGTTGCAGGCGTGATATAAACAGAGAGGGGCCGGCTATTGCCGGCCCCTCCGTGAACTTCCTAACTGCATAGATCACCTCCTTCTCTAGGAGATACGACGCCCACGTGTGTGCACCCACTGTGTTTGCCGTCCAGTTCTATTATATCACAGTTGTCAACCCCTTGCGTGCCAATTCTCCATCTTTCTGGTGATTACCCACATGTTGCAAGATGCGCTTAGCTCATTTACCGCAGAGGACGCAAAGTACGCAGAGAGAGCTTTTTTCGCATCTCTCTGCGGCCTCAGCGTGCTCTGCGGTGAGATATGGGTAATCATCACCACCTTTGTATTGAGGCGCTCTATCCTATCGCCCGCGCCTCCCGAAAACTTACCATTTTCTGGCGCTTCTCATCCCACAGATTGAACCCCAGCGATTTCAAGCTTGTCCGTATGGTCAACGGCGCCACGGCGCGGACTTCGGGGACTTCATCGTAACAACGTTGCAGGTTGTAGTTAGGGATGCGCGCCCGCAGGTGATGGATGTGGTGCAGGCCGATATTCCCGGAGAACCATTGCAACACTTTCGGCAATTTGTAGTACGAACTTCCCTGCAGCGCCGACTTGATGCGATCCCACTCCGCATCCCGCGCCCAATAGACGGTCTCGAATTGGTGTTGCACGTAGAAGAGCCACAGTCCCGCCGTCGCCGCGATGAGAATGATCGGCAACTGCACCAGGATGTAGGTGCGCAGCCCGATGGTCAGGCTGGCGACCACAATAATCGCCAGCAGCGCCAGATTGGTGATAATCACGCTGAGGCGCTCTTGTTTCCGCGCAGTTTTCGACGCGAAGCGGTGGGCGATGAGGAACATAAACCCCGGTCCCAGGCCGAACATCACCAGCGGATGGCGCACCAGGCGATAACCGAGACGTTGCCACCTGGACGCAGTCTGGTACTCCTCCACCGTCATCGTCCACACGTCGCCGACGCCGCGCTTGTCCAGATTGCCCGCTGTGGCGTGATGGATCACGTGGGTGTGACGCCATTCTTCGTAGGGGGTGAAGGTGAGTATGCCCAGGATGTAGCCCACAATGACGTTGGCGCGGTCGGAGGCAAAGAACGAGTGATGCGTGCAGTCGTGGAAGAAGATGAAAATGCGCACCAAAAATCCGGCAGCCAGCACCGCTAAGACCAGGGTCAACCAATAGGTGTACCCCAATTGTACGGTGCGCACCATCAGATAAAATGTGGCAAAGTAGAGTAACAGGGTATGGGTCAGTTGCCAGATGGACTTGCGGAGATCGGGCTGTTCATATTGTGCCAGCCTTTTATACCACTCCGGTCTTGTTTCGGTTTTTGCAGACATAGGACACCTCCCAGGAAAGAGTCAAGTTGTCGTCAGTTTTTAGTCCAATAGTTTGTGGAACGTGAATAACGACTTCCTGCGAATACAAAATAATCCAATGATGCCCCAACAATGGACGTTTCGGGAGCGGGTCCGCTGTCGCTTAAGGTACGGTTGTATCTGGCCGGTTACTCATATTCTAACACACTCTGCGTAGTTTGCGATGTGTGGTCAACCAGATATAATCGTTGTGGAGCCAGACTACAAAAGTCTCACGAGGCGCCTGGTTGAGCCAATACGCGCGCTAAACGACAGGTTTGCAAGGTTCACGACGTGCTGAGACTTTTGTAGTCTTCGAGCACTTTCGCTTTGCTGAGACTGCCGGACGAGATTGTTTACAAGGAGTTTTGAAATGGCTAAAAGCAGGAACGCAAAAAATACATGGGTGCTCATCCTCTGTGGCGTTGTAGCGCTGCTGCTGACCGTGGGGATTGTGACGCTGGACAGACTCTATACACCGCTGGACGGCGTCATTCGGGTGGGTGCGCTGTTGGGATACCTGGGGGTTTTCCTTGCCGCGCTCTCATCCAATTACATGCGCGAGCTGACCCGTTATTTTGGTCGCTCGTTCATCACCGTCCACCATATCATCTCGGTGACGGCGCTGGTGGCGTTGGCGGTTCACGCGGTCAGCGTGGCGTGGCAGATGCGGTCGGCCGCTGCTTTTCTGCCGCGCTTTGATACTTTGCAACTTTTCTTCGCCCTCGGCGGCAGGCCGGCGTTCTGGTTGCTCGCCCTCACATCGCTCACCGCCCTGTTCAGAACCGCCATCGGCAAACACTGGAAGGTTATTCATTGGCTGAACTACGTGGCATTTGCGCTCGGTACCATTCACGCGCAGATGATCGGGTCGAGTTTCGTCCACCTCAGCATCCGCATCGTCGGCTGGGTGATGCTGGCGGTGCTGCTCGGTGTGTTCGTATGGAAGCGCACCCGCAAGCAGCGGGCGCTGGCTAATCGAAGCAAAAAATAGGGAACTGTGACGAGAATGATAAAGCCCTGCCTTCGAGACCGACGCGGGCACTGTGACGCTGGAAAGCACGGGAACCACGCTCCGCGTTGACGATACGCTCGCGCCGGACGCTCCCGTCATCGCGTGGCCGTCGGCGGCGTTAGCGCACCTCGTCACCGGCTACCGCTCCGCAGAACTGCTTGCCGTCATCCACCACGCCGTTATCCCTGAGCGCGCCCTTATGCTGTTGCAGGTTCTGTTTCCCACTGGATGGCGGCTCTCGCGCAACGAAAGCTGGACATATAGGGTATAATAGTGATAGGCAGTGAGGGGGATAGTAGGAGAGCTTCGAATGACACAAACAGCAGTGATTAGCGGTTTTCGGCAGAAAACAACTGTCAAGGATAACGGTAGAATTGAGATTGTAGCTCCAAATCTATCGCCAGGTGTTGCCGTGGAGGTGATTGTATTCGTCGAATCGGCTGGCGACGCCACGGAATACTTGCTATCCTCAACAGCCAATCGCCAACATCTGATGAAGGCAATGGAAGATCTGGAAGACCGCGATCGCTATACATTTGTCAATCTTGATGAGTTATGAAAAACGTCGCCTTCCTTCCACAAGCCTTCGCCGATTTCACACAGTGGGCTACCGAAGATCGGAAAATTTACACCAAGATTATTGACCTCATCAAGGACATACAGAGGCAATCCTTTACGGGATTGGGAAAACCGGAACCATTGAAACATGAATTGCGTGGCTTATGGTCACGTCGAATCACTTTGGAGCATCGGCTGGTGTACAAAGTCACGGAAGACGAGATCGTGATTGTTTCTTGCAGATTTCACTACTGATGCTATGGTATCTTCACGGGAAGAGGATCAACTCTGCCGGAACCCCCTCACACAAGTAGATATTCTCCTCCGGGTGATAGAAAACCACTCCTGCCGCGTGCGCACTCCCTGCGTCTACACGCAGAATCACCGGCTCATCCGTATGGCGTAGCGCGATGGTGCGCGCCATCTCCGGCGTTGTCGCCAGGTGGACATATTGGCGGTGCATCGGCAGCAACCCCTTGTGACGGATGGCGTCGAGGTTCTCCGGCGCGGTTCCGTGATAGAGCACGTCGGGCGGCGTTGTGGGTGGGTAGGTGAGGCGGATGGCGGTGTGACCGTACAATGCCCGCATACGCCCGCCCACGATCTCGAAACGCTTGCGCCCCGGTAGCGCCAGCAGAGCATCGATGTCGGCGCGGGTGGCCCAGCGGAAGTTCGGCAGCCCCTTGAGGATGTGCAGTACGGCGTCGAGGTCGGCGTAGCCCTCGGCATCCAAAGGCAGCCCGAACCGCGCCGGCTGATGGCGCAGCAGCAGTGCCAAAAAGCGGCTCAACTTGCGCAGCCGGGCTTCATGATAGCGATCTTCTGTCACAACACTTCCCACAAACCAACCACGAATGTCTGCGTTCGCCGAATCTGCACGAATTTTCCTTATCTGTTCGTGAGGATTGCTGCAGATTTGTGGTCAAAGCTATCTGCTTAATCTGCTAAATCTGCTGATGAAGAAAAATCCGTTGGAATCCGTTCAATCCGTTGACACAACTGCCACAGATTCGCGCGAATTTGCGCTCGTTCCTTGTCTTTGAACGTCGCCAGGAAGCGTTCAAATTTGGCGCGCCGGGTATCCGCTGCACGGGGGCAGGCCAGTTCTGGCGGAAACACCCAACCCTGGGCATGGGCGTACCGGGCAATTTCCTTTTCGGTGGTGTAGATCAATGGACGGATTACCGTCACACGCCCGGCGAAGAAATCCCGCCGCGGCTCAAGGGTGTTGAGTTGGCCTGTGTAGCCGATATTCATCAGCGTGGTGACGGCGGCATCGTCGGCGTGATGGCCGAGCGCGACTTTGTTGCAACCCAGTCGCTCAGCAGCGAAGAACAGGGCCTTGCGCCGGTTGAATGTGCAACGAAAACAGTCCATCGGCAGGGATTCATCATCCGGCACGGTCAGCGGCGCGATGTCGTACTCCACGCCCAGCTCGCGGAACCATGGCTCCAACGTAGGGACAAGGTTGGGTAAGCCTACCTCCGTCCCATCAACGTGCACCGCGACGACGGAGTATGTTCCGGGGATGTCCACCCCCCGCAGCAGCATGTCGAGCAGCACGCGGCTGTCCTTGCCGCCCGATACGCCCACTGCGATACGGTCGCCATCCACGATCAGATTGAATTCCCGCACCGCGCGGTTGATAGATTTCAACATCCATGCAGTTTGTGACATAGCGGGTATTAGATAGTGAACTTCTGAGATGTCAAGCCAGGTAATTTGGTGATTACCCACATGTTGCACTATGCGCGCGATTCATTCACCGCAGAGGTCGCAAAGCACGCAGAGAAAGCTTCTTTCATATTTCTCTGCGGCCTCAGCGTACTCTGCGGTGAGATATGGGTAATCACCAGAGGTAATGGCAACTTCGGGGTCTTGTATTCTCGCCTTGTATTCTTGCTCCGAGGGGAACGCCAGTTCCCCGTTTTAGGCTGAGATAGGTCCAAAACGCGGATCTGACGATCCGCTTGAAGCGAAATTGAGGCAACTTCGGGGTCTTGTATTCTTGCCTTGTATTCTTGCTCCGAGGGGAACGCCAGTTCCCCGTTTTAGACTGAGATGGGTCCAAAACGCGGATCTGACGATCCGCTTGAAGCGAAATTGAGGCAACTTCGGGGTCTTGTATTCTCGCCTTGTATTCTTGCTCCGAGGGGAACGCCAGTTCCCCGTTTTAGGCTGAGATGGGTCCAAAACGCGGTTCTGACGATCCACTTGAAGCGAAATTGAGGCAACTTCGGGGTCTTGTATTCTTGCCTTGTATTCTTGCTCCGAGGGGAACGCCAGTTCCCCGTTTTAGGCTGAGATAGGTCCAAAACGCGGATCTGACGATCCGCTTGAATCTCCCCAGGCAGCAAAGCCTGCCTTCCATCCACGATGACGTAACAAGGTTACGTCATTAGGAAGCGAAATTGGGGAAACTTCGGGGTCTTGTATTCTTGCCTTGTATTCTTGCTCCGAGGGGAACGCCAGTTCCCCGTTTTAGACTGAGATGGGTCCAAAACGCGGTTCTGACGATCCACTTGAAGCGAAATTAGGGAAACTGTGACAAGAATGATTAAGCCCTTCGGCAAATTTCCCATTGGCGGAAGATTTAGTATAATGGAATTGTGTTGCACCGATCACCATCATCAGGAGGCGTAAGTGAACATCTACAAGAAGTCCACATGGTTTGTCTTTTTGCTAAGCTGTATCTGTTTTTTGGCGCTCTCAGCCTGCAATACCGATGCCACACCCTCTGTCACCCCTACCCCGGAACCGACCGCAACTGCGACGGCGACCGCGACTCCCTTGCCAACTCCAACCCCAACGCCCACTCCCGATCCGGCGACCTTTGTTGAGGAAGCAGAGGCGAAATTTTGGCAGAGCGACCTTGAGGGGGCCGTCGCGCTCTATCAAAAGGCGCTGGATGTGCAGCCCGATTATGCGCCAGCCTATGTCGGCTTGAGCATCCTGGAAACGTGGCGTTTGCCGATGGAAGATGAAACAAACCTCTCGTATGCGCAAAAGGCGGTTGAAGCTGCGCCAGAAGACGCCATGGCCCACGCTGTGCTGGCTCACGTCTACACCGAAAAAGAAAAGGTGACAGAGGCGCTTGAAGCTGCCAGGAAGGCTACCGATCTCGATCCGCAAAATGCCTACGCTCAGGCGGTTTTGTCCCAAGCATATTTGCTCGATCGCCGTTATGAGGAAGCTCAGAAAGCCGCGGAAGCAGCTTATGATCTCGATCCAGAATCGGTGTATACCCTGTATGCCCTGGCTGACGTTTATATGAAAACAGCCGATTTCCCCCGCGCCCGCGCCATTTATGAGCAGACGGTGGCTTTGAAACCGGCGTTTTACGGCACACACGACACGCTGGCCTGGTTTTGGCTGCAGCGTGAGCGGTACGATGCGGCGGAGGCAGCTTTCAACAAGGCGCTTGAATTGGCGCCGCAAAGTCTAAATACCATGCTCGGCCTGGCACGCATTTATGTCGCGCGGCACGATTACGAATCTGCCGAGGCATGGTTGGAGAAAGCCGAAGCCCTGGAATTGGGCAAGAAGTCTGTTTACCTCGAGCGCGGTTATCTTTACTCGCAGCAGGAAGAATATGATAAAGCACTTGAACAGTTGAACCAGGCGTTGAAACTGCTCCCCGATGACTATGATACCCGCATGGCTATCGGATCTACTTATCTCGATAAAGACGAATGTAGCCGCGCCGAACGTGAATTTCAGAGTTTGACCGAAGCGCAACCCCGCTTTGCGGATGCGTATATCGGCTTGGGCTATGCTAAACTATGTGCCGACGATGCCACAAAAGCGCTCACGTATTTCCGTAAAGCGCTTGAACTCGAACCTTATAGCGCCTGGCCCCATCAAGGTATGGGAACGGCATACGCGATGCAAGAACGGTGGGAAGAGTCCGACGCGGCTTATGTGGAGGCCATTCGTTTCAGTCCGGCGCCCGCGTCACTCCATATCCGTCTAGGGCAATCGTACTTGAATCGAGACAAGACAGATGAAGCAGAAGCCGAATATAAACTGGCGGCGGCATTGGACCCTTATTCGCAGGAGGCGTTGCTTGGCCTGACGCAGATTCTGCTGAACCAATATCAGGAAGCCGAGGCCCTGACCACAGTTCAGGATGCGGTCGCTCTTGATGCGTCCAACAAAAAGGCGCAGTATTTCCTGGGACTTCTGACGGTGCTGCAAGGTGAACCTGAAAACGGCGCGGCGATTCTGGAAGATTTACTCGACAAAGAACCGGAAGAGACGTATGCGCACTATTTCCTGGGCATCGCTTATACCGAAATGGGGCGCTACCGCGACGCCAAGAAAGAGCTGGAAACCTTCCAGGCCCTATCCGGCTCGCAGCAGGGCTACACACTGCAAAACCTTATCGCGGCTCTGGACAAAGGCTTCAAGCTATCCGATGATAAAGCCATTGAGCAGATGCTTGAATTTTTCGATCAATTCATCGATGTCAAGCCGGAAATTGTCATCGGAGAAACCGGCGATGCTACCCGCGCGATGACCATCACCATTCCATTGACTGCCGAAGACCTGAAGGCCGACAACCAGATGGCACTGTATCGGGATATTGGAATAGTTGCTGCAATTGTGGGCCTCCGTGTTCCGCAAATCGATCCGCCTGTCGAGGGTGGGGTGCTGATGCTGTACACCCGATCCGGCAAACCCCAGTTTACCGTCTACTCCTCTCTCGAGAATCTCAAACGCTTTTTCTATGGCTGGCTTGATGGGGAACAATTCGTCACGTCATTGGAATATTCCCGCTGGTTGGCTTCTGGGTCGCAAACCTCCTTGCGCGAGATTGAGCGTCAAATCGCCGAAGTTCGTGAGTTGGATTTTGAGGCGGCCGTCCCTTCCGAAATGATCACGAAAGACGACTTGCGTGCCCATATTTCCGAAGGCATTGATCATCAAGAGCATGAAGCCCTGAAGAATGATGAGGCGATGCTTGAGCTCTTGGGCCTCATTGACCCCGCTTTGGACCTGGAAGAAGTTCTGGTGGATGTGCAGACCGAGCAGACGGCCGGATTCTACACGCTCGAAGAGGACAAATTCTATGTACTGGAAACCGAAGAACAGACCGCCGCGGATCAGACGGTGATCGCGCATGAGTACGTCCACGCTTTACAGGACCAGCACTTTGACCTCGCGGCGTTGGATGACGCGGAGTCCGATGACGACCGGCGTCTGGCTTTCCGCGCCCTGCTGGAGGGCGATGCGACCCTGGCTACGCTGCTCTATGCCAATGAACACGTCCTGGCGATTGATTTGCTTAACCTGATGACCAGCGTGGGTGGCGTCGAAGACGAAGTCCTGGAAACCACGCCGATGTTTATTCAAGAGACGTTGGCTTTCCCCTATGCGGCCGGATTGGAATTCGTGAGTGCGCTTCATGACCGGGGTGGGTGGGAAGAAGTCAATGCGGCTTACGAAGCGCCGCCACAGTCGACCGAGCAGATCTTACACCCGGAGCGTTATTGGGATAAGGATGCGCCGGTCGAGGTTTCTCTTTCCGATCTGGCGAGTAAGTTGGGCAGCGCCTGGAAAGAACTCGACAACGATGTGATGGGTGAGTTGGGCCTGCGTTTGACGCTGGCGACGCACGTCGGACCGGCAGTGGCCGCCAAAGCCTCTGAGGGGTGGGGCGGAGACCGGTATGTGTTGTTGCAAACGGGCGACGCATACGTGACCGCGCTCAAGATGACCTGGGATTCCGAAAAAGAGGCCACGGAGTTCTTCCGGCTTTACCGGGCGATGGTGGAACACCGCTCAGATTTCGTCCAGGATGTGCCCTCCCTGGTGGGTGAAATCGACGAATACTGGTGGTCGGCGGAGAACAATTGCATCTACGCCACGCAAAAGAGTGAACAGGTCATCCTCCTGGTGGGGACAAACCGCGACGTGGTTGCGCAAGTTCTGAGCGTGATGCAGTAAGACGCTTTTGAATCGTGAAAAATTGTAGCGCGAGTTGCCAGCTCGCGTATCCTCCTGGTGGGGACGAACCGCGACGTGGTTGCGCAAGTTCTGAGCGTGATGCAGTAAGATGCTTTTGGATCGTGAAAAATTGTAGCGCGAGTTGCCAACTCGCGCTACAATTTTTGTAAACCTTCGACGAAATTGAAAGGCGCTGCGTGAACGACTATTGGCTCAGCCGTTTGCCATACTGCTCCGCGTAATACGCCTTGTATAGTTCGCCGTTCTTGATAGGCCGCCACCACCACTCATTCTCCGCGTACCAGCGCACGGTCTTTTCGATGGCTTCCGCGCAGGTGTGGCGCGGTTCCCAGCCCAGGCCCGCCAGCTTGCTGACGTCCAGCGCGTAACGGCGGTCGTGCCCGGCGCGGTCTTCCACGTGTTTGATGAGGCTCTCCGGCTTGCCCAGCGTCGCCAGCACGATTTTGGTCATCTCGATGTTTGTCATTTCCTCGCCCGTGCCGACGTTGTAAATTTCACCGATCTGCCCCTTGTGCAACACGACATCGATGCCCTCGCAATGATCCTGGACATACTGATAATCGCGCATTTGCAGGCCATCGCCGTAAACCGGTAGCGGTTGATCGTCTATTGCATTGGTGGCGAACAACGGCACGACTTTCTCCGGGTATTGGTACGGACCAACGTTATTCGAGCCGCGCGTGATCGTGATCGGCAGTCCCCACGATTCGTGATAAGCCAACACCATCAGGTCGCCGCCGGTTTTGCTGGCGGCATAGGGACTGCGTGGCTTCAGGTGATCCGTCTCTGTGGAGCGGTTCTTCAGCACTTGCCCGTAGACCTCGTCCGTGCTGAC
>Ga0101944_10001772_pt1 | contig 40955 bp, 38 predicted proteins | sample DewCreD2012metaG_FD_75245 | JGI IMG/M metagenome (GOLD analysis project Ga0101944, IMG submission 75245) | Hot spring sediment bacterial and archeal communities from British Columbia, Canada, to study Microbial Dark Matter (Phase II) - Dewar... ... | reverse complement strand
GGACGCGGGGATTTACAGCGTGCGCGCCAGCAACGACGTGGGCACGGTGGTCACCCAGTCGGTCCGGCTGGCGGTCATCGGCGCTGACGCCGATGGCGATGGGATGCCGGACGATTGGGAGGCCCTTCACGGGGTTGATGACCCGAACGCGGATAAGGACGGCGACGGGATGACCAACCGCGAGGAATACTTGGCCGGGACCGATCCCAACCAGGCGGGCAGCCGGCTGGCGTTGAGCGGCCTGATCTATCCAACAGGGGCGGGCGAGCCGTTGACGATACAATTTGCGGGCGTGGCGGGCCGGAGCTACGCGGTGCGTTGGCGGGAAAGTTTGGCGAGCGGCCAATGGCAGGTGTTGACGAACATCGGGCCGCTGAGCTCGAACGGGCCGGTCGTGGTTAACGACGGGGTTGCCGGCGCCAACCGGCAGAAGTATTTCCAAGTCATCATTCCGGGGAACTGATCAGGTAGATGGCGAAGTCGGAGGGACTGTTGAAAGACGCGCTCTCGGCGCAGCTTTTGGCCAGGCGGGAAAAAATACCATCCACATCGGGAGCGCTTTGACGTATTCTGAGGCGCGGTGGTAACCGCTCGCTTAGTCGGAGCAGGCATAGGGCATACTGAATGAACCAAACCATTCTTATCGTGGGGAAAACCGGCCAGGTTGGTTGGGAACTGTGCCGCGAGCTCAGCCCACTGGGGCGGGTCCTGGCCGTGGATTACCCGGAGATTGATCTTGCCAATGCCGATTCCATTCGCGCGGTGGTGCGCGACGCGAATCCCGGGGTGATCGTCAACGCCGCCGCATACACGGCCGTGGACAAGGCGGAGGCCGAACCGGAAACGGCGATGAAAATAAACGGGCTGGCGCCTGGCATCATGGCCGAGGAAGCCCGGAAAACCGGTTCCCTATTGGTCCATTACTCGACCGATTACGTTTATGACGGAATCAAGAGTGGCCCGTATGTCGAGGAGGATGTCCCCAACCCGCTGAACACCTATGGGCGCACCAAGTTGGCTGGGGACCAGGCTGTTCAAGCCGTCGGGGGGGCGTTTCTAGTTTTCCGATTATGTTGGATTTATGGCGCGCGCGGGCATAATTTTCTCCGAACCATTATGCGATTGGCTCGAGAGCAGGAAGTTTTGCGTGTGGTAAGCGACCAAGTGGGCGCCCCAACGTGGTGCCGGAACGTCGCGACCGCCACCGCCCTGGCTTTGCAGCGGGTGCGGGCCGCTTCCGATTCCGGCGCCTTTAGCGGGGTTTATCACCTGGCGTCGTCGGGCCGCACCAGTTGGCATGGATTCGCTTCGGCCATTGTGAACTCCATGCCGGAGACGGAGCGGAAATGCCGGGAAGTCGTCCCCATCCCCTCGTCGGCCTACCCTGCGGCCGCCCTGCGGCCTCGGAACTCGGCGCTCGAATGCGCCAAATTGCGTCGCGTCTTTGGACTGGTATTGCCGTCGTGGGAGGAAGCGTTGCCCATGGTTCTGGAGGAAAAAGCGGGGAGTCGTTTCAGCAAAAGCGCGCCCCCTGAGCAAGGTTGTTCATGTTAAAAGCGGTCTCCAAAATTTTCGGTTGTTTCCGCCGCATTGACCGCCGCCCAGGCGCCGGGGCCGCTGGGAAATACCGGATGATGCTCTGGCTTCTGGCGGCAAGCGCCTTCTGTTTGTGGGCGCAGGATGACCGGCCCTCCACCAACGCGGGTTCCAGCGGCCTTTCGGCCATGGAGCCGGTGCGGTTGGCGCCCTGGCAGAAAAGATTAACCTTGGGGCCGGGAGACGTCCTGGATGTCTCGCTTTACGACGAACCGGAATCGGCCCGCACGGGGTTGACGGTGGGGCCCGATGGCCGGCTTAACTTTTTGGAGGCGCGGGAAATCATGGCCGCCGGATTGACCGTGGACGAGCTGCGGCTGGAATTGCAGAAAAGCCTGGCCAAATATCATCAAACCCCCCGGGTGGTCATCAATCCCATCGCGTATAACAGCAAAAAATACTATCTGCTGGGCCGGGTGGTCCAGCAGGGGGCGTATCGGTTGGACCGTCCCACCACTCTCATCGAGGCGCTGGCCAAAGGAGGCGGCTTCGCCACAACTCCGGAACAGCGCGAGATTGACATGGTCGTGGACTTGGACCGTTGTTTCCTGGCCCGCAAAGGGGCGGCGGGCGACATTGGCAAAGTGCCGGTGAATTTTTCGGCGCTCTTCCTTCACGGCGATCTCTCCCAAAACGTGGAATTGGCGCCGGAAGACTACCTTTTTTTCCCCGCCGCGGAGAAAAAAGAGGTTTATGTTTTTGGGGAGGTGCGGCGGCCGGGCCTGGTTCCGTATTCGCGCGAGCTGACCGCGCTCAGGGCCGTTGCCGCCGCCGGCGGCTTCACGGACAAGGCATGGAAAAACAAAATCCTTCTGCTGCGCGGCAACTTCAACAATCCCCAAAAAATTGTCGTGTCAGGCGGGGACATCCTGAAAGCCAAAGCGCCCGACCTTGGGTTGGAAAATCGCGACATCCTGTTTGTTCATCGGCGCGCCTGGCATAAGGCCGAGGAACTGGTCGAATTGGCGGCGGTGTCGTTTGTCCGGGCGGCGGTCATCGGTTGGACGGGACAAAATGTGGGGCCGCTCATTACCGAGCCACTTATCAAATGAGAAAGATCGTTGTCCAAGGGTTGAACTGGTTGTGGCTGCTAATCCTTTGCCCGGCGATGGCCGGCACGGATTGGCACCAGCCGTCACCGCGCGCCGCGGCGCCGAAAATCAATGCCGCGATTCCGGCGCCCGCCCGTCCATTGGCGGCCGATTCTTTCAGTCCCACCGTCCTGAGCAACCGGATTCAGCCGGAATGGTTGCTGCCACCGCAAGAGCTATACCGCTTGGGGCCCGGTGACACGCTGGAAATTGAAATGGTGGGCAATCCCCCTTCGCGGGCCACGGCCACCGTGGGACCGGATGGCAAAATTTATTACGGCCTGCTGCCGGGCCTGCCGGTTTGGCAGTTGACCTTGGAGGAAACGCGCCAACACTTGCAGCGCGGCCTGGGGCAATTCCTGCGGCAACCTCCTGAAATCGCGGTGACATTGAAATCCGCGTCTAGCAAGTCCGTGTGGCTGCTTGGCCGTGTGGAAAAGCCCGGGATCATCCCGCTGGCCACTCCGGTCAACCTGATCGAACTGCTCGCCTTGGGCGGTGGTTTGCGCGCCGAGGCAACGGGCCGGGACAGGGTGTGCGACTTGCGCCGCAGTTTTGTGTTGCGCCAGGGCAAGTTGCTGGGGGTGGACTTTGAAAAGCTATTCCTGGAGGGTGATCTTTCGCAAAATATCTATTTGCGACCCAACGACCTGGTTTGCTTGCGGCCCGCTCCCCGGCAAAGTGTGTTTGTCATGGGGGCGGTCCAAAGAAGCTCAGCGGTGGAATATGCGGGCCAAATGACCTTGGTGAGCGCGCTGGCTTCCGTCGGCGGCCCCGTTCCCTATGCGCATCTTTCGCAAGTGGTGGTTATCCGCGGCTCCCTGTCGCATCCCTCGTGGGCGTTGGTGGATCTCAAAGCTATTCTCAAGGGAGACCGTTCTGACATCACGCTGGAACCCGGCGATTTGGTGCATGTGCCCACGGTGCCCTGGAAAAAGCTGGGGGAATTGGTCGAGAAAGCGCTGCACCAATTCGTCTATACGGTGGCCGTTAACGAAGGCTATCGGGCGGTGATGCCGGGTTCGCAGCCCATAACCCCTTCCATACCGGTATTGCCTTGATGTCCGGCCGCCGTTAAATCAATTCCAATTCCTCGCCGGACATTTTCACTGCCGCCGCCTGCCCGATGAAATCCAGCCGCAACTGCACGGTTTGGAGACCGTGGCGCTGTTCCACCCAGCCCTCCAATCCGCGCAAGGGACCGGACTTGATTTTAACCCGCGCTCCTTCGGCTACGGCTGGCGCCAGCCTGATCTCCAACCCGGTTTCCAAAGCCCGAAGAATGCTCTCCAATTGCCGCTCAAACTGCGGTTGATCGTCCACCTCCAACAGCCTCACCACGCTTTTATGTTGCCTGGCTGGACGGCTCTGGTCGGCGGTTATCCTTAAAAAAACGTAACCTGGAAAAAGCGGCTTGGTGAAAACCACCGTCTTGCGCCTATACCGGCGCATCGAAGGATAGCAGGGCAAAACCGCCTCCAGGCGGCTCCGCTGGCAGGCGGCCAGGTATTGTTTTTCACAGCGGGCCCGGGTGTGAGCCACAAACCACCTCCGAGCCTCCGGTAAATTGTCGGCTGACACATTCTCGCGCACCCGCAAAAACTCTGTTTGTTGTTGCGCTGCAAATGGTTGGTGCCGGTGGTCGGACTCGAACCGACACGACTTTTTACGGTCCCAGGATTTTAAGTCCTGTGCGTCTGCCATTTCGCCACACCGGCAACCGCTGATTGGCAACAGGTCAAGCGCAACGCTCCCCATCACTCTCGCAAAAGACTTCAACCCGCGCAAGCCGCCAATTCCCGGCGCCGTGCCGTCGTCGAAACGGCGGGAAAAATGACCAGGGTGGGCGGCGTTATTCATTTTTTTTCGATCCAACTCACCAAGCTCGTCGTAACACTTGCTGAACGGGCGGAATTGGCCAAAGGTCAAAGGATTAGCCGCCTGAGCGGCGCCGAATGACGCATGACAATAAAATGGACGCCCCGAAACCGGTGAACTCCGGCCTCGGCTCTTTGACATGACCGACGAGCAGGCCATGTGGCAGGTGCAAATGGGCGACGACCCGGCGGCTTTTGCCGTGTTGGTCGAGCGTTGGGAAGCGCCCATTCGCAGCCTTTGCACCCGCATGACCGGCGATCCTCACCGCGGGGAGGATTTGGCGCAGGAAACTTTTGCGCGGGTGTTTACTCGCCGCCGGCAATTCGAGCAATCCTCCCGGTTTTCCACCTGGCTTTGGCGCATCGCTTTGAACCTCTGCTATGACGAACTGAGGCGAACCCACCGCCGCCGCGACAGCGTGGGAGACCTGGAAGAGGAACATACGGAGCAGTTGCCCGCCCCAGAGGCTGGCCCTGACGAGCAATTGGCCCAAAAGGAAACCGCCAGCCAGGTGCGCGCCGCTCTGCAAAAACTACCCGAGCATTACCGCGCTGTGCTGGCGCTCCGTCATTACGAGGGCCTGAAATTCCGCGAGATCGCCGAACTGCTGGAAATTCCCGAGGGCACAGTGAAATCGCGCATGGCGGAAGCACTGACCCTGATGAGCCGCCTGTTGCGAGAAACAGAAATAGGAGGCCAAGGAGCAAACCGCCAGTTTCTTGCTCGATAATGGAGGAAAGAATGAAGCTATGAAACATCCGAATCGCGAACAATGGATGGATTACCTGTATGGGGAGTTGCCCGACGGGCAGCGCGGCGCCTTGGAAGCGCATCTGCGAGATTGCGGCGAATGCCAGGCGCAATTGTCCGAATGGGATCACGCCCGCCAAGCGCTCGATGCGTGGAAACTTGCGCGCCCCGCGCCCGCCCGCAAACGCGCGTCAGTGCCGGCTTGGATCATCCAGGCCGCCGCCGCCGCCATTGTCGCGCTGGCCGCTTTTGGCGCCGGGCGCTGGGCATCACCCGCGCCCAATGTCGAGGCCCTGCGGGCTCAATTGGAGCCGGCCCTGCGCCAGCAGTTGCGCCGGGAAATGGCGTCCGCGGCGGAGGCGCAGAAGGCGGAAACCCGCGCCGCCTTGGCGCAATTGGTTCGCGCCTTGGACCAGCAGCGCCAGGAGGACCGCCAAAGCACGTTGCGGCTGCTCAAAGATCAGGAAAACCGGCAGACCGAAAACACCCTGGCCTTGCGCCGTGATCTGGAAACAGTGGCGGTCTTGACCGATGGCGGGCTGCGCAGCGCCCAGGATCAGATTGTGCGCCTGGCCTCCTGGCAAAGCCCGCCGCGCCCCTAAACCGATTTACTAATTAAACCATGAACCAAAGGAAATTAAACCTTATGAAAAGAATAACCAAAACCACTCTGGTCCTGTCAGCCGCGCTGACATGGACGGCCTTCGGGCAGCCGGCGATTGAGCCGTTTGCGCTTCCGCCCATCCCGGACCTGGCCGAGGGATGGACACAATTGGCGCAGGGTGGCGCCGCGGGCTTGCAGGAGGGGGCGGTGCGACCCCGCGCCGGCGGCGCCGGCGGCGGCTTGCGCGGCATGAAAAACCGTGGCGGCGCCAATAAGCAAATCCGCACCCTGATTGTGAGCCAGCGCCTGGCCGACCCCAAATCCATCAGCGAAGCCGAAGAGGATTTGGCGGTCATGTCCCGGCTGCTGGCCAAAGTGGTGGAAAAGGAAAACGAAGGCGACGCCGGCAAGGCCATGGGCATCACCATTACCTCGTGGTCCAGCGACACCAAAGCGCCCGAGGCCATCTACCTGGAAGGGCACGGCGCGCTCTTTACTTTGAACGTGAATTTTCCCCTCATGCCCGCCGCGGAGGAGAAAGAGGACAAAAAAGCGGAAGCCGCCCCCGATTCGGAATGGGACAAGGCCCGGCAGGAGCTTTTTGGCGGCGCCAATCTCCCGGAGCAGGTGCAGATGTGGGTTAATGGAATGAACATGGGCGGACGCGCGCCGGTGTACGATCCCGACAAAGTCAACGCGCTCAAACGCGCCATTTTGGAGGCTTTGCGCAGCGCCGGCAACATCCGCGCGCTTAAACCTAACGACTACGTGACCGTGGCCGTGCTCTCCTATCCCAACCGGTGGGGGGGCAACAGCTTTTTTTCCGGTAACGTAAGCATCGCCATCGCCGGGGCGGGGGACGATCGCGTCGTCACTAAATCAGTTGATTCCAGCACCGATACCGCCCGCCAATCCACTCTCACCATCCGGGTAACGCGCGGGGACGCCGACGCCTTTGCGCAAGGGAAATTGACCTTGGAGGAATTCCAGAAAAAAGCGGTCATTACGACCTACTAAGGGGTTGGTTTTCAAAAGGCGACCCTGTTTTACGGCCGATGTCACTTTTTCAAGACGGGCACATGCTCCGGCGTGAATTCGGGTTCGGGTTGCTTGAGGACGAAGTCGAACTCCTCGTCGCGATCACAGGTGAGGGTGTTCCCGTCGAAGCCCAGTTTGGCGACTTGCAGCCAAGTGCGGCGATAGGCCGGTTCCTTCTCCGCCTGGTGCACAAAATAGACGAGATAGGCGTGGTCGTTGTCTTGCACCAACGCGCCGGGATGCTGGCCGATGCGATGGTCGCCGGGGCGTTTCCCCGGTTGGTCGAGAATAACCCCCATGAACTTCCAGGCATCCAAGTCGGGCGAGCGATATACTCCTAGCCCGCGCCAGAGGTCCTTGACCATCCAGAACCAGCCTTTCCAAAAGAAAACGTCCGGGCCTTCCCCTTTGCTTGGATCGGCATCAGGCATCTCCTTGGCGGCGGGTTTCCAAGCATATAGGTCATCGCTTTCCAAGACGGAGCCGCGAATCTTTTTTTGCTCGTTCTTGAACCACATCCGCCAGCGGCCATCCGGCAGGCGATGCACGCAGGCGTCAATGCTGCCGGGGACCACGATGCTTTCAAACTTCCAGTCCATCAGGTTCGTGCTGGTGTAGTGCAGGATGTCGCGTGTTCCTTTCCATGTTTCCGGCACGCCGCGCACATAGGAGATGAAGGCGTGGTATCGTCCGCCAAAATCCACCACCTCCGGCGCCCAGAAAGTGTTCCGGGGGGCGTTGGTCTCGAACTCCAGCCCGCGCGCGATGCCCCGGTATTTCCACGTTGCGCCGGCGTCGGGGGTCGAGGCGATGCCAATGTCGGTGCCATGCACCCACTTTACTCCTTTCTCGTGGTCGGCGTTCGCGCGACGGTTGGTGTAGAGCATCCACCAGCATTTTTCGGCGCGATTCCAGACCATCGTCGCGTCCGCCGCGCCGTCATGAACCGGATCACGGTAGAGCGGGGCGGGCGCGGGGCGGATTGCGCCGGCGGCCGACGGCTTGCCCTGGTCGGCGGCGTTGGCACAAGTCGCGGCCATGATGGCCGCCGTTCCCGTCAGCGCGCAAAAGATTCTCATAAATCACGACATTATTTCATCATTAGCAAATCAGTCCTGCCCAAGAAAGTCGCCGGCAAACGATGCCAGGACGAACGATGAGCGAAATAGCCATGAAATATCCGGCGCCGGGCCGCTAAGCGGAGACACACCCAGGGAACCGCGGTTCGAGCGCCGCCAAAACCAATCGCAACACTTCCCCGGCCACTTCCTCGACGCCGCGCGTGGCGTCCACTACCTTGACCCGCGAAGGCTCCAGGCGGGCCAATTCCAGGTAGCCTTCCTCGACCCGCGCGAAAAATTCCCGTCCGGCTTCCTCCATGCGGTCCCTGGCTTGTTCGACGGGCCGTTGCCGACGGCGCGCCTCGCTGACCGCCAGGGGCACATGGAGCAAGAGCGTCAGATCTGGCACGACCGACCCCACCGCAAAGCGGATAATCTCCCGCACCAGACTGAGGTCAAGTTGGCGGCCGTAGCCTTGGTACGCCAGCGTGGAATCAAAAAAACGGTCGCAGATAACCGTTTCACCGGCGGTCAGCGCGGGATGGATGACTTCCCGCACCAGTTGCGCGCGCGCGGCGCAAATCAGCAACAGCTCGGTTTCCGGCGTCATGCCGGTGTTTTGGGGATGGTGCTTGACCAAATGCCGGATTTCTTCGCCGATGGGGGTTCCGCCGGGTTCCCGTAAAGTCCTGACCCGCAGGTTCCGGCTTTGCAAGGCGGCGGCCAGTTTCTGGACTTGGGTGGTTTTTCCTCCCCCTTCGGTGCCCTCGAAGGAGATGAACAGGCCCGGAGTCATAAGCCAGGCCCTCCAAGGATGGGGTTCGGGGTGGCGGACCGGCTCATGGCCAATAGCCTGGTTTAATGCGGCGCTTGGGCGGCGCGCACCGGGTTGGTGGATTGTTGGAATGGCCCCACCAGATATTCAACCAGCGAGAAAACCTGGGCATCGGTCAGCGGCCCCCCCTGGCTTTTTGCGAAAGCCGGCATCAAGGTGTTGGGTTTGCCGAACATGACCCAGTTCAGCCAATAATCGCGGGTGGCGGGGCGCTTGGGCTGGCGCAAATCGGGCACCATGGTGGCGCGATGCTCGGCGTCGTGGCAGACACCGCAGGCGGCGTCGAACAACGGCTGCCCCATCTTGCCGACCGTCGGGGTTACATGGCACGGAATGCAGGTCCCCTTGAAAACCGCCTGGCGGTCGGCGCGCGCGATGTTCTGATTATTCAGGCGCTCGTGTTCGTTCATTTTCAAGCTGTTCGCGATCGGGTCCGGCACCTTGGCGGTTACCGTCAGATATTGCGCGCCAAAAGATGCGTTGACGGTGACGGTTTTCGTCACATTGCCGAATTTGCCGCGGATATCCATCACTACCTCAATTTTCCCCTGGCCGCCGGGGGCAATGCGGTAAGGATAGCTGGGCAGGCTGGCCACGGTGCAACCGCAGGAGGTTTGGGTATGGTTGATCAATACCTCGGCTGGCGAGATATTAGTGCAATAAAAGGTAAAAAGCACGTTGGAGGAACCGGCCTCAGTCTTGACCTCCTTGGCCATCGCGTCCCAGACCAACGGCTGGGCCGGCGCCGGCCCAGCCCCCAGCAGGCGGCCCGCCAGCCAAGCTCCCAGCCCGCACACCCCCAGCACATAGCGCACGCTCAACATGACGCCAGAACCTACCACACCCTAATCAAAGAAAAAGCAGAAAATGAGAACCTTCCCCGGCCGCGGCGGCGGTTTGGGCTTGGCAAAACGGCAGTTTGAAGTATCTTAATGGCCATGAAAAGTATTGTGCGTGTTTTGTTGGCCGGAACCGTGATGTTTTTCGCTCCCCACGCCTTGCCCGCGCCCAAAGGCAAAACCGCCGGTCTGGGCCCCAGTTTTCGCGGTCCCCTTGGTTTGCAGCTTTACAGCCTGCGGGCCGATTTTGCCAAGGATGTCCCCGGCACCCTCAACAAGGTCAGCGAATACGGCTTCCAATACGTCGAATTGGCCGGCACCTACAACCTGCACCCGGAGCGTTTCAAGGAGAAACTGGACGCCCTCGGTTTGGTGGCCATCGCCGCTCATTTTCCCTACCAGCAATACCAGAACAACCTTGCGGATGTCGTCAAGGAGGCCAAAGCCCTTGGCCTCAAGTATGCGGGGTGCGCCTGGATTCCCCACCAGGGTGATTTCACCGAGAAAGACGCCCGCGCCGCCGCCGCCGTCTTCAACCAAGCCGGCGCAGCGCTGGCCAAGGAAGGCATCAAGTTTTTTTACCATAACCACGGCTACGAATTTCACCCATACAAGGATGGCACCCTGATGGACCTGCTCATGCAGGAAACCAAGCCGGAATTAGTGGCGTTCGAGATGGACATTTTGTGGACCCATTTCCCCGGCCAGAGCCCGGCCGATTGGCTGAAAAAATACCCTGGCCGGTGGGAATTAATGCATCTCAAGGATTTGAAAATTGGGGTGAAAACCGGCGATTTAAGCGGCAAGACGGATGTGAGGAACGACGTGGTTTTGGGCACGGGACAGATTGATCTCAAGGCCACGCTCAAGGCGGCCAAGAAAGCGGGAGTTAAATACTACTTCATCGAGGACGAATCGCCCACCGCCGCCGAGCAAATTCCCGAGAGTCTGCGCTTTCTGGAGAAGGTCCGGTTCTGAGGTTGGAGCGGGGCGTTTCAAGCAAATCGCCCAACAGAACTGTTGACAAGGCAAATGAAAACGATAAGGTTTCTTTAGCTTTTTGATCTGGGTGGCAGTACGTTTCTTCAGCGGGGTCCCCCACCCCCACCTCCTTGGCGTCTGCCACCCGGATCGCTTTTCGCTTGGATTCCGCAGTTAGAAGAGAGCGGGGAAGTTGTCAACCGTGATGAACACCGATGCTAAAGCAGGAATGGCCTTTACCCGCCTGGCGCCGGCCTCTGCTTTCGCAAGGCTTGGGTATCTGTGTCCATCCCTGTAAGCCCTTGGTTGAACTGCGGTTTTTAGGATAAAACGCCCAACCGCGCATCCAGGCTTGCGTGCGGGGCGCGCTTTGCGTAACGTGCCGCGCAAATCGGACGCAAAACGGGTTTGATAGTTTATGAGCATAAGAATTCTCTTTCAATTGGGCGGGATGATGTTCCTCCAGTATTTCATTTGGAGCTGCTGGTATGTGACCATGGGCCCCTACCTGGGGGGCCAACTCAGTTTCTCGGGCAAGGAAATCGGGCTGGCCTACAGCACAACCGCCCTGGCGGCCATGATTTCACCGTTCTTTGTGGGCATGCTTGCCGACCGCTTTTTCTCCACCGAACGGGTCCTGGCGGTTCTGCATTTGGCCGGGGGCGCCCTGCTGCTGGCGGTTACTCAGGCCAAAACCTTTGCCACCTTTTACCCCTTGCTGATGGCGCACACCCTTTGCTACATGCCCACGCTCGCCCTGACCAATTCCCTTTCTTTCCACCATATTTCCGACACCAGTAAATATTTCCCCATCATTCGGGTGCTCGGCACCATCAGTTGGATCGCCGCCGGCTTGACGATCAACGTTGCCCTCGGCTCCAAAGCCACCACCACCCCCCTGCCTTTTCTGTTTGCCGGGGTGGCCTCCCTCCTCATGGGCGTTTATTGCTTGACGCTGCCCCACACGCCCGCCAAAGCCAAAGGCCAACCGGTCACCATCCGCGACGTGCTGGGCCTCGATGCCCTCGCCTTGCTTAAGGAGACTTCGTTCGCCATCTTCGTGGCCAGCGCTTTTCTCATTTGCATACCGCTGACCTTTTATTTCAGCTTCACCCCCAGTTTCCTCGGCGAGATGAACATTTCCGATATTCCCGCCAAAATGACGATGGGCCAGGGCTCCGAAATTTTCTTCATGCTGGTCATGCCGCTGTTCTTCGCCCGGTTGGGCGTTAAATGGATGCTTTTCGTCGGCATGTTTTGCTGGGGCGCGCGCTATTTCCTTTTCCGCCTGGGCTACGATGCGGGGACCGCCTGGCCGCTGTATGTGGGCATCATCCTTCACGGCATTTGCTACGATTTCTTCTTCGTCACCGCCTACATTTACGTGGATAAAAAAGCCCCCGAAACCATCCGGGCCAAGGCCCAGGGATTTATCGCCCTGGTCACCTTGGGCGCGGGCATGTTTGTGGGCGCCAACCTCTCCGGCCTGGTCGTCCAGAAATTCAGCTTCCCCCAGGTCACGCCGGTCAAGTTCCAGCAACTCGCCGATCCCGCCGCCTGGGCCGCCGGCAATTACGCCAAGTGGGACAAGAACGGGCAGCCGGTCTTCGGCAAAATCGAGAAAATTGTCAATGACGGCTCCGAATTGGAGGCGGGCGGCGTCAAGTTGCCGGGAACCAAGGACAAACCCGCCGCGTTGCTGACCATTTACCAAAAGGCAGGCGACGGCTATCAGCCCTCCACCCAGACGGCGGTTCAACCGCTGGCCTCGCTCAGCCGGCCCATGAGTCTTTGGAATAAAATCTGGACCCTGCCCGCCGCCGGCGCGATTGTCATCCTGGTTTTGTTCACGCTGCTTTTCCGGGAGACCAATGCCGCCCCGCCGCCAACCGACCGGCAAAAAAACACGAAATAGGGCTTGCGGCCCCGGCGAAATAAACTAAACTGCCCCTTCGCGACTGGATCGCGGGGTGGAGCAGCCTGGTAGCTCGTCAGGCTCATAACCTGAAGGTCGCTGGTTCAAATCCAGCCCCCGCAACCAATTTGCGGCCCTGAGACATGCGTTTCAGGGCCGTTTTTCTGTGCTGTTTTCGCATTGTTCATTTTGCCGATTGTCCGCGGAGACCGGGTTGGTCTTTGCTCGCACGGTGGCCTCTCGTTCCACCGAGCGAGCATTCGCGCGCTCGCACGCAGACCGCGCTTGGTCGCCTCAGTGACGACCGCTTGGTCAATCTGAATCGCCGTGAGTCGGGCGTTCAGCGCATCGCGCTCGCTGGTGGCACTGGCCAGCTTCTTGTCCAGGTCGCCCTTGACCGCACGCAGGCGCGTCTCGACAACCTTCTCGACTTCGCCCGCCGTGGTGGCCGCCCGCAGGGCCTGGGCCTCTTCGAGCTTGCGCTTCTCATCCGCCAGCTTGCGGACTTCATCCGGGTCAATGCCCTCGAAGCGTTGCTTCAGTTCATCCCGCTCCTTCATCAGCGCGACATTGGTGGCGCGGAACTCTTCGAGCTTCGCCTTGTCCACCGCGCCTTCGACATCCAGGTGCCACGCGCCATCGCGTTCGACGTAGAGGTTGACGAGTTCCGCTGGAACCTCGTCCTTCGATTTCAGTTTGAACTTGAGTGCCATAATTTTCGTCGCCTCCATTTCTACACCCTGTTTTGCGGAATCTTGACGCACCAGAATGGCACTGCGCTTTTCTCGCTGCGCCATGCTGCGGCACGTCGCACGACACTGCGGGACACTGAACGAAAATATTTCTGAAACCGCTTGACGCGGTATGGGAAGGCGAGCCCGAGGGCACTAACCCGCGTAGCTCAACTTGAAGAAGAACCGATAGAGGAACCCACCGAGTAGTCCGCCCAGGAGCGGGGCAGCGATGTAAACCGTCAGCCAGCCGATGCCGTTCACCTGGAATGGCACCGCGCCCCAGCCCGCCAGCGATGAGAATAGGCGCGGGCCAAGGTCCCGCGCCGGATTGAAGCACGCCATCGTTAGCGGCCCCAGCAGAGAAATCAGCAGCGTGACCGTCAGCCCGATCGTGGCAGCAGTCAGCACCTGTGGCCTTGCCTTGTTCCGTTCATCGGTCACACAGAAGACCACCAGGAGCAGGATGGTCGTGCCGATGACCTCCGCGCCGAAGGCCGCCAGTGGCGTCATCCGCATCCGCGCTGCCTCAGTCAACGCCTTGCCGCCCGGACTTGGAAAGAACTCGCCAAATACCATCGCGCTCGCCTCGCTGCCCGAGCCACCGCGCACAATCCCGTTCGCTTGCTCATACATCCGTAGCGCGTCCCCAAAGACGAAGTAGAGCACCGCCGCGGCCATGAACGCTCCCAGCAGTTGAGCGACCACGTAGGCAGCGATCCGGCTCTTTGGAAAATGTGACCATACCGCCATGCTCACGGTCACTGCCGGATTCAAGTGCGCGCCGCTCAGCGCACCGGTCAAGTGAATGGCGGTCGCAATCCCCAGGCCCCACACGATGGCCACCTGGAACACGCCCACTTGCGCCCCAGTCAGCACCGATGCGCACACACTGCCACAGCCAAAGAACACCACCAGGAAGGTCCCGACAAACTCTCCGATGATCCACTTTGGCAACGCTTGCATGGGCAGCCCGGTCTTCCCGGCTCAAGCCGGCAGTTTCTCCATGCGGTGCGTCGGCGTCGGCTTGCCCGGCCGGAAATGTTCGAGGTGGTCGAGCGTGGCTTCCAGCGTGGGGAATTTCTTAGCCGCCGCTGCCAGACCCTCGCGCACCGCTGTCCCAAGAACGTCCGGCGCGGCCTCAGCTCGCAGGTTGATGATCAACTGTCCGCCCGTCACCGGCTCTTCAAGGTGGTAAGACAGCTCCGGCACAAAGTCATTCCGGACCAGGTTCACGGCGGCGATCTCGCCCGTGACGCTGCCGTCCGGGCTGGGCGTCATTTTCAGGTGGGCGACCTCGCCCTTGCTAGTCTTGAGGCGCTTCTGGATGGCTCCGGCTACTTCCTTGAGAAATCCATCCGCCTCAAACGCCTGCCGTGCTTTGACCTGCACCGTGCAGTTCAACCAGCCCAGCAACGCCTCGCCATCGGCATACACCTGGTAATCCACCTTCATCGCCGTGCGCGCCACCTGTTCCGCGCTCGTGATGCGGGCGAACCACTTATTCAGATTCGTGCCTTCGCGGGCTGACACCGCCAGAATCTCTTTACCCGGAAACTTCGTCGTGATGGCCTGCCGCAGCGATTCCAGCCGCGTCCCGTCCAGCAAGTCGCACTTGCTGATGACGACCAGGTCCGCCTCCTCGATCTGCTTCAGGTAGATGTAGAGCACCTTCTCCGAGAAGCTGCCGCCCTTTTCCAGCCCGAAGACCCGCAGTGCCCGTATGGGATCCACCAGCACACTCACCGGCGCCACCGTGAAATTCTCGCCATACAAACGCCGCAGCGGGTAGGTCACCGTCGCGGCCAGGTCGGTGCAACTGCCCACCGGCTCGGCCACGAACACCTCAGGCCGCGTGCTCTGTGTCAGCCGTTGCGACGCGTCCACCAGCGAATTGAACCGGCAGCAAAAGCAGCCGCCCGGAATCTCCTCTGTCGCGAACCCCTGCGACCGGAGCATGGTCGTGTCCACCAGATTGCGCCCCTGGTCGTTGGTGATCAGCCCCACCCGGACGCCTTGGTCCGCCAGTCGTTTGGCCAGCTTGACTACGGCCGTGGTCTTCCCCGCGCCGAGGAACCCGCCAATCATGATGTAGCGTGCCTTGGCGGCTGCGGCCGCTTTTTCTGCCAGGTTAAATCGCGTCGTCTTCATGGAACATCTGCGCAACTATGCAAATGTATGACGCCGCCATCAAGCCTTTTTTTCACTCCCTTCCGGGGGCTATTTCGGCAGCTTGTCGAAGCGGAACGTGCAGCAGTCCAGTTCCAGCACGTTCCGGTTGGCCGCCAGGTGGTCCTTGAGGCGTGGGGCCATGCCGTAGAGCCGCTGTTTGCCTGCCTTCTCCATTTCCAGGAGGCCGGCCTCCTTCAGAATGCGCAGGTGCTTGGATACGTTGTATTCGGACATCCGCAGCCGTTCCGCGATGGCGTTGACCCCCAGGCGATCCTTCAGTAACAGGCGCACAATGCGCAGGCGATTCATCTCGCTCAGCGCCTTCAAGACTGCCATGCACTTTACGCCGGTCACGCCGCCGAGACTACCCCAACTGGCCGCCATCCGGCAAGGTCTGTTGCATTCCCGCTGGTTCCGGTTTCCCGATGGCGATCAACCGGACCTCCTCTTCGTTGGTCCGGCCCTCAGGGAGCACTTCGCCCCGCCGGAAAATGTCCAACATCGAGTCCCGGCTCAGTGCGCCGCCTGCCTGCGCCGCGTTTCGCGCTGACGCGGCAGGCAGGCTCTGCCACGCCTGGACAATCGCCACGATCTCGTTGGCGGTCAGTCCCCGCGTGCTGTAGTCCGTGTTCAACTCGATGACGACATCCTCGTTGCTCACGTCATCGGGTATCGCTTCCGTGGAGTTCCACCAGTCCTCCCAGCGCACCACGATGTCATCCGGCCCCGCATTGCTGACCCCAGGCAGCGGGTCCAGCACTGGGTCGCTGGACCACTGCCTCGGATCAGAATCCGTGAAATAGGTCCCGTAAACATCCTGGTAATGGTCGAACTGCCAGCCGTCATACGAGTTGTATTTGCAGACCCGGTAGCCTTCCGCGCCAGGAGCCGCGTCCCAACTCCACGTCAGATCGTAAATGTAAATGCTGTTGTCATCCGTGAAGGTCACTTCCAACCAGAATGGCGAAAAAACCGTCTGCCCGTTCTCCGTGCGGAACGGGTAAATCCTGATCTTGTGTTCAATCCCCACGGCGGTGTAGCCGGAATACGCACCGTAATTCACCATCACGTTGCCGTTGGTTGGTGCTGGGCACCACGTCGCCAACCCGCCCCGCGCCGCATCCAGCCAGAGCACCAGCCCCGGCAGAGCCGCAGGCGTCAGCGGTTGCACCCGCTCGCGTGCGCGCAGCATTGCCGCCATGCCGAGGCGTTGCCCCGTCAACGGCGGACTGCCGCTGCGCTCACTTTTCGGATTTTGCTTTAGGGTCAGCATGGCGTTTGCCTTGGTCAGGGGTGGGAGAGGTTTCTGCGGCAGCGGCACTCGCTTTTGCCTGCCGGTCGCCCGGCATTCCTGGCGCTGCTGGCACAGCGTCCAACGGCAACAGCGGCCGCCGCTTCCGCCGGATGATGGGATAAAGCCCAGTCATATTGCTTGTTCTTGAAAGAGGGCGAGCACCATTGTTTCATGGCACTCGCCCCCGTGATTAATGCGCGCCAGCGCCGTGGCCCGGCACGCAGTGCCTCAGTTGTTGTGAGTGACCGCCACAATCCGCACGTTCTTGTTTTCGAACACGCGGACCCAATTCGCGCCGGTTTCCAACTCCGCGTTGGTCGGCGAATCCGCCGCCACGCTGGCGCTGGTGAACTTCACCCCGCGAGGATGCAGGATATAGCGCCGGCGATTGATCAACCCGGTGTCGCTCGCGAGCGCATCGCGGTAAACCTCCACGCCCTCAGTCCCGTGCCCGCCTTGCAGCGGCGTGCCGTCCAGCGGCGCAGCGCCCTTGGCGAACGCACCCGGCCCGAAGAGGTAGGTCGTATAGACCGTGCCATCGGTGGAGCCAGCACGAGTCGGCAGGTTGTCATCCACGACCACACGCCGGCCCTGGAAGGTGCGAATCTGGGCCTTGCCTTCGCTGTCGGGGATGAAGTCAATCAGGTCCAGCTTCCGCAGCGCCGCCTCAGTGGCGGAGTGCATGGCAACCGCCACCAGGCGGTCGCCGCGGTCACCCAGCTTGGCGGTCGCGTCCACGAAGGTCGCGCCATTCAGCCGCGTGGCAGCGGACTGGCCAGCGACGGACTCCGAGTGAATCGCGAGCAGGTTGCCACTCATGGTGGCCGCCGCGAAGATGCCCTTGAGGCACGACACCACCAGGCCCTCGTCAGTGCGAGCCCAGTATTCCGCGACCAGGTCCACGATGGCCTGCATCGGATCATCACCCGAGATGACTTTGGCCAGATGGTTGACGGACCACGCTTGCGCATCGTTGTGAATGCGGGCGATGTCCTTGTCGGCGGTGATCTTGTTCACCGTGAGCGACGCCGAATCGCTCAGGAGTTGGCGGGTGGCGGTCAGGTCCTTCCAGAAGGGCATTTCCACAGTGCGCCCGCCGCCAGCGGCCAGCTCATCAAACACGGGCGAGTGTTCGATGATGCCGCATTGCCCGAACGCCGAAAGCTCTGCGGTGCGCTCGATGGCATACCGCTCGAACTGGGTCGGGATGATGATGTCTGCAACAGCCGTTTTGGCCATAATTCAATCTCCGGTTGTGACCTACGCGGCGGCCTTCAATCGCGCCGCCAGCGCCGGGTCGGATTTCTGCAACTTCATTTGCTCCGTGAGATTCCAGCTTTCCTTGCGGAAGGGATTTCTCGCGGACCGATTACCGCCACCAGCTCCACCGGAGCCGTTGCCAGCAGCACCGCCACCGGCATTGGATTCAAACAGGTGCGGAGCATCACTGACCTGCAGGTCAATCCACTCCGCCAACGACAGAGGCGTCATGCCATCCTTGCCCATGCGGGCCGTCTGGCCGTCCGCCTCGAATGCCTGGGGAACACCGTTCACCAGGCGGAAAGTGTTTCGCGCTCGCGACGTGATGTCGGGAATCGCGCTCGCCCGCAGACCGCGCTTGGTCGCCTCAGTCACGACCGCTTGGTCAATCTGAATCGCCGTCAGACGAGCGTTGAGCGCATCCCGCTCCGCTGCCACCGTCCGCACCGCTTCCGAGTCGCTCCGCTCAAACCGCCGCTTCAACTCATCCCGCTCCTTCATCAGCGCCACGTTGGTCGTGCGGAACTCCTCCACCTTCGAGCGCTCCACCGCCCCGTCCACATCCAGGCACCACGCCCCGTCACGTTCCACATAAAGCCCCGCGTGTTCCACCGGAACCGCGTCCTTCGACTCATATTTGAATTTCAGCGCCATATCGTTTTGCGTGGCAGCCGCGTCAGGAGGCTCTGTCTCCCTCGCCCCCACCGGGGGAGAGGGCCGGGGTGAGGGGGCTTTCCTGCCCTCTGACTTCCGCCCTCTGACCGCTGCTTTTCACGCGCTCATTTTTACACCCGGTTTTTCGCGCTTCGCTCCTTGCTCCCCGCTCCCACCTCTTTGGCGCTGCGCCATGCTGCGGCACGTCGCACGACACTGCGGGACACTGAACGAAAATATTTCTGAAACCGCTTGACGGCTTTTGGGCACACTGCCCCTTTGGCGTTTTGCGATCTGCGGTTGGCTATTTAGTAATCCGTGGTGGACCGCGATACGTACCAAAAGAAATTGAATCGAAGCGACAATTCCTGTTATTGTTCCCCTGCACGAAATGTAGCCGCCGAATGACATCAAGAACTATCGCCCAACCGGCAGTCCAACTCGGCCAGGAGATTGACGCTCTCCTGGCAGTCGAGCCGCCCCACAATCGCATCGTCTTCGTGTCCGCCTTTGTGGCCCTTCGGACAATCCTTCGTCTTCGTGACCGTCTCCTTGCCCGATTTCAAGCCGGTTGCCAGCTACGTCTCACAGTCGGTATTGATCTCGGCGGAACCAGCAGAGATGTTCTCCAGGAGCTTCTTCGATGGAATTGCGAGGTGTTCGTTTTTCACAACCCGATCGTTAGGGCCACCTTCCACCCCAAAATTTACCTGTTTGAGGGTCCCCACCAAAGCACCCTGATCCTCGGCTCGAACAACCTGACCGACGGCGGCTTCTACACCAATTACGAGGCTGCAGTCAGACATGATTTTGAACTTCCAGCAGACGCTCTGGACCGCACCCGGATAATAGAACCGCTGCTCCCGTTCATCGAACCCGCTGTTGGCGCGACAGTCCAGCAGCTTACGCAGCAGCTAATCGACACCCTGGCGGCGCGAGGCATGCTGCCCACAGAGGTCGAAGCTAGGCAGAACCGCCGCAACCAGGCTCAGAGACAGCAACGCCCCGCCGAGCAAGTTCCGGCCAATCCATTTGCTGCCGTCGCCCCCCCAAATCCCCCACTGCTTCCGCAAGCCATCCGTGCCCAAGAGCCCGCCGTCGCTGCTGCTCAGCCTCCTGAGCAGCAGCCCGTAGAAGCGTTGGGGCCGCGCCCGGTGGGTGGCCTGTTGGTCTGGCGCAAGGTCCTGCCCCAGACCGACGCACTACAGGTGCCCGAAGGAACGCACCACGTTGGCGGCGTGCGCCTTACGCAAGCCAAATTCGAAAACCCGCCCGGCCAACGCATAGACCAAACCACGTATTTTCGGAACCTCTTCCGGGATTTTCAATGGGAACACGAAGGGGGAGGTCATCGCGATCAGGAAATCACCTTTGTCCCAATGCGCGTGTTTATCCGCGGGCAAGATCACGGCATCAGGAATTTTGAAATCAGCCACAAACCAACCGGCGAAGCCGGGCAGGCCAATTACACGACAATTCTGCGGTGGGGCCGCGATTTCACGCCGACAATCACCCAGGAAAACGTCACTGGTCTAACACTTTCGCTCTATGAAACTCCCGGGGCCGACGCTCCGTACCTGCTCGACCTGACCTGAGCAAGTCGGCTAATCCGCCTCTTCAGATTCCTCGCCTGCCGCCGTCCGCTGCCGCCTGCCGCGCAGGCGCAGCCATGCGTTGTACAGTACCTCCTGCTGTGCGTTCTTAACGCCAATTTTCCCAAGCACAGTAGCATCTTGCCCGCGCAAGAAGACCAAATCGTTCTCCGCTTTCCGGTACTTCTCATCCGCCGCCGCTAGTTCGGCAGCGCTGCATTCTACTACCGGCAATAGCAGTCGCTCAATTTCCGAGGGCACCAGCTCCAAGACGCCGCCTCCGTAATGCCTCCCCTCAAGCTCCGCCGTCAGGCAGGTCAGGCTATTTACGAAACTGAACACCAGCGACTCGGCACTCGCCCGTAGCGGTTTGATTCGGTAGGCCGTGTCAGTCGTATAGGCGCCTGCGCTATTCAGAATCAACCGCGGGATATTGTGAGCCCGCTTAAGCATTCCGACCGGAGCTGTGTAAACAGACGGCACCTTGTACCAAGGCTCTCGCACTCGGCACTTGTAGCGGGTATGGAGCTTCTGAGCCAAGCCGCTGTCCAGGTAGCTGCGCACGTTCGCTGGCAAGTCCTCGATCCTCTCTTCCTGAAACCACAAGAAATTTGCAGGCAAACCAGCACGGCGGTTCGCCGCATGATCGGCCTTGGAGTACACAAGTCCTTGCGCGTGCTCGCTACGGCCAAACATGGGATGCGCCCAACGCTGTAACCCATATTCGTCCACCACTTTGTCCGGTACTAGAAAGAATTTATTTGCGCCAGTCACAATCCCGACGTCCACGCTTGCCTGTTCGCTAAACAGACGCACCTGCTCATCGGCACGCAACTCCGAAACCAAGGCCCGCTCTTCCCGCGTCAGGAATACAGGCATCCACTTCCCCTCAATGATGCTGCCATTTGTGAATCCCGCCCCCTGGAACATCGCCTCCGGGTCTGCTTCCAACTGCCGCCGTCCCCGAACCGGGATAACCGCGACACCTTTAGACCGTTCGGCCCGGTCATACTTTTTCTCGGCCATTAGCAACACCGTCCCCTGCAAAGTTTCGCTAAACCAGATTTCCTCAGGGTCCAGAATCACAATCCGAGAGCATTGCTCTGCCAGGAACCGGCGCAGAGATTGGGCGTGCGGAATATGAAAAATCTCGGAAGGCACCACCATTGCAAGCCGCCCGCCCGGCCGCAGCAGCGCCAGCGCGGCGATCACAAATGGCACCCAAGCATTTGTGTGCTTCGTAAACGGCAATCCGAAACGCTTGAAGACCTTTTCAGCCAGCAACTGCTGCTCCTCAGGCAAGTACTGGTACCGGATGAAAGGCGGATTCCCCAGTGCCCCATCGAAAGCCTCCATTTGGCCACCATGGAACAGAAACCAGTGCAGAAAATCTCCCACGTGGACCTCGACCTTCGCTGTGCCGGTCCGCGTTTTCGCTTTGCCAGCCTCCTCAGGATTAATTTCGCAAGCAACAATTGTCTTAAGCCGTGTGCTCGCGCGGTTCTGGAGAGCTTCTAGGAACACCCCATCACCGCAGCTTGGCTCCAGCACTCGCTGCGGCCTCACTACCGCAACCCACCGTGTCAGGAACGCCGCAATGTCGGCATCGGTGTAAAACCCCCCCCGCAACTTCTGCGCCGTCTCAAACTGGATGAAATTCATCGCGCCATCCGTTTCGCTTTTGCCTTCTCTCCGCTCCCGCCACTGGTGGGATTCCCAACCCGGTAGGGCACCTTTGCTTCGGCCAGAACATCAGCCCCGAAAAGCTGACCTTGCCCCCGTTCGCGCAAGTATTCACCCGCTCGGCGCAAGAACCAATCCTTCAGGGTCATCCCATCGCGCGTAAGCGCGTCATACAGCTCCTGCTTTTCAGCCGGGTCAATTTCAACGACTATTCTGCCAGACTCGCCGCGTGCCATGTGATGTAACATAACATGGCCATGTAACATGTAAACACATTTTTCATTCTTTTTTCCCCTGCTCCCCATTCCCCACCTTCCCACCCTCAATCAACCGGACCTCCTCTTCGTTGGTCCGGCCCTCCGGGAGGACTTCGCCCCGCCGAAGAATGTCCAACATGGAGTCCCGGCTCAGCGCGCCGCTCTGCCAGGCATGGACAATCGCCGTCAATTCGTTGGCCGAAAGCCCCTTCGTGCTGTAATCCGTGTTCAACTCGATCACGGCCTGCTCGTTGCTCACATCATCCGGCCACGCTTCCGTGCAGTTCCACCAATACGCCCAGCGCAGCACATCCGTCAGCGACTTGCTCATCGCCTGCGCCATCGCCCCCAGGACGCTGTTCTCCCCGCTCACTCGCAGTTCGATGGCCTCTGCCGTTTCCCCAACGCGCTTCTGCGTTTCCAGCAACCGCGCCCCGAGAATCGCCATCAGCTTTTCGTCGCGGTCCATCGCCCGCTCGAAAGTGGTAAGTCCTTGCCCGGTGTATTCCAGGAACCCGGCCGACGCGCCCGGCGTATCCGTCACCCAGGCCGTGCTGGACCCAATCCGCAGCGTGGCCGCCTTGTCGAAACCGCTGACCCACGCGGTGGGCAGCGCGGTAAAATGCATCCCGTGGCGGTAGTCAGCGTGCAACCGGTAGTGATCGAGATTCACCGCGATGACATCCCCCAACGGCAAGCGATCCACATCCGGCAGCGAATGGCTCGCGCTGTGGAATACGAACGGAATCGCCGGCAGCGGTTTCCCCAGCCGGAGTGGGATACGCGTCTCGATCAACTCCCATTCCTTGGTGTCCCTGCCGTCCTTCTGGTCCTTTTTCGGACGCCAGACTTCGACGCGGCACCCATCATCGCCGAGCTTCAGCACCCGAAGTTGCTCGCCGAATTTCGTTTCAAACTCATCCGGCTTCCCATCCGTGCCCACGCCCCGCACTGTCTCGTGCAGCACCAGCAGGGTCAGCACATTCCGACCTTGGATTCGTTCGACGCGCCAATTCAGGATGTTCTCCGCCGTGTAGAGTGAGGCATACACCCGGTTCTCACTCTCGCCTTCCCAGTCCATCAGCGTGCCGCAGCGCCCGACGCTCACGACTTCGCCCACGACCTGCTTGGCGTAGCCGTAAAGCGAAGTCCCGAGCATGTCGCAATCGTTGTTGAACTCCGCCATGGCCTTGCCCAACGCGCTATTGTTTTCCGGCAACCGCAGGTAGGGCGGCTTGCGGAAGATCATGCCCACGTAACCGGCGAGCGTCCGGGCGGTCGCGTTGAAGAACACGGCGCGCGCCTTGTAAGCCTGGTATTCCTCATCGCTTTGGGATTCCAGTTTCGGCAGGTATTTCTCGCCGGCGGCCTTGATGGTGTCCTCGCCGCCCAAGACATCGCGGGCGCGAATCCAGGTTGCGGCCATCAGATCGTATTCAGGATGCGTCGTATTGACTGGCATAAAATATCCACCAATACTTTACGCAACCACATCCCACTGAACAACATGTCGATGGATGACTCTCCGCGACTTTCCGCGACTTTGCGCGCCACCGCCGACTTGGACGCCCATTTTCCTGCCCGGCGGCGGCCCCGTCGCGCCAGTGCTGCCGCAATGGCGCTCCCGGGGCTCGCCGCCCTGTGCGACTTGAAACATTTCCAAAGAGGGATTGTCGGACCTTGGAAAAAGGATTATGGTCACCCGAACTGTGATCGCCATTCCGTCAAAGACAGTGTGCCATCCGGTCGAGACTCGCACCGGAAAGCACGCCCTTGGTCGGCACATGCGCCCGTCGGTTGCCCAGGACCTTGCCGAATGCGATGACGAACTGGAGAAGCGCCATGTCCTTGGGCAATTCCTCACTCCTGATCCCATGGCCGATTTCATGGCGTCCCTGTTCAAGGCTCACTTGCACAGCATCAAGCTGCTTGATGCCGGGGCCGGGGCTGGGGCCTTGTCCGCTGCCCTGGTCCGGAAAATCTGTTCCGCCCAGCACCAGCCCAAAGAAATATCCGTCACCGCTTACGAACTCGATCCCTCCTTGCTGTCCGTGCTGCGCGAAAACTATGCCCGCTGCCAGGCATTATGTGAGCAAGCCGGGATTCGCTTTTCCGCCACCGTTCACAATACGGATTTCATTGAAGCGGTGACGCCCATGGTGCGTGGTGAGTTGTTCGCGCCGCAGGCTCCCAAATTCAACCTGTCCATCGTCAATCCGCCTTACCGGAAAATCCGCAGCGATTCCGCCACCCGCCTGTTCTTGCGTTCGGCGGGCATCGAAACCAGCAATCTTTACACCGCTTTCCTGTCCCTGATTATTCGGTTGCTCTCCGACGATGGCGAACTCATTGCCATCACACCACGCAGTTTCTGCAACGGCCCGTATTTCAAACCGTTCCGCGAGGACTTTCTAGCCCAAATGTCCTTGCGGCGACTGCATGAATTTGAATCGCGCTCGGCGGCTTTCAGTGGCGACGATGTCCTGCAAGAGAATATCATTTTCCACGCCGTCAAATCCCGGCAACGGCCAAGCCAGGTCATCATTTCCAGCAGCAGCGGCGAGGCCAATGCCAAGGTGAGCCAACGCCAGGTTGAATACCATGATGTCGTTTCGCCGTCCGACCCCGACCAATTCATTCACCTGGTTGCCGACGACGCCCAAGCCAAGGTCCGGCACACCATGCAGCAACTTGGCACCAGCCTTCCCGACCTTGGCCTGACGGTCTCCACCGGGCGCGTGGTGGATTTTCGCGCTCGGGATTTCTTGCGGCAGCAGCCGGAGCGCGGCACGGTGCCGCTGATTTATCCCTGCCACTTCAACGGTGGTTTTGTGAACTGGCCCAAGCCCAACGGCCGCAAGCCCAATGCCATCGTGGATGATGAGCAAACGCGGGACTTGCTGGTGCCAGCGGGCATCTATGTCTTGGTGAAACGCTTTTCCTCCAAAGAGGAACGCCGTCGCGTGGTCGCCTGCATTTACGACTCCAGCCGGATTCAAGCGCCGTGGGTTGGTTTTGAGAACCATCTGAATTATTTCCACGCCAACGGGGCAGGCCTGCCCGATGTCTTGGCGAAAGGGCTGGCGGCATTTCTCAACTCCACTTTGGTGGACGCCTTTTTCCGCCAGTTCAACGGCCATACGCAAGTCAATGCCACCGACTTGCGCAGCCTTCATTATCCCACCAAAAAACAACTCCTCCAATTGGGGCGGGAAGTGGGCGCCCACGGTTTGGAGCAAGCACAACTCGATTTGTTGGTAGAAAGGGTTCTGGATGTCGCGAGCTGATCGAAAAGTCAAGGAGGCCCAGGAAATCCTGACGGCCTTGGGATTTGAGCAAAGGCAATGCAACGCGATGGCCGGCTATGTCTTGCTTACCTTGCTGGACCTCAAGCCTTCGAGTGCATGGAGCGCGGCTCGCAACCCAGCCCTTGGCATCCGGCAAATCAAGGACCTCATCGCCGACCGTTACAAAAAGCAGTACGCCGAGAACACCCGCGAGACCATCCGTGACGAGGTAGTCAAACACTTCGTCGAGTTTGGCATGCTGATCCGCAATCCAGACGATCCCAACCGTCCAACCAACAGCGCGAATACTGTCTATCAGGTCGAACCCACCGCGCTCGATTTGTTCCGAGTGTTCGGCACGCTGGGATGGCCGCCCATGCTTCGGAATTACCTGGCCAATCGCACCCGGATAAAAGGGGAACTAGACCGGCACCGTCAACTTGCGCGAATTCCGGTCACACTCCCTGGCGGAGAGGCGGTGGCGCTTTCCCCTGGCGGTCAGAATCCCTTGATCAAGCAAGTCATTGAACAATTCTGCGCCCGATTTGCTCCCGGCGGCGTGGTGGTTTACATCGGCGATACCGAAAACAAATTCGAGCACCTGCATGCGGAATACCTTGCCAAGCTCGGTGTGGTCATTGATTCGGCGGACAAAATGCCCGATGTGGTGGTTCACGACACCAAACGCAACTGGCTTCTGCTAATCGAGGCCGTCACCAGCGCTGGGCCGGTGGACGGCAAACGGCGCAAGGAACTCAAAGAGTTGTTCAAGAAAAGCACTGCCGGATTGGTATTCGTCACCGCCTTTGAAACCCGCAAAGCGATGCAGAGCTTCATCACGCAGATTTCTTGGGAAACCGAAGTGTGGGTGGCGGAAGCCCCGGACCATCTCATTCACTTCAACGGCGAACGCTTTCTCGGCCCATATCCTGATGTTCAACCATCGCAGTTGGGCGGTAAATCCAATCCGTAGGCATGGGTTATTCTCGGCACAAACTCGTTGCGGTCGCTTCATTCTCCTTTTTCATGGCGCTGATCACTTGTTGGCTCGTGTCGTCTCGATGGTGGGCCACTGAGCCTGGCACTATCGTTGAGCGCAGCGGGAAAACAGTCTCACATAAACCCATTCAGCCAGGTCTGCCCATTTCCCCCCCGCAGATTCCCTCCACGAACACCGGTCTCGAGGCCGGAACGAAAACAACCAATGTGGCGGGCGAGCGCGTCGCCAATAGCGTGGCACTTGAGGCCCTAAAGCGTTGGATAAAACGACGGGAGGGCAAGGCGGTGGAGATTCTTTCCTCGCAGGTCGTCAATGACTTGGATGGCAAGCCAGCCTCCCTCAATGTTCTCGTTACCACGCGCCTTGGCGGCAGGATGTCTGCCGAAAGCCTCAAAGCGCAACTTGATGCCAATTCCTTGCGAGAACGACTCTTGCGGGAGCAGTTGCAGCACGCCTATCAGGAAACTAACATTGCTGGTGTCAACAAGTTAGTGGCGGAGCTGGCAGATGCGCGGGCGGCTTTTGTTGCCACCAATGAAATCACATCCTACAAGGTTAGCCTTTCCAAGGAACGCCCGCCTGTGCTTGCATTCTGGCCCGGACTTCCTTTTGAAACAGTGCGTGAAGACGCCGCCCGGAATCTGGCCGCGACCCGGCTTGGCAATTCCATCGGGCTGCAAGGGCTTGTCCACTACACCAGCGCGACCGCTTTATTGTGCTTCACTAACAGTGCCGGTACCCCGATTTACATTGATCCCTTTCGCATAGCGGAAGTCCAGTATAGCACGCTTCAGGCACCACGCGGACGGACGGCTCGCGCTGATGATGGCGGCAGGGAGTCTCGTGTCGCCACCCAGTGGGAGGATTTTCTGCAACCATAATTCAACGTCACATTCCACGCATGAAGAAGAAAGTCATTATCCTCTCCCTGGTGATCGCCGTGGGGATTTTCTGCAATCGGGCAGGTGCCGCTCAGAAGCTCATTGCAGGCGTGCCGAACTACGACCAAGATGTTTTCCCAATTGATAATCCTTCCGTTGAAGGTGGGGATTGCGTCCCCACAGCCTGCACCATGTTGCATGGCTACTGGGATTCCAATGGTTGGCCGCGCCTGATTCCCTATGGGTCAAGTGCGGTAAATCAGAACGCCTGGGGCATTGACACGGTAGTCCGTAAATACAAGCAGCAATTGAACTATACTCCGAATAACGGAGTTTACTTTTCAAGCTGGGATACATTTTTGGGGAATCCCTTGGGCAATGGCATATTGGCAGTTGTCAGGTACTTTGATGCCGGTGCATCCTTCACTCGGGAGGATGATGACTGGACGAGTTGGAGCCTTATCCAGAGTTACCTCAACGCCAATTACCCATGCGTGCTAACCGTTTTGCCGCAGGGTGTGGTCGATGAATACAAATGGGAGGGGAATTCCACACTTCAGGAGCTTGGAGGTGGGCACGCGGTATGCGCGGTCGGCTGGTCGGATGTGGGTGGCCGCTGGGTCATGTGCAACATGGGGTGGCTGTACACCACCAGAGCTTGGTTTAACTACGATAGTGGAGACGACTGGTACATATCGCAGATCGCACCAGGAGGGACATCGTCCGGTGAAGACGATGATGCCTACGAAGACAATGACACCTTTTCCACTGCGAGAGCCATATCCACCGGCACGCTCAATAACCTTCGGTGCTTAGACACATTGCTGGCGGGAGGCTTCTACAGCACAAGTTATGGGGATTGGTTCAAGGTGAACGTGTCAGCCGGCCAAACCCTGTCAGTTACGATCAATTTCACAACTGCGAATGGCGATCTCGATCTTCGTGTTTACGATTCATACACAAATGCCATGGGGGCTAGCACGGGAAGCGGGAACTCTGAAACTATCAATGTTTCACCCACCAACGCCGGCTATTGCTACATTTTCGTTTATGGCTACAACAACGTGAAAAACCAGAACTACAGTTTGGTTACACAAACCACTTGGCCGCTTCCGTCCGTTCCAACAGCGACTGCTGCAACCAGCGTGACCAGCAGTGGTTTCAACGCTAATTGGAGCAGTGTCCCCGAGGCGGCGGGTTACCGGCTAGACGTGTCCACCAACAACAGCTTCACAACTTACATAAATACTTATCAGGATTTGGATGTGGGCAATGTGACCAGTCGCAGCGTGAGCGGCCTGAGCGTCAACACGACATACTACTATCGAGTGCGGTCCTACAGCACGGGTGGCACGAGCGCAAATTCAGGCACAGTCACCGTGACAACCGTTTTGCCCATCCAGCCATCGCTTAGCTATTTTGGGCGGAGCGGCAATATTGTTTTCTCTTGGCCAACGAACGCTTCGGGCTTCACCCTTGAGCGCGCCACCAATCTCCCTCCGACTTGGGAAGCAGTCTCACCAGCGCCCGTGACTGTCGGTGTACAATATGTTGTGACGAACGAGATCATCGGTGGAGCAGCATTTTTCCGCTTGAGAAGTCCATAGGTGACAGCGTTCGGCTCCAGCACCAATCCCAGCGGTCCGTTCAATTCGAATGTCTCACGCTTCGCCGGTTTGGACGCCGCTCCTGCCGGCCCCTCCAGCGCCAGTGCTGGCGCAACGGCGCTTCCGGGGACCGCCAGTCGCTCGACTGGCAATTCGGTAGCTGCTTGGACTTCCGACACGCCTTCGCTGGCGCGCCGGCCGATACGCCTCCCGACACCGTCGTTTTGTGTGATTCGAACGCGCTTCCGCTGGCGCGACTCCAGATGCGCCTCCCGATTCGGACGGCCCCTGGACTTCGGACGCGCTCCCGCTGACGCGCATTCCGATACGCCTCTCCGATTCCAACGTCCGCGGAGCACCCAGCGCGCCAGGCCCCTGCAACCCCGGCCTGTCACGCTGGCTGCTTCCGCTCGCGCCAATTCGGACGCCCTCCCGCTGTCGCGACTTCGGATGCCCCTCGCCAATTCCAATGCGCCTTGAACCTCGAACGCCCAACGCTTCGCACATTCGGACGCCCGCTCCCGGCGGCCCCGTCGCGCCAGTGCTTCGCAACGGCGCTCCCGGGGCTCGCCAGTCGCTCAGTTCTTGATTCTGGCCTGCTCGCGTTGCCGGTCGCGTCGGCCCCCTGCGTCGCCAGTGCTGGCGCAATGGCTCCTCCGGGGGTCCGCCGCCATCTCCGCCCAGGTCCCCGCGTCCGCCGTCGCCTCCGTGGCCGGGTGGCTGGCGTCAACGGCCACTCCGGACCGGTTTTCCTTCATTTTTCATACTTCAGCCCTCAGCCTTGCTGCCGGTGCCCCCTCTCGCCCCTGTCTTTCCGTTGATTTCATCTTCCAGCCGACGCAGCCGCTCGACCAGCGCGGACCATGCTGGCGGCTCTTCAAAGAACATTTCCCGCATCTCCCGGTAATCCCGTTCCAGTTCTTCAAGCCGGGCACTGTCAGGCAAGAGCCGGAAACTGCCGGGGACAGCCGTGGCATACGGGTCGCCGGTTTCTGCGAAGAACACCCGCTTGTGCTCCACCACGCGCCGCCGCAAATCGTCCCGCAGCAGAGCCCGTCGCCCGGCCTCGTGATCTGCCAGCACCGCCACATCCGCGTAGTGCCGCGAATACCGCGACCGCATCGCCTTCCCCACGGCCCGGAGTGCCTCCACATGGAGAATCGTGGCCTTTTCCCAGAACGTCCGCTCGATGGCCAGGGTCTTCACCGTCACTCGCGCGTCAGCAATGCCTTCGGGAAACGCCTCGGCCACGTACGGCTGAATCACCCGGTCTTCCGTGGGCCATGTGTCCGCACGGGCACCACCTTCGACCTTCACTTCCCGCCGCACATAAGCCGATTCCCCCGCCTCACCGAGCGCGGAGGGATAGCTGAAGATGAGGCTTTGATCATCCTTGGCGTCCGGCTTCACTTCCCATCCGCTTGCGCCCAGATCGGTCGTAAATCGCTCCCGCAGTCCGGCTACCAGTGCGTTTTGAATCTTCGCCGAGCTGGCGGCTTTCAGGGCCTCCAGTTGCGCCTTTCGCTTGGTCTTGCTCGGCGACCGCTCGGGGTCTTGCGCCCCGCCGAAACCCAGCCATTCGCGGCTCAGCGACACATCTACATCCTCGGAAAACCGCCGGATGGCCCCCCATGCCTTCGAGAGCGAGGTCCCACCCTTAAACACCAGGTGCTTGCCCGCCCCTGGCAGCGTGAACAATTGCCGCAGCGTCCAGCACACCCAGAAATCCTTTTCCACCACCGCCGCGCCGTAGCCCAACTTCTGGGCTGCTGCCACGAAAAGTTCCCGCCGCTGCGCCAGCGTCAGTTGCAGCACACTCCTCATGCCTTCTCCTCCTTCGTCAGTCTTTTCACCAGCGGCTGCATCCAAGCCGCCAGTTTCGGCGTCAACTCCGCCAGTTCATCCCGCGTGCTCCGGTCTAGTCGGGAGCGCAATTCCGTGAGCCGGGCTTCATCCAGCCCTGCCGTCCGCAGGTGCCTCAACGCTTGGATCACCAATCCAGCCGGGCGGCCGGCCCCAACTAGGTTTCGGGGGGCGGTCCGCCGGAACGTCAGGGTCAGTTTCCCCAGGGTTACTCGGCGCGGCACGCCGTCCGTGAGAATCACGATTTGGGCCGGCACCTGTTCCGATAGCCCCAGCAGGTTCGCGGCGTATGCGCCCGACACCTGCCATTGTGCTTGGCTGCCCTTCATCAGCGCCCGAACCGCCGCCATCGGGTCCGGGGCCGTCTGGCCGGTGATCGGGTGTTTGCGGGGCAGGTCATAAAGCCCTTGGCGTATCCGGCGAATCTTCCCCGCCCTGGTCAGCCGGCTCAGTGCCTGCCGCACCGCTGCCGGTTTTCCAACCCCTTCAAACTGCTTCGCCGAGAATACCGAGGCACTCCGACTGGCTCTGATAGACCTTAGTATCGCCTCATCAATTGTTTCGGACGTGTTCATGATGTCTTAACCGTCACAAATACTGGCGTGTTTTTGTGACAACCGCAACCCCATTGTTTCACTTTTCCACCCCTCAGTCTTTCGTTCGGTGGCCCCTCCGGGCTGGCTGGCCGCGCCAACAGCCTTTCCGGGGCGCACCGCCCGCCTGGCCTTCACAGTTTCCCCACCAGTTCCAGCAGCCGCGCCTTGTCCTTCTGCGGCACCTTCAGCCGCCCGATGATCTCTAGGGCTTCATCCTTGTGCGACTTCTGCCCGTTGGTCAGCAGGGCGGGCATGGCGGCGCTGAGGGCCTGCCGGAACGCTTCCCGGCCGGGCTGGAAGTAGTGCTTGAGGACAATGTCGGTGGTCTTGTGGCCGGTGACCTTCTGCACCAGCTCGAGGGGCACGCCGCCCGTGAGGGCGATGGTAATCCAGGTGACGCGGAAACTGTGGAAGTCGCGCACGCTGGCGTCGCGGGTACCGCCCTCGCGCTTGGCGCGCAGAAGGCCGGTCTCGGCCCGGAGCGCGGCAGCCAGGCTGGTGCCTTCAGTCCGGCGGCGGATGATCCGGCTGCCGACGTGGGTTTCGATCTCGTTCAGGTAGTTGGAGGCGCTGCCTTTGCTGATGTCCGCCCCCTCCGCCACTTCGCATATCTGTTTGCCTTCCATGTAGAGCTTCAAGGCGGTGGTCATGCGAGCCTGCTTGTCCGGGTTGTCGAGCTTGGCGATGTAGGCCAGTCCACGCTTCAGGGCCGTTTTTCTGTGCTGTTTTCGCATTGTTCATTTTGCCGATTGTTCGCGGAGACCGGGTTGGTCTTTGCTCGCACGGTGGCCTCTCGGTTCACCAGGCGGAAAATATTTCCGCGCCCAGAGAGTGGAATAATCACGGGCATCAATTTGGGTGCGGCCGATAGATGGTTGTGTTCCCGCTCTGCCCAAGACACTGGTTCGCCGCCTTTTTCCGGAAAGAGGCAACGCGGCAAACCATGCGCTTGCTCAGCTTGGGACCTCTGTATATGCTGTTGCCATGATGGCAGTGACAGGAGCAAAACCGAAAGTTCTGAGCGAGCGGCAACCTCAGGCACTGAAATGGTGGCAGCATGATTGCAATCAGTGGCAACCCCACGCTAGGCCAGGGGCGAATCTCACCGCAAGATGGAACTAAAAGAACAATCCACAGCAGCCACGCTTGCTCGCAAGTTGGGAGAGCCAGCCCATGTATCGGGATTGGCCATCCGACTGGCTAGGCAGAGCGGAGCCAGGGACCGCCTGGCGCAGTGGCTCTTTAAGGTCGCAGTGGAGCGAGGGGCAAAACATTACCGGCGCAATTTTGATCCCTTGCTCCCCCCTGACCATCCGGCTATTGAGGACGAAGCCATCGGCGTTGCGCTCTGCCTGGGCCAGCAGCCTTACAACCTGGATCACCTCCGTGCCGCAGCCCAATTGCTTACTTCTTCGAAGGTGAATGCGGTCAGGCTATGCCGGCTCGCCGAGCAAGAGCGCTGCGAGCCGGTGCTGCTGCACATCGCCAAAGTGGCGGAACGATTCGTACCCGAACTGGAACCTTGGGCATATTTGCGCCAACACTTGAAGCCCCGAGCCGTCCCTCGATCTGATGCTTTGCCGCATTGGACTCGCCTGGTCAACCACACGGGCGTGACCGCGCCTGACGGCTCGGGAAAAACGATCTGGCTTTGCCGCCATGAATAACCCGCTGCGCATTCTCCAAACGCTTGACCGCCATCTAACCAATCGTGCCGAAATCACCCTGATTGGCCGAGCTGCTTTGGCCCTCGGGTATGGTGAAAGCGCCTCCGGTTTCGCCGCCACACACGACGTGGACGCTGTTCTCCCGCTCGCGTGGTTGGAGGCCGAAGACGAAAATATGGACTTTTGGGTAGCCCAACAACGCACTAATGCGGAACTTGAACCAGAGGGACTCTATGTTACCCACCTTTTTCGGGAGGTGGATCTCATCCTGACCCCTGATTGGTTTAGCCATCGTGTCCGAATTCCTCTGGAGCTTCGGCGTTTGGAGGTTTTTCGTCCGTCCGCACTGGATTTGATCCTCACCAAGATGGCGCGTGGCGATGATAACGATTTACAGGATATTGCATTCCTGCTTGGACGTGAACCAATCTCCGCCGGGGAATTGAATTCCGCATTCGCTCGCGCCCGCATTCCTGACGTGCCGGAAACGCAAGCCCTTTTCCGTGCCGCTCAACCTAAAGTCCTGGCTCTAACCAAGCACTGAAATTTTGCGCAATCAGTTCGCCGCTTGCCCACCGCCCCCCTGGCCGGTAGTGTCCCCGGCATGACGATTTTTTCAAGACACGCCAAGGCGCGTGCCAGTGGGTTGATGAAATTGGCCGCCGCGGCCTTTGGCCTCGGAGCGATGGCGCTGCCGGTCTTTGCCCAACCGAAGCCCACGGTTCACGCGGTCGTGGACCTCGCGCACGAGTTTTCTTTCTACGCCGACGGCCGGTTTGCCAAGCAGTATCTCAAGGACCAAAAGGCGGTGACGAGCTGGGGAACTCTCTTCAAGTTCGACCTGACCAACGCCAACCTGCTGGTGCTGCTGGCCTGCGCGCCGCAGCTGGCTTATTGGCCGGAGGATTTGGCGGCGATCAACCGGTTTCTTGCCGATGGCGGCGGGGTGGTGATTTTGGGCTCCGGCCCGGGGCCCCAAAACGACCTGGCGAAAAAGTTCGGCGCCAGTTTTGAAAAAGGGGCGTCCGGCCCGCTGAAAGGTTCGGCGGAGCTGGGCACGAACAAGGTCGAAGGCTTGGTCGGAACGCGACTGGTGCTGGAACAACCGGCTTTGTGGACGGTGTTGGTCCTGGACGCAAAAAATAATCCCGTGCTGGCCCGGCGGAAACACGGCGCGGGCCAGGTTTTGATTGGCGCGCGCTCGCTGGCGGGCAGCCGGCCAGACGCCAGCGATCCGATCAACGCCGCCTGGCTCTCGCCGCTGCTGGCGCGGCTCGCTTCGGGCAAAAAAGTGGACGCGGCCAGGCCGTTCAAGGGACGCGGCCTGACGCCAGGGGATTACGTCGAGGACCACGACGGCCTGAAGCTGCACTACAGCGATTACCTCAAGCCTTATGCCAAGTCCATGTTCGCGATCTCCCAGAAGTGCAAGCCGGTGATCGAAAAGCGGATGGGCGTGCCGCTGTCGCCGGGCATGGCGTCGGAGATCGGCCTGCTGGCCACTGGCGGGGGCGGCTTTTCCTCGGGGCGCGTGATCGGGCTGGCGGTCTGGTGGGGCGGATTTCCCGAGCGCGAGGACAGCATGATCGAGTTCATCACGCACGAGTCGGTCCATTCCTGGGTGTTGCCGCATGCGGAAATCTGGAACGAGCCGATCGCCACTTACGTGGGCAACCTGGTGATGATGGACATGGGCTACGAGGAGGAGGCCGGCAAGCGGATCAAGCGCACCATCGAGCGCGCCCGAAAGCACGACCCGGAAATGAAGTTGTATGACCTGGCGGGCAACAGCATTAGCGGCGCACCCAAGCTGGAAGGCGGCGCGCAGACGGACACCCACTGGGGCAAGGCATTCTGGATTTTTGAGCAATTGCGAAAAGAGAGGCCCGACTTTATGGCCCGCTATTTCCAGGCCAAACGCAGGCTGGCCGCGCCGGGCAAGATCACCAAATACGACGCCAACAACACCGTTGCCGTGCTCAGCGTGGCGATGGGGCGGGACATGTTCCCGTGGTTCCGCGAGCATGGCTTCGACGTCAGCCGCGCCAAGGCGGAGATCAAGGAGTAAGGGCAGCCCGTGAAACTCCATTGGGGCGCCATACCTGATTCGCCCGATTTCAACCCGGAACCGCCGCGCAGGTTTTTGTTAAAGGTGATTGACTAAAATCGGATGATGGCGGAAACAAGCTCCATGAAGACGATCGTTAAACCGGCCAAAGCGGCCCCGCCGGTCGGCCCTTACAGCCATGCGGTCAAGGCGGGCGGCTGGTTGTTTTGCTCGGGTCAAATCCCGTTGGACCCCGCCACTGGCCAACTGGTGGCGGGCGACATCAAAGCACAAACCGAGCGGGTGCTGGAAAACATCAGGCTGATTTTGGAGGACCAGGGGTTGACCTTCAAGGAAGTGGTGAAAAGCACGGTATTCCTGACCAACCTGGCCGACTTCGCGGCGATGAACGAAGTCTATGCCCGCTACTTCAATGATGCGCCGCCCGCCCGCTCCACCGTGCAGGTGGCCGCTTTGCCCCGCGGCGCCAGCGTCGAAATCTTGCGAAAGGAGAGGCTGGCACCTGGCGGGTGAAGGCCATTCCCGCTTCAGCATCGGTGTTCATCGTTGTTCATCCGTGGTTTACAAATTGTTCGCTCTCTGCTAACTGCGGAATCTAGGATAAACTTAAAAACCGCAGTTCAACCACGGATAAACACGGATGGACACGGATACCAAAGGCTTGCGAAAGCAGAAGCTTGCCTCCGGCGGGTGAAGGCCATTCCCGCTTCAGCATCGGTGTTCATTGTTGGTTTACAACTTTACCGCTGTTATCTAACTGCGGAATCTAGGATAAACGACACGCCCCCCTCACCTTGTCCTCTCCCCCAAGGGGGAGAGGGAGAACGTCGCGCACGGTGCCAAATTGTGGATTGCATCCCGGAAACTTTGCAGTATGCGCCTCCGCCAGCGGGCTTACCTCCCCGACAATCTAACGCCGGCGGGAAGGCGGAGGCTGTTTGGGACCGAGGCTTTGGCCGGCCGCCAGGGCCGCCTTTTGACCCTCGCTGAATGCGGCTTTTTCGGCGGCGGTTTTTTCCTGTTCCACCGGAATGGGGTTTTGGGCGGCGTAGGCGTCCTGCCGGATGCCGGTCACCTGCCAAGAAACCCGCTGGCCGGCCGCCCCGCCGCCAATGGTGAAACGGTTATTCTGGATTTCGGAGGCAACATGCAGATTAGGGGCCGGCCCGCCGAGCGCGGTCAGTTGGTAGCGAAAATCGCGGTTTAACGCGCCGAACCATGCCGGCAGCTCCACGACGGCCCGGCCTTGCGCGTCCAAAGCGACCACGCCGTCGTAGATGTTTTTCATGTCCGGCGATTCGACGAAGGAATGGTAAAGCCACTTGTTTTGAGGGTCCAGCGGGTGGTCTATTTTGAAGGCGCCGCTTTGCTTGGTAAGCGCGCCTTGCACATGCACTTTGCCGCTGAAATAGCCGGCGTAACCGCTGCCGCTGATGCCCCAGATGCCGTAGGCGCTGGCGCCATTGTTGGCCCGGCCGACCAGCCCTGTGCCATCGGCATCGCCGGATTCCGCGAACATGCCGGTTTCGCCGACGCCAAAAACCCCCACCCCACCTGAAGCGGAAGCCACGCCTTCCACGCCGCCCACTCCGCCCTCGCCCCTGACACCCACTCCGGTTGGCGAGCTGGACACACCATAAACTCCCAATCCGTCACCGCTGGCGGCCAGAGAGAGGCCATAAACGCCGCGTCCCGCGGGTGAAAAAGTCCGACCGAAAACTCCGTCGGCATCGCCGGTGGCCACACTGGCCTCCCCCCAAACCCCGGCGCCGTTAGTGGAAAGGGTTTCGCCATAGACACCGCTGGACAGCCCCCAGGAAACGTTGGCTTGGCCAAAAACCCCCTGCCCGCCAGGCGCGTAAGAAATGCCGGCAACGCCGCTATAAGCGTCATTGGTGCCAAAAGCGATGCCCAAAATGGCGTCGCTGCCGTAACTGTCCGCCAACACGCCGGGGGCGGTCCGGCTGGCGGCGGTCACCCCCGGTTGGTTGTCGCCATTGCCCACCACGCCCCCGGGACGGGGCAGATAACCGCTGCCGTTGCCTTGCCGGCCGATCAAGCCAAAGCCGTTGGTGGCGCTCGCTTCCGCCACCAATCCCGCCGGCGCGCTGCCGCTGCCGGTGTTGGTAATGGTCAGGCCGGCATTGGCCGCGCCGCTCCAACTTTGAGCGAAATGATGATGATCGCTGCGGGCGGCGGCGGTGCTGGCGCCGCTGCCGGCAAAATTCACGCTCACCGCGTTACCCGCCCCCAGCAGCAGGCCCGGGCCGGTGTTGACGGCGGCGATATTGGTCCAGGCCACCGACTGGGCGAAGATCGCATAGGGCGAAGGCGAAATGGGCTGTCGAGGGGTGAGACCGAGAAAAAGGCCGGGGCTGCCATTGGTGCGCACCCCGATCTCCAGCCAGCGGGGGCTGCCGTCAAATATCCCCGGTCCAAAGTCGAGCGAGGTCGAAAAAACCCCGTTGCTGATGGCCAGGGAATTGGTGATGATCCGTCCCAAGGGGAACCCGCCGGAACTGGCGGTCCAGACCGTGAACACCATTTCGTATTGGCCTTGGGCCGGCTGTCCGCTGTCGGTCAGACGGCCCTGGTAAGTGAAGGCGGTTCCTTGGGCGCGCAGCGGCGAGGGCGCCAAAGCGAGCAAACCCGCCAATGTCGGGGCAAACAATTGTTTCATAAAAGACCTTTCTTTTCCCAATTGCCAAAGATTATACGCCGAGCGGGGCGCGTCTATTCATGGCCACCGCCTTACCCTCGCAGGATTGACGGTTTCCGCCCTCAAGCCGGAACCTGGTCCAGAATCAACTCCACGCCTTCCTGGGCGGCGAACACTTGCAATTCCTCGCCCAGCAGGCTTACGAAATTCCGGGCCCACTCGACCATGCGATCGAGGTGCTCGTCGTTGTGTCGGGGATCATGGTGGAAGAGAAAGAGGCGCTTGACCTTGGCGCTCAGGGCGAGCGCCACCACGTCGTCTATGCAGCCATGGCCCCAACCAATCCGCGTCTGGTATTCGGTGGCATCGTATTGCGAGTCAATGATCAGCGCCTCGGCCCCGGTCACGAAGTCTATGATGCGCTGGTCCTGGCGGCGGGCGTATTCGACGGCCTCGGGCGAAAGCGCTGCCTGGTCGCTGGCATGGTAGCGGAACCGCTGGTAGGGTTCGTTATCAGGCAGGTAGGCGATGGCGCCGGCGCGGGTGTTAAGGCGATACCCCAGGCACAGGCCGGGATGATTGAGATAGGTCGCCTCGACCGCCAGGCTCCCAATCTGAAATTTCAGGTCGCGCAATTCCTGGATGCCGATATTGCTGGGCATTTCGCTCATGCTGATCGGGAAATACGGGCTTTCCATCTGGCTGGAAAGAGTGGATTCGAGGCCCTCCCGCGCGCCTTTGAACCCGATGATATTGACGAGGTTTTTGGGATTGTAGGCCGGCTCAAAAAAGGGAAAGCCCTGGATGTGGTCCCAGTGCGTATGGGAAATCAGCAGCGAAACCGTGAACGGCCGGCCGCGAAATTCCTCGGCCAAGGCGGCCCCCAGCGGCGCGATGCCCGAGCCGGCATCCAGAATGACCAGTTGGCCTTCGGCTCGAACTTCAACGCAGGAAGTGTTGCCGCCGTAGCGCACGGTCGAGGGGCCGGGCGTGGGAATCGAGCCGCGCACTCCCCAAAAACGCAGTCGCGGCGCCAAGTCCAATGGCAGCGAGGGAGCGAGGGTCCGGAGATTGATCACCGGCCTTTCCGCCGCTTTTTTTTCCCGCACTTGCGGGTGGGCGCTGTCCCGCGTCTCCATCAACCGGGCGACCAGCTTCAAAAAGTCGAAGCGTTGCAAGGGCTTGACCAGGCACTCATCGCCGCCGGCTTGCAGGGCGTTGTGCCGGTCGGTCGCGTAGCCGCCGCCGGTGGTCAGCACAATTTTGGTGTGGCTCTTGAGGCTCTCCTCTTTGCGGACCAGGCGGCAGAGCTGGAAACCGTTGCAACGCGGCATCAGCAGGTCGCACACGATCAGGTCCGGCAGATTCTTGAGCGTCAGGTTCAGTCCGGCCTCGCCATCCTCGGCCACCAGCACCCGCCAGCCTTCCTCGGCCAGCCAGGTCGCGACCGCGTTGCGGTGGCTCAAATCCTCATCAATTAGCACCACCGTTTTCATGGCTTCTGTGCCGGCCTTGCCGAATCGTTGTCCACAAATGGTTTGGAGTCGGGGGGATAACTATTTGTCGCCGCGACCGCCGCGCTTGCGCACCGTTTGGCGAAGCACCACCTCCAGCCCCTCGCGGGCGCCCTCCACCACCAGCCGGGAATTTTGCGCCGCCGCCAGTTGGCGCGCCCGCCGGACCATTGCGGCAATGCGCGCGTCTTCGTGGGCCGGATCGTGGTGGAAGAGGAAAAGATGTTTGACCCCCGCCCGCATGGCCAGCGTCACCGCGTCATCCACGCAGCTATGCCCCCAGCCCACATGCGACTCGTATTCCTTTTCGTCGTATTGCGAGTCAATGATGAGGATGTCCGAGTTCATCACGAACTCCATAAGCTTTTGATCCTGCTGGCGGGCGTATTCCATGGAGGCGTTCGCCTGGCCCGGTCCGCCGCCGGCCGGAAAAGACTTCAGCCGCTGGTATTGCTCGTTGTCGGGAATGTAGGTGATGGAGCCGTCGCTGGTGTAAAGCCGGTAGCCGACGCAAATGCCCGGATGATTCACATACATGGCCTGCACCCGGACTCTGCCCACGGTGAAATTCAAATCCCGCAGTTCGACGAAAATGATGTTGCCGGGCATTTCTTTGAGGCCAATGGGAAAGTAGGGGCTTTCCATCTGCCCGGAGAGGGTTTCCTGGAGGCTGCGCCGGGCGCCCTCATACCCCAGCACGCGAACCGTGTTTTGCGGGTGGTAGGCGGGCACGAAAAACGGAAAACCCTGGATATGGTCCCAATGCGTATGGGTGATCAGCAGGGTCATCTCCAGCGGCCGGCCTTTGAACTCACGCGCCAGCGCGAGTCCCAGCGGACGGATGCCCGAGCCGGCGTCCAAAATGATCAGTTCCCCGTCCGTCCGGACTTCCACGCAGGAGGTGTTGCCGCCAAAACGCGCCGTCTCCTTGCCTGGCGCGGGAATCGAGCCGCGAACCCCCCAAAACTTGAGGCGCGTCGGGGCTTCCAAAGGGATATTGCGGGCGATTCGGTCAGGGCCCGCGTTTTCCGGCTCCGGCAGCTTGACCTGGTCGAGAATGCCTTTTAGGGCCATGAGGTTGACCGGCTTGGCCAGGTAATGCTGGGCGCCGGCCTCCTTGGCGCCCTGGCGGTCGGAGGGATAATCCCGCATGCTGGTGGCGACCAGCGTTGCCTGCTGCAATTCCGGCCGGGCGCGCAGTTCCTTGCAAAGTTGGAATCCATTGAGGCCCCGCAACAATAGATCGCAAACGATCACCGCCGGCTGGCGCGCGCCGGCCAGCGCCAGACCCGCAGCGCCATCTTTGGCCTCCACAACTTCCCACCCGTCCACAGCGAGAAATTTTCGAAGCGACTGGCGCGACGCTTCATCTTCGTCAATGAGAAGAATGGTCTTCATGCCTTGCGGTCGAGCGCAAGTTGGCACAGGCCGGCTGAAATTACAAGCTTCTTTCGCAAACCGCGGCGCTTCCGAATGCCCCCCCATTCTCATCCAGGATGAAAGTTAGCAACGCGGACGCGGCACGGGCGGGCCGTTTGAAGACAAAGCGGGCCAGCCGGCGGGAAGGGCCGGAAGGCAAATA
>Ga0101944_10001771_pt1 | contig 40994 bp, 40 predicted proteins | sample DewCreD2012metaG_FD_75245 | JGI IMG/M metagenome (GOLD analysis project Ga0101944, IMG submission 75245) | Hot spring sediment bacterial and archeal communities from British Columbia, Canada, to study Microbial Dark Matter (Phase II) - Dewar... ... | reverse complement strand
ACGCGGCCGAGCGCCTGGGCGAGGCCGAGAGCGCCACGCGCGACCGGCACGCCGCGTACACGTTCGGCCTGTGGCGCGCACGCGAAGCCGCTCTGAAAGGCGCCGGCCAGCTCGACGCGCTGCGCGAGCTCTCGGCGGAGAGGGACAACCTGCGGGCGGCCTGGGCCTGGGCGCTCCAGACCGGACAACTCGACGTGAGCGACGCCGCCTGGCCTGCGCTGTGGGCCTTCTACGAGATGCGCGGCGGCTTCGCCGAGGGCGGCGCGTTGTTCGAGCAGGCCGTCCAGGCGGCGCGTGACGGCCCATCACCGCTGAGGCTGGGCCGCGCGCTGACCTATCTGGGGTGGTTCCAGATGCGCCTGGGGCGCTTTGCCCAGGCGCACGCCCTCTTCGACGAGGCCCTGGCGCGGCTGCGTCCCGCCGGCGATCCGGCGGCCGAGTCGTCGGCGGCGCTGTTCATGGGGATCTTGAAATACGTCAGCGGCGAGTGGCAGGCCGCCTGGGAGTGGCTGACGGAAGCGCGCGCGCTGGCTGAGCGTCTGGGCGACCGCTGGCTGGCGGCTCAGGCTCTGATCAATCAGCAGGGGGCGGCGGGCGCGCTCACCGGGCGCTGGTCGGAGGCCTACGCCGGTATGCAGGCGGCCCTGGACGCGATGCAGGCGTTGGGCGATGTCCGCACCCGCGTCACCGCGCTCAACTTCTACGTCGCGCCGCTGGCCATGGCGTTGGGCGATTACGCCGGTCTGCGGCGGCCACTGGAGGAGGCGCTGGCCTTTTTCGAGCAGGCCGGCGACGCATGGGGGCTGGCGCTGACGTACGCCAACCTGGGGCGCGTGGCGCAGGCCCAGGGCGACTTCGCCGAAGCGCGCCGCCTGCTCGAGCGCGGGCTGGCTCTGCACGCCGAGTTAGGCGCGCGGGCCGACGTGGCCTTCTCACGCCTGCGGCTCGGCCAGTTGGAAGCGGCGGCCGGCGAGGGCGACCAGGCCGAGGTCCATCTGCGCGCCGCCCTTCGCCTGGGGATGGAGGTCAACGCCCTCCCCACCGCCCTGGAGGCGGCCGGGGCGCTGGCCCAGCTGTGGGCCGGCCGCGATGGCGCGGCCGGCCGCGCCCTGGAACTCGGGCTGCGCGTGATGCGCCACCCGGCCTGCCCCGCCGAACTGCGCGCCGCCCTCGAGCCGTTGTGCCGGGACCTGGCCGACCGCCTCGGGCCGGAGCAGGCCGAGACGGTCCAGGCCCATGCGTCGGCGGAGGACTTCGCTTCCGCCGTCCGTCGCTTGTCAGGCGACGCGCTGCGGACAGAGTGATTGTCCCCGTCGCCCGCGGGCGGATGGTATAATGGCGTTCATCAGGTAACCAGATTTGCGTGGACCGGGGCCGCCAAACCTGTTATCAGGCTGGCGGTCACTTCTTTTCCGGGCGACTGTTCGGAGGTGGGGGACGACCGTTCTCAAGGTTGCGCTCTGTTCCAGGAGAAAGCCATGACGTTTCAAGTCAACGATCGTGTCGTGCATTCGGCCCATGGCGTCGGCCAGATCGTCGGTCTGGTCACGCGCCGCTTCCCCGAACTTGAGGCGCGCCAATACTACGAAGTCGCTATCGAACGCAGCACCGTCTGGGTGCCCGTCGACGGCGACATCGCCCGGGAACTGCGCCTGCTGACGCCCAAGGCCGAACTGGCCCGCTACCGGGCGGTGCTGCAGGGCCGCCCGACCCCCCTGACTCCGGACCATCGCCAGCGCCGCCTCGATCTCAACAACCGGCTGAAGGTCGGCTCGTTGCAGGAGCTGTGCGAAGTGGTGCGGGACCTGACCGCCCGCGGCTGGAAGAAGCCGCTCAACGAGATGGACGCCGCCGGCCTGCGGCGCGCGCGCGAGGGGCTGTGCCGCGAATGGGCCGCCGCCGCCGAGGTGTCGGTGGCCATCGCGGCCCAGGAAATCGACGCCCTCTTGCTGGAGTGCAAACGCATCTATCGCGTGTAACCCGGAACGGGGGCCGGCGCCCAGCCGGCCGCCCGGCCGGCGCGACCCTCCCGACGGAAGGCGCGCGCCCTCGCCACCTGTTCATCGTGCGCCTCTGGCACGAGCCAGGCCGCACGTCGGCCGAGGGCCAGTGGCGCGGCTCGGCGGAGCATGTGCCCTCCGGCCAGCGCCGCTACTTCGCCACGTTCGAGGCGCTGGCGCACTTCCTCTGGCAGACAATGGACGAGGCGCGGCCGGCCGACGGGCCCGGGCCGGGCGCGAGCTGAGCGGCCAGTTCGGGATAAACGGTCCGCGCTTTGACAAGCTCGGGCGGACGCCAACTCAGGTGGGATCGGCTTTAGGGCGCTCCGGGGGCGCTTCGCCCTGCGGAACCGAAACGGCGAGCGCGGCCAGCGCGAAGAGGCTGGGGAGCGCCAGGCCGATTTGAGCCATCAGGCACGCCAGAGAGCCTGTCGCCTGAGAATAACGGCCTGAAACCGTCAGCGCCAACGCAGCGCTGTTCAGCCAGCGCAGACCGTCCAGGCCGAGCAGGCTCCAGGCCGGGCCCGCCGTCGAACCAGAGAACACTGACCGGCACGCCCACACGATCAGCAGGGTCAGGGTCAGACCCGGCAAGGCGCTCAGGCCGGCCCGGAGGGGGCTCGGTTGGGGCTCGGCCGAGAGGATCGCCAGCCACAGCGGGGTCGCGAGGATCGGCTTCAAAGTAAGCAGGGCCGCCATCCGGCCCAGCGCATGCGGCCGGTTCAGCCACAGGTAGAGGCCGAGGCCGGCCGGCAGCCAGAACGGGATCGAGCACAGGGTCAGGTTCAATACGTCGGTGTTCATCTCGACGCCCGTTATCACAACCCGGACCCTCTCCCCGGCGGCGGCCCTGGCCCCGGGAGGCGCCGCGAATCCCGGCGCTTCGCGTGAGCGCCTCGTGATCAGCGGGGCGGGCGTCGCGCGCGAGGCCGCCCTGACACGCCGTTATCGCGAGGCATGAGCCCCCGCCGGGCCGGCGGCGAAGAGCGAGGCGCGCCGCCGCGACAGGCCCCCGGCGAGCGTTCGGTCGGAGGCTTGTGGACCCCGCGCCGGTCGGCCGCCGCCGCTCACATCCGCCAGACCTTCTCGTCGTAGGCCGGCAGCTCGCAGCGCAGTTCGCCGTCCTGCCGGTACCCCAGCGCGTAACCGGCTTGCATGAGCTGGTGGATCTCGCTCGTCCCTTCGTAGATGATCGCCCCGCGCGCGTTGCGCAGATAACGTTCCACGTCGTACTCGTCGCTGTACCCGTACGCGCCGTGGATCTGGATGGCCTCGTTCGCGGCCTCAAACGAGGCGTCCGTCGCAAACCACTTCAACAGCGACGTCTCGCGCGTGTTGCGCACGCCCTGGTTCTTCAGCCAGCCGACCTTCAACAGCATCAGGCGCCCCAGCTCGTAGTCCCGCACCATGCGCGCAATCTTCTGCTGAATCAACTGGTGCTTGCCGATCTCGCGCCCGAACGCCTGGCGCGTCCGGGCGTAGCGCACGCTCGCCTCCAGCGCCGCCCGGATCAGGCCCACCGCCCCGGCCCCGACCGTGTAGCGCCCGTTGTCCAGGCACGACATCGCGATCTTGAAGCCCTCCCCCTCCTCCCCCAGCCGGTTGGCGGCCGGCACGCGCACGTCCTGGCAGTTCACCCAGCCGGTCGAGCCGGCGCGCACCCCCAGCTTGCCGTGGATGTCCCCGCGCGTCACCCCCGGCCGGTCGGTCTCGATGATGAAGGCCGAAAGCTGGTCGTGCGGGTCCGGGCGCTCCGGGTTCGTGCGCGCCACCCACAGAATGTGGTGCGCCTTGGTCGCCAGCGAGATCCACATCTTCTCGCCGTTGACGACGTACTCATCGCCCTCGCGCCGGGCCGTGGACGCCAGATTGGCCACGTCGCTGCCCACCCCCGGCTCGGTCAGCCCGAACATGCCGTACTTCTCGCCCCGGGCCTGCGGCACCAGGAAGCGCTGCTTCTGGTCTTCGGTCCCCCACTGGAGCAGGGCCAGGCTGTTCAGGCCCATGTGCACGGACATGATCACGCGCAGGTGCGTGTCCATGACTTCCAGTTCTTCGCATACCAGGCCGAGCGTCAGATAGTCGAACCCCTGGCCGCCGTACTTCTCCGGGATGCAAATCCCCAGGAGGCCGAGCTCGCCCAGGCGCGGCAGGATGCTCGGATGCATGGTCTGCGATCGGTCGGCCTCCTTGATGATCGGCGCGACCTCTTTCTGGCAGAAATCGCGCACCATCTTCTGCACCTGCACGTGCTCTTCGCTGAGGGTGAAGTCCATGATGTCTGTCCTTCTGATTGGGTCAACGGCGGGCTACGCGGCAGCCGACTGGCCCTCGTAACCCGCGAGGGCGGCTTGAATGACGGGCACGGCCTTGAGGTCGACGTCGCTGGCCTCAAACGGCGCCAGGAGCCGGGGAAACCACCACTTGTAGGGTTCCTTGTGAGGCGGCGCGGTGATGGTGCGGAACTCGCCGATACAGTGCCACTCGTCCCGCTGATAGACCATCTCGATGGCCAGGACGGTGAGCGCCTCGGGCGCCGCTTTCAAGACCCGGCCGCCCCAGATTGTGGCGATATTGCCGGTCTTATCAAGTTGACGCAGCAGGACAAGCGATCCGGGCGGATATTTTTGATGCCTCCCAGCCATAAGCTCCTCCTGAAGAATGCCTGGCAATCACACAGATCGCGTCTATGTCAACTAAAAACACAAAACAGACAAATATGATGTTGACATGAAAAATAAAATGCTATATAAGTTATACGATATATCGTATATCATATCCCATGTCGTCTTGAAAAGTCAATATTATGAGTGATTACGTCTTTCAGTTCTCACCAATAAATGAACGCCTGACAAGAACTGAAAAGGTCTATGCTTCCATAAAAGAAGCTATTCTGACGTTGCAGCTCAAACCGGGCGCCGCGCTGGTGGAGGATGACCTGGCCCGCCAGCTCGGCACGAGCAAGACCCCGGTCCGGGACGCGCTGTTGACGCTGGAACGGGACGGGCTGGTGATCCGCGTGCCCTACAAGGGCACCTATGTCGCCGAGGTCACCTTCCAGGACGACAAGGAAGTGTTGGAGCTGCGCGCCGTGCTGGAAGGCCTGGCGGCGCGGCTGGCCGCCACCCGCATCACGCCCGAGGACCTGCAGCAGGCCGAGCGCTATCTGGACGCCGCCGACGAGGCCCGCTGTCAGGGCCGGTTGAAGGAGGCCTCGACGCTGGGCGCCAAGTTCCACGAGGTCATCCTCAACGCCTCGGACAACCGCCGCCTGTTTCCCCTCGTCCACAACCTGGACGCCCAGATGCGGCGCCTGCGCCTGCTCTCCAACCGCTATGAAGACCGGCTGGAGAAATCGGCCCAGGAGCACCGCCAGATCCTGGCCGCGTTGCAGCGGCGCGATCCCCAGGCGGCCGAGCACGCCATGCGCGACCATCTGGAGAGCGTCCTGCGCGACCTGCAGATGGCCGAGGCCGGCCTGGCTCTGCCGGCCCAGGCGTCGGGAGACGGGCGATGAGACTCACCGGCGCGCAGGCGCTCGTCGCCATGCTCCAGGCGTACGAGGTCCGCTACCTCTTCGGCATCCCCGGCGACACTTCCATCCCATTTTACGACGCCCTTTACGCCGCCCGCAACCACCTGACCCACATCATGGCCCGCGACGAGCGGGGCGCCGCCTACATGGCCGACGTCTACGCGCGCCTGAGCGGGCGGCCCGGCGTGTGCGAGGCGCCCAGCGGCGCGGGCGCCACCTACCTGCTGCCCGGCCTGGCCGAGGCCAACGCCTCGTCCATCGCCATGCTGGCCTTCACCACCGATATCCCCCTCCAGCACCAGGGCCGCAACGTCCTCACCGAACTGGACCAGCCCGGCCTGTTCGCGCCCGTCACCAAGTGGCGCGCCACCCTCACCCACGCCGACCGCACCCCGGAGGTGGTCCGCAAGGCCTTCCGCCTGGCCACCACCGGGCGGCCCGGCCCGGTGCAGATCACATTGCCCGAGGACGTCCTGGAGGAGACATTCGAGGCCGAACCGCTGTATGCGGAACCCGAGTGCCGGACGTTCCCGGCCTACCGCAGCGCCGCCTACCCGGCCGACGTGGCCCGCGCCGTCGACCTGCTCTGGCAGGCGCGGCGTCCGGTCGTCGTCGCCGGCGGCGGGGCCGTCATCTCCGGCGCGTGGCGCGAGCTGACCGAGCTGGCCGAGCTGCTCTCCCTGCCGGTCGGGACGTCCATCAACGGCCAGGGCAGCATCGACGAAGCGCACGCGCTCAGCCTGGGCGTGGTGGGCGGCAACGGCGCCCGGCCCTACGCCAACCAGGTGCTGGCCGCCGCCGACCTGGTGCTGTTCGTCGGCTGCAAGACCGACTCGGTGACCACCCTGAACTGGTCGCTGCCGGACCGCAACGGCGCTGTCAAAATCATCCAGCTCGACGCGGACCCGGCCGAGATCGGCAACACCTACCCGGTGACGGTCGGCCTGGCCGGCGACGCCCAGGCGACCCTGCGCGCGATGCTCGCCGACGCGCGCCAGCGCGTCGCCAGCGACGGCCGGGACGGCCCGCGCGAGCCGTGGGCCGACTTCGAGGGGCTGCGGGCCGCCTGGCGGCAGTCCGAGGCCGCCAAGCTGAACTCGGACGCGCGCCCCATCAAGCCGCAGCGCGTGATGCGGGCCCTGTGTGAGCTGCTCCCGCCCGGCAGCGTGGTCGTCGCCGATCCCGGCACCGGCACCCCCTTCACCTCCGCCTTCTACCCCAGCCCGGCCGGCCGGCATATCGTCATCCCGCGCGGCTATGGCGGCCTGGGCTATTCCCTGCCGGGCGCCGTCGGCGCGAAACTGGCCCGGCCGGATGCCCCGGTCGTGGCGCTGACCGGCGACGGCGGCTTCGGGATGTCGTGCGGCGACCTGGAGACCATCGCGCGCCTGGACCTGCCGGTCGTCATCCTGCAATTCAACAACGCCGCCTTCGGCTGGATCAAGGAACTCCAGCACCTGTACCGCGACCGCCGCTACCACTCGGTCGATTTCTCAGCGGACACGGACTACGCCGCCGTGGCGCAGGGCTTCGGGGTGCGCGGCGTGCGCGTGGACGATCCCGCCGACCTGGAGCCGGCCCTGCGGACAGCCCTGGCCAGCGACCGCCCGACCTTCATCGACGTGGTCACCGAGTCCGAGCTGACCGAGACGCCGCCGGTCCAGCGCTGGCTGGACAAAGTCGGCGAGCAGGCGGCCGGCTGACGCCGAAAGGAGGTGTTGATCCGGACGATCGCTTTGACCCTCCCACGCTGACGGAACCGTCCACTCAGTCATAGTCGCCATCCCAGGAGGAGCCGTGCTAAAGAAGAGAATCAGCCCGATCCCTGGCGCGTTCGTGGGCCTGGCCCTGTTGCTGGCCGCCTGCGCCGGCCCCGCCACGCAGGCCCCCCAGGCCACGTCCGCCCCCCAGGCCACCCAACCCCCGGCGGCCACCGCCGCGCCGGCGGCTACCGCCGCGCCGGCGGCCACCGCCGCGCCGGCGGCCAGCGAGATCACGGTCATCATCGGCGAAGACCCCTCGACGCTCGACCCGCAGGCGCGCGACGACGGCAACGAGCGCGTCGTCACCGACAACGTCTACGAGACGCTCCTGACACGCGACGCAGACGCGAACCTTGTCCCGCTGCTGGCGACCGAGTACACGCAGCTGGACGCCACCACCTGGCAGTTCAAGCTGCGCGAGGGCGTCACCTTCCACAACGGCGCGCCCTTCAACGCCGACGCCGTCGTCTTCAGCGTCAAGCGCATCATCAGCCCGGAGCTCAACTCCGAGCAGCTCTCCAACGTCGGGACGATCGTGGACGCGGTCAAGGTGGATGAGATGACCGTCAATATCATCACCGAAGGCCCCGACCCGACCCTGCCGGCCCGCGTCTACTGGCTCAAGATCGTCGAGCCCGGCTACGTGCAGGCGGACCCGGCCAAGTTCGCCAACGAGCCGATCGGCACCGGCCCGTACAAATTCGTCAGCTGGAACCGCGGCGTCGAGGTGGTGCTGCAGGCCAACGCCGATTACTGGGGCGGCGCGCCCGCCATCCAGACCGTCCGCGTCCGCCCGATCCTGGAGGAGTCCACCCGGCTGGCCGCGCTGCAGGCGGGTGAGGCGGACCTGGTCCCGAACCTGCTGCCGGAGCAGATCGACCAGGCGCCCGTCGCCGTGCACACCCCCGGCCTGGACTTCCCGATCATCCTGCTGAACACCCGCAGCGGGCCGCTGGCCGATGTCCGCATCCGCCAGGCCATCAACTACGCGGTGGACAAGGAGCTGCTGGCCGAGGCCATCTACGGCGGCTTCGCGGTCGTCGCCGACGGCCAGGTGCTCACCCCCGGCCACTTCGGCTACAACCCGGACGTGGAGGCTTACCCGTACGACCCGGAGAAGGCCAGGGCTCTGCTGGCGGAGGCCGGCTACGACGGCACCGAGATCGTCATCGAGAGCGAGCGCGGGCGCTGGCTCAAGGACGGCGAGCTGGTGGAGGCCATCGCCGGCCAGCTCACCGAGGTGGGCCTGAACGTCCGCGTCAACATCAGCGAGTTCTCCAAGTACCTGGACATCCTGTTCGATCAGGAGAACCGCGCCCAGATGATCTTCGTCTCACACGACAACCCGTTCCTGGACGCCGACCGGACCTTCTCCAACTACGTGGCCTGCGACGGCCGCGGCTCATCCTACTGCAACGAGGAGGTCACCCGGCTGATCAACGAGGGGCGGACCGAGATCGATCAGAAGAAGCGCGAGGCGATGTACCACGAAGTCGTCCGCATCACGCGCGACGAGGCCGCCATCCTCTTCCTGGTCAACGTCGAGAACATCTACGGCCTGAGCGCGCGGCTGCAGTGGACGCCGCGCCTGGACGGCCGCATCCTGTTTGCGACGATGAGCCTGAAGTAGCTTGGTCGGCGCGCCGTTCGGCCCTCTGCCAGAGCGTCTGGCAGAGGGCCTGGAGGGCCGGGCCTCGCCCCGTTCTCGCCACAGTGCGCGGCGGGGCCCGGCAGACACCATGATCCTCCATCCGTCGCCGCCCGTCAACCCGGCGTCCCGGAAGCGGCCGGGGCGGTCCACGCCGGGAAGGAAAATGTCATGGCAGGCTATCTGATCCGCCGGCTCGTCTACGCCGTCGCCTCGGTGATCGGCGTCTCCATCGCGGTCTTCATCATCACCCACGCTATCGGGGACCCGGTGAAGGTGATGCTGCCGCTCGACGCCTCCCAGGAACAGTATGAGCAGATGCGCCAGGCCCTGGGGTTCAACGACCCCCTGCACGTCCAGTTCCTGCGCTTCGCCGCCGGCGCTATTCGCGGCGATTTCGGCGACTCGCTCTGGCAGCGCTCGCCCGCCCTGCCGCTGGTGCTCGAGCGCCTGCCGGCCACCTTCCTGCTGGCCTTCGCCGCGATGGCGCTGGCCGTGGTCCTGGCCATCCCGCTCGGGGTGCTGGCCGCCCTGCGCCCGCGCACCTGGCTCGACCACCTGTGCTCGCTCGGTTCGCTGCTGGGCATGTGCGTGGCCTCCAACTGGCTCGGGCTGATGCTCATCCTGATCTTCGCCGTCAACCTGGGCTGGTTCTACACCTCCGGTTACGGCACCTGGAACCACCTGGTGCTGCCGGCCGTCACCCTGGCGGCCGCCCCGCTGGGCCGCATCACGCAGATCGTGCGCTCCAGCACGCTAGACGAGCTGGGCCGGAATTATGTGACGGCCGCCCGCGCCCGCGGCCTGACCGAGCGGGCCGTGATCATGGGCCACGCCCTCAAAAACGCCGCCATCCCCATCGTCACCCTGAGCGGCTGGGAGCTCACCCGCCTGCTGGCCGGCTTCACGGTTATCGTGGAAGTGGTCTTCGGGTGGCCGGGCGTGGGCCTGCTGGCGATGGACGCCATCCGCCGCCAGGACCTGCCGCTGCTGCAGGCCGACGTCTTCATCGTCGGCGTGCTGGTGGTGGGCCTCAATCTGTTGATCGACCTGACCTACGGGTGGTTCGACCCGCGCATCCGCTACACGTAGCGATCCGCTCTTCGGAGGCCGAGATGGCAACCACGCTGCGAGATTTAAAGCTGGACCGGGCGGCCGCGGTCGGGCCGGCGGAAGCGGAACAGGTGGCGGAGCGCCGTTATCCCTGGCTGCATCTGCTCCGCGAGCTGCTGGCCGACCTGGCCGGCGACCGCGTGGCGCTGGTGGGCGCCCTCGGGTTCGCGCTGATCATCGGCCTGGCCCTGGCCGCCCCGTGGATCGCCCAGGACTACGCCCGGCAGAACCTGCGCCTGCGCCTGTCGGCGCCCACTCTCACGGTTCAGGGGGAGTTCAACTACCACTACGCCCTGGGCGCGGATCAGCTCGGCCGGCCGATCCTCGACCGCATCATCCACGGCAGCCGCGTCTCGCTGACCGTGGGCCTGGGCGTCGTGGCCGTGACCTGCCTGTTCGGCAGCGTGCTGGGCATGCTGGCCGGCTATTTCGGCGGCTGGGTGGACACCGTCATCATGCGCTGGGTGGACATCCAGACCGCCTTCCCCGGCCTGCTGGTGGCGCTGACGATCCTGATCATGCTCGGCCCCAACCTCGAGAACATGATGATCGCGCTGATGATCAACGGCTGGATGATCTTCGCCCGCATCGTGCGTGGCGTCACCCTGTCGCTGCGCGAGGAGGTCTTCGTCAAGGCCGCGCGCGTCATCGGCAGCAGCGACCTGCGCATCGTCTTCCGCCACATCCTGCCCAACCTGGTCTCGCCCATCCTGACCATCGCGGTGATGGAGCTGGCCCGCATCATCCTGGCCGAGGCCGCCCTCTCGTTCCTGGGCATGGGCATCCAGCCGCCGGAATCGTCCTGGGGCCTGATGCTCTCGGACGGGCGCGATTATATGACCAAGGCCTGGTGGCTGGTGACTTTCCCGGGCGTGGCCATCGCCCTGACGGTGCTGTTCATCAACATGCTGGCCGGCTGGCTGCGCTCGGTCTCCGACCCGCAGCAGCGGTTCAAGAAGTTCGGCGCCAAAGAAGCGTAGAAACGAGGCCCGGCCGTGATCAAAAGGATTCTGGTCCCGCTGGACAGCTCGGCGCTCAGCGAAGCGACGGTGCTGCCGTATGTGGAAGCGCTGGCCGCGCCGCTCCAGGCCACCGTCCACCTGCTCCAGGTGCTGGCGGTGCCGAGCGGCCGTTCGGGCGGGCTGTTCAAGGCCGCCGCCGCCTTCCTCACCGACGTCCGCCTGCCCGGCTCGGAGGCCGACCTGGAGACGGCCCAGCACCCGGTCTACAAAGAGAGCGAGATGGCCAGCCTGGAGGCCGAGGCCAAGAGCCGGCTGATGCCGGTCGCCGAGCGCCTGCAGGCCAAGGGGATCGCCGTCGAAGTGGCGGTGGTCTTCGGGCGGCCGGCCGGCGGCATCCTGCAGTACGTCGACCAGGCCAGGATCGACCTGATCGTGATGAGCACGCACGGCGAGGGCGGCCCGGACGGTTACGCCTTCGGCCCGACCGCCGACCGGGTGGCCCGCCGCTCGCCCGTCCCGGTGACGCTCGTCCGGCCGGAGGAGGTCAGCCGCTCGCTGCCCATGCCCAGATCGGAGACGGAGCGCGCATGAGCGCCCAGCCCCTGCTCCAGGTGCGCGGCCTGAAGACCGTCTTTCACACCAAGGGCCGCCTGGTCACCGCCGTCGCCGGCGTTGATTTCGACCTGCAGCCGGGCGAGACGCTCGGCATCGTCGGCGAGAGCGGCTCCGGCAAGAGCGTGACGATGCTGTCGCTGATGCGCCTCGTCCCGTCCCCGCCCGGCCGGATCGTGGGCGGCCAGGTGCTCTTCGACGGCCGGGACCTGCTCGCGCTCAGCCGGGCCGAGATGCGCGCCGTCCGCGGCAAAGAGATCGCCATGATCTTCCAGGACCCGATGACGTCGCTCAACCCGGTGCTGACCATCCACCAGCAGATGAGCGAAGCCATCATGCTGCACCTGGGCCTGAGCCGCCGCGAGGCGCGGGCCCGCGCGCTGGAGCTGCTCCAGCAGGTGGGCATCCCGGACGCGGCCAACCGCCTGGACGATTACCCGCACCAGTTCTCGGGCGGCATGCGCCAGCGCGTGATGATCGCCATGGGGCTGTCCTGCAACCCGCGCCTGCTCATCGCCGACGAGCCGACGACGGCCCTGGACGTGACCATCCAGGCCCAGATCACGACCCTGGTCAAGCGCCTGCGCGACGAGACCGGCATGTCCGTGATCTGGATCACGCACGACCTGGGGCTGGTGGCGGGCATGGTGGACCGCATCATCGTCATGTACGCCGGCCACATCATGGAAAACGCGCCGGTCCGGGAGCTGTACGCCCGCCCCCGCCACCCCTACACCCTGGGCCTGCTGGGCGCCATCCCGCGCCTGGACGCGGGCGGGTCCAAGCGCCTGACGCCCATCCCGGGCCTGCCGCCCGACCTGGCCAACCCGCCGGACGGCTGTCCCTTCGTCCCGCGCTGCCCCTTCCGCATCGAGCGGTGCTTCGCCGAACGGCCGGCGCCGAGGCCCATGGCGCCCGAACACCACAGCGCCTGCTGGGTGGATGTGACCCAGGTGATTGAGAGTAAACCGCATGACCGCGTCTCCGTCCCCGTCGGCTGACGGCCCAATCCTGCTCGAGGTCCAGGACCTGCGGGTCCACTTCCCCATCGTCCGGGGCTTCCCGGTCGCCCGGACGGTGGGCGCCGTTAAGGCCGTGGATGGGATCAGCTTCAACGTGCCGCGCGGCGAGACGGTCGGCCTGGTGGGCGAAAGCGGCTGCGGCAAATCCACCACCGGCCTGGCCATCATCCGCCTCAACCCCATCACCGACGGCCGCGTGCGCTTCGACGGACAGGACCTGGCCGAGTTGCGGGGCGAGGACATGCGCCGCCTGCGCCAGAAGATGCAGATGGTCTTCCAGGACCCGTACGCCTCGCTCAACCCGCGCATGACCGTGGAGGACATCATCGGCGAGCCGCTGGAGGTCCACGGCCTGGCCAGGGGCGCGGCGCGGCGCGAGCGCGTGCGGGAACTACTCCAGGTGGTGGGCCTGGACCCGCGCGTGCACACCCGCTACCCGCACGAGTTCTCCGGCGGCCAGCGCCAGCGCATCGGCATCGCCCGCGCCCTGGCCTCCGACCCGGTCTTCCTGGTCTGCGACGAGCCGATCTCGGCCCTGGACGTCTCGATCCAGGCGCAGATCATCAACCTGCTGGAGGACCTGCAGGACGCCTTCCACCTGACGTACCTGTTCATCGCCCACGACCTCGCCGTGGTGCGGCACATCAGCCGGTATGTGGCCGTGATGTACCTGGGCAAGATCATGGAGTTCGCCGAGAGCGAGGAGCTGTACCGGCGCCCGGCCCACCCGTACACGCGCGCGCTGCTGGCGGCCGTGCCCATCCCGGACCCGGCGCTCGAGCAGGCGCGCGAGCGGATCGTGCTCAAGGGCGAGATCCCCAGCCCGATTCGGCCGCCCCGCGGCTGCCGCTTCAACACGCGCTGCCCGCTGGCGCAGGCGGTTTGCTTTGAAGAGGAACCCCTCTACCGGGAGATGGCCCCCGGCCATCATGTGGCCTGTCATTTTGCAGGGTGATCCATCCGTACATCCTTGTGTCTTTCGTCATGCCGGCGAAAGCCGGCCTCCAGCCCGGGCAGGCCGCCTCCGGGTCCCGGCCTGCGCCGGGAGGACGTCGAGTTAATCGTGGACGAGCCGCCCAACGCCGCGGCGCGCGCAGCGTCTCGATAGAAGCCGGCCCTTCGCCCAAGGCGGCGGGCGGCCAAGTAAGCGGAGCTTGTTCACTCGCGCCATTCGCGGCGTGGAGCGGGTAAATCGAGGCCATACTTGCAGACTGTGGTTAAGACCTCTCCAACCCGGCGCTGGTGGATCCTGGCGACCGTGCTGATCGGCTCGCTGGTCGGCACGACCGGCAACAGTATGATGAACGTGGCCCTGCCGTCCATCCTGGAGGACTACCGCGCCGGCCTGGACAGCGGCGTGTGGATCGTCACCATCTACGTCCTGCTCTTTTCGACTCTCATGCCGATCTGCGGGCGGCTGGGCGACATGTTCGGCTACCGGCGCATCTACCTGGTGGGCATGGCGACGCTGGCCGTCTGGTCGGCGGCGGCCGCCTTCGCCCCGAATCTCGGCTGGCTGATCGCGCTGCGGGCGCTGGCCGGCATCTCCAACGCGCCGACCCTGCCGGCGGTGATGGCCATCATCGCCACGACGTTCCCGGCCAACGAGCGCGGCGGCGCCCTGGGCTTCTGGGCCACGGTCAACGCCGCCTCGCACGGCGCCGGGCCGGTGCTCAGCGGCCTGCTGGTGCAGTCCTTCGGCTGGCCGGCGGTGTTCTGGTTCAACGCCGCCGTCGCCCTGATCGGCGTGGTGATGATCGCGGCCTGTCTGCCCTCGGACAGCCGCCGCAGCCGCGAGCATTTCGACCTGGTCGGGGCCAGCACGCTGACCGGGGCCATGATCCTGATGCTGTTCAACCTGACGGTGGGCCTGAACGGGTCGGTGAGCCTGGAAATGAATCTGCTGCTGTGGGGGGCCTGCGCCGGCCTGCTGGCCGCCTTCGGCTTCTCGCAGGCGCGCCTGCCGCACCCGTTTGTGGACCTGCGCCTGCTGAAGCGCCGCGCCTACGCGGCGGTGACGCTGGTCTCGGGCGCGCAGCTCTTCTGCCTGTTCGGCCTGCAGCTGCTGCTGCCGCAGTTCCTGCGCGGCGTCCAGGGCCGCTCGTTCGCCGAGACGGGCCTGCTGGTGGCCCCGCTGGCGCTGACCCTGGCCGTGGTCTCGCCGCTGGCCGGGCGGCTGGCGGACACCGTCGGCGGACGCCTGACCTGCGCCCTCGGCATGGGGCTGGTGGCGGCGGCCGGGGCCGGGATGCTGTTCTGGACCGCCGCGACGCCCGTGCTGCCCCTGGTCCTCACCCTGATGGCGCTCGGCTTTGGCATGGGCCTGACCCAATCGCCGACGGCCAGCCTGGTCACCCTGGTGGTGGAGAAGGACCGGCTGGGCGTGGCGCTCGGCATCTTCAACATGCTGCGCTTCGTCATGGGCACGCTGGGCGCGACCGTTTTTGGGGTAATATTGGAACGTGGCTCCCAGATCGCCAGCGAGACGCTGGCGGCTTTCCGGCTGGATTTCGGCCTCTTCATCGCCGCGGCGGCGGCCGCCGCCCTGCTGGCGCTGACCCTGCCCGCCCCCCGCGCGCACCAGACAGCCACGGTCGAGCCATGACGCCGGCGCCCCGCTTAACCCGCCTCGCCGACCTGGCCGCCGTGCGGCCGAGCGCGTACCCGCCTCACGCGCCGTCGGTCAACTGGCCGCCGAACTACCATCGGCCGCGCTGCCGCTGGCGCCTCATCGCCGGCACCTGGCACGTCAAAGACCGCGCGGTCTGACCTCCGGCCGTCGGCCGCGGCCGACGGACAGCGCAGTGGTATTTCAGGTAGAGCAAGGAGAATCCCATGAGCACCAAGACCAATGGCAAAGCCTTGACCGGCGCGGTGCCGTCCACCGTGAGCAAGCGCCAGCACACCCAGGCCGACGTCGTCGTGGTCGGCGGCGGCTGGTCCGGCTGCGCGGCGGCCCTGGCGGCCAAAAAAGCCGGGGCGCAGCGCGTGATCATCCTGGAGCGCAGCGACGGCCTGCTGGGCACCGGCCTGGTGGGCGGCATTATGCGCAACAACGGGCGCTTCGCGGCCACGGAAGAGATGATCGCCCTGGGCGCCGGCGAACTGTTCGAAGTCTGCGACCGGGTCGCGCGCCACCGCAACGTCGAATTCCCCGGCCACAAGCACGCCACGTTCTACGACGTGGCCCACATCGAGCCGGCCGTCCAGCGCTGCCTGCGCGAGCACGGCATCGAGTTCTGGCTGATCGCCCGCGTGACCAGCGCGCACCGCGAGGGCACCAACCAGATCCGCCTGGTGGCGCTGGAGAACGGCGCCTACGTCGCCGGCGATGTGTTTGTGGACTGCACCGGCACGGTCGGCTCGCAGAGCTGGTGCACGGAGGCCGGCAACGGCTGCGTCATGTGCATCGTGCGCTGCCCCACCTTCGGCCCGCGCGTCAGCCTGACCGGGCTGGTGGGCATCCCGGAGCGCATGGGCACGCGCCCGGACGGCGGCCTGGGCGCGATGAGCGGCTCGTGCAAACTGGCCAAAGACACCATCCGCCCGGACATCATCGCCGAGATGGAGCGGACCGGCTGCGCTATCGTCCCGCTGCCCGAGCACCTGATCCACGAGGAGAAACTGGGCGTGAAGGCCTGCCAGCAGTACGCCCTGCCGGAGTACGCCCACAACATCATCCTGCTGGACACCGGCCAGGTGAAGCTGATGACGTCCTACATCCCCCTGGAGCAGCTGCGCCAGGTGCCCGGCCTGGAGGAGGCCCGCTACCTCGACCCGTATTCCGGCACCATCGGCAACTCGATGCGCTACTCGGCGCTCTCGCCGCGCGACGACGCCATGCACGTCAGCGGACCGGTGGACAACCTGTTCTGCGGCGGCGAGAAGGCCGGCCTGCTGGTCGGCCATACCGAGGCCATGGTCACCGGCTGGGTGGGCGGCTACAACGCGGCGCGCTACCTGGCCGGCAAAGAGCCCCTCATCCTGCCGGACACGCTGGCGGTCGGCGACGCGATCACCTACGTGCGCGAGGAGATGGACCGGCCCGGCGGCCTGTCCAAGAAGTACACCTTCTCCGGCTCGGTCTATTTCCAGCGCATGAAGCAGAAGGGCTTCTACGCCGGGGCCAAGCCGGAGGTCTACCATGAGCGCGTCGCCCGGGCCGGGCTGGCCGGCGTCTTCAACGAGCCGGTGCTGCACGCGGCCAAGGTGTTGTAGCCATGCCGCACATGATCACGGCGGAGTGCATCAACTGCACCGCCTGCGCCCTGGACTGCCCGGTCGAGGCGATCAGCCCCGGACCCAACCAGTTCATCATCGACGCGCACATCTGCGTGGACTGCGAAGGGCTCTTCAGCACGCCCAAGTGCGCGCAGGTCTGCCCGGTGGGCGCCTGCGTCCCCAAGCGGGCCGCCTACGAAAAGAAGATGGAGACGATGGCCGCCCGCGGGGCCCGGCCGGTGCGCTACGCGCCCGGGGCCGCCGAGCCGGACTACGTGGAAGTGGGCTGGTATGAAGAGTCGCCGTTCCTGTTCATGAAGGCGGCCGGCGCCGAGTAACCGGCCGCCCTGTTCTCTCCACCGCCGCATTCTGGGCCGCCCGGCCGCTCAGCCCGAGGCCGGCCGGGTCGGGCACACCTGTTCTCAGCTTAGGAGGCGCTATGCCCACGTACATCTGGCTCGGACACTTCACGGCGCAGGGGCTCGAAAAGGTCAAGGGCTCGCCGGCCCGCATCGACACGACGCGCGAGGTCATGGACCGGGTCGGCGCGTCGCTCAAGGCCTGGTACGTCGTCACCGGCCGGTACGACTTCGTCGCCATCTTCGAGGCGCCGGACGACGAGACCGTGGCCCGGCTGGCGCTGGCCGTCGCCGCGCACGGCAACGTCCGCACCGAGACGGCGCGGGCCTTCACCGAGGCCGAGTACCGCCAGATCCTGACCGCGCTGCCGTATTGACGTGAAGCTCCAAAACTCGTTCCTGCTGCGCGAGTATCTCCGGCCGCAGGCGCTGCCCACCACCTGGTGCCCGGGCTGCGGCCTGGGCATCATCCTGAGCGCCATCGTCCAGGCCGTCCACTTCCGCGGCCTGGACAAGGACCAGGTGGCGATGGTCTCGGGCATCGGCTGCACCGGCCGCATGTCCGGCTACGCGGACTTCAACACCCTGCACACCACGCACGGCCGCGCGCCGGCCTTCGCCACCGGCCTGAAGATGGCCCGGCCCGACCTGCACGTGATCGTGGTCATGGGCGACGGCGACGCCATGTCCATCGGCGGCAACCACCTGGTGCACGCCATGCGCCGCAACATCGGCCTGACGGCCGTGGTGGTCAACAACAGCGTCTACGGGCTGACGGGCGGGCAGGCCTCGCCGACCACGCCCGCCGGCGCGCGCACGGCCACGACGCGCGCCGGCTCGTTCGAGCGCCCGCTGAACCTGGAGACGCTGGCCCGGGCCGCCGGCGCGGCCTTCTTCGCCCGGGCCACGGTCAACCACACGGCCGCGCTCACCAAACTGGTGGAGCGCGCGCTGTCCGTGTCCGGCTTCGCGCTGGTGGAGGTGATCAGCCACTGCCACGTGCTCTTCGGGCGCATGAACGAGCTGGGCGACGCGGCGCAGATGATGCAGGCCATGGAGACGACCACCCGGCGCACCAACCCGACCCTGCTGCGGCGCGGTCAACAGCCGTTGCGCCTGACCTCGCCGCAGGCGCCGGCCTGGTCGGTGGCCGCGGCGCCGCTGGAGGGCGTCCAGGCCGAAGCGCGCCTGCCGCGCGGCGTGATCTTCGAGCGCGCCGGCTCGGTGGACCTGAGCGCGCGCTACCACGCCCGCCTGACCCAGGCCCGGTAACGCGCCTCGTCCCCCGGCCGTGCGACAGGTTCCTGCCCTGCAGTAAGGAAGGCAAGATGCCGGATGTGGTGCGCGGGATCTACCGCCTCGAGGTTTACCGGCGGCTGTGCAAGGCCTGCGGCCTGTGCGTGGCCTGGTGCCCGCAGGACGTGCTGGAGTCCGACGCCGACGGCTACCCGGTGGCGGCCCGGCTGGCGCAGTGCATCAACTGCAAGCTGTGCGAGCGCCACTGCCCGGATCTGGCCATCGAAGTCTTTCCGCCCGAAATCGAGGTGACGGATGTCGCGCGTCTGCTTCATGCACGGTAACGAGGCGGTGGCGGAGGGCGCCCTCGCCGCCGGCTGCCGCTTCTACGCCGGCTACCCCATCACGCCCTCCAGCGAGATCGCCGAGATCCTCTCCGGCCGCCTGCCGGAGGTGGGCGGCGTCTTCCTGCAGATGGAGGACGAGATCGCCAGCATGGCGGCCATCATCGGCGCCTCGCTCGGCGGGCTGAAGAGCGCCACGGCCACCAGCGGGCCGGGCTTCTCGCTGATGCAGGAGAACCTGGGCTTCGCGGTGATGAGCGAGATCCCGTGCGTGGTGGTGAACGTCCAGCGCGTCGGGCCGAGCACGGGCCTGCCCACCCGGGCCGCCCAGGGCGACGTGATGCAGGCCCGCTGGGGCACGCACGGCGACCACCCCATCATCGCCCTGACCCCGAGCAGCGCCCAGGAGGCCTTCCACCTCAGCGTGCGCGCCTTCAACCTGGCCGAGCAGTTCCGCACGCCCGTCATCCTGCTCCTGGACGCCATCGTCGCGCAGCTCAAGGAGAAGGTCGAGCTCCCGGACCCGGCGGACCTGGTGGTGGTGGAGCGCCCCAAACCGACGGCGCCGCCCGGCGAGTACAAGCCGTACGCCTTCGGGCGCGGCCAGGTGGCCCCGCTGGCCGTCTTCGGCGACGGCTACCGCTACCACGTCACCGGCCTGGTGCACGACGAGTACGGCTTCCCGACCGAAGACCCGGAGATCGTGAATCGCTGGTGGGAGCACATGACCACCAAGCTGGACGCGCACCTGGACGAGATCGTGCAGTGGGAGTCCGTCCGCCTGGACGACGCCGAGATCGCCGTGGTGGCCTACGGCGGCACGGCCCGCGCCGCCGCGCACGCGGTGACGCAGGCGCGCGCGCAGGGCCTGAAGCTCGGCCTGCTCCGCCCGATCACGCTCTGGCCGTTCCCGGAGGCCGCCGTCCGCCGCCTGGCCGGGCAGGTCCGCCGGATCGTCGTCGCCGAGATGAATCTGGGCCAGGTGCGGCTGGAGGTGGAGCGGCTCAGCGCCGGCCGGGCCGAGGTGACCGGCGTCCACCGCGTGGACGGGCTGGCGATCACGCCCGAACAGATCCTGGCCGCGGTCCAGGACGCGGCCGTCCGCCGATGACCTACGACCGCCGCTTCGCCACGACCTGGCAGCTGCTGATGGACGCCACCTGCACGGTGATGGGCCTCGGCCGGGACCGGCCGCCGCCCGTCATCCTCTCCAGCCTGCCGGACCTGCCCTATAAGCCGCGCGCCCGCGCGCCGCTCTCGTTCGTCCAGGGGCCGCCCGGCCGCCTGATCGCGCTCGCCATCGGGCTGCGCGCCGCCCTGCCGGACACGCCCCTGGTCCTGATCATGAACGCGGACGCCGTCTCGCTCGGCACCAACCACCTGATCCACGCCGCGCGCCGCAACATCGGCCTGACGCTGCTCCTGCTGCGCGCCGAGGTGACGCAGACCGACGACCGGCCCGCGCTGGACCGGCTGGGCTGGGACCGGCCCGAGGCCCAGCAGGCGCTGGAGGGCGCGGCGCGCCCGCTGGAATGGGTCTCCGCCCTGAACGCGGCCTTCGTCGGGCGCGGCTCCCTGCACGACCCCGACGGCCTGGCCGAGGTCATCCACCAGGCGGTGGAGGCGCGCGGCTTCGCGGTCGTGGGGGTGACGGCCGAGACGACGCTGGAGCGCGGCGTGCTCAGCCGCGCGGAGTGGCCGGAGTATTTCGACGCCTACCGTGAGTGGGCGCGGGGCCTGCGCTCCCCGGACGGCGGGGCCGTCCGCGGCCGGCCGGCCCCGCCGCCCCCGGCCCGGCCGGTGCCGCGCTGTGAGGTCCGCATCGCGGGGCTGGGCGGGCACGGCATCAAGCTGGCCGGCGCGGTGTTGAGCGAGGCGGCCGGCCTGCACGCCGGCCTGTGGGCCACCCAGCGCGGGGAATACGGCGCGGCCACGCGCGGCGGGCCGAGCCTGGTGGACGTGGTGATGAGCAGCGAGCCGATCACCTACGCCGGCGCCGACCACGCCGACGTCCTGGTGGCCCTCAGCCAGAAGGCGGCCGAGCGCTACGCGGCGGGCCGGGACCCGCGCGGCCGCCTGATCGTGGACGCGGCGGAAGTGACGGACCGGCCGCCCGGCGCGCTCGCGGTGCCCATCACGGCCCTGGCGCGCGAGCACGCCGGCGCGCCCATCGCGGCCGGCATCGTCTCGGTCGGCTGCGTCGCGGCGCTGACCGGGGTGGTGTCGCTGGAGGCGCTGCGCGCGTCCGTGGCCGAGCACGTGCCGGGGCGGATGATCGCCCGCAACATACGCGCGCTGGAGGCCGGCTACGCGGCGGCCCGCCAGGCGCTGGAGGCTGACGAACATGCCTAGAGTCGTGGTGGTGGGCGGGGGCTGGGCGGGCTGCGCGGCGGCCCTGGCGGCCCGGCAGGCCGGCGCGGACGAAGTCGTCGTCCTGGAGCGCACCGACAGCCTGCTCGGCACCGGGCTGGTCGGCGGCATCATGCGCAACAACGGCCGCTACACGGCCGCGGAGGAGATGATCGCCCTGGGCGCGGGCCAGTTGTTCGAGATCTGCGACTCGACCTCGCGCCACTGCGGCATCGATTTCCCCGGCCACAAGCATGCCTGGCTCTACGACGTCGCCCTGATCGAGCCGGCCGTGCGCCGCCGCCTGCTGGAGAACGGCGTCGAGATCTGGCTGATGAGCCGGGTGACCGAGATCGAGCGCCGGGACGGGGCGATCCGGGTCGTGGTCCTGGAGAACGGGACCTCCATCCCGGCCGACGTCTTCGTGGACGCCACCGGCACCGTCGGCTCGCAGAGCTTCTGCACCGAGCACGGCAACGGCTGCGTGATGTGCGTGGCGCGCTGCCCGACCTTTGGGCCGCGCGTCAGCCTGACCGGGCTGGCCGGCGCCCCGGAGCGGGCCGGCCGGCGGGCCGACGGCGCCCTGGGCGCGATGAGCGGCTCCTGCAAGCTCAACAAAGACACCGTCGCGCCCGAGATCGTGCGCCAGCTGGAGGCGGCCGGGCTGGTGATCCTGCCCATGCCCGCGCACCTGGTGGACCGGCGCAAGCTGAGCGCCAAGGCCTGCCAGCAGTACGCCCTGCCCGAATTCGCCGACAACGTCATCCTGCTGGACACCGGGCAGATCAAGTTGATGACGGCGTATATGCCGCTGGATCAGCTGCGCCAGGTGCCGGGGCTGGAGAACGCGCGCTATGAGGACCCGTACTCGGGCACCGTCGGCAACTCCATGCGCTACTCCGCGCTCTCGCCCCGCGACGACGCCATGCGCGTGCTCGGCCCGGTGGACAACCTGTTCTGCGGCGGCGAGAAGGCCGGCCTGCTGGTCGGCCACACCGAGGCCATAGTGACCGGGACGCTGGCCGGGCACAACGCCGCGCGGGCCGCCCTCGGCCGCGAGCCGCTGGTCCTGCCGGACGCGCTGGCCGTGGGCGACGCCATCCGCTTCGTGCGCGAGTCGATGGAGACCGAGGCCGGCCTGCAAAAGAAGTACACCTTTTCCGGGTCGGTCCTCTTCGAGCGGATGCAGGCGCGCGGCCTGTACACCACCGACCGGGAGGCCGTCGCGGCCCGGGTGGCGGCGGCCGGGCTGACGGGCGTGTTTGCCCGGGAGGTCGCGTAGCGATGGCGTACATGATCACGGCCGAGTGCATCAACTGCGGCGCGTGCGAGCTGGATTGCCCGGTGCGCGCCATCGCCCCGGCGCCCAGCCAGTTCCGGATCGACCCGGACGTCTGCGTGGAGTGCGACGGCTATTTCGACGTGCCGCGTTGCCAGCACGTCTGCCCCGTGAACGCCTGCACGCCGGCGCGCGCGGCCTACCTGTTCAAGGCGCGCGCGCTGGCCAACCGCGGCGCGCCGCCGCGGGTGTACCGGCCGGCGCGGGCCGGGGCATCCCCTCAGCCCTGACCAGGAGGCGCCATGCCTGAAGACCTCGACCCCGGACGCCTGGCCGAGCTGCGCCGGCAGCTGGAAGCCCTGCAGAAGAAACTCGAGATCGTCACCAACAAGGAGACGCGGGCCGAGGTCCGCTACGCCATCGCCAGGCTCCAGTGGCAGCTGGGCCTGATCTCGGACGCGGAATTCCACCAGATCGAGGCCTTCTATGAGAGTTTCACCTATGAATGGTGTTGAGCCTGTCCGCGCATGTTTCTTGAGCCCGTTCGGCCCGGGCGTGTCGAAGGCGGAAGGGATGGACCTCTTGCAGCAACGGGGTCCCACACCATGAAGGCGCAGCAAATCCTCTACACCTGGGATTATCACCACGGCCAGGCGACGCGCGTGGTGGTCGGCGGGCTGCCGCCCCTGCGCGGCGCAACGATGGCCGAGAAGCAAGCCGACTTCATCGCGCGCTGCGACCACGTGCGGACCAGTCTGATGCAGGAGCCGCGCGGCCACAAGAACATGCTCGGCGCCGTGGTCACCGAGCCGGTCACCCCGGACGGCGACGTGGGCCTGCTGTTCCTCAGCCCGCACGGCTTCTTCGAGATGTGCGGCGACAGCACCTTCAGCGCCGTGGCCGCCCTGGTGGACGCCGGCGTCATCCCCCAGGCGGACCCGGACGGCGAGCTGACCCTCAAGCTCGACACGGTGGCCGGGCGCGTGGACGCCCACGTGCGGCTCAAGGCCGGCGAGCCGGTCGCCATCACGTTCGACAACGTCCCGTCCTACGATCTGGGCGCGCAGACCATCGAGGTCGAGGGCGTCGGGCCGGTCGAGGCCCGGTTCGGCTACGGCGGCCTGACGTACGCCTTCGTCCCGGCGCGCGAGCTGGGCCTCCCGGCGCTGGGCGGCCTGCGGCGCGACGACCTGCTCGAGATCGGGACGCGGGTCCTGCGCGCCGCCCGGGCGCAGGCGCAGCTGCCCGATTACGTCGGCCCGGACCGGATCGGCGCGAACCGGCCGGTGGACCTGGCGACCCTGTGGGAGCCGCTGCCCGGCGAGCGCGGCGCGCGCGTGGCCAATTTCTACGCGCCGCTCACCTGCGGGCGCACGCCGTCCGGCACCGGCCTCTCGGCGCGCGTGGCGGTGGAGGCCGCCGCCGGCCGGCTGGGCGCGGGCGAGACCTTCGTCCACGAGAGCCTGCTGGGGCTGCGCTTCACGGCCCGCGTGGCCCGGACCGGGGTCCCGCGCGCCGACGGCGGGCCGTCCGGGGTGGTGCCGGCCGTCACCGCGCGCTCGTTCCTGATGGGCACGGCGCAGTGGGTGCTGCACGCCGAGGACCCGTTCCGGCACGGATTTATCTTCTGAATCAAGGAGTCACCTTCCATGAAAGCCCTGCTCGAAAAACTCAACCTGCGGGACCTCAACGCCGGCGCCTGCTTCGGCGCCGACGGCTGGATCGAAGACCCGGACGGCCAGGAGCTGGTCTCGTATAACCCGGCCACCGGCGAGGCCATCGCCCGGATCAGGCAGGCCACGCCGGGCGCGTACGAGGCCGTGATGCGCCGGGCCGTCGAGCGGTTCCAGGCCTGGCGGCTCGTCCCGGCGCCCAGGCGCGGCTTGCTGGTGCGCGACCTGGGGACGGCGCTGCGCGAGATGAAGGAGCCGCTGGGCGAGCTGGTGACGCTGGAGATGGGCAAGATCAAGGCCGAAGGGCTGGGCGAAGTCCAGGAGATGATCGACATCTGCGACTTCGCCCTGGGGCTCTCGCGCCAGCTCTACGGCGTCAGCACCCACTCCGAGCGGCCCGGCCACCGCATGTACGAGCAGTGGCACCCGCTGGGCGTGGTCGGCATCATCACCGCCTTCAACTTCCCCACCGCCGTCTGGTCGTGGAACGCGGCCATCGCCGCCGTCTGCGGCGACACCATGGTCTGGAAGCCGGCCTCGGCCGTCCCGCTGTGCGCGGTCGCCGTCCAGCACATCTGCAACCGCGTCATGGCCGACCACGGCCTGGACGGGGTCTTCAACCTGGCCATCGGCCCGGGGGGCAGCGTGGGCGAGCGGATGATCAACGACCCGCGTCTGCCGCTGATCTCGTTCACGGGCTCGGTGAGCATGGGCCGCCGGGTGGCGGAGGCCGTCGCCCGCCGGCTGGGGCGCGCGATCCTGGAACTGGGCGGCAACAACGGCATCATCGTGACCGAGGACGCCGACCTGGCGCTCGCCACGCGCGCCATCCTGTTCGGCGCCGTCGGCACCGCCGGCCAGCGCTGCACCAGCACGCGCCGCCTCTTCATGCACCGGTCCATCGCCGGCGACCTGACCAGCCGCCTGGTGAAGGCCTACGGCCAGGTGAAGATCGGGGACCCGCTGGCGGACGGCGTGCTGATGGGGCCGCTGGTGAACGAGCAGGCCGTGGCGGACATGTTCGCGGCGCTGGACAAAATCAAGGCGCAGGGCGGCCAGGTGCTCACCGGCGGGCGCCGCCGCGAGGACCTGGGCCCGTGCTTCGTCGAGCCGACGATCGTCAGGATGCCCGGGCAGACGCCCATCGTGTGCGAGGAGACCTTCGCCCCCATCCTGTACCTGATGGAGTACGACGACCTGGACGAGGCCATCGCCCTGCACAACGGCGTCCCGCAGGGCCTGTCGTCGGCCATGTTCACCACGAACCTGCTCAAGGCCGAGCAGTTCCTCTCGGCCGCCGGGTCGGACTGCGGCATGGCCAACGTCAACGTCGGCACGAGCGGGGCCGAGATCGGCCTCGGGTTCGGCGGCGAGAAGGAGACCGGCGGCGGGCGCGAGTCCGGCTCGGACGCCTGGAAGCAGTACATGCGCCGGCAGTCCAACGTCATCAACTGGTCCAGGGAGCTGCCGCTGGCGCAGGGCATCAAGTTCGGCGACTAGAGCAGTTTCCGATTTGATCGATGCCGTTGTCATTCCGGCGCAAGCCAGAATCCGGCAGATTTCGGCGGGCTCTGGACCCCGGCTTTCGCCGGGGTGACGTCAACGCGTTGGGAAAACGGATTAGGTCTTCTAACCGCTAAGACGCGCAGGAAGCGCAAAGAGAATCAGACCCTATGAATCTCGGATTAGATGGCAAAGTGGCCCTGGTGGCCGGGGCCAGCCGCGGGCTGGGGGCGGCCACGGCGCGCGAGCTGGCCCGCGAGGGCGCGCGGGTGGTGTTGTGCGGGCGGGACCTCCGCCGCCTGCTGCCGGTCCAGAGCGCCATCGTCGGCGAGCTGGGCGACGGCGCGGTCACGATGCTGGTGGCCGCCGACCTGACGCGGGACGAGGACGTGGAGCGTCTGATCGGCCTGGCGGCGGCGCGCTTCGGGCGGCTGGACGTCCTCATCACCAACTGCGGCGGGCCGCCCACCGGGCGCTTCGAGGACCACGGCCTGGAGGCCTGGCGGGCGGGCGTGGACACCACGCTCCTGAGCGTCGTGCGCCTGATCCGGGCCGCGCTGCCCGAGCTGCGCAAATCCGAGACGCCGTCCATCCTCACCTTCACCTCCAACTCGGCCCGCCAGCCGGTGCCCAACCTGACGCTGGCCAACACCCTGCGTCTGGCCGTCGTCGGCCTCACCAAGACGCTGGCGCTCGAGCTCGGCCCGGAGGGCATCCGCGTCAACAGCATCCTGCCGGCCTGGACCCGGACCGAGCGGATGCTGGAGATCATCGGCGAGCGCGCCCGGCGCAACGGGACGACGGTGGAGCACGAACTGGAGAAGCAGGCCGAGGAGTCCGCGCTCGGCCGGCTGGGCACGCCGGAGGAGTTCGCGCGGGCCGCCGTTTTCCTGTGCTCGCCGGCCGTGCCGTTCCTCACCGGCGTGATGCTCGGCTTCGACGGCGGCATCTACAAGGCCACGCTTTAGAACCCTTTCCCTCTTTCATTCACGGGCGCCCGTAGGCGCCAGGGGGACCGCGCGGGAGCCAGGCGACAGGCCGCTGTCTGACGGACGAGCGGCCTGTCGGCCTTTTCGGCCCCGCCGCCTTTGTTGCCGCCCCTGCAACACCCGGCCTGTATCGTAAGGGCGCCTCCGCAAAACGGCGGCCCGGGAGCGCGTTCCCGGTTCGCGTATTTACAGGGAAACGCGGCGGGCGAGCCGGTCGAGCCGCGCGGCGCGCCCGTCAACGCCGCTGGAAACCGCTCGATGGTCCCGCCGGCGTTGGCCGCCGGTTAGAATTTGGCCGGTTTTGTGGGATTCGGTCGGGATTTGTGGGATTCGGCCGGGAAGTATGTTACCTTAGAGCGCGTGCACGGTCTGCAACGGAAAGGAAAGGAGGGTCCCCTTGAGCCGCGCATCTCCAGCCCCCAACCGGGGGTATAGCCGCCTGCAGCGGGTGGAGTTCCTGCTCTACCACGCCGGGGAGGCGGGCCTCTCCCTGGTCGAGCTGGCCCGGGAATGCGGCGTGAACCGCACGACCATCTTCCGCGACATCCGCAAGCTGGAAGATAACGACGTGCCCATCTGGAGCGGCGGGGGGAAGTATGGGATTGACCGCGCCCGCTACCTCCCGGCCATCCACTTCAACCTGCACGAGGCCACGGCCCTGTTCCTGGCCACCCGCCTGCTCACCCGCTACGCCGACTCGCACCACCCGCACGTGGCCCGCGCCATCCAGAAGCTGGCCGCCGTCATGCCGCGCGACCTGATCCAGCGCCACATGGCCCGCGCCGCCGACGTGGTGCGGGCGCGCCGCGAAGTGCCCCACCTCACCCGCGTGCTGGAAGCCCTGACGGAAGCCTGGGCCAACCGCAAATGCGTGCGCCTGTGGGAGAAAGACCGGCCCAACAAGCCGGCGGTGGAGCGGCTGTACGAGCCGTACTTCATCGAGCCTTCCGGCGTGGGCTATTCGCTGTACGTGATGGGCTACGATCATCTCCGCAAAGACATCCGCACCTTCAAGATTGACCGGCTGGCGCGGGTGGTGCCAACGGATCAGCCGTTCACCGTCCCCGCCGATTTCGACCCGTACCAGTACCTGCACAACGCGTGGGGCGTGAACTGGGGGAGCGGCAGCCAGCCGGTGGAGGTGCGCCTGCGCTTCGCGCCCGGCACGGCCGCCGACCGGGTGCGCGAGAGCGAGTGGCACTACTCGCAGAGGCGCGAAGACCTGCCCGACGGCGGCTGTCTCCTCTCGGTCACCATCGGCAGCACCCTGGAGATGAAGCCCTGGATTCGGCAGTGGGGCCCGGATGTGGAGGTGCTGGCCCCCGCCGAACTGCGCCGCGAGATCGCCGAGGAGATGCGCGCGGCGGCGCGGTTATATGCGGCCGGCTGAGAATAGGGGAAATCCCGCATGCGCCCCGGCCGCGTTTTTGTCATACTGGGAGGGGGCCAACGGCGTTTGGGACGGAGGTCCCGCGAGTAAGGAGGCCACATGAATTATCCGACGTTCTTCCAACAAGCGACCGGCCAGGCGCCTTATCCCTACCAGGAGCGCCTGGCCGGGGCCGACCCATGGCCCGACCTGCTGGAAGCGCCCACCGGCGCGGGCAAGACCGAGGCCATCGTGCTGGCCTGGCTGTGGCGCCGGCGTCACGGCCCGGCGAAGGTGCGCGGCGCGAAACCCTGATTTGGGCGAAGTCCAAAAGACAGTGCATGAGTGAACAGTGTATGCACTGAATTTTCGGAGAATGCTCTCAAATCAGGTGCCGTATGTCTCAACGTCAACAACTTGAACGTCTCATGGAAATTGACCGCCAGATTCGAGCAGGCCTGTACCCCAACGCCGCGCGGATCGCTGAGGATCTGGAGGTGAGCAAGCGGGCAATTTATCAGGACAAGGCCTTTCTACGTGACCGGCTGGGCGCGCCCATCGAGTATGACCGCGAGCGAGGCGGCTGGTATTACACCGACCCGACGTGGGTGTTGCCGAACATGTTCGTCACCGAAGGCGAACTGGCGGCCTTTTTCCTGAGCGTGGAAGTAGCTCAGCGCTATCTGGGCACTGCTTTCGAAGCGCCTTTGCGCTCGGCCATCACCAGACTGGCCAACAGCCTGGGCGACCGCGTGCCGGTGAGCCTGGAACAGTTGCGCGAGCATTACACTTTCGCCGCCCCCGACGCACCCAGTGTTCATCTTCAGATTTTGACCGACATGCACCGCGCCATTCAGGAGAAGCGTCGGGTGCTCATGCGCTATTACACCGCCAGCCGCGATGAATGGAATGAGCGCGTGGTCAACCCGCACCATATTTACAACCTGCGCGGAGACTGGTATGTCTTCGCCTATGACGAGAAAAAGAAGGAGATGCGCAACTTTCATCTGGGGCGAGTGGCCTGGCTACAGGTGCTGGCCGAGGGTTTCGAGCGCGTGCCCAATTTTTCGCCAGGGGAGTGGATGCGGACAGCCTTCCAATATGAGCGCGGCGGGGAGCCGCAAGATGTAGCCATCCGCTTCGACGCTTATCAGGCCCGCTGGATTCGGGAGCGGCGCTGGCATGAGACCCAACAGCCGCTGGAGGAATTGTCCGACGGCGGCGTGATTTTACGCTTTCGCACCGGTGGGTTGGGCGAAGTGAAGCGCTGGGTGATGCAATACGGCCCGCACGCTGCGGTGCTGGCCCCCGAGGCCCTGCGCCGTGAGATTGCAGAAGAATTGAGGGCGGCGGCGCGAAACTACGATCCGTCGCCTTGAACATCCAACCCTATTTTTCCAAAAGGAGAAACTGTCATGCCTCAAACACTCACTCTCGATATTGTGAAACAGGCCGTCGCCGGCACCGCCGCCGCCTTCCGGCGTGTGGTGGAATTGCAGCCGGCCGGCGGGCCGGGGGCGAAGGTGTTCCCGCCTACTCATCTAGCTGACGAGGACGGCAACAAATATGCCACCGAACAACGTCGCATTGATGGCAAAGTCGAAGAATGCGTGCTCTTGGACTCGGTGCAATCGCAGGCCAATCGGATGGAGATGGCTTTGCAGGATGCAATAGAGATCGGCCGCATTGCCTTGCCACTCATCGCAGTGGATTTCTCCAACACGCCTGTTGCGGTCTACGTGGACAAGATTACTAGCCTGCAAGCCCCCCACCGTATCGCCGATGCGATTTTGCGTGACAGCCTGTTGGATGGCAAGGAGTTCCGCTCCGAGTCGGAGATCGGAGTCGCGCTGGACAGAGCGAACGCACGCAATGCGACGGTGCTTTTCGAGCATTGCCCAACGGCGCTTGTGTTCGGGATGTGGGACTCTACAGCCTTACACCGCAAATCCGACCTAGGCGTGAAAATCCCTCGCGCCATAACATCGGAAATCATCGGGGTCGGTGTTGTCAAAGGCCGCCGAACCAGTAGCCGGATTGACCCGCTTCAAATTGTGAGCCGCGACATCTATGAAGCCCGAGCAGGCGGATGGACTGCCGACCGGGCACAAGCGAAGCTGGACGAAAAAGGCAACCCTATCTCGTTCAAGGATGGCCGGCCATCCAGCATCAATCATAGTAATCAACCGCCCACCATTGAAGACGGCGGTTTCACGATGGAACGGGCACAGCAGATTACAGTCTTATCTCTGCCTGCCCTGCGACGGCTCAAATTCCCGATTGATGGGGTAGCCAAGGCCGAGACCGACTCTGCCGCTCGGGTAGTGCTGGCATCTCTTGCGCTCTGCGCAGCCACCCTCGCCAGCGAACAGGGCTACGACCTGCGCTCGAACTGCCTGCTTGTCGCAACCAGCCCGTTTGTATGGAAACTGATCGATCAGCCCGGAAAAGAGTCGCCTGAGTTTGGCTTGACTGGCGAGCAGGCTGTGGCGATCTTCCGGCAAGCAGTGGAAGAGGCCAAAGCCAAAGGACTTCTGTGGCGAGAGTCCGAACTGACTCTCAAGCCGCAGGAACGACTGGTGGGACTGATAATGCAGAGTCGGACATTCAATGAGGCAGAAGGCGATGGCAAGGCAACAACACGCAGGGGCGGAAAACCGAGGGCCGAAGAAGACAAAGGAGCAGAATAATGTTTGCGCTCGCCTTACGCTATTTATGTGATAGGGCGGTCGCCACAAGCAGCGACCGCGCTGAGCCTGAATGGCCGCCACATCCTGACCGCGTATTCATGGCGCTGGCTGCCGCCCACTATGAAACTGAGGGCGATGCCTTCGAACGCACGGCGCTGGAGGAGTTGCAGAAGCTAAACCCGCCCCACATTGCCGCAAGCCCTCCCCTTTCTTTTCGCAAATCCGTGACAGTCTTTGTGCCGGTCAACGACGGCTACGATCTTTTTGAGATCAAGAAAGATACAAAGACCGGCAAAAAGAAGATGATTCTGTTTCAGTCAACAGCTTCCATGCCGCTAGGTCGCAACCGCCAGCCGCGCCACTTCCCTGCCGTCATCCCCGAAAGCGACACGGTGTACCTCATCTGGCCGGACGCGGAACTGCCCGCCGAGCACCGCGCCGCGCTGGAGCGGCTGTGCGCCAAAGTGGGCTATCTGGGCGATACGTCCTCGCTGGTGCAGATGTGGGTGGAGGACAACCCGCCGCCGCCCACGCTGGTCTCGACCGACGAGCGTCACTACTCCTCCCGCCTGCGCGTGTTCCGCACGCTCGACGAACTGAAGGCCGATTACGAACGCGATAATCAGGCCGGGGAGTATCGCCCGCGCACGTTTAAGTGGGGCTACTATCGCGAACCGGAAGTAGAGAAGCCGCCGACGCCCACGTCGCACTTCACCGACCTGCTGGTGCTCCGCCGCACCGCCGGCCCGACGCTGGACATCACCGATACGCTCTGGCTGGCGAAAACCCTGCGCGACGCCGCCATCGGCCTTTGGGATGAACGCATCGGGCCGCCCGTCCCCGAATGGCTCAGCGGCCACACGCCCGAGGGCGAGCGCAGTCGGCGCGAGAACGGCCATCTGGCCTTTGTGGCTCTGCCGAACGTGGGCCACCAGTACGCCGACGGTGAACTGAAAGGCATGGCGCTGGCCGTGCCGCAGGGCGTGGCCAAAGGCGAACAGGCTTTGTTGCTGGACGCGCTCTTCCCGTGGGATGAGCAAACCGGCGAAGCCCGGCCGCTGGAACTGACTCTGGGCCGCCTCGGGGTGTGGCGGCTCGAACAGGAAACCCGCTCGTTCCCGCGCATGGTCACGCTGCGCAAGTCCGTGTGGCTCGGCCCCGCCGAACGCTGGGCCACCGTCACGCCCATCGTGCTCGACCGCTATCCGAAGAATGGCGAAAGCGAGGCTGAAGAAATGGCGGCGGCGGCCTGTGAACGCATCGGCCTGCCGCGCCCGCGCGAGGTGGTGCTCATGCCCGGCTCGCTCTTTATCGGCGTCCCTCCGGCCCGGCGCTTCCCGCCCCTGCCCAAGAAATTTGGCAAGACGCTCGACCAGCACACCCACGCGCTGTTGATTTTCGATCAGCCGGTGCGCGGGCCGGTGCTGTTGGGCGCGGGGCGCTATCGCGGCTACGGCCTGTGCCGCCCGTGGCGTTCAGGAGGTGAAGCATGACGACGTTGACCCCGGAACGCTTCGCCGAGTTCTTCTCTGCGTTGCATGGTTACCCGCCATTCCCATGGCAGCAACGGCTGGCCGCACAAGTGCTGGCGGGGGAATGGCCCAAAACGGTGAAACTGCCCACCGCCAGCGGCAAAACGGCGCTGATTGACGTGTGGGTCTATGCGCTGGCGGCGCAGGCCGCTCTGCCCGCCGCTCAGCGCACCACTCCGCGCCGCATGGCCTTCGTGGTGGACCGGCGCGTGATTGTGGACGAGGCGCACAAGCGGGCCGAGAAGATTGCCAGACGTTTGAGTGAAGCAGATGGTGGCATTCTGAAAGAAGTGGCGGATGTCCTGCGCGGACTGGCGGCCCCGGACTCGACCGTTCCCTTGCAGTGTTTTCAACTGCGCGGCGGCATGTACCGCGACGACGACTGGGCGCGCACACCCACGCAACCCACCCTCATCACCAGCACCGTTGACCAGATCGGCTCGCGCCTACTTTTCCGCAGTTACGGCTTCGTCAAGGGCTTCACCTACCCCATCCACGCCGGGCTGACGGCGTTCGACATGCTCATCGTGCTGGACGAGGCCCACTGCTCCCAGCCTTTCTACCAAACCGCCGGCGCCATCGAGCGTTACCGCCGGTGGGCCAAAACGCCCCTGCCCGGCCCGTTCCGCTTTGTCATCATGACGGCCACGCCGCCCAAAGATGCCGGCGAGCCTTTCGAGCTGGACGATGAAGACCAGAGCCACAAGACTCTTTCGCGCCGCCTGAACGCCTCCAAGCCAACCCTCTTGCTTGCGCCGGTGGGCGACGCCGAAGATGACAAATCGAAACTGCGCGAGGCGCTGGTGAGCGCGTTGGTGGCACAAGCTGAAGGGCTGGCCGCCAAAGGGCTGAAAGCCGTCGGCGTCATGGTCAACCGTGTGGCGACGGCCAAAGCCGTTCACGCCGCGCTGGAAGCCAAAGGCCATAAGTCGCTCCTGCTCATCGGGCGGATGCGGCCCTTTGACCGCGACATCGTTCAGCGCGGGGCCGATTTCGAGCAGTTGCTGGCCGACAAGAGCGAGACGCGCCAACTCGATGCGCCTGTGTTCGTGGTGGCAACGCAAACGCTCGAAGTGGGCGCAAATCTGGATTTCGATGGATTGGTGAGCGAGTGCGCCAGCCTCGACGCCCTGCGCCAGCGCTTTGGCCGCCTCAACCGCATGGGACGCGAGATTCCGGCGGAAGGCGTGATCGTCATTCAGGCCGATGATGCTGACCTCAAACAGCGCAAAGATAACCCTGACCCGGTGTATGGACTCGCCATGGTGAAGACATGGCAATGGCTGGACACCCTGCCAGCGGTAGGCGAGAAGCCTGCCAAAGGCAAGGGCGGCAAGAAGTCAAAAGCCGCCAAAGGCGACAAGCGCGTGGATTTGGGCATCACCGCACTCCAGCCGCACCTCGATGCGCTGGACGACGAAACCCGCGACGCACTGTTGCAGGACTCGCTCGATGCGCCGGTGATGCTCCCCGCCCACATTGACGCCTGGGCGCAAACCTCGCCCATGCCCCTGCCCACACCGGATGTGTCCATCTTCCTGCATGGCCCACAGCGCGGCCTGCCTGAAGTGCAACTCGTGTGGCGGGCAGACCTGCCCACGTTGAGCGGGCAAAACGAAGACCTGTGCATTGACACGGTCGCCCTCTGCCCCCCGACCTCGGTTGAAGCCCTGCAAGCGCCGCTGTATCTGGTGAAGCGCTGGCTGCGTCAAAGAGATCGCGCCGCCGATGACGGCCTGGCCGACGTGGAGAGCGCACAGCTGGTTGGCGACCGCGACTCGAACAAGCATGGCCGCTCCGTGTTGATCTGGCGCGGCCCGAAGAAAAAGAAGCGGGGCCGCGCACAGCAGGGTGGCGAGGATGAAAATAAGGAAAGCCACGTCACTAATGACCCGGACGACATCCTGCCCGGCGACACGGTGATTGTTCCGGCAGAGTACGGCGGCTGGGAAATCTTCGGCCACCTGCTCAACCCAGAGAGGCCGGACATCGCCGAGGCCGCGCGCTTTCAGGCCCGCCGCCAGTTGGCCTTTCGCCTGCACCCGAGCCTGCTGGCCTATCTGCCCGACGGCCCGGCGCGGAGCGCACTACGGGAATCTGCCAACGCCGAGGACAGGCCCGACCTTGAAGAAGTCAGGAAGGCCTTTGAAGAACTGGCGCAATCCGGGCCGGAGCATTTGCGCGAACTATTCAAGGCGCTGGCCGGCGCGAGACTCAAAGCCGAGGAATATCCGACTGGTGATGAACAGGCCGCTCCCGACTGGGTGATCACCGGCAAACTGCCCGATGCCAAAGCCGAGGCGGAAACCGAACCGACTCCGGCCGATGAGGATGATGAACTCTCGCTCATTGAACTGCCCCCTAAAAAAACAGTGCTGTTGGCTAACCATGTTGAGGGGGTTACAAACTTCGCCGTGCGCTTCGCCGAGCGATGCGGCCTGCCGCCCGAACTGGTGAACGATTTTCGGTTGGCCGGTCAATTCCACGATGCGGGCAAGGCCGACCCGCGCTTTCAGGCGTGGCTGTACGGCTGTATGAACCGCCGCTTTGTGCGCGGGCGCAGTGAACTTATCGCTAAGTCCGAACCCCAAAGCGACGCCCGCAAGTGGGAGGCCAAAACCGAGAGCGGCTACCCCGACGGCTCGCGCCACGAACTGCTCTCAGTCAGCCTGATTCAAGGCAACGAGCAATTGAAAGCGCAGGCGCACGATTGGGACTTGGTGCTCCATCTCATCGCCAGCCATCACGGGCGCTGCCGCCCCTTTGCGCCAGCGGTGGATGACCCCAACCCGGAGACGGTGGAAGTGGAACTCTACGGCCACAAACTTGCCGGCGCGACGCGCACCGAACTGGAACGGCTGGACAGCGGCGTGGCCGAGCGCTTTTGGAAACTGACGTACAAGTACGGCTGGTGGGGGCTGGCCTATCTGGAAGCCATCTTCCGGCTGGCCGACCACCGCCAGAGCCAAAAGGATATGGGCAGGTGAATCATGGCAACGGTTGAACTCACCCTCACCGGCCCCGATGGGGCCAACCCGCTGGGCTTTCTGTGCGCCCTCGGCGCGCTCCGCACCTTGAGCAACGCCTGGCCCGACTCCGAAGTGAAGATGAAATGGGAACAACTCGGCGCGGCCTGGCGGCCCGTTCTGCGCGCCAGCCATGCCGATTTGGACGGCAAGGATAAGACAGGGCAGAGGAAAGTCATTGTGAACGCCATCTTCGAGGAGTTGAAGAAGATGGAAGGGCATCCGGCTCGGAGGTGGGATGACACGCACAACATCCCGCCCGGAAACTACCGCGAGTACGCGTCCGAGGCGAGAGATTTATTCTTCAACGCGGACAATGCCAATCATCGGCCAGCAGAGTGGGCGGCCGCTTTGGCATGCGACGGGATAGCTGATGATAAAGCGGTTGACGACACCGCTTTTCGCACCATGAGTGGCCAGGGCCATCAGCACTTTCTCAAGCAGATACGTCTCCTGCAAGAGGCTACCTCATCGGAACACATAACCGAGGCACTCTTTGGCTGGAAGTATCAGGATGAGAAATATAATTTACGTTTTGATCCATCTGAAGATCGCCGCCATGCCCTGCGCTGGAAAAGCCCAGACAAAGACACCATCAAGACCGTTTGGGGAGCCAATCGTTTGGCGGCAGAAGGATTGCCCCTTTATTCGGTTTTTCCATCAGGAAACAGACTGAAAACGGTGGGGTTTCGCGGCTCTGGCAAAGACGATACTTTCTGGACATGGCCACTGTGGGGTGGCTTCCTAAATGTATCGGTTGTGCGTGTCATTCTTGCGCTACCAACTCTGCAAACGAAACAACCTTCACGCACCGATTTGTCACCGCTTGGGATCGTAGAGGTTTATCGTGCGCAACGGATTAATGTTGGCAGGTATCGAGCGTTTGCAACGGCGCGAGCAGTTTAGCGTCGCCCTCGGCTACGCCTGCCACTTCGGCCTCGGCCTGTTCGTGCCCGCCTGAGATGACGATGACGCCCCTGCCGCGCGTCGCCCGCTACACGCTCCGCGCCACCCGCCCGGTGGACGTGCGCGCCACGCTGCGCTTCGGCGAGCTGGCCCGCCGCGCCGCCCAGGCCGTCTACGGCCGCCTGTTCGCCGGCGCCGCCGCGCCCACGCTCTCCGGCAAACAGCCCGACGGCGCGCCGCTGGCCGGCCACGCCCACGCTTTCTTCCTCCCCACCGACGAGGACGGCGACGGCGCGCTCGACCACCTCACCCTGTACAGCGCCGCCGGTTTCGGCCCGGAAGAGCAACAGGCGCTGGCCGCGCTGGATCAGGTTTATCTGCCCGATGACCGGATTCAGGCCGCGCTGGAACGCCGGCCCGGCGCGCAGCCCGCCGACTTCCCCGACGCCCCCCTGCTGGCCGCCGCCCGCCGCTGGCGCTCGGCCACGCCCTTCTCCCCCACGCGCCACTACAAAACGCGCGGGCAGAAGCGCGACCGTTTTCCGCCGGAGCAGCTGCCGGAAGCCAACCTGCGCGAGGAGGCCGCCCGCCGCGGACTGCCGCCCATCGCCGCCCTGACGCGGCTGGAGACCGGCGCGCTCTGGCAGCACGCCCAACGCCGCCCGGCCAGCGACCGCAGCGTGTACTGGGGCGAGTTCCATCAGCGCCGCGCCTTCGGCGACGGCCGGCACGGCGAAGCGATGGGCGTCGGCTTCGAAATCACCCTGGCCGAACCCGCCGCCGGGCCGCTGGCGCTCGGTTACGCCTGTCATTTTGGATTGGGGTTGTTTGTGCCGTTGCCCGATGAGGAGTGACTGCGATGTCTGAGGTCGCGCTGGATCTGCCCGAGACCGTCCCCGCCCGCATGGTCAACGAGTTCGCCTACTGCCCGCGCCTGGCCTACCTGGAATGGGTCCAGGGCGATTTTGCGGACAGCGCCGACACCGTGGACGGGCGCTACCGGCACCGCGTGGTGGACGCCGAAGGCGGCCCGCTCCCCGCCCCCGACGGCCGAGGGGCGGAGGGCGGGGGCGAGCCGGAGACGATCCACGCCCGCTCGGTCTGGCTCTCCGCCCCGGAGGAGGCGCTGACCGCGCGCATTGACCTGCTGGAAGGCGACGGGCAGACGGTGACCCCCGTGGACTACAAGCGCGGGCCGGCGCCGGACCTGCCCGACGGCGCCTGGGAGACCGACCGCGTGCAGCTCTGCGCCCAGGGCCTGGTCCTGCGCGCCAACGGCTACCGCGCCGACGGCGGCGTGATCTACTACAGCGAGAGCAAGACCCGCGTGCCGGTGGCCTTCGACGAGGCCCTGGTCGCGCGCACGCGCGAGATCGTCCGGGACCTGCGCGCGATGGCGGCCGCCGGCCGGCTCCCGCCGCCGCTGGTGGACAGCCCCAAGTGCCCGCGCTGCTCGCTGGCCCCCATCTGCCTGCCGGACGAGACCCGCGTCCTGCAGGCCGGCGACGCGGCCGGCGAGGCCGAAGAGCGGGTGCGCCGGCTGATGCCGGCCCGCGACGACGCCCTGCCGTTCTACGTCCAGGAGCAGGGCGCGCGGGTGGGCAAGAGCGGCGAGGTGCTGGAGGCCTGGCTGAAGGACCGCAAGCTGGGCGAGAGCCGGCTGTTCGAGACCTCGCACGTGGCCCTGCTGGGCAGCGTGCAGATCAGCACCCAGGCGCTCACCGAGCTGGTGGAGCGCGACATCCCGGTGGCCTTCTTCACCACCGGCGGCTGGTTCCACGGCCTGGCGCACGGCATGAGCCACAAGAACGTGGAACTGCGCCAGGCCCAGTTCCGGGCCGCCGACGACCCGGCGCGCAGCCTGGCGCTGGCGCGCGGCTTCATCGCCGCCAAGATCCGCAACTGCCGGACCCTGGTGATGCGCAACCACCCCGAGCCGCCGCGCGAAGTGGTGGACGGCCTGCTGGACCTGGCCCGCCAGGCCGAGCGGACGGCCAGCGCCGGCTCGCTCTTCGGCGTGGAGGCCCTGGCCGCCAAACAGTACTTCTCCGTCTTCAGCGGCCTGCTGAAGAACCGCGCCGCCGGCGGCGAGTCGGCGGCGCCCAACCGCTGGGCCTTCGACTTCAACGGCCGCAACCGCCGGCCGCCGCGCGATCCGGTGAACGCCCTGCTCTCCTTCGCCTACGCCCTGCTGGCCAAGGAGTTCACGGTCACGGCCCTGCTGGTGGGCCTGGACCCGTTCCTGGGCTTCTTCCACCAGCCGCGCTACGGGCGGCCGTCGCTGGCGCTGGACCTGATGGAGGAGTTCCGGCCGCTGGTGGCGGACTCGGTGGTGTTGAGCGTGATCAACAACGGCCTGCTGACCGCCGCGGACTTCCTGCAGCGGGGGCCGGCGTGCGCGCTGACGCCGGACGGCCGCAAGAAGTTCCTGCGCGCCTACGAACAGCGGCTGGACACGCTCATCACCCACCCGATCTTCGGCTACCGCATCAGTTACCGGCGCGTCTTCGAGGTGCAGACGCGCCTGGTGGGCCGTCTGCTGACGGGCGAACTGAGCGAGTACCCGGCCTTTCTGACGCGCTGAGGCGGGAGGGCGGCATGCGCCTGCTCTACGTGGTGACTTACGACGTGCGCGACGACAAGCGCTGGCGGCGCGTCTTCAAGCTGATGCGCGGCCACGGCGACCACCTGCAATACTCGGTCTTCCGCTGCGAGCTGAACGACCGGGAGCGGGCGGCGCTGATCGAGAAACTGGCGGCCGTGATCAAGAAGGACGAGGACCAGGTGCTACTGTTCCCGCTGGGGCCGGCGGGCGGCCAGCGCGAGGTGAGCGTGCATGCGGTGGGCGTGGCGTACGCGCCCGTGACGCACGGCCCGGTCATCGTCTGAGGGGGGCGGCCGCGCCCGGCCGGGCGCGGCCGGCGCACATTAACAACCGAACGAAAACGGTGAAAAGGCGCGCGAGCGCGGAGGTGGCCGGGCCGGGCCGAGTGCGCGCTCGCGCGGGCGGGAATAATGTAGGGCCGCCGCCGGAGATGGCCGTCGGGCCGCCCGTAAGAGAGAGGAGCGGCCGAAGCGGTCTGGGTTCTCGCGGCGGCCGGCGAAAACACAGTAGAATAAGGGCCTGGAAGCGAGCGTGGTCTCCACGCCTGAAAAGGCGTGGCCCCATTGAAGCGCCCCTAGAGCGCAGGACGATGACACCCGGCGCTGGAGGTCTCCACGCCTGAAAAGGCGTGGCCCCATTGAAGCACCGTTCTTGCGATTGCCGCCGCCCGGAGTGACGCTAATCACCTGGCCGCTGTAGTCCGTGAGCGCCGACGCCGCCGTGCCCGCTGCGCCGATGGCGATGAAAAAACCGCTGTTGCTTGATGGTCCTGTAATCTGTGCCATTGTCTATCTCCTAATAGGTCTCCCGCGTCGTCAGGGTGACGGGGAAGCCCAGGAAATCCTTTCCGCTTGCGTCCTTGACCGGGCCGACGCGCCCGATAGTGACGCTGATAAGTTCCATCGCGCCTGCGGGAATCCAGTGGCAGAGCGCGTTTTCTACGTTGTCTACCAGGTCCGCCAGCGTGCCCATGTTGGCGCCGGGCTTACGGTCCGCGCCAATCTCCGAATGAAAGCACGTATAGCGCCACACCCGTTCACGTTTCCACATGCCGCCGATGTTCACATTCCGCGATGTCTGCCGGGTGCTGGTGCTGCTTTCCAGCCACTGCCCTACGTTAGGGACGAGAGCGGGGCAGTCTCGCGCAAACATCTCCACCGGCCCATCGGCGGCAGTGAATATCCGCTTTATCCCGGCGATTTGCAGCCGGGTCATGTCGCGGGTGAACGTGTTGATGTTAGTCGCCACGTCACACCGTCACATAGCGGACATACGGGCGGATCAGGTCCAGGGCCGAGCGCGGGACGCCCTGCGGGGTCAGCACAACGCCCGCGCCGGTGACGGTTGCGGTCGCCGTTTCCACGCCCGTTCGCCGTCGGTACTCCGCCGCCGCGATAATCAGGCAGGCGAGTTTGATGTCCGCCGTTGCCCGATACGCCATGACATCCGTCGGGCTGCCGGAGTCGCAGTAGCCCCAGGACCCGCTGATAGCGATGACGCGCTCCCACTCTCCGGCACTGTTCACTTCCCACGCGACGGAGCTGGACCGCTTCAGGGTGAGCGCGTATTTCGGGCTGACGTTGGCAGGGTGCAGGTTGTATGATGACCTGCTCACGATCACCGGCGCCGCCTTTGCGGTTGTCGTACTGCTCGATTTCGCTTTCACCGCCCGCACCGGGGATGTCGTAGTAGCGCGTCTCGCTGCGCGCGTAGAAGGTCCGCCCGCAGATGGTATCGATGAGCCGGGACGATGACGTGATGATCTGATCAATCACGCCATCGTCCACAATCTCAAACGACTCCACCCGCAAGTAGTCTTTGAACTCCTGCGCGGTGCAGTAGCCGTTGATGATTGTCATCGCGCTAGGTCTGGCTGTTCTTCAGTTCAACCAGCATGATCGCCGACGCCTGGCCGTAGGAGCCGGTGATGGTCGGGCAGTACAGGGATACGTAGCGGCTAACCGTCTTGGCGTGGATTTCCGTGATGCCTGACGTGCTGCCGGTCGTGGCCGATGCGCCCGCGATGGCCGTAGCGCCCGATGCGCTGGCCGCACTCTCGCAGACTTGCCAGTTGACTTCCGTTCCGGCGCTGGCGCCGCCGTAGGTGATGACGACCTTGAACTCCCGGCCCTTGCTGTTGACCGCCGGATAGGTGCCGTCGCCCAGGTCCACCGAAGTCCAGAAGTTGGTAGCGCTCGCGCCCGCGGGGACGGTTGCGGAACCGGCGGAGATGAGACGCCACGCGTACAACGCTCGCT
>Ga0101944_10001770_pt1 | contig 41064 bp, 43 predicted proteins | sample DewCreD2012metaG_FD_75245 | JGI IMG/M metagenome (GOLD analysis project Ga0101944, IMG submission 75245) | Hot spring sediment bacterial and archeal communities from British Columbia, Canada, to study Microbial Dark Matter (Phase II) - Dewar... ... | reverse complement strand
CTCGCGAATCGCCGGCCCCGAAATCGGAGCGAAATTCCCTTGACGATGGGCCGAGTCGTGGCGTAACCTATGGTGTACAGAAGGTTACACCGCTGTAACCGCGGCTAATGGGAGTCGATATGAAGACACAGGGACCGCAGAGCCGCCATCGTGTGGGCGGGCGACCGGCTGGGAGGAAACCGATTGAATTTCCGGCTGACGGGGAACCGGCCCCGGCCAATCCGCCCCCGTTAACCACCGTTCCGAAGCCTCCTTGCTCTCTGGGAGAGGAAGGGAAACGGCGGTGGAGCCAGTATTGCGCTATTCTCGTGGAACGTGGGGTACTTACCCGCGACTTTCTGCTTTCTGTCGAGCATCTTTGTCGCTGCTACGACAGTCTGGCACAGATGGATGCCGAAATCGCCCGCAAGGGGCATATCGTCCCCGGTCCCCGTGGACGGGAAATGGCTAACCCGCTGCTTGCGATGAGAACCCAAATAATGATCTTGGTCCGCTCGTTATTGAACGACTTCGGGCTGACCCCCGCTTCCTTCAAGTCCACGAACGGTCGTCCCCCCCAGAAAGCAAGTGTTATCGCCCGTGACCGGGCCGCGGATGCGTTCTAGGTGCCGTTATCGTAACGGCAGCATCACAGGTCTTTACCGAAAGGTGTATCGCCCATGCCCTGCACTGCCCAGTTCACGCCACAAATTCCGTGGGACTGCATCCGTGAAATCTCTACCGAACTGAAAGACGGCAAACTGACCACTGCCACCGCCAAGAAAGTTGTCTGGTCAATCGGCTGTCTGCTGGAAATGTCGCTTCCTCAACCCCCAATCTGGAAAGCGGAGGACGAAGCCGTGACACTGGAGGAAATCGGTCCGCAGTTGATGATGCTTTTGGACATGGCCCAGGAAGAAAGTGAGAACCTGAAACTCATCAGCCCGACCCTTGTTTGGCAAGCGATTCGGTTGCTGAAAGCGATTCTCAATTACTTTGCGGCATAAGCGGCATGAGCCGTAAGCGGAAAACTACATCTTCCGATCCCGTGCTTCAGAGTCGACCCCGGCACGCCGAAATGGTCAAGCCGGTGGTCGACTTTTACATTGCCCGTTTGAAACCGGTTACTTGTATCGACGCCGTTACCAAACGGTGGATTCGGAACGCGGCCGACGAACGGGCCGCTCAGTCAGGGTTCCGGTTCTCTGAACGCCGAGGCGAGCACGTTGTTAACTGGATCGAACGCTATTGCATCCTGTACGAAGGCGACAAGGCCGGTCAGCGAATGGATATCGAAGACTGGCAGTACGAATACTTCATGCAGGTCTTTGGCTGGGTGTACTTCAGTGAAGACTGGCAGCGGTGGATTCGCCGATTCCGCGAAGCGTCTGTTTGGATTGCCAAGAAAAACTTCAAGTCTCCGACCTTGGCCGCAACCGGTCTGTACTTATTGTGCGGCGATGGCGAATACGGGCAAAAGTGCTACAGCCTTGCCCGTGACACCAAACAGGCCATGATTGCTCATAACCATGTCGTGGAGATGGTACTGGCATCGCGAGCGGCCGGAGAACCGCTTGGTCTGGAATGCAGCTACAACAAAACGACCGGTACCATTACTCACGAGCCTACCCGTTCGCGGTACTTTGTTGTGGCGGGGGATAACCCCAAGTCCACTGAAGGATTCAACGGTTCTTTGCTCGTGGATGAAGTCCACGTGGTAGATTTCAAGCTGATGCACCGGGTAAAACGGGCGACCATCAGCCGTTCCGAGCCGCTGCACGTGGAAATGTCCACGGCGGGTGACAACGCCGATAGCTACGGGTTTCATCGCTACGAGCAAGGGAAGCGACACGTAGCGTGCGAAAGCGACCGCGATTACAACCCGTATTTCTATTTCCTCGACTATTCCATTCCGCAAGACACTCCAATCGAAGCTCTCTATGACGAATCGACCATTCGGCGGTTAGGTCGTTTGGCGAACCCTACGATGGGGCGTAATGGGGGCATCCTACAAGCCGAGTTGATGGCGGATTGGCATAACTCAGTCGGGTCGCAGACCGAGCTACGGCGGTTCGGTATGTACCGGCTGAATCTGTGGTTGAAGTCGGCGGCTAACTGGATTGCCATTCAGGACTGGCTGGCCTGCGGTAAAGAGTTTTCGCTGACCGATCTGATGGAGTATCCGTGTGTAGGCGGCTTGGACTTGTCAAAGACACTGGACATGACCGCTCTTTGTCTGATGTTCTCGGTTCCAGACGAAGAATTCGGGGTTCGTCCTCATGTCTGGTTCTGGTTCTGGCTCCCAGAAGACACGGCCAAGCGCTACCAGAACCAGATTGACTTCTATCGGTGGTCCAAGTACATTAAAATCGTTCCTGGAAGGACCATCGACTACGAATTGGTAGCGGACAAACTCCAGTGGTGTGCGGAGAACCTAGACTTTCACGGATGCGGGTACGACCCCTACAACTCCGACAAGCTGATGCTGATTCTGTACAACGACTATGGCTGGGGCGAAGAAATGATGACCCCGGTCAAGCAGAATATGGCTACGATGGCACCCCCGACGGCGGAAGTGGAACGGCTGATCCTGCGACGCGAAATCGCGCATAACCGCAATCCGGTTATGGCCTGGCAGTTCTCGAACTGCCAGGTACTAGGAGACAGGCAGGGAAATCGCAGGCCGATCAAACCAACCAAAGATGACTATCGCAAGATCGACGGGATCATTGCCCTAGTCATCGCACAGGCTATGTTCGATTCCGACCCGACTATGTTGCGGGGCCACACGCAAGACAGCATCCTACTATTCAACCGAGAAGAACGGGACCGTTATGCCACGCCGTCGTAAGCACACCGCCAAGGCTTCCGTTACCCCTTCCAGTACGGTGACTGATCCGCGTATCCGGGAAATCCTGGGACTGTACGACACGACGACTACAGGCATTGAAGTCAACGAGTTCACGGCACTGAATCATGCCGCTGTTTATCGTGCGGTTTCGATCATCGCCAACGCCATTGGCGTGTTGCCGCTCAAAGTCTACCGCAGACTCGGTGACACTCGGCAGGAAGCTGTCGATCATCCAGCTACACGATTGCTCTCCGTCTCGCCTGACAGTTGGCGGACCGCGGCTGTTTTCCGGGAGACTCTGACGGCCCACGCCTTGCTGCGGGGCAATGGCTACGCGGAAATCGTGCGAAACACTCGGGGACAGGCTATTGAGCTTCACCTGCTCGACCCCCGACTAGTAAGGATCGACTGGTCGAACAAACGTCCCGTCTACCGGGTAACGCCGCGAACCGGTGGTTCTCCCGTCGAACTAGACCACGACCAGGTAATCCATATTCCTGCCCTTTCATGGGACGGATTTGAAGGGCGGCCCCCCATTACTTGTGCCCGTGAATCCATTGGATTGGGTCTGGCCGCGGACCGATTCGGTGCCATGTTCTACGGGAAGGGCGGTCGACCGATGGGGTTCCTGAAGAAAGCCGCCCGTCTGACCAAAACAGAACGCGACACGCTGCGTCAAGAATGGGCGGAGTTGCATGAGGGAGTAGACAATTTCTGGAACGTAGGGGTACTATCGGGCGGCCTGGAATGGCAGGCCGTGGGGATCAGCCCAAAAGATGCTGAATTCCTTTCGACCCGACAGTTCCAGATTCGTGAAATCGCTCGTTGGTTCGGTGTCCCGCCGCATATGCTAGCCGATCTGGAAAAGGCCACTTACAGTAACATCGAGCATATGCTTATCGAGTTCGTGATGTTTACACTGATGCCGTGGGTTCGCCGATGGGAGAACGAGCTACGGCTGAAACTGTTCACCCGTGTGGAACAGTTTACGTACTACGTCGAATTCAATCTGGATGCCATGCTTCGAGGCGATGCTCTGAATCGTGCTATGGCTAATGAAATCCGACTCCGTAACGGTGCTCTGACTCCGAATGAATGGCGGAAGCAAGACAATCAGCCAGGATTTGGCGAAATCGGCGACAAACCATTGATCTTGGCAAGCCAGCTTGCTACTCTAGAACAGGCCGCATCTGGAGAACTTGCACAACTGCGGATGGGCACGCCCCCTGCCGACGAATAAATCTCTTTCTCTTTGGACTACACGCTATGGCCGACATTCTGATCTATGGCGACATTGGCGGTCCTTGGGAGGACTCCGTACTGGCTAAGGACGTAGCCGGCCAGCTAGACGCCGTACCGGATTCCGTTACCAGCTTGAATGTCCGAATCAACAGCCTGGGAGGCCTCTCTTCTGAAGGGCTGGCGATTTACAACTTGCTACGGGCCTATGCCACCAAACGCCGACTCGCCAATTCATCCTTCACGTTGTCGACCGTGGTCGACGGCTACGCCTACTCGGCCGCTTCCATCATCGTGATGGCCGGAGACCGTCGGATCATGCACCGTGGTTCCATGCTGATGGTTCACAACGCATGGTTGTTCACCATCGGCAACGCTCAGGAACTTCGAGACGCGGCCAATTACCTTGATAAAGTCGATCTCAATCTGGCGGACATTTACGCCCACCATTCAGGGCAGGACCGCCAAGCCATTCTGGACCTGATGAAAGCCGAAACATTCTTCTCCCCAGAAGAGGCCAAGGCCGCTCGTCTGATCGACACCGTGGACGACTCCGTGGACACGGCTCAGAACAAGGCCAAGTATGGCGAAGCCGCCGCTCTACTGGCTCGTTCTGGACAAGGATCGTATGAACGGTTCATGGCGGCTCGTTACAATTCCGCTACTTCCAAGGCCTCGTCCAAGGGCTGTGTATTCCCCGCCATCCGATTACGGCTGATGGAAATGGAAACAGCAGCTTGACAGTCCTTGAGACTTGTGGTACTGTTTGATCGTTGTCTACCAGAGACTTGAAAGGAGGCCTAGATGCCCGACCACAGCACCCTGAAAGAATTGCTGGACCGCCGGAACGAAGCTAAGGCTAAGTGTCGGTCCATCGTAGATCGGGCCGAAAAGGATGCGGACGGAAACCCGATCCTTTCGGCGGAGGCCCAGCAAGAATTCGACCGGTACGAGGCCGAATTCAAGTCCTATCACGCGGCGTATCAAGATCGGTTAAAAGCCAAGCAGCGTATGGAATGGCTGGCCGAAACCGATGAGGACCAGCCCGTGGGAGGCCGCATTACTGATCCCGACGATCATGCCGGTTCCGTTTCTGCTTCTGGGGGCGTGCGTCGCATTCAGTGGAACCCGGCCAAATGTCGCCACACCAATCGGGTGCTGACGCTGGCGGGGCCACGGGCATCGGCGGAATACGCCGTGGCGTTCAATCGGGTTCTGGCCGGTTTGGACCCCGATACGGCGTTTCGTAACTTTCAGGCGGGGGAATACCGTCCGCACAACGCGGGGCTTCAATCCGACGTTGAGGAAAAGGGCGGCTACTTCATCGCTTCCGAGGAATTCGTTGCCGGCATTCTCAAGAACGTCGACGACGCGACGTTTGTGCAACGGCTGGGACGGTTGTTCGTGGTGCGGAACGCCCGTTCGCTGGGAGTCCGTAAGCGTACTCAGAAAGTGAATACGTTTACGTGGGGTCAGGAATTGACTGATGTCTCTGGTCATTTGGATGCTAGCCTGAAATACGGTCAGCGCCGACTGACTCCGCATTACATCACTGGCGGTATCGCCTTGTCTCGTGACTTGCTCCGTTCGGCCATGCTGCCCATCGAAACGATGGTGCAGGAAGAACTGGCAATTGATCTGGGTGAGAAACTGGAAGACGCCTACCTTTACGGGGATGGCAATGAAAAACCGTTAGGTGTCCTGACCGCCTCTTCCGAGGGCATCAGCACGGCACGTGACGTGGCGTCTACCGACGCTGACGTGAACACGAATGCCGGTGAGGACGGTACTACTCACTGGGGCTTTAATACATTGATTCGTGCTAAGTACAACCAGAAGCTCCAGTACCGGAATCGAAGCCGATGGATGTTCCATCGAGACGCTATGGCCCGTATCGCCATGATTAAAGACCTGAACGGTCAGTACATTTGGCAACCGTCGAAGATTGTCGGTGAACCCGACACGATTCTGGGACTGCCGGCGGATGAATCGGAATGGATGCCCAACACCTTCACGGCCGGCAATTACTTCGGCTTGCTGGCCGACTGGTCTTACTACTGGATTGCTGTTGGGCTGGAAGTCGAGATGCTTCGGCTGAACGAAATTCGTGCTCGAACCAACGAAGTGGAGTACATCTGCCGCATGAAGGTCGATGCAATGCCCATCCTTGAGGAGGCGTTCACCCGACTCAAGCTCGCGGCCTCGTAACGACTTCCCCTGGACCTTCTACCTGCCTAGCTAGGAGACTAAGAATGCTTGGCTTGCTGGACAAAATGGAATTTACGCGACTGCGGGGGCCGGCTGCCGCCGGAGTCACGGACATTACAGACTCGAATGCCTTGGACTGCCGCAACTTTGAAGTGTTCGGGTTCGTGGTCGGATTCGGGGCCCTGACCAACGGTGGTACTTTCGCCGTGGAGATTCACGGATCGACGAACGACGGTACCAGCTACTCCCTGGTCAAGGACCAGGAAGGAAACGACTGCCGGGTTGCAGTAGCGGACGACCAAGATAACAAGATCGTTGTTATCGAAGTGGTTCGCCCCTACGGCTCCGTGGACAAGCTGAAGCCGGTGATTAAACGATCCGGTCAGAACGGAGTGGTCGACTTCGTGCTGGGGTATCGGGGCTGTGGCCGCACGATTCCCACTAGTCAGCCGGACACAGTGGCCTCCGCGACCCGATTCGTGTCTCCTTCCGTTCCCTAATCCCGTTACAAACGGCTGGGGCAGATAAGGCGCTGTCTTATCTGCCCCTTTTGATGAGGCGACTCTAATGATTCTCGCAAAGCGGTTGTTGGTCGGACCGTTCGGCCGGATCATGGAAGGGCAGGTGGTTCCCGCGTCTGTTGGACAAGCCTTGCTGTCCCAATGGCTGACTCAAGGGGTTGTGGAGCGGGTGTCGCCGACACCACAGACGCCATCCCCGCCCCCACCGCCGGAGGCACCCCCCGAATCTCCGCCCGTCGACCCGGACGATCCTTCTGAGATTCGTCCCCGTACCCGGAAGCGCCCATGAGCACCTGGTCTAGTATCCCCAAGGCGTGGATTCGCATCAACCCGCCTAACGGGATACCAGTGCCTTTATCACTGATTAAACAGCACGCTCGTCTTCCGACAGAACCAGACTGGACGGAAGACGACGCTTTGCTTGAACAGTATGCGCTTACGGCCGAAACGCTGATCGAAGAGGAGGCGGAAGTCAGTCTGCGGCTTCAAACATGGCGGCTGTGGCTGCCTACCCTGCCGACTACTTGGACACTGACCGGTCTTCCACGCGACACGATTCCAGTCCGTCTGGAACGACCCGCTCCGCCCAACACAGGCGGTACGTTTTCCGTCGTCGCGGTCCAGTACGTGGACTCCAACGACCAAGTAGTACCTGTCACTAGCTACAGCGTACTGGAAACGGTACCGCCCTTGCTGCTCGTACCCAGCCTGCTCGGCTCCCGGCTGAACCAGTCGCGGGCCGACGCCTTTCAAGTCGACTTCACGGCGGGCAGTCCTGTTTTAAGCCCAGTCGCTACGCAACTGATTTTGCTGTTGGTCGGGTTCTGGTATCGCAATCGGGAAGCGGTCGGCACGTCCCCGTTACGCTCCGATCCTCTGGGGCTGGCTTACGAAAGCCTGCTCAACCGACTCCGCTGGAGAGCCTATCCGTGAGTGGTCCTTCTGCCGGTGCCTACGATCCGTATCGTGCTACGTTCTTCTCCCCCCAGAGAACGTCGCTGGCGACAGGCGAACCCGATATCCCGACCTGGAAGCCAGAATTCAAGCATCATATTCGCTGGGTACGTCAGTCCACGAGTGAAGCCGGGTTTCAGCAACAGGAAGTCTCGGTCAACTCAGTAGTCTTCCGAGTACGCCGGACCAGTCAGACAATGCGTATCCAGCCAGACTGGAAATTCACGCATCGACTACATGGCGTGGAGCGGGAGTATCAGATCACCGGCTTGAACGCTTTGGATTATGGGGAAGGTGAAATCGAATTGGTCGCCAAGAGTCTGTTTCCATGCTGATGACTGTGTACGATGTTCGTAATCGACATACAAGGCGGTGAGCAATTACGTCAGGAACTAATGGCTTTTCGCCGGTCCATTGGCTCCAGCATTGCCCGGTCCTCTCTGACTCGTGCCGTGGAGCCGCTACGACAGGCCGCGAAATCCATGTACCGTGTGGGGTCGGGACCGGCGGTTCGGAACGACGGCACCCCACGCCCACGGCTACGGGATACTATTGCCAAACGAGTTCGCCAGTACCGTGCAGGCGACGGTTTCTACGCTGTTGTAGGCCCGCGTGGACGGGATGACGGTAAGCGGGGTTCAGACGCCCCCCATGCTCATCTGATCGAACGGGGTACCGTTAAACGCTACCGCCAGATCATCAACGGGGCTTTCTTCTGGGTCATGTTCAACCGGGAGTGGGCTTTGCTTTCCCGATCCGCTCAAAGGGCGGCCAAGCCCGACATTTCCCATATTCGGCCCCATATCAGCCACCCCGTAACCGGTCTTTATCAGCGGTTTTATAACGCTCGTTACGCCGCACTATCGGCTACTGAAAGCACGGCCAAGCGAAGAACCGGTGCCGGGCCTGAGTACCGTATCATGGCTAAGGCGTGGTTGACAACATCTACAACAGTTGCTACTCTGTTTTCACAGGTAATGGCTGAAAAGATCGCAATGAAAGCCGCTCGTTGGGGGATGGACTCGTGATTGGCGTTTGGGACGCTATGGCCCCGTGGCTGGCTACGGACACGACCGCCAACCCGATTGTGCCTCTGCTTACCGGCCAACAGGGACTCGCGGACCTTCTACAGGGTCGCATCTATCGACGGCGAGCGGAGCAACCCGCTTCTCGCCCGTACCTTATCGTTACCGGACCGTTGAGTTATGACCACGGCCATCATTCCACGGGAGTTCTTACCCTGAAACTGTGCCGTTTCAGCACGATTGTCGTTTCCGAACGGACAGTCTCTCAAATCGCCCCCGTAGTGAATCGGCTAGTCACTATTCTGGAACGGACCCGTCAGCAATCCATTGGTTCTTGGTGGATACAAGCGGTTCTGCTCGAAGACCTGGATGAAGATACTGCCGAATCCCCAACAGGCAACGAGCAAGGCAGTCCGGCCTACGTCTTGAACTGGCTGGTAGGATATGCCCGGCGTGAAGATTAAACTGATAACCCTATCCGGTGCCACCCAAACCATCAATGTCCGCCAGATCGTGGAGATTGACGATGTACCCTTCACCGGTACCCCGCCGTCCACACTGGACCTAGGCCAGCGAATGAACATTCTTGAAGAGGCTGTGAGCGGTTTGTCCGACACCGTAGCCCAGATCATGGGCCACTTGTTTCCTTTCCCCCCAGAAAAACAGGAGTTGACCGATGAGCGGAGCGGACCAGGCAATCATGTTGTGCGGGACTGAAATTCTCTTTCGGTCCGGGTTCTGTGCGGAAATCTTGGAAGTCGCGGAGTTGGGAGCCACGCGGCGAACCATCGACGCGACTACAGGTAACAGCCCGAACGGCTGGGGCGAAGTCCTGTATTCCTGCATCGTTCGACTGAAGCCCTTCACCGTGACATTGGCCTTCAGCCCGCATTCGGATTGGAAATCCGCCATCAAGGCGGAAAAGGAATCCATCACGATTCGCTTCCCGGCCGCCGACGCGTACAACCCCGCCAATCCGCCGTCGATCCAGTTCGACGGGGCCTTGACCGACTTCACGATTCGGGGACAGTTGGAGGAACGGATGACGGCTACGGCCACTATCACCCCGACCGGCGAGCCAGTTCTGTCCCTTGGAGTGCCGAACTAATAAATTCACGCATTAGGGGGTATATATGGGCAGTGACAGTGAACTCTACTCGGCTTTACGCTCAGCCCTGCTAGAAGAAACCACCGGGGAACGCCCGTTACTGGTTCCAGCACGTATCCGTACTTTGCCCAAGTGGGACGGGAAGCTGTTCAGCCGGGTCTTGGACCCTGACAGTTATTTCCGGCTTCAGGAGGCCCTGTACGGAGAGGCAAACTTCAAACTGAACCATCCGCATGTCATCGCGACCGCAGTCGTCCTGGGGATTCGCGACGAGGAAGGCAAGCGGGTTTTCGGTGATGAGGACATCGCCCGAATCAAGCAGGCCGGCAGTCATGGACCGTTCTTTGAGGAACTAGCCTATCAGGTACTCATTGCGAACGGTTTGGTCAACGCAGACGCGACTCAGAAAGCCATCGTAAAAAACTGAAGAGGGATCGACGTGTCCGGTTCCTATTCCGACTGGCAGGCCATCTAGGCCGGACAGTGAAATGGGTACTGAAGCACGTCGATCCTGTCGAGCTACGTCTTTGGCAGGCATATTACGCTGTTGAACCGTTCGGGCACGAGCTTGAATATCTGACCAAACTGCTTGCGGTACACTTGCGGCGGGGGGATCAGTGGGAAGATTTTAGACCCACGGAAGTCTGTGCCTTGGACAATCGTTACGAGCAAATCGACGTAACCGAAGCCCGGAAACAAGTAGCCGCCGCGTTTCAGACTTTGGCCCGTCAGCTAGCTGGTCTACAGTCCTCTCGCACCCGCAGTCGTGGAGGATAGTCATGGCTCAAAACATCGGTCCCGTCAACATCATGGTAGGGGCCGTTACCCGTGACGCTCAGGCTGCGATTCAGCGTCTCCTTACCGACTACGACGCTGCGGAAAAGACTCTACGAGCCAAACGCAGTGCTCCGCTCGACTTGTTTACGCTTATTCGTACTGAGAAACTTCGGGAACAGTACGACCTGCTGGAGCGACTGGAACGGGAGTCGCAGCAACGACGGGACCAGATTCAAGCCGAGGGCGAACGTCGACGAGGCCAACAGGCCATCCAGGAACGAGCTAAATGGGAGCAACTACGGCAGCAGGCTGACGCGGAGCAACGTGCCCGCTGGGAGCGTCTGAACCTGGAGCGGGACCGGGAACTCGAAAACGCTTTTATCGGCCCCCGTCCTTTCTTCGTCCAGCCGCGTGGTGCCGAAATCGCCGACACTGAACAGCGTCGACTGCTGGCGGAGCAGCGTCAGCGCGAGAGTGCGGAAGAGGCCGAGCGGTATCGTGAATGGCTCCGCTCTTATAGCTGGATCAACCGGACTCGCCGTCCTACCGCTGAGGAACTGGCGATTCAGGCAGACCATGACGATTGGGTACAACGTCGCGACGCTCTCAAGGCCCGTCTGGCCGCGACCCGATTCGACCGTGCACTTGACGAAGCCGTGGCTTTGTCCCGGACCGCTCGCCCCGCCCCGGAATACGATCCCCGCTTTCTGTTCAACGTCTACGCCCCTTCCGACATGCTGGGCCGTGCACGCGGGTTCGCCGCCGCCGGATTCCTTCCCCCAGAAAGCCTGGCGTCTGTGCCTGTAGGTTCCGAGGGTCGTCCCTTGGGCCGTTACAGCCTCCTAAGCCACTTGCAACAGTTAGACCTGACGGGGCTACGGTTGCTACGCAAGGAATTTGAAGACCTTGAACGGGCTAATCGCCGGGCCGGTCAAGCCGCTGGCGAATACGCCCTAGCTATTCGCCGGATTCGCGAGCAAGAAAACCTGCTGGTGCGTAGAGAACAGGAATCTCTTCGCCGGGGTCGTGGCTCCGATTTGCGTGAACTGCGGTACGGATTTATGCAGGGGTCGTTCGCCCTTGAAGATGCCTTGCTGGCTTATCAGTATGGCGGCATCGGGGCCGCTGCCCGTGCGGCGAGCAACAACCTGTCCGCCATCCTGGCTACGGCCATTCCCAATCCGATGATTGCGGCGGGTACGGTGGTCGGCCTTGCGGCATTGACGGCGGCGGTGGAACCGCTTTCAAGGGCCTTTAGCTCTGTGAGTCGAGACACGGAAATCCTGACTAAGGCCATGCAAGAGCTAGGAAAGGTGTTCAAGGAGCTTGAGACGCAGGCTACCGAGCGACGTAACCGAATCGAATCCGAATTGCAATTCCAGAACAGTATGCAATACGGAGAGGAAACGGTCGCTAGCAACGAACAGAGGATGCGGCAATTAGGCATCAAACGCAAAGCCCTTGAATCCGAGATGGCCGTCTATGAAACAGAGGCCCGTGCGGGCGAAGCCGCTATGGCGGAATGGGCGACTATGGCTCGGCAGCGTTATTGGGCGGGCGTTCCCGTGTCCGGTAGTGTCCTGCTGGGAACTGCCAAGTACACCACGGAACATGAAGACGTTCTGTACTGGCAAGGCCGTCGTAAGGCTCAAGCTCTGACTGGCGGCATGATCTGGGATGCGGAAAAGGGGATGGTATGGCAGGACATGGACCCGAATTACAAGCGGCTTGTGCAGGAGCGGGAAGCGGTACTGGAAGAACTTTCCATGCGTTCTCGCAGTCACCGCCAGCTATTGGATCGTGAAGAAGCGGCTTTACGACGTGCCGACCAGGCACAAGCCGATCAATTCGCGGACACCATTGCCGATCAGCTAGGACGTTCTCTGGATCAACTACAGCCGAATCGTATGGGCCGACGTGCTCTCATCGAGCGACGCTACGAAGAGGAGCGGATGGGCCTGATGGGGCTGGCGGTGGACTCGACCCTACGCAACCGACTGTTGCAGGCCTTGGACATTCGCAAGGAAATGGAACTGGCGGAGTACGAACGCCGCACTCGGGTACAACTCGACAAGCCATTCAACGAGGCCTTGGAAGTCGGTACTCGTGAAGCGGCCATTGCCCGACAGCGACTTTCCTTCGGCCTTGATCGTAACAAGGAACAGGAGATTCTAGAGGGCCTGTACCGTAAAGCGGAAGCGATCCTCGCGGAACTCGTCAATCATCGTCCCAAGACACCTAAAATGTCCGGCAGCAAGTGAGACGGTCATGGCAAACGTTATTCGCTGGGGAAGGAAGTACCGGTCGGAAGGGACTGGCACGCCCGACGGCATGGAGTTCACGGAGGTCTTTCTTTGCGAGTTCGACGAACCGCCGGACGATCCGTTGGTAGACGTAATGGCCTACTCGGAGTGTCCTACGTTCTTCGCCGCTCATAAAACAGTGACCGGTCTGTTCTGTGTAGGAATCGACCCGGTTCAGGTAGAAGACGCCCCGCAAGTCTTTGAAGTCCGGATTCGTTGGGCCGACCGTTACGAACGAGACGGCGAAACCCTTCAGTTCGGTCCTGGTACCGGTGAACTCGAAAACCCTTTGCTTATTCCCGCCCAGATCGAGTACGGCAGCTACACGGTCCGGGAAGAATTCAAAAGTGCTTATAACGAACAGGACAAATGGGCCCCGGTCATTACATCGGCCGGCGAACCCATCTATCTCGAAGACGAAGTGGAGTACCCGGTCATCTCCATCCAGAAAAACGTAGCTGCGGTCAATCCCATCTTCGCCAAGGAACGGCGGTTCATCAACAGCGACACAGTACGTATCAACGGTATCAGCTATGCACCGGATACGCTGCTCCTGCGAAACCTACGGCTGGGTCCGTTCAAAATCTGGAAACCCACAGCCCTTAAAGGAGCGGTCCGAGTCGGCTATTGGCCGTTGTCCTTTCAGTTGTTCTATCGGCCGATCATTGGTCAGGGTGGAGCTATTCTCAATGGCTGGAAACGCAAACTCTACAACGCGGGATTCATCTGTTATCACGAGCTTGGCGGTCGGATGACGGCGATCACCGTCGGTTCCCCGCCCCAGTTCCCGCAAAATCCGATTCCTTTGACGGATGACGGAAAGGTGCCCGCGATCTTCAGGCAGCAACAAGGCGACCAGTTGATTAGCCAGGAAGAACTTGATAAGGTATGGAAGGCGGCGGAACGCTTCTGGCGGACAGTGGAAAGGATTCGTTTTACTGGCAACCTGCCGTTCAAATAACCAATTACGCAAGGGGCTGATCCAGACATGGCAACGGCTTACTTTGTTGGTGCCGCGGTGGCAGTGCGTAAGCGGCTGATTGTCCGGCCGGGGTCGGATACCGTCAGCTTCACTGGTAACACTGTTCAGATTGGTCTTGGAACCAAGCTGCTGTCCTTCAACGGTTTCAACCCGGCGGCTATTGCAGAGGCATGGAACGCTTCCACAGAAGTCTTGTTCAAGGAAATCACGGCGGAAGCGGTTGATGGTGGAGTTGCTTTCACGCACAAGACTCCCGGCCAAGACTTCGAGCTTACGGTGAAAGTCGATAATCGGGACGTGCAATTCGCTAGCGAAGTCCACGTGCTGTCCTTCCAGAACAATGTCACCGGCGGTACTTTTACTCTGACGATTGAAGGGCAAACGACGACCCCCATTTCCTACGTGGCGAACGACAGGGAACAAACGGCCCAGAATATCGCGGACGCTCTGGAAGCCCTGCCTAATATCGGTATTGGCGACGTGCAGGTAACGGCGGTCAATGATACCACCTTCACGCTGGACTGGGGATACGGCCAGTACGCTGGATTGAATCTGTCGCTGCCTTACGCAAACTACGACAATCTGACTGGTGGAACGGCGTCAGTCAGTGTCACTACGATTCAACACGGCAGTCCGGGTGTTAATGAAATCCAACGAATCAGTATGCCCGGCTACCAGTTCATCAACGAGTCCTTCTCCGAGATTCAGGAAGTCGGGCTGATTGGCAACCCGGTTTCCGGAACATTTACTTTGACCCTTGACGGATTCGGTACGACCGGTGCCATTCCTTACAACGCAACGGCACAGCAGCTTCAAACAGCCTTGCAGGCCCTTCTAGGGCCGCAGACTGTGACTTGCACCGGCGGTCCCCTACCGGGGAATCGGATTCGTTGTGCCTTTACAGGAGCACTGAACGGAATCGACCTGCCAGAAATGACGGGGGATGCTTCCGGCCTTCAATCCGAGCAACTAGACGTGACGGTTACGGAACACGAGGCCGGGGAGCCGGATACGGATCAGGTGAATCATTACGCCCTACCTAGTGAATGGGCGGCCCTGTTCCCCGACACGGCTGATCTGGAAATGTATTTCGTCAGCCATAACAACCACCCGAACGTGGCTTTCAAACTCAAATCAGCCACAATTTCAGGGGATTCTTCGGCAACCGCTATTCGAGATGCCTTGCTAGGCGACTGGAACTACGTCAGTGGTTCTACCGCCGATCTGGACTATGGCAAGGGTCCGGGCCGGGTTTTCCAGTCTGGTGATCTGGAAGTAACCGGTACTCTGGCTACCGGTTTTACCGTCCGATTCAAGCAATTCTGGAACGACACCCTTTCCGGTCCCGCCGGCTTGATCCGCTTGGTTATCGCCCCTAAACCGGGAGTCAGCCTTTCGTTTCCGGTTACGGAGGACAGCAACTACAACGGCGTGGACCCCGATGACGATACATGGGACTCCACTGACCCCTTGTTGGACTTCCGAGACCAATCCGATACCGACTATGCGGTATTCACCGTTCAGCTACCGCACGTCCCCCAAGGCTTCAGTCTCACGTCGGCTACGCTTCGGCTGACTCAGGCTTCCGCACAGACAGACTTGGCCTTGTCCGGTACGGTACGTTTTGAACAAAACCCCAATCCGACCTTTCCTGCTTCCGCGGATGACGCCCGTTTGCGTCAGTGGTGGCCCGTTCCAATCGCGTCTTTCTCCGGTCTGCCCAGCCCCGGCCAGAACAACGTCCTGGACTTGCCCGTTACGCAAGTGGTCACGGCACGCATCAACTCTAGTTGGACCCCCGGCAATCGTATCAATCTCCGGTTGCACGCCGGACATAATGGCGATTCGTCCGTGGTCTACCAAGTGCACTCCAAGAACGCGACGACGGAGAGTTACCAGCCCCGCCTTTTGCTCGTTCCGTCCCCCGTGGTGGTCGGTACAGTCCAAACCGCTTGGTCGCCCGGTACTAGGGAAACCCAGCTTGCGGTCTGTAACAGTCCGCTGCCCACGGAAGGCGCCTTCTACCTGAAGCTAGGCACCGTCGTAACCGATCCGATTTCGCTAGGGGGCCTAACCGGCACCTACACGCAGCAACGCCAGCAGCTTGCCGCCCGTATGCAAACCGCCTTGACCAAGGCGATCCGCGTTCCCAACACTCCGCCCCCAGAAGCCGTTACATTCCACGTACTCGTCTATCGGCCGACAGGGACCGGGGGTGCGACCCGACAAGTCGTAACCAAAGCCGTGATTCAGTACCCGGTCAATGAAGCGAACCTGAGGGCTGTCTTTGGCAACGTTCCGATTGCGGAAATCCTGAAACCCGATCAGGATGTCTTGGGACAGCCGCCGCTGCTACGGTTGCTTTGGGTCCGGGAATTCTATTCGCCGACTATCGAAGGATCGGGAAGCGGCATCTCTACCTATGCCGGGCTGGCAGCGGCCTTGAACGCCTTGATTCAGACGCAATGGATCGACCAGAATCGGGGCGGCTACTTGGCTGTCAGTAACCAACCGGTGACTGTTACCTGGGTTTCGGCTAACAGCGGCGTGATTCCCGCTGAGCATTTCCAGATCGTCTATCAGGGTTGGTCTGTCCAGTACACCGATCTACCGCTCTTGGAGTTCTTGACCACCGCCAGTGGTAATGACTCGGAAGTAGAAGTCACAACCATTCAAAACGGCGGCGTGCAAGAGGTGCCAACGATTACGGGCGGTTTCTATACCTTGCTGATCCGTCCCGTAAACAGTTTCGTTACCTATACGGTACCGGAGATTCCGTGGAACGCTACGGCCGCTCAGTTCGCCAGTCTAGTGAATGGAGTGCTCGGGGCCGGTTCCGTCGTCGCCACGGGCGGCCCCCATCCGACCGACCCGATCACCTTCGAGTTTACGGGGCCGTTCGCCAAAACGCCCATGCACCCCACGCAGATACTACTGTCCTTGCAAGGGCGATTCGGCGGGGAAGTGACGACTACGGTTCTTCGTCCCGCTTTGAGGCCGACGCGAACCGATAACGTCTGGGACTTCATACTGGTTCCGGGATACGGCACTCTAGCACTCGACTCGGCGGAAGGCGATTACAACTATTTCAGCTTGAAAATCACCACGCCGCAGGGAGTGGTAGTCAGTAACTACTTCCGTTGGCCGAACATGACTGCCAAGCGCCTGGAAGGCGTGATTAACGAAATGTTCGGCAAGGAAGTCTGCAAGGTCTACCAGATCGTTCATTCGCAGGAATGGGCGGAAGTCAACCACCTTTACGGTACGCCCAACGCCCAGACCCGCAAGGTCTGGTACTTCCGTGACGTATTCCGGATCGTCTTCCACTCGGATTACGCCGATCCGGCATCCATCACCAGTATCGAAGCGGTTTTGCCCCAGATCGGCGATCCGCTTGTCGATGTCGGACCGGCCCAATGGATGATTGTGGATACTGTATCCAACTACGATGATTTCACGCAGGAGTCTCGTCGGGTTGCAGAGGCTTTCATCCAAGCGGCGATTGCCGGGAATCCGTTGCACGTATTCCAGTTTGTGCCAGCAGACGCTACGTCGACATTGTTGGCGTACCGGTTCAAATTCATCAGCCACTACTTCATCGGGATGCAGACCCAAACGCCACGGGCGTACAAGGCGGATTTTGTACCCGATATGAAGGTCCGTTTTCATTGGAAGCGGTTCGCGGCGGGCGGCGATTACGCTACCGGTCTGGTACCGCCTCTGACCGAGCAAACCCAGTCCGAAACGATTACATCGACCGGCTGGCTGGATTGGGACTCCCCAGCGGAAGTCATTCAGTACGCCTTGGAAAGCATGACGGCGGGCTGGTTCGGTCCCGGTAATGTCCGGGTGACTGGCTCTCTAATGAACTCGTGGCTTCCTGAAACCGCGACTCCCGGAATTTCGGTAGACGGCTACAATGACTTGCGGGTGGTACTGCAAGGGCGACTTGCCGAGTTGCCTCTGGACGATTTGCAGTATCACCTGAGCATGGAGCTTGGTTTCCCCTACCTTGACTCGCCAAATACCGACTTCGCCCCTCCAGTAGTCTGGCGGGACGTAATTTGCAAACCGATTCCGCCGTTACGGTCGGAACGACAACGAGTGACGATTAGCGACATGGCTATCCCCGCTACTATCCAGATTGGATACGGCGGTGAATTCGTAACCGCTGCTCTGACCGACACGGCGTCTGAAGTAGAAACCCGACTCAACAGCCTTCCGACGCTGGGAGCGTTTCCTTCCACGGTGCCTCTTACCGCGCTGCCTGTGAAGTATCGGAAGGCCGTAACGGTCTATGGTCGGACCTTGAAAGACGGTCTGGAAATCGAATTCAACGGGTACGGTTTCCAGTTTTCCGACACCGGTACGGTTACGGTCGGCGTGTTGCTTGATACCACGTCCATCATGACGGTGGAGACGATTCAGGATGGAATCGCGACTCGTCAAGAAATCCAAAGGGTTTCGATGCACGGTCGGCCCTGGACCGGGACGTTCCAGTTGACATTTAACGGACACCAGACTGCTCCCCTGCCGCGTACTGCGGATGCTCACACCATCGGGACAGCCGTAGCCGCCTTACCAGGCATTACGTCCGTAACGGCTACCGGCGGTCCCTTGCTGCACGATGATCCGACGGCTCCTCAAGGGCCGGTGTTCCTGACGTTCGGGACGACCAATCTCCCGCAGCTAGGAGTCACCGGCTCTACGTTACGGGACGTGGCGATTACCGTAACGGAGTCTCGGAAAGGCGGACAATCGGGCAGCTTGGTCGTGTTGGAATCGGTACGCGGAAGCGGTCCGCAGTTTTGGGATAGTCCCGACAATTGGAGTACGGGTCAGGTTCCTAGCTCTGGCGACATCGTAATCATCGACGATGCCCGTAGCCCGATTCGCTTCGGATTGCGTCAGCGGAGCCGCATCAAGGTCGACATCCTCGGCCCTGCCGCTCGACTGCTGCACGCCAATCCGGGCAATCGCCGCGTCTTCCTGTCCGGTATGCGGATTTACGTCTACAAAGACCCGAACGACCCGGATGCCCGAATGCCCACGGGCCTGACGGAAGACACGCTGTACTATGTCCGTAACAGCCACCCGAACGGTTCCTTCCAGCTTTCCACGACTCCGGATGGTCCCGTGGTCGCCATTACCGATATCGGTGAAGGCCAACTGTTCGCGGAAGTCCGTAACCTGACCCTTAAGGTCTACGCGCGATTCGGCGGGCAAGTTATCGGGTTGCCGAATTTCCGCAGCAATGGGGAACCGGAATACTTGGCCCGCTATCTCGAAGCAAGTTTCGCAACCGGGTCGCTTCCGAACAATCCGGGCATCGAACTGGGTATCGAGGAAGGACCGGGGCTGACCCTTGGTCGTTTCCACACCGGACACCAGCCCACGACCATCCGCATTCGTCGAACTGGCACGTCCAGCGATCCGACGGGTACGGCCGTCCTTCTACTCTCCGACAGCCTGGATACCGTGGTCTATCAGGAAGACGGGGAATGCGGCATCGCCATGTACGCGGACGAATCGTCTAAGCTGAAGCGGTTCGACGTGGAAAACGGGCTGATGGTGGTCGGCCACTGCATCCTGAAGTCCACGGAAGCCGGGGGCGGCTACCGAGTGAAACCGGGGGCTACTCTGCGGACGCTGCATCTGGAATTGGACGGCCAAATCATTCAGCAGCAGAACTAGCCATGCTCGACCAGATATTTGTCACCGGCGATGCCCGCTTTGTGCGGGACTTGGAAGATACCGTCAACTGGTACCGCCAGATCGGGCAATCTTCGACAACGACCCTGCAAGGCGGTACCCGCTTTCGTCCCCGTAACCAGTTACGCCCGCCCGCACGGGCGATTCTGTTACAAGACCTATGGGCCGGCGGTCATGCCTTGGCGGCATTGCTACAAGCCGTCGAGTCCCCCCGAGTCTTCGTCGTTTCCGTCGTCGGCATCAACTTTGTCCCGGAGTCCGCGTTCATGCTGCAAGGGACGTTTCGTCCCAATCCCCAGCTAGAGGACGTACCGCTATTCAACAACAACGACGACCACAACCTTACAGAACCGATTCCCGTTACGGCTACCGCTGAAGAATTCAAGCAGATTCTCATCCGTTCCTCTCAAGGCGCCATGTCCCTACGCTCAGACGAGCTACAAGTTACCTTAGGCAATCCCCTGACGCATCCCGAACTCGTCCCGCCCCCAGAAGATTCCACGCGGACTCCGGTTTCCACCATCGCCTCGGACGGGACCGACCAGTTGCAGTCCTACACCGGCTGTTGGGTGGTCGAATTCACGGGCTATCGTTTCGACCAGCCGGATGCCGTAGTCGAGTTGACGGTCAAGGAAGACGACACGACCCGTATGCGGGGGCTATCCGCCGTCGCTATCCGCAAGACCTTTGATCGGGATACCGGAATCGTCGAAGTCGTTCGCGACCCCCTGGAAATCGGCCAGCCGACGCCGCTCAAAGCCGGTGTCAAAGTGGTCTTGCTGGACTTTCTAGACATCGGTTATGGCGTAATCGCTAGCGGGTATCGTGACATGACCGTGGACGTGGGCGAAGCCGAGTTTTCCGATGCCGACACTGAATGATCTGTACCAGCAGCTTCAGGCAGCTATCCTGGCGAACGATTACGCGGCCATAGCTGGCTTGCTGTCCCGGATTCAAGAACTGGAGCTTGTCGATCCCGAACAAGGATTCGGAGACGATAAGGGAAGAATCCCCGACGGATTCAACACGCTCAATCCCCCGTTGAATCCTCGACAGCCTCATGGGGACCAGTCCCAGCAACGGTCCTATTGGGATTTGACCGGCAGTCGTTGCGGCCGTTGCACGGTAGTTCCTCGGTATTGGCGGTTGACCTTCGACTGGACCCGTCCTTCCGGACCAGACACGACTTTCGACCAGTTATTCGGCGACTCTTTTGCCGCGTCTTCCTCCGCTCCGCATTGGGATTTCCGTAACTGGTTCGTGGACATCACGCGGCCTGAATCCGGGCCTGTGGTAATTCTCAGACGGGGCCGCATGGCACGTCCCGCCCCAGAAGGAGTCGACTCGTTTCGTGAAGCGGTGGCCGCCCGGTCTTCCGTGGAATATGATCGTTGCTTCTGGAAGTGCCGGGTCCGTTTACAGTCGGACCGTCCCCCGTACTACGTTGCCGGCAATGGCTTGAACGTAGCCTGGTTCTTGTACTACTCGCCGGCAGTGGCGACCGAAACAGTACGCTCAACGGATAGTCAGGTGAATTCTTCTGGGGAGACGGGTTGGACGTTGGCGGTAATCGAGAACCAGAAGCGTAAGCCGACGGCCGGGGGTACAGTCTGGACGAACTCGTTCGCGCCGCTGCTGCGCTACGAACTCATCCACCCCGGCGACCCCAACCCCTACGAAGACCGACCGCCAACCAACCTGGAACAACCCGCCCGTCCTACCTTCCAGTGCATGGGCCGCAACGAATTCCGCCTCGTGCAGACCTTCAGCCCGATTCCCTTGCACGTGGCGATTGTGGAGCCGTTTTTTCCATGACTCCCTTTGCTAACGCTGTGATTTCCAGCCTCAGTCCGTGGCAGGCGGCTGGCATTTCCCAGTCTCGGCTACTGGACCGATTGAATTCCTGTGCGGAATGCCCTTACCGGCATCAGTTCACCTGCCTGAAAGCCTCCCGATCAATTCCCGAGCTGGCTTGTCAGCCGGATGCGCTTTGTCCAGTGGGCCGTACAGGCTGGGTCGCCGCTAATAAATTCACCACTTTAGGGGTATATGGTCGTAGCCGCGCGGTACGAGCGGCCTGGTTTCTACACGACCTAGCCAAGGGGGGTGTAGCCCGTTACAACGCGAACCTGATTACGGCCTTGCACCTTGCGGACTATGACATCCAGCCGGTCGTAGTCGTGTTCCGTACCGGCTATCAGTTCGACGCCGCCACGGCACGTGAAATCCGACGGGTCTGCCGTGTCGTGGGTGCCGATACGCATCCGTCGAACCAAACCCAGTACCGGTGCTTCGACTGGGTGGAGCATTGCGACTCCGCAAGCGTCTACCAGGAAGCCATAGACACGTGCGACGTGATTATCACAGCCGGTCTGACCGCCGAGATGACTGCCCTACCGGATTTGGATTGGAAGAACCGTCCGGTGGCGACGCAGCTACATGGCGTCTGTGATTGGACCCGCAAGGTAGTGGACTACTCTCGGCCTTTTACTACCCAGTTCGTGGCTGTCAGCCGTGCGTGCCGAGACGCTTTGTCAGTCGGACCCATTCCCGTCATTGAAGCCGGTTTGGACCTTAACCGACTGGTTCCGTCCGCGGACCGGTTCACCCTGCGTCACCAGATTCTCAGAACCGCCGACCATGCCCTTGACCTGGATTTGCACACCGTTGCCACGGAGTCGCCGTGGTTGCTATTTCTCGGCCGGTTCGCCCCAGAAAAGGGGCTTGGCCGTCTGGCGGAAGTCGCGGCCGCCTTGATTCGGCTTGCCGGCGACAAATCCTTGGCCGTGGCCGGGCAGGATCGTTTGCGGAACACCGTGGTGCTATATTGCGGCGACGGCTGGAACGCGGCTAGTGAACGTGCCGTGGTCAGACGGCTGTTGCCGTATCGGTCACTGTTCTACGACTGGACCCCGGCAGTCGGCGACCTTTTCACGGCTTGCGATCTTCTGTGCTGCCTGAGTACGCAGGAAGGCGGTCCCCTGACCGTGATCGAAGCTCTAGCCTCGGGACTGCCCGTGCTTTCCACGCCCGTGGGGCTGGTTCCGACACTGCAAGTCACCGCGCCGTCCGGCACGACGCGGTTTTGTCATGTTGCCGTCGGTTTGGACGAACCGATCAATCGCCTCGCGGAGAAGCTAGCGTTGCGTTTGTCCCAACCGCGTCTTGACGCGGATGCCGTGGCTTACGTGCAGCAACGCTTCGGTCTGTACCGTTTTGCCCGTCAATGGGCCACTCTGCTTCAGGACTTGGTGCCGTGAGTCGACAGTCACGATCCGCTCTACTGGCTAATCCCCGAACTCGTTTCGTCTGCGACTGGGCGTCTTTCTACGCGGCGTGGCAGCAATATGTCACCCGCAATGACTCTAGCCGGGGGCCGTTCACGATCTACTGCCTACGGGTCACGTACCATCGCACCGGGGATCAGTTTTTCAAGATCGGCTTCACTCGCAATCTCCGGCGTAGACTGTCGTTTTACCGGACCAGCTATCCGGCGGCTTTCACCGTGGATTTGCTGGCGCGGCACAACGTAACCACGCTTCGCACGGCAGAGCACCGGGAACGGTCGATCCTAGTCGCATTGGCCCGCTACTCTGCCGGCGGAGAGTGGTTTCAGTTTCCCGCGTCGTTCTTTCAGGAAGGCACGAAAGAAAGAGTCAGGGGCCGGTCCATCCGACCCCTGACCCCGCGTTCTTCCTAGCGGATGCTCTTCAATGGAGCGCGCATCAGATTCAGATACCGCTTGGCCCGCGTGATCCCAACATACCGCAGATTCCATTCTTGGGCCTTCGCATGATCGGTGCGTGCCATCGGATGCGGGCAGTTGTCTTCGTGGATGAAGAACACCCGGTTTTCTTCCAGTCCCTTGGCCCGATGGATGCTCGAAAACAGCGTTCCGTTCCGCTCATCCGAGAACAGGGCTTCGATAGCGGTTTCCACGTCCCGTACCGTGCCCGCCCCGTCGCAGAACGCCCGGAGACATTCCACGGTATCGGTCAAGGCCATGACCTGGGCCTCTGTGCTGTACTTGCGCCGCTGCAACCGTTCGATCTTGGCCTGGAAGTAGTCGTCCAGCTTGCCGATCAGTTCCGGCACGGACTCGGCCCGCAGTTCTTGAAGGGTGTTCAGCAGTCCCTTGCCGATTTCCCGCCCCTGAATCACGGCCTTTCGCCGTTCCCGTAAGAGTTTCATGGCGTAGCTGACCAGCGGGGCGTTGGTTCGGCAGATCACCATGTCGTTCGGGGTAACGGCTTTCAGCAGATTCAGCCCCGCTCCATCCTCAGCGGTCCGCACGACTTCCCCCTCTTCCGCCTCGGGCAGGGCTTCCAACGTCGGGACCAAGGCCTGGGCTTCGCGAACCACTGCTTTGCAACACCGGCGAGTCAGCGTAAGCGGGAAGATTTGGCACCCGATGGCGGATGCCGACAGCCGTTCGTTCATACGGCGGCACGCATCCAGGTCGGCTCCCGCGAACCCGTAGATGGCCTGATGCTCGTCCCCGCACAGAACCAGCCGCCGTGCCGACCGAATCGCCAGTTCTTGCTGTGCCCGGTTGCTGTCCTGACGTTCGTCGACCACCAGCAAATCGGCTTTGGGCCAGTTCAGGTTCAAGACTGTCGGAAGCCAAAGCTGATCCGCGAAATCGCACATGTCGGTCCGCTGCTTGCTGGCCGCCAAGAGACGGGGCACCATGCACACGGTACGATCCCAATGACCTTCCTCGATGTCGATACCGTACTGCGTGCAGATGGTCTCCAGAACGGCTTCGTCGTTCTGCCCTGTGAATTCCACAAGATTCACCTTGCACAGACGGACCAGATTGCACAGCGGATCGACCCACCCTTTATAGGTTTTACGGATCTCCCGAATGTCCATGCCCAACAGGTCTTCCAGCAGCCAGCACGTCTTGTTTTCTTCAAAACGGGCCTTGAGTCCAGACCGCTTGAGAATCCCGTACCCATGACTGTTCAGCGTCTTGGCCTGCACCCCAGCGGGAACTTTCGATTGAAGTTCCAGGGCAATCGACTTGTTGAAGGCGGCGAAGATCACTGTCTCCGGCTTCGTGCCGGCACGCATGGCCTTCCAGATTGCCTCTTGCTGGTCCGTGCCTTTGACCCCAGGAGTCGGGCATCCCAGCAGGTGCCGTACACCTTCCAGCACCGTGAAGGTCTTGCCCGTCCCCGCCAGAGCTTCCACGATGATATGCGGGGCCGTTTTCCCCAACGGGCCTCCATGAGGAGCATCGACAGTCGTCGTCGTGGCGGTCAGCGTTGCCATTGCAGTTTCCTTGTTGTCCTGTGGTTTTTTCCTAGTGAGCTTGCTGCTCACGCCACCTATTATACTCACTGCCAACTCCGTGTCAACTCCAGTTTTTTTTTTTTCTGGGGGGAAGAAACCACTGTACGCCCATACATCGTCCCCTCCACGATTCCAACTCCACCGGTCCGCATCCACACCCAACGACTACACTTCCCTTCCTCCCCCCAGAAAAACTCTAAAAAAGGGTTGACAATGAACCGATAACCGGTATACTACCCAGTACATGCGACCCGGGCTGTCTTCTCCGGTCCATGCCGGTTCCCGTAGTTGGTTTTCTGGAAAAGGAGCCATGTATGCCTGCCCGCAGTCATCGTGCCGTCGGCCAGACCACCCGTCTGCCTCTCCAGCAGTTCATTCGGCGTCTGCTGGAACAGAATGAAGCTCGTAGCCAGAGCGGCCAGTTGCCATTGACGGACGAGCAACTAGAACAGTGCGTCCGGGACGAATTCAAGCACGCCCCACAGGTCATGGCGACACTTGACACCACCGACCGAAATATAATCGCCGTCTGGCGGAACCGGTACAATCACGGCCGCTTGGCTTCGGGTACGCCGGGTCGGGTGTCGTTTCGTCCCCCGACCGTCATTTCCTTCAGTTACGGACCCGACGGACTGCCCATCAATCCCAAGTCCAGAGTGCCGCTTACCGAGGCCGAGATTCAGGCCATCGTCTCACGACTGGACATCGCGGACCCCCGCTTTCGGAAGCAGCGTTCCGCCCGTCAACCATCTCTTTCCGCCCCCAGAAAAAAGTAACCTGCCGGAGAGGCGGCCGAGCAACGGGTTCCGCAATAAATTCACCAGTTCAGGGGTGTATCACCCCCCGTCGTCGCAATAAATTCACCGACTTGGGGGTATGTCACTCCCTGTCCCCGCAATAAATTCACCGACTTAGGGGTATATCACCCCCATCCCCGCAATAAATTCACCACTTTAGGGGTGTATCACGGCACCGAGACAAGTAGGCCAGCCGTTTGTTCGACCGCAGACAGGGCCTTGTCGATCCGTCTTCCTCCGGAGAACCGCCTCTACCACGGAACGACCCTGAAGGACTGTAGCCATGCCGTTGATCGACAAATCGAAAACACTGATGCCGGGCGTCGATCCCGCACCGGGCTATCCCCAAGCCTTGCCTGTGGGCAAGGCCCTTGCCGGCCATCCCGTTCCGCCCCGGTCGACGCCCGGTAGAACCGCCGGCGACGCTGCTTGCGGGCCGTCCAGCCCGGTACCAAGCAGGCCTGTTGGATTCGGCTGTCACGTTGACCCGGCCTTGAAGGTGTCCGCGACCGTTCATGCCCAGCGGTGGGCCGATTGCAAGGCCTGTCCCCTGAGTACGTCCCGAACGCGTGTGGTCCTATGGCGGGGGACGATCCCGTGCCAAGTCGTATTCGTCGGGGAAGCGCCTGGACCGTCTGAAGACTTGCTCGGCCTGCCTTTTGTCGGACCGCTCGGCCGCGTCTTGGACGACATAATTTCCACCGCCCAGAAGTCGATTCCCTTTTCGTGGTGCATCACTAACGTAGTGGCCTGCCTGCCGATGCAGGACGGCGACGTGCGAAAGCCCAAGAAAACGGAGATCAATAGCTGCTGGACTCGGCTGTGGGAATTCCTCTGTCTGGCACAGCCACGACTGATCGTCACGCTTGGCGATGCCGCCGCCAGTGGAATCCCTACAGACCTGACTCTTAGTACGTTTCCGCCCGCGCGAGACTGGCCGGAATGGGGCTTCGACGTTTCCAACCGGTCGCTGCTGGAACACCTAGCCCCCGCATCGCACTCGACAAGACGCTGGAAACCCGCTTTTCTAGCCTTGCGGCATCCGGGGTTCATGATACGCCAGCGTGATCCCGTGCTGGAAACGAAGCGCGCCGTAACTAGCCTGGTAGCGGCGCTGGAACAGTTGCGGTCCTAAAGCCCGGACCGGGGAATATCCGAAAAGAATGAAAACAGGGGTTGACAGAGAGTTCCTAGAGTGCTAAGATGGGAGTCAAATACATGACGGAACTGCCAGTAGCCTGCAAACGGGTATTCATCGGCGTGATCGAAGCCATGTACGACTTGAAAAGTCCGGTGGACGTACTTGTGGTCAAGGCCGTGTTTGAAAGTCTCGGACTGCATCCCGTGGACCACTGGTACGTAATCTTCCGGCACTGGAGCCGGCATTACGTTTCGGATATCAACGACCAGATTCAGCTTACCACGGCGGGCGAAGCGATGGCGGTGCTTATCAAGGTCAAGACGGAAATGGCTAAAGCCGTGGCGGCCGCTCCGTACAACTAACCCCTTTTCAGAGAAAGGAGTCATCTGATGCTCGTGCTGACTCGTCGTCCCGGGGAGCAGGTAATGATCGGGGACCAGATTGCGGTGACGGTCTTGAAGGTCACGGACCGCGATAAGGTCTATCTGGGAATCACCGCCCCTAACGAACTGTTGATTCTGCGTGCTGAACTGATGGAACGGGCGGCACGCACACGTGTCGTCTCTTTACCCGTGGACAAGGAGCCATCCTGTGACCAGTAGCAAATCACGTCTGACCCGTCGGCCCTATCTGGCTAACGTCCGGCGGGAGTTCGAGCAGCGTCATCGACTCATGGTGATTGCCGGAGCATCGGGAGTCGGTAAGACTTCCTTCTGCTGCCAGTTCCCCAAACCGCTTCTGGTGATCCAGGAACGGAACGAAACCGGGGTGGAAGATTTGATCCAGAATGCCTCTGTCGATTCCACCGGAATCACGGTCGGCGATCCGATTGAAGACTGGCTACATCTTCTGAGCGTCTGTTCGGAACTCGAATCGACGCCGGATCATGGATACGCCACGATCTTGTTCGAGGCCATTACCGGCTTCGAGCAAATGCTGTGGGAGTACGCGATTGAAGTCGACTGGCGATCCAATCGGGCGGACTTCATGAGCTTCTCCAAGGGGCCTAAAGCCGTCGCCAAGTCCTATTGGCGGCAGCAATTCATCAGCGCCTTGGGTCGGATTCGCAGCAATGGTGCCCATGTATTGCTTACGGCCCACAGCCGGGTCAAACCCAAGGACAACCCGGAAGGCACGGACTACACCGGCGAAGTCGCTTATTGCGACGCCGAGACATGGCAGCAGACCCACGGGGCTATGGAGGCCGTGGGCGTCATGGTCCTGCAACCCGTGGAGTCCGAACGGTCTGACCACCGTAAGGCCAAGATCGAAACGGATGGGCAGCTTATGCTCTACATGCACAAAACGCCGAAATACGATGCCAAAAACCGCTGGGGAATTTCGATTCCGATTCCCCTGTCTGGTGGTCCGCAGGAATCTTACCTTCTGTGGTGTAAGGCGTGTGGGTTGGACCCCGCGACTTGTTTCTTCAAGTGACCCTTTGTGTAGGAAAGGAGATTTCTCATGAACCAGTCTTCCGCCATGAACCCCGCTCAGCGAAAGCTGTTGCAAGCCGCCGGAGCCTGGAACCAGGCCCGCGTGCAGAAGAATCCGTTCAAGAATCGGATCGACGTGCCAGACGGCACCTACTACGCTCGCGTCTCCAAGGCCCGTCTGACCTTGACACAGGCTAAAGACCCGATGGCTACCATCACTTGCATTATCCTGTGTGACGAAAACGGACGGATCATCGACGATGACGGTCGCATGATGGCGGGGGAGCAGGCCCGTATCATGCACCTATTCAAACCCACGGAACGCCAGACGCTCGCGGACCGCATGGCTCGTTTCTGCTACGATCTGCAAGCCATGAACTACGACACGTCGGCACTGGAAATCCACGAAATCGAAGCCGCACTGGCCCAGGTGGAAGCCGACCGGAAGTTTGTCGTGCTGACAGTCAAAACCGCAGACGACGGACAGCGGCAGTTCGTGAACGTTCTGGAAGAAACGACGGAAAGTACGGTGAACGCCGCACTCGAAGCCGCCGGCAACCCGCTCTTGACGGCGGATTCCGAGGCCTCTTCCGATTCGGATACCGAGTCTGCTTCCACCGGCACTTCGGGTTTGGCGGACGAATTCGATGACGGGGAGCACTCCGAGTCCCCGACTGCCTCCCCGCCTCCTCCTCCGCCTCCGCCGCCGGCCAAGAAAACGGTGCCTCCTCCGTCTCTCAAGTCGGCGGCCGCTCCCAAGAAACGCCCCATCAAGTGACAGCGGGGTTCGCTCCCTCTCTCCAGGGGCGGATTGCGGCTTGCATGGCTCAGTCCGCCCCTGTTTCTTGTAAGGCGTCTTTATGCTCAAAGCCTTAGATACCGAGACTACGGGCGTCGATTTCTTTCACGGTGCTCGTCCGTTTTTAGTGTCAATCGCAAAAGCCGACTACACGATGGTCCACTGGCAATGGGATGTCGATCCGCGAACCCGCCGTCCGATCATCCCCCCAGAAGACTTAATCACGCTGCGGCAGGAACTAGAGAACCCCGCCGATACCATCGTCATCCACAATGCCAAATTCGATGTCCGGGCACTGCATTCCATCTTGCCCGATCTGGACTGGCGGGCCTTATTCCGCCGGATCGACGATACGCTGCTTATGCACCACTGCTTGGACTCGGCGGAGTCCCACAGCCTGAAGGATTCCGCCCTGAAATACGCCGACATTCCAGACGACGACCAGCAAACACTGCGAGTTGCCGTGGAACAGGCCCGTACCTACGGCCGCAAACTCGGCTGGGCCATCGCTTCACCCAAATCCTGCCCCACGACCACGCCGCCCAAACCGGGCTGGTGGGTCATGGACCTTTGGTTGCCTAGGGCCTACCTGAAGTCCCTACCCGGCAACTGGCAAGACCACCCCTGGCAGACAGTCTGCCTGGACTACTGCAATCGCGACGTGATTCGGACACTGGCGGTATACACCATATTCAGACAGGAATTAGAACGCACGGACCTTTGGCCGATCTACCAAGAACGCCGCCAGCTTCTACCAATCGTCTACCAGATGGAGCAACGCGGGGTGTCCATCGACCTGCACCGGGTCAAGCGGGAAATCCTGCGCTGCGAACAGGAAACGGATCGGTACGGCCGAGAAGCCGGACGAGCTTGCGGCCGCACGCGGTTCAATCCCCGTAGCGATAAGCAAGTGGCGGACGTTCTGTTCAACCACTTCAAGTTGCCGGTCACCAAGGAAACCCGGAAGGGCCGACCGTCCACCGACAAGGACACGATCTTCGACTTGTTGCAAATGGCTTCTACTACCGACACGTCGTTGCCGGCCGGGTTCTCCCCCAAGAAAACAGCCATCCGGAACTTCCTACTGAGTCTGACGCTCGCCAAGAAACACTATACCGCCATCAGCTATCTGGAAGGATACGCTCGTAACGCAGTCCCGATCCGATCCGCGAAGACCGGGCAGGAATGGCATGTACTTCACCCGAACTTCAATATCACCGGGCCCCGGTCTACTAGGTTTTCATCAGACAACCCCAATCTCCAGAACGTCAGCAAGGGTAAGGAAGTCTTCATCGAGGAAATCAAGGAAGCCGTAGCCGAACTGTCGCTCCGCAAGGTATTCGGTCCCGCTCCACAGCGGGAATGGTGGGCCGTCGACTACAGGCAGCTACAGTTAGTGATCTTCGCCTATGCCTCACAGGACAAGGCCGTTATCCAGGCCTTGGAAAACGGCATCGACTTGCACGAATTCACTCAGCGGACCATCTTCGGGTCCGATTTCTCCCCCAAGGACGACGGGCAACGCCGTGTCGCCAAGGCCGTCAATTTCGGCATCATCTTCGGGGCCGGTCCTTCTCGTATCGAACAGACCGCGAAGAAACCCGGCGTCTACGCCCTGGTCATGCAAAAGCTGCCGGGTGTCCGCCGTTTTCTAGAGACCAACATCCGCTTTGCCAAACAACATGGCTATGTCTACGCCGCAGGCTACCGTCTCACCGTCCCCCCAGAGAAACCCTACGCGGCTACGAACTACATCATTCAGGGCTGGGAAGGCCGTATCGTCCAGCGTGCCATGATTCTTTGCGACGAGTACCTGCAATCCCACTGTCCCGACGCCTACATCACCCTTCAGGTGCATGACGAACTGGTATTCGACTTCCCCGCTGGAGCCGGCGATGTTCATATCGCCAATCTCTGCGAGTTGATGCAGTCGGCGGGGCGTTCCTTGTCGATTCCCTGTTCGGTCGACGCCAAGTACATTCAAGCGTCATGGGATCAAGGAATTCCCGTTGTCATCCAATCAGAGGAGGTCCTACATGCTGACCGCCACTAACGAATCCGACTATACTCGGTTCTTCCGTCATTTCGGCCTGAGTCTGCGTACCGACCAGCAGCAGCTTAACGGAGACTGTCCGTTTCCTGATTGTGCCAAGCCGGTCAAGCACTTCTACGCCAATCCATCCACTGGTCAATGGGACTGCAAGTATTGCGGCCGGTCCGGCAACGTCTACACGTTCATGGAACAGTTTCACACGGCATGGCTGTCCGCAACCACCGAAGACCACTACCGACAGCTAGTCGACGCTCGGCCGGGCCTCTTGTTGGCTACCGTGCAGGACTGGCAGCTAGCGTACAACACGCACTTGGACGAATGGTTGATTCCGTCCTTCAACCGGGACAATCGCCTGACCTGTCTGTACGTCTGGCGGGACCGTCACGACGACCAATCGAATCGGTGGTACAAGGCGATTCTCTGCCCGCCGTCGATCAAACAGTCGCTCTACGGCCTGAACAGGCTTCGCCCCGAGAAGCATCGTCCTCTATTCATTCTGGAAGGGCACTGGGACACCCTTGCCTTTCATGGCCTACTGACCACTACGGTCAACCCTAAATCCGGACATCTTCTGATCGAGGACTACGACTGTCTAGGAATGCCAGGGGCCGCGACTTTCCCCAAGGAATACTTCCATCTGCTTGATGGCCGTGATGTCCGCTTGTTACTTGACAACGACGCCGCCGGCCGGAATGGCACGGAATCCTTCGTCAAAAAACTGGCCGCTAACAATGTCCTGCCTTCCGCTTTCTACGCTCTTCGCTGGCCGTCCTCCGGTCTGTCCGACGGCTACGACGTTCGCGACCTGATTACCGATTCCGCCGACACCCGCAAGGCGTTCAAGTTCCTGCTATCCAATCTCCACCCCCAGAAGATCGAAATCGGCAAGACAGACAACGAAAGTTACGACCCGGACCTTGAACCGACGCCCTGTACTTCGTTCGATGAATTGCTGGATTGCTGCCGTGAAGGGCTGTACGTTACCCAGGGCTTTGAAGACACGCTAGCGGTCATGCTAGCGGTCAACGTCAGCCTGAAACTCGGCGGACCGCCGCTCTGGCTGCATACTATCGCCCCGGCCTCTTCCGGCAAGACGACCCTGGTCAGCCTGATTGCCGCCGCTCATACTTACTGCTACAGCCTAAGCAAGATGACGGGCGTGTTCTCCGGGTTTCAGGGTCGCGGGGATGCCTCTTTGCTGCCCCGTTTCCAGGATCGGACTGTCATTATCAAGGACTTCACCACGCTGCTGAGCGGACCGGCTACCGACGCCGCTCGTATCTTCGGTGAGCTACGCGATCTGTACGACGGGTCCGCCTCCACGGCCTATCGCAATCGCAAGGCGAACCAGTATAACAACATTCGCTTCACCATCATCACTTGCGTAACCGACGCCATTCGTCGATACAACCTGACCGAACTGGGGGAGCGGTTTTTGCAAATCGAAATCGACTCTTACTACGACGAACAGGGCCGGTACCGCTACGAAACTCGTGACCGCAAGGAATATGTCCGCCGGGCCATTACCAACGTCCTATCCAACATGGCACAGGCTGAAACCACGACCCGCCGACACTATGCCCAGAAAGCCAAGGCGTGGGGGTTTCTAGATCATCTGCACTCCAGCATCGCCCGCAATCCCCAGATACTCATCGACATCGCCACGGCCATCCAGAACGATGCCGCCTTTATCGACTGGGTGACTGATCTGGCCCAATGGGTGGCCTACGCCCGTGCCACCGTGGATCGGGACCGCGACCACCAGATTCTCTACCGTGCTCGTGTCGAGTTCGGCACTCGTCTAGCCGAACAGCTAACCAAGCTCACGGCGGCTTTGTGCGTCGTCTTCCAGACCGTGCAATACACTGATCGGATTCGACAGATCATCCGCAAGGTCGCCCTCGACACGGGATCGGGCTTCCAGCAAGAAATCATGCTTGCCATGAGTCATTCCCCAACCGGTATGACGCGTGAGCAGATTGCTAGCTGTCTGGGTCTGAAAGCGACTACCATCCACAACCGGATTCAGGACATGCTGGAACTCGGTATTCTTACCTTTGTCAAGAATGGAAACGGCAAGGGTCTGAGAGGACGTGACGTACATATTTACCGTCTCACACCCGAACTGGACAGGCTTGCCCGCTCCATTGGTTTCAGGTAGAATCGGGACCATGTACATGATCGACCGGCAGGAGCTAGCAAATGCTTTTCTCGACGACTCCAAGCATGCCATTATGTCCTTTTGCCAGCGTCATGGCATACCCTGCTACACCTGCCCCAACCGGTTCTGGATTTGGGTATACGGTATTCGGGCGGTCCTTCCCGAATCGACCGAGGAAGAACGACAGACGGCCTTGCACCAGCTAGCTCGGTCAGGGGCCTACCTGAAACCCGATGGTTCAGGCGTGGTTTCCCCCATCTATGGCGACTTGCTTTTCCCAGAATGGGACTAGAGGAGCGGTACATGTACGAAATCGCCAAACAGTTCGGCAGCTATGGACCTGTCTGGCTTTTGGTCGGTGTTCTGTTAATGGGTTTTGGAGCGTTCATCTACACCATTATTCAGGGCATTCGTTACGGGATTTCGATGCTATTCAGTACCGAACCGAACCCTAAAACTGGTGAGCCGACGGGACTGCTCGTGCCTTTTATCAACCAGCACTTGCGGGTATTCGAGCGGACCGAGGCATTGACAGCCGGCCTGAAGGACGCTGTTGAGTCCCTAGCCAGCAATACCCAGATGAATCAGGAACACGCCCGCAATATGGAGCGTCTAATGTCGTTCGTGGAAGACCGTCTCAAGGCACTGGATGCGAACAACAGCCGCAAGGTCCACCGGTCTTTAGTGTTCCTGTCCACGGTACTGATCGACACGTTAGAGACATTAGGTCTTGACAAGGCCCGTGTAATGGACTACCGTGTACGATTAGCATCCATTATCGACAACGAAGACGGCGGCAAGGACAAGTAATGCTCATTGTTCTTTACATCCTGCTGTGTCAGCCCGTCGTGGAAGCCCCCCTGACGGATACCACCGCACGGGCTGTAATCACCGACTTGCACGGCCAGCCCATTCCTGAAACAGTCCCCCTTGGCGACGCCGTTGTTTTTTCCGCTCGGAAGAGCGTGCATGGCGGTCAGCCCCAGTCCATCAAATGGACCATTCAGCCCCCCGACCGTGCTGCTCGTCAGTATGTTTCCCCCGACGGCATGGAAGTATTCGTACCGACGGGCATCCGCCCCACGGTCATCACCGTCATTCTGTCCGTCGCCAAGGATAACACCACCGATCACGCCCTGATTAGCGTTCGTGTCGGTCACGGTCCACAACCCCCGCCGGACGACCCCACCCCAGCTTCCCTTTTCAAGGCCAAGGTCGCGGCCAAGGTCAAGGAATTCGATCCTCCCTCCCCCCAGAGAGCGGCCGTGGCGGCCGCGTGGCGTGCCGCCGCGGACGCTCTCAGAAACGGGCAGATAAAAACCCTTGACGACCTGCTCAAGCACACTATGGAAGGCATGGTCGCCAAGACGGGCTACAACGATTTCCTGAAGTGGGTACCACTGCGAGACGCCATAACCGTCCTTCTGGAGAACGAGCGGCTTCCCGACCTGGCTAGCCACGCCGCAGCTTGGTATGCCATCGCCGACGCCATAGAAGGAAAGTAGACCACCATGCCCTTCACTAAGGACGATCTTGACCGTCTAGTTGACGCCTACTCCAACAATACTTTCACCGCATGGCGTCCAGACTATAATCACGCCACCATCATGGCGGCGACTTCGCCGACCCCGGTTTTCTGTGCCGCCGCTCCCGACGTTATGGACCTTCCAGATCAGGACACGTTCCTGTGGCGGTATCTCTATACCGCTCTCCGGTCCTACTACAGCAATCCCGCCTACATCTGGAAACCGCAGTATCAGAAGTCCGGCACTTGCGTGGGCCAAGCGGCTAAACTGGCACAAGACACGATTGCCGCTGTAAACAGTCTGCTCTACGGCATTCCCTTTCCCGGTCGATTCAGTGTCGCGGCTGTCTACGCCGGAAGCCGCGTGGAAATCGGCAAGCAACCCGGAGCATGGGAAGGCTCGTCCGGTTCATGGGCCGCCGACTGGTCGGTACGGTACGGGTGCGTGCTCCTCAAGAGTCTGAACCTGGCCGACGAGGCCAAGGATGAGGACGAACAACTGGCCTTGCGCTGGACCCGAAGTCGGGACGGCGTGCCGGCCGAATACGAGTCTTTGGCCCGTCAGCGGCCCATTCTGCACGCTTCTCTTTGCCTGACTGCCCGTGAAGCCGGCAAGGCCATTCAAAACGGAAACGTCGTGACCAACGCCTCTACTCTGATTCCTACTGGCAAACGGGACCAGTTCGGATTCAGCCCGGTTCGTCGATCCGGCGGTCATCAAACCCTTTTCTGGGGGGTACGCTACAACCCCTTCGGCCTGCTCTACCAGAATAGCTGGTCCGAACTCTGGTCCCCCCCAGAAAACGGCGGTCGGTATCCAGACGATCAACCCCCCGGATCGGTTTGGGTCACTGAAGACGATGCCAACGCGATTCTTGCTCAGCGGGATAGCTACGTCTATGTCGGCATGGGTGGTCTGCATCCCCGTCGACCGCACCAAGGGTTGAATCTACTCTAGTAGCTGCATGTAAAGGATCAGTCGCATGGGTACCGATTGTCCGCTGTGTTTCCGCCCCGCGTTGACGGGGGTGCGTAATAACCGGCAGTATTTGTACTGCCCCGACTGCCACTGGGAATCCAAGACCGACACCTATTTCGACAACGGCGATCTTCGTTACGTCTGTGATGCTTGCGGGGAGACCTACACGCCCCTGGAACAGACTTCTGCTCAGTACCAGTACCCGACAGGGGCCGTTCGTTCCACGGACTGTCAAGGCTTGAAGTATTCCCTGATTTCCCCGGTTGGCTTACGACGGCTTGCCGCGACCTGTCATGAAGGCAGTATCAAGTACGGGGATTACAACTGGGAACGGGGAATGCCGGTTCGCGACTTGCTCGACCACGCCATCCGGCATCTTTACCAGTACTTGGATGGGGACCGAACGGAAGACCATCTGGCCCATGCGGCGTGGAATCTGTTCGCGGCCATGCACTCGGAAGAACGATGGCCGGACCTTAACCAGAATCTCCGTCCGGCTTCCTGAGCCAACTACTACTACGGAACTACCGCCAATGCCCAGACCCCTTCGTGCACCGATTTGCTGGTTCGGCGGCAAGGGCAGGCTCGTCTCCCGGCTCCTACCACTAGTGCCCAGTGGTGGAAGGCCCTACTGCGAGCCATTCTCTGGTGCAGCGTCTTTGCTCTTTGCCCGCAACCCCGCACCGGTCGAAGTGCTCAACGACCTGGATGGCCGCGTAGTCAATCTGTTTCGCGTACTTCAAGACCCGGGCCTGTTTCCGGAACTCCAGCACCGACTGAAGTACACGCTGTATTCACGATCTGAGTTTGCACGGGCAATCGAAATCTTGCAAGACGAATCAGCAAGTCCAGTGATGCAAGCCTGGGCTACGTTTGTAGGATTCAATCAAGGGTTTGCCGCTGCGTGCAATACTGTCGGCGACTGGGGAAGGGTGTTTACATCAAATTCCGGTATGGCAAGCTCGACATGTGCGTGGATTTCCCGCCTCAACCTTTTGGACGTTTGGCACAAACGCTTGCAACGAGTCCAGGTCGATAGCCGCGATGCCCTTGAAGCGATTCGCTACTGGGACACGGAAGAGACTGTGTTCTACTGCGACCCGCCCTACGTGCTTTCGACGCGAGTGAAGGGAAAACGGAACCGATACGCCGTCGAACAAAACGACGAATTCCACGCTCAATTAGTCGAACTGCTGCGTACTTGTCGCGGGGCTGTCGTCTTGTCCGGATACTCTCACCCGATCTACACACTACTTGAAGAAAGCGGATGGCACCGCACCGAGATTCGCACGTCCTGTCACGCGGCGGGTAGAATTCGAGGCAGTCAATTACGAGGCAATGGCGCTGCACGCCGCGAAGTACCCCGTATCGAATGCGTATGGCGTAACCCCAAAGCCGTTAAATTGGCAATTAAAAGTCCTTCACGGCCTGGACCGTTTGGCCGCAAGATCGTAGCCCGTCCTTGACCAGAATCTCCGTCCGGCGCCTGCTGACCATGCTGTACTTCGCCCCCCTTGTGATTCCTCTTGTACTGCACGCGGAAGGGATTTACCGCTGGCCTGGTCCTCCACTGGCTTATAACTGGCCGGCGGTATCCGCTCCCAGTCAGTCCCCACCCCCCAAAACCACGGTGCTTTTCTTCACTTCGGCGAGTTGCCAACCATGCCGCCAAGTCAAGCCGCTGATCGACCGCTTGGCTGAGTCGGCCGACTATCATGTACAGGTGGTCGATTATGCTCGCCAGCCCGCTCTGTTCACCCAGTACCGTGTTACGGCAGTGCCCACGATTGTCGTCGTCTACAATCAACGGGAACTGGCCCGACACGTCGGAGTGATCTCCGATCTTCGTCCCTTGCTCCGTCCCCTTACCAGGAAGGACACTTCCAATGTACCATGACATGACTGCCTACCAGTCCGCCGCCCTTCGTTCCGAAGCCGCTGTCAACGCCGCCCTGATGGGTCGGTTTCAGGCGTGCCGCGAAATAATCTCTCTCCGGTTCAAATACCTGCAATCCGTCATTCGGGCTTCATGGCTGGACGAGCTTAAGCGGCATGTCTTCTACGGAATCCCAAACAAGGAACTCCCCCGCCCGGTCCCATCTTCCCCCCCAGAAGAAAGGAGCCTGCGTATGGTTCGGTTGGCCCATGCCATACTAGGCGTGGCGACGGAATTAGACGAACTGATTTCCGCCTACTTGGACGGTATGGAAGGCGGTCGCTTGGATCGGGTTGGAACTGGCGAAGAACTGGGCGACGTATTGTGGTACGTGGCCTTGGCCGCGGATGCCCTGGGCCTCCCCCTGGAGCGGGTCGCGGCACTTAACGTCGCGAAACTTCAACAGCGGTATCCGGACCAGTTCTCTCAGCACCACGCCGCGAATCGTGACCTGGAGGCCGAACGGCGAGTTCTGGAACAGTAAATGCCTAAGAGGAAGCCCCTAGGCCGTGCTCTACGGCCATCCTGCCGACGGCACTGCGACTGGTGCCGAACGGGTAGCCGGCCGTCTTCGACCGGATTATGCCCCGCCTGCATCCGCCGTTTTAAGCAGTTGCTCTGTTCGGTCCAGTGGAACCGCAAGGCCCGTATCCCGTTTCTGCTGGAATTTCCGCTGTGCGTGCTCTGCAACCGCCCCGCCACGCAGGTGGACCATATCCAGCCGTGGCGTTTCTACCCGGACCTGTTCTGGGAGCCGACCAACTGGCAGTCAATGTGTGCTTCCTGTCACAGCCGCAAAACCGTTGCCCACGACGGCGGGTTCTTCGGTGCCTCTGCCAGAACGGCCGACCGCTGAACGGCACTTCACCGCGTCGACCGCCAATCTGGCAGAGTCGCCGGAATCCGTGGTTTCCGATGATAATTTCCGTCGCCGTGGGACTTTAGATCAAAATCGTGTCGATACCGTGCTGTTGGCACGTGGCTTGCAGATGACCTTACCCCGCCTAGTGATGCCCCTGTAAATGGTATGGGGGCGGCGATGGGTTCTAACAGAAAGGTGTCAGGCTATGTCTCGCAAAGTGGTGTACCCGTCTCTGTCATGCGAACTGACTACACTGGATGCCGCCCGGTGTCAGGAGTTGCTCACGAAGAACACGCATAACCGGCCATTGCGGCGGGCGTTGGCCGAACGCTACATGAATCAGATGCTCACGGGGCAGTGGCGGGTCAAGCTGCCAGTAATGATCGTGCTGGACCGGTACGGCCGCTGTCACAACGGCCAGCACACCATGAACGCTCTCGTTTGGGCGGAAACCTGGCGGACCGAATCTCCGGAAAACCAGGCGTGGTGTGCCGAACACGGGGTCAAACACCCCATCACGATCCAGGCAGTGCTGGTAACGGGGATCGACCCCGACGATGCCAATCTGCTGGACGTGGGACAACGCCGCACACACGGCGACGTGGTGTTCCGGCAACACTTGTTCGATGCGGATGACACGCTCACGGCTGCTGATCGGAAACGGCTGGCGGCTGATCTGGCTACCGCCGCGAAGATCGTTTACTTCCGCACCGTCTGGGGTGATAAGGTCCGTTCGTCGCGGCGCTTCGAGCACGCGGACATGCTCGACACGCTCCAGAAACACCCCGCCCTGGAGGAATCGGCGATCTTCGTCTACCGTACCGACCGGGACAGCCGCCAAGACACCGCACCCGGCGGAATCTCCAGCCGCATCAGCCGGGCCTACATGATTGCGGCCCACTACCTGGCCTGGCATTCGGAAACGGACGAGGACGGTAACGGCCGTCGCCGGAAGCAGGCCGACGAATTCGTGGACCTGCTTGCCAATGGCGTGGGAGTGGCCGATGCCAAGGAATTGCGGACTCACCCGGTACACGTCCTGCGGGAGTGGCTGGCCGCGACCAAGGCCGACGGCAACCGGGACGGCAACGCTCTCTATGATGCCATCGTGAAGGCGTGGCTGGCCTTCCTCGAAGAGAAACCAATCAAGGCCTCTGATCTGCGGCTGAAACACGACGACGAATTCCCCTACATGGGCGGCGTGGACACGCCCCCCGCCCCCGAGGAAGCGGAATTCGTCGAACCCACCGACCCCACCGACGACTGATCCTCCCACCCCACCCCCCAGAAACCCACGTCTGGGGGGTGGTCTCTTTCACCCGCGCTAGCCGCTCTTCCCGCAATAAATTCACCGACTTAGGGGTATATCACCCCCAGTTCCACCCCCGCCCCTGCCTCCACCCCTGCCCCAGCCCCGCTCCGTCCGTAATAAATTCACCACTTTAGGGGTATATCACCCCCACCCCACCCCCGTCCCGGCTTCCTGTCCGTAATAAATTCACCACTTTAGGGGTGTATTACCCCTAGCACCCACCCCCAGCCCCCCCGCCTCGCCCCCCTGCCATCCCCCCACACCCAACCTCGGCAGAGCGGCGGGGACGGATATTTCCTCATGGAAGCGCCAGCTTCGAAGCATCATCGATTACTCATCCCAGTCCGCCGAGTGGACATATACATACGGCCGCTTTAACAGGCGTTTTCTTGCCGCTGAACTCTATTCACCGGGCAGGATATTCAAAGAACAGGAAATCCTCACCGTTGCCGTGGACGTTTCCGCATCCATGGTTATGCGGCCCGCATACATCGAAGCGGCCTTCGGCGTCATCGAAGAGCTTTTAGGGAAATACCGCGTACATCTTGTCTGCGTCGACGAAGAGCTTTTCATTCCCGAACGCACAGCACATGCCTTTGCGAAGGGAAATATCCAAAGCGCGCCATTTGTGTACCGAGCCGGAGACTGGAAAAATCTTCGCACCGGTTCAAGCGGCACCACCTTTTTCGCTCCGCTTTTCAACGGCTACATGAAAGGGCACAGGGAACTTCTTTTAGTCATCACCGACGGCGAGATATACGATCTTCATCTGTTGCAAAAATACTCACCCACCGTGTGGGTCCTTCCGCACGAAGCGTCGGTGCATTTTCAGGCGCCTTTCGGCCGCACCGTGCGCGTGAGAGCGGCATCATGAAACAGCCGTTTCCGAAAAACGAAGCTTCCGACCGCGCTAATCTTTGTTCGCAACATGCCGCTGACGTCGACGATATCTTGTCAAATGGCACACCGGATGAAATCTTTCGTGAAGGGCGCACATGGCCGGCTTCGGACTGCATGCGGGGCATTCTCCGCCTTCGGGAGCTTGCAAGCGCCGAGCAGATACACAAAGCGGGCATCTTCTGGAAATATTTCGATTTCGCCGCCGG
>Ga0101944_10001769_pt1 | contig 41100 bp, 41 predicted proteins | sample DewCreD2012metaG_FD_75245 | JGI IMG/M metagenome (GOLD analysis project Ga0101944, IMG submission 75245) | Hot spring sediment bacterial and archeal communities from British Columbia, Canada, to study Microbial Dark Matter (Phase II) - Dewar... ... | reverse complement strand
ACCACTTCGTATCGTCCATGCTGATGATCAATGCCCATCATCTCGCCTCCCAACCCCTTCAGGCTCATCTTGTGTGAGAATCCATGCCCGCCTTCAGGCTCATCTTGCATGAGACAAGACTCGCCTGCCTCGCCCAATCAGCGCCACGCTATGATTGTTCAAATTGTGCTTCAGGCCGGCCCGCCGGACGTCGCTCCCGGGTGCTCCCTGCGGTATCGAATCATTTGAACTCCCCATTTGCGAGGTGTCACCCATGCCCCTTCAGTTCAAGAGCTTCGCCCGGCCGGATCTGCTCAAGACCATCCATCCGAAGAATCTGATTCGCTTGGTCGAGCCGCATCGGATCTTCCTTGAAGACAGGGGCTTCCGCGTTCCTGAGGCTGGCGATCAGGAACTGGACTACCTCGCGCTGGCGGGCATCCTCGCACAGCCGGACGAAGAGACGCCTTCCGAACTGATCGAGGCGCTTTACGTCATCGAGAGCTTCTGCGAGGATCAGCACTTCGACGAGCTGCTCGCCATGGCGGAGTCGGCAGGCATGGAGGCCGGTGAGGAGGAAACCACGGTAGACCTCGCGGTGCGCTTATACCTCCACGATGCTAGCCTGCTCGAGCGAAAACTGCGGGAGCAGCTCTGCGAGCGGCGGCGGACGTTTGAAAGCTATCGGCAGGCCGATCCCGATTCCGCCATAGAAGTGGACAATCTCCCACAGGACTTGGCTCCACTCGAGGCCGAGCTGAACCGCTACTTCGAATCCAAGAAGCGCGGCAGCCACTCCCGTGTAATTCGAAAAGATGCCGCGAACGAGATCCGGTTCCTCGTCCAGCACGGGCAGACCTGCAAGCGAGAGCCGAGCCGGAAGGGTGCACGCTCGACCTGCACGGTCTTCCGCCCGGAGAAGACCGATGTGGTCATTCTCGATCTGACCCACCGGGAGCTGCGCATCAACGCTTCCACCGTACCCGATCTGCGCCAGTACCGGACGCTCTTCGGCCGCCACCTATTTCGCAACGACGGCTACTTCGTCTTCGCCGAGAAGTACACGCTCGAGCCGCTCCAGAAGGCGGGCGAGATGGCGCTGAACTGCCGCGACATCGAAGGGATCGAGTCGGTGAGGCTGAAGGAGGTCGAGTACGCCTGGGGCGGCGCCTTCGAGCACACCGAGACGCACCGTGCGGCAGACCTCTTCAAGGCCCTGCCCTTGATCCGGCGCGGCCTGGAGTGCGAGCCGGTGATCCGCAAGGCCGTGTTCGAGATCAAGCTCTCCGGGGAAAAGCGAGGCCGGACCGTGACCATCAAGGCAGGCAACCGCTCCGGCTACGGCCGCGGGGATGAGGCAATGGTGATTGAGCGCTGGCTGCGTGCCCGCGGCTTTGTGATGACTGAGGAGCGGGCTCAGGATGCTCCGGCCTACTCGGCTCTGGCGTGCGCTTGAAGCCATTCCCGGACTCCAGGACGTGCCTGCCTGGTGGGAGCAGTTCTGCGGGGACGAGTTCCCGCTGATCCAACCCTACCTGTTGCCTACCAACGTGCGTGGGCACCGGTATCCATGCCCTCGATATCCCCGTGACAGCCAGTGTCCCCGAAGAATCATTCACTACGGCAACAGCGAGTTTGCCGCCATCTGCCAGCACAGCCATCAGCTCTGCGAGCGGATCCCGCTGACACCAAAGGAAGCGCTGATTCACACGCTCGACGTGGCCAGGCTGGCGGCGGCTCTGGCGCCGGCCCTGAGGATCCGTCCGCAGAAGCCGAGGGAATTCTGCGGTCTCTGGGAGATCGGCGTTTCGATCGCTCCCGCCACACGCAACTGCCCGGCGTTTCTGGCGGTCGTCAACTCAGTGGACCAGCTTCAACGGTTCCTGCATGAACTCCTGCTCTCGCATCCCACCCCATTTCTTCTCCTCGCCCCCACCAGCACATTCTCGACGGCGGATCATCTCCGGCTCCTGCACCGGCACAGGAGCCAATTCATCTCCTTAGAGCAGGCCATTGGCGTGGATGGCGGCGGCCGTTTCGTGCCTCTCCAAGAAGATGATGACGAGGAGGGGGTTGAGCCCACTCCCGTCGCCGACCGGCAGGCGGCGGTCGAGGCCCACCACGAGCGCAACGGGTCGACCGACGCAGAGATTTATCGCGCGGCGCGGGTCCATAAGTCTGACTTCTACAAGTGGCTGGTTGGGAAGCTAAGCGATAAGTCCAGCAAATCCAAGAGGATCGAAGAAATCCTGCGGCTCGGCGCCCAGTTTGGCGGCCAAAGGTAGGTGCGTCGCCTACACTTTTCGCCTACCTCGCCTACCTTGATCGCCTACACATCCTCTGCCCCATCATTGGTGCGTGGAAGCGATTCGAAGACAGGCAGGGGTTAGCGAAGCTGGAAAGCGGAAGATCGAGGCCCTGCTCGACGAGGGGGATGTGGCGCGGTGGGTTCGCCTCTCGGCGGCCACTTTGTGCTGCTCGTGCGGCAATGGCGACGGCCCGCGCTACCGCAAGGCCGGCCAACTGGTCCGCTATGCGCCAGCCGACGTTCGCGGCTGGCTGAACACTCGCCCCGCAGGCGGCGAAGGCGCCGCCGAGGAGGCTTCCCGTGCCTGAAGCCACCTTCGCCGACGTCGAGGCCGGCCGCATTCTGCTGCGGGCGCCGTTCTCGAACCTCCTGCTGTGCAAGCGCATTGCGGGGAGCCGTTGGGACCACGCGCGCCGCCTCTGGACCTATCCGGCCACGCCCCATCATGCGCGTTGGATCCGCTCCTCGATTCCGCGGCTCGAAGTGAGTCATCGATTTGCCGCGCTGCTCGGGCAGAAGGCCGAGGCGGCCCAGCCGGCAGCTCCGCCCCCGCCCGCGCCGCGACCGGAGCCAGCGGTGGAGCTGCCGTGCGGTGTGAAGACCAAGCCCTGGAAGCACCAGGTAGAAGCGTTCCGGTTCGCCATGGATCGCCTGTTGCGCGGCGGTGGCGCCGCCATGCTGGCGCTCGAAATGGGCGTTGGCAAGACGCTCGTGGCGCTGATGGTGCTGGCGGCGCTGGCGGCCCGGCGCATCCTCATCTGCTGCCCGCTGCGGGTCGTATCGGTTTGGCAGCAACAGATCGAGCGCCACCTGGACCTGCCGCTGATCGTTGTCACCTTGGATGACAGTGCCGGCAGCGTCGCCAATAAAAAGAAGCTCGCCGAAGAGAAACTCCGGCTGGCTGAAGCCACCGGGCGGCCGCTGGCCATCATCATCAACTACGACTCGGCCTGGCGCGCGCCGTTCGCCCCGTGGGCCGAGAAGCAGCCGTGGGATCTGATCATCGCCGACGAGTCCCACCGCCTGAAGGCCCCGGGCGGCAAGGCGAGCCTCGCGTTCAAGCGGTTGCGCTCCTGCGCCCGGGCCCGGCTGGCGCTCACCGGCACGCCGCTACCACATAGCCCGCTCGACGCCTACGCGCAGTTCCGCTTCCTCGACCCTTCCATCTTCGGCCCGTCCTTCGCCGCCTTCCGCCAGAAGTATGCCCTCATGGGCGGGTTCCAGAAGAAGCAGCTCACCGGCTTCCAGCACCTTGAGGAGCTGGAGACGCTGATGAAGACCATCACCTTCCGCGTCTCGAAGGAGGTTCTCGACCTGCCGCCCGAAACGCACGTGACCTACGAGTGTGACCTTTCGCCTGAGGCTCTTCGCGTGTACCGGGACCTCGAAGCGGACTTCGTTGCCGAGGTGCGCGATGGCCGCGTGACTGCGGCCAACGCCATGGTCAAGCTGCTCCGTCTCCAGCAAGTGGCTGGCGGCTGGGTCAAGACCGACGACGGCCAGTACCATCGCGTCGATTCCGCCAAACAGAACTTGCTTGCCGACACGCTCGAAGACATCGGCCCCCATGAGCCCGTCGCCGTCTTCTGCCGCTTCCACGCCGACCTGGACGCGGTCCACGAGGCCGCCCAGACCGCCGGCTTCGAGAGCCTGGAACTCTCCGGCCGCCGCGATGAACTCAAGCGCTGGCAGGCGGGCGAAGCCCAGGTGCTGGCCGTCCAGATCAGCGCCGGCGGCGTGGGCGTGGATCTGACTCGCGCCCGCTACTCCATCTACTTCTCGCTCAGCTTCTCGCTGGGCGAATACGACCAAGCCTTGAGCCGGGTTCACCGTCCCGGCCAAACGCGCCCCGTGGAGCACATCCACCTGGTGGCGCGGAACACGGTGGACCGCAGGATCATGCGCGCCCTGGAGAAGCGCGCCGAAGTCGTCGAGGCGGTCCTCGCGGAGATTCAAAGCGGGGCCGCAATCCACCCTAACCAGAGAAAGGACGCTCGCCATGAACATGGAGCAGCTTAAGGAGTTCGTGTGCCTGGAGACGCGCAAGCGCGAACTGGACTCGGAACTCAAATCGATCGCAGCGCGGATTGACGATCTGGAGCAGGCCCTGGTGCCGCAGTTCTTGGCTGACGGCGTGGCCTCGATGAAGGTCGGCGGCCGCACGGTCTACCTCGCCCAGGACATTCACGCCAGCCCGCTCAACGGCCGCGGCGAGGTCATCGCCGCATTGAAAGCCTCCGAGCTCGGCCAGCACGTCTCGGAGAACTACAACACGCAGTCGCTGAAGGCGCTGGTGCGGGAGGTGGCCGAAGAGGTCCGCCTGCGCTGCCAGCAGCAGGACCGGCTCTTCACGGAAGAGGAAGTCCGCACCGCCCTGCCATCGCCGCTCGGCGGCGCCCTCAAGGTTTCGTTCGTACATTCCCTGCGCAGCAGGAAAGCCTGACAAGGAGAAACAACATGTCTACCGAATTGACTCAAATCCAAACCCCACGCGCCCTGGCGGCGCTCGAAAGCAGCCTGGACTCGATCCACGAGGCCATCGCCACCAACATCTCGGGCGGCGGCATCTCGGACTTCGATCTGCCCCGGGTGAAGATCTCGGGCGGGGCCAGCCCGCGCTGGATCGTGCCCACGCTCGAGGGCGAAGAGACGCTGGCGCGGCTGGAGGGCGTCATCGTCTACGCCCGCGATACCCGGGTCTATTACAAGGTCGCCTTCGGCAAGTCCAGCGGCAAGCAGCCGCCGGATTGCGCCTCGGCCGACGGCATCACCGGCCAGGGCAAGCCGGGCGGCGACTGCTCGCGGTGCCCGCTGGCCGAGTACGGCAGCGCCGAGGAAGGCGCCGGCCAGGCCTGCAAACAAGTGAAGCAGCTCTTTGTGTTGCGCGGGGATCTGCTTCTGCCCGAGGTTGTCTCGCTGCCGCCCACCAGCCTCAAGGGCGCGCGCCAGTTCTTCCTGAAGCTGACCACCCAGGGCATCCCGTACTACCAGGCCGTCATTGCGATGGAACTGGAGAAGGCGCAGAACGCCGCCGGCATTCAGTACGGCAAAGCCTCGCTGAAGTTTGTGCGGCGGCTCACGCCGGAGGAGGCGGCCCGCGCGCAGCAGTACCACCAGCTCTGCCGGACGCTCGCCGAGCGCGTGCCGGCCGGCATGGACCCCGAGGCCCGTGAAGCCGCCGAAGAGCAAGCGCCGTTTTAGGAGGGACCATGCTGATCGGGACGCTGATCTTCTTCGCGGCTGGGGCATGGGTGCTGTATAAGCTGCCGGACCTGCGCCGCCGCTCGGTTACTCTTTCCGCGGCGGTTTTGCTGCGGCGGATGGGCCGCTGGCTGTGGGCCGCGGGCGAAGGCCTCGAGCGCGGCTTCCTCCACAGCCGGCAGGTCAGGCGGCAGATCCCACTGGACCTGGAGGCGCAGCCATGAAAGAGGCGCACCTGGTCCGGCTGTCCATCGCCCAAATCCGCCTCGACGGCGGCACGCAGCCCCGCTCGGCGCTCGACTTTGCGGCCATCGACGACTACGCCGAGGCGATGGCCGCCGGCGGGAAGTTCCCGCCCGTAGTCGTCTTCCAGGATGGTGAGCACTACTGGCTGGCCGACGGCTTCCACCGCTTGAAAGCCGCCTTCGCCGCGGGCTGGGACGCAATCGACTGCGAGCTGCGCCCGGGCACGCTCGAAGACGCCCAGTGGTACAGCTTCAGCGCCAACAAGACCAACGGGCTCCGGCGCACCAACGAAGACAAGCAGCGGGCGGTGAAATCCGCCCTGCTGCACGCCCGCGCCGCCGGCTTAAGCAACTGCGCCATCGCCCGGCACGTGGGCGTCGATGAAGCCACGGTCCGCAACTGGAGGACGAAGCTCGCCGCATCTTCGGAAATTCCGAAGATAGACGCCCGCACGGTCTCGCGCCAAGGCTCGACCTACCAGCAGCGGACTGCCCAAATCGGCCGCCGGCGGCGCGCCAAGACCGAGGCGCAAACCCCAGCGCCGAACCGCCAGATCCTTGCCAACCCGCTCCCCTGACGCACGGCTCGCAGGACGTGGGTGGCCTGCTCGGCGCCGTCGCCGCGGTTGCCGATTGCCAAGCCGCCCCAGCCGTCTTCGCCCGTGAAATCCTCACCCGGCCCGACCGGGACCAGATCCTTACCCAAATGGAGAAAGCTCATGAGTTCCTTACCCTCTGTCTCGACGAAACCCGTCACGCGCACCCCTCCGGCTGCGGCGCCCTTGCCCCGCCGTGCGCGGATGATGGTCAAACCCGAGCTCGCCAAACAGTGGCTTGAATCGAACACCCACAACCGCCCATTGAGCGAAGAGCTGGTCATCGCCTACATGGTGGACATGCTCGACGGCCGCTGGCAGTACAACGGCGATGCCATCCGCTTCGACCAAACGGGCCGCTTGATTGACGGCCAGCACCGGCTGCACGCCTGCGTCGAGGCCGGCGTGCCCTTCGAAACCGACGTGGTCACCGGCTTGGCCCCCGAAGCGATCGGCACGATCGACATCGGCCGGGTGCGCACCGCCGGGCACATCGCGCACCTCGAAGGCGTCGAGAACGCCAACGCCGCCTGCGCCATCGCCGCCCTGGCCGTGCTGCACCAGAAGTACGGCATCGAGCGCATGAACGATCCGCGCTACCAGCCCACCAAGACGGAGATCGTCGAAGCGGCGCGGACACTCGATGGCATCCAGCCCGCTGTGGCGCGGGCCCGCCAGCTCGGCCGCAGAATCGCGCCGCCGCGCGTGGTGGGCTTCTGCTTCTGGGCCTTTGCCGGGCAGGACCGCCAGCTCGCCGAGCGCTTCTTCGACGAGCTGGCCCACGGGCTGAACCTCAGTCCGGACAACCCGGTCTACCATCTGCGCGAGCGGCTGCTTTCGAACCGCCGATCCAAGGCCAAGCTGCCGCAACTGGAGCTGGTGGCGCTCTTTTTCAAAGCCTGGCTCGCCTACCGCGAGGGCCGCCCGCTCCGCCGGCTGTTCTGGAAGACCGACGGACCATCGCCCGAAAAGTTTCCCCGGCTTGCGGAGGCTGGCCGATGAGGGCGCGTGGAACCCGGAGCGGCAAGCCGGCCGTGCGCGAATCGGCGCTAGTCGCTGCGATCGTCGAGAAGCTCCGCGCGACGCCCGGTTTAGTCGTGCGGAAGCGGCACGGCACGGCGTGGGGCATCGCGGGCGATCCCGACTTGACCGGCTGTTACCTCGGCCGGCACTTCGAACTTGAGGTCAAGACGCCGGCAGGCGCGCTCACGCGGCTTCAGGAAGCGCGCCTCGCCGAGTGGGCGCGGGTTGGGGCAATCACGGCGGTGGTGCGCAGCGTGAGCGAGGCCCTGGCGGCCCTCGGAATCGAGGAGGGCGCGCAACGATGACCGCGCCCGCCTACAGCCTCGCGGCCTGGCGCAAGTACCAGGAGCAACAAGAGCCACCCAAACATGAGTCGGCGGTTAAGTGGACGCTCGCCGGCATCCCCGCCGACGCCGAAATGGACGAAGGGATTGTGCTCGGATGCTGGAACGGCGAGCGGTTCGTGTCGTGGGAGAAGTGGTTGGCGGCCGCACCGGTGATGGTGGATCCGGCGCCACCGTCCTCCGCTCTATCTGAGGCGGCTGCCTACCGCGCCACTTGCGGTAGCACACCGGTGTGGCTGCGGAAGGACAGCGACCGCTGGCTGATGTTCGCCGGGACACAGAAAAGCCGCCGGAAGGACTTTGCATCGCCATTTCTCGAACACGCCATCCGCACCGCCGAGGCCCGGTACGGTCCAGCCGCCGGCGGCTGGCAAGTGGAGTAGGAACGATGACGCCACACGAATTCCTCGATCAAGTCTGGGCCGATAAGCCCTCCGACCTCTACGTCCTCATCTGGACGCTGCAGGATAACCACTCACGGTGGTTCCGGAACATCGATGAAGCCGCCGCCTTGGTCGAGTCATGCCGGGACCAGGACGTCTACCTTGGCGTTGGCCTTTCATCCCGCGACTACGGCCCCTCACGCCGCTGCCCGTCGGAGGAAATCGCCGGCATCGCCGGATTCTGGGCCGACTTCGATCTCCAGTCTCCGGCTCACGCACAGAAGAGCCTTCCAAAGACCATCGATGAAGCCCTTGACCTGGTCCCGAAGCAGTTTCCGCCCACGCTGGTTGTCGCAACGGGCAACGGCGCTCACGCCTGGTGGCTGTTCAAAGAGCCTTGGATCTTTGATGACGCCGCGGAACGCGAGGGCGCCGCCAACCTTGTTCACCGCTGGCACACACTGATCAAACAATGCGCGCAGAAGCTCGGCTGGTCCTTCGACCGGCTCTCAGACCTCGCGCGCATACTCCGCATTCCGGGCACGGTCAACGCTAAGGATCCGTCCAACCCGAAGCCGGTGCACCTCTTCACCAACAGCGGGAGGCGCTACAACCCCTCGGACTTCGATGAGTTTCTTAGCGGCCTCGTTGCGCCAATCCCCACTCCGCAGCGCCCCTCCCTCACCGGGCACAGCGGGCTCATCGTCAACCCGAACGCCTCGGTGCCGGACGAGCGGCTCGCCCGCTGGATGGAGGCAGATCTTCGCTTCCGAAACACGTGGCTCAGGCAGCGTCATGATCTGAAAGACCAATCGCAGTCGGGCTACGACCTGGCCTTGGCCGACTTTGGAGCCGAGGCCGGGCTCACGGACCAAGAGATCGTCGACCTGCTCATTCATCACCGCCGGATTCACGGCCAGCGGCAACGCACGCGCCTCGACTATTTCGAGCGCACGATCGCCAAGGCACGCGAACACGCCGAAGCCGCCGTAGCGGTCATTGTCAATCCTGCGCCTTCCGCCTTCGAGGATGCCGGGGAGAGAAGGCGCCAGCTCCTCGGCGAGTTATCCCGGTTATTCGGCGTTTCGATCCAGGAAGTCCGCAAGATCACCGGCAAAGACCCGACTTACCAGATGGTCGTCGAGGGGCAGACGCTCGAGTTTCCAAGCGTGGGAAAGCTGATCGACCAGCGCTCCTTGCGGCTCACCTTGGCCGCCGGCCTCGACCGGTTGATTCCCAAGATCAAACCGAAAGAGTGGGAGTGTGTCGGGCAGATGTTGCTCGACGCATTGACGGTGACCGACGGCGGGGAGGAGAACGACCTTTGCGGTGCGGCCAAACTGTACCTGGACCACTATCTGGCGGAAACATCCTTCATCGACTCGATTGCCGGCCAGCCGGTCCAATGCCTTCGCAAACCGACCGTCTTTGAAGGCCACATCGCCATCTGCACGAGCGACCTTCAGTCGCACATCAACAAAGTCTTCGGCCACAACCTCTCGCTCAAGGCCGTGGCTTCGATGCTGGCCGCTATCGGCGCAACCAACACCCGGATCCGCGGGGCGCAGTGCCGGGACCAGAGCCGGTGGTTGCTGCCAAAAGACGAGTTTCCGCCTTCCCGGTATCTGGCCGTCGAACTGGAGGAGGAACATGCATCCGGCGCATGAGATTGAAGGGGCTCTTGAAACCATCGGAGAGCGGGACCATACCCAGACGGCAGAGTACCGGATCTTTGGGCCGCCGGGGACCGGGAAGACGACGAATCTGAGCCGCCAGATCCGGCGCGCCGTGGAGCGCTTCGGGCCGGACTCGGTGCTGGTGACGAGCTTCACCCGCGCTGCTGCGGCGGAACTGGCTGGCCGCGACTTGCCCATCAACCCCCACCGCATCGGCACGCTGCACTCCCACTGCTGGCGCGCGATGGACGGGCCGGCGATCGCCGAAACGCAGGTTGAGGAGTGGAACCGCTCGAACCCGAACCTCCGCATCACTCCGATCAAGAAGCAGCAGGCCCTCGACGCAGAATCGGGTGCTGATGATTCTTCCGAGCGCGCAAGCGACGGCGATCGATGGCTCCAGGAATTGAGCCGTTGCCGAGGCATGATGCTGCCCGAGGCGGCCTGGCCTGCCGCCGTGCGATCCTTTGCGCGCCGTTGGACGGAGTACAAGCAGTCGCTTGGTCTGCTCGACTTCTGCGACCTGATCGAAACGGCCCTCGAAGAGATTCCCTTCGCGCCGGGACAGCCGTCTGTCATCTTTGCCGACGAGGCCCAGGACCTGAACCGGATGCAGCTTTCGCTCGTCCGCAAGTGGGGCGAACGGGCGCAGTACTTCATCCTCGCAGCCGACGACGATCAGACCATCTATTCCTGGACCGGCGCCACGCCGGATGCCGTACTTGATCCCGACATCCCCGAGGACCACAAGATCATCCTCAAACAAAGCTACCGGGTGCCCAGGTTGGTGCATGCCTTGGCCCAGCGGCTGATCCATCAGGTGGGCCGCCGCCAGGCCAAGGACTGCCGCCCACGTCCGGCAGATGGCGAATGCTGCCACCTGAGCACCGGCACCTACAAAACACCGGAATACGGAATCCTCAAGGCCGTCCTGCACCACCTCGACAAAGGACACACAGTGATGCTGCTCGCCACCTGCGCCTACATGCTCGAGCCTCTGATTGCCGTGCTGCGGAGGAACGGCATCCCCTTCCACAATCCCTTCCGGCGCGCCAACGGCTTTTGGAATCCCATCCGTAAGGGGCGGAGCGGTTCGGCTGCCAATCGCGTGCTTGCGCTGCTCGCGGCGCATCCGGCGATGGGCGGCGCGGCGCGCCCTTGGACGTTCGCGGATCTTGCACTTTGGACCGAGTGGCTCGCGGCGAAGGGCGTCCTCAAAACCGGCGCGAAGGCAAGGATCGCTTCGGCAAGCCCCGATGCGGCTGTGTCGATCGCGTCGCTGGACGAACTATTTGAGTCCAGGGCGCTCGAGTTGCTGCTCGATGCCTTCGAAGGCGATCACCGGCGCCTGCTCGAGTGGTGGCAACAGCGCTTGACCGCGAGCATGCAACAGCGGGCGAAATTCCCGGTCATGGTCGCGTACGAGCGCGGGCCAAGTGCGCTCGAGGATACGCCCAAGGTCATCGTTGGCACGATCCACTCGGTGAAGGGTGGCGAAGCAGATGCCGTGTTTCTGTTCCCGGATTTGAGTCGCGCCGGTGATGCGGCTTACCAGCGCGCTGGCCCGGCGCGCGACGCGGTGATCCGCCTTTTCTACGTCGGCGTGACACGGGCGCGTCAGGCGCTCTACTTGTGTCAGCGCGAATCGGCGATGGCCTTCCGCTGGTGAGTCCTGAGGACTGGATAGATGCGCGCGAAAGAAGGTACCCTGCTGGCCCTGACGGGAGGCTTGCGGTTGAAGACGCGAGTGCAACATCCGAAGGTCATCGAGCGCACGGACCGTGGCGGAGCCTACTGGTACTTCCGCTACTGGCACGATGAACTCCAGCCCGACGGCTCCGTGAAGACCGTTCGCAAGTTTCAGCGCCTGGGGCCGAGCCGCGGAGAAAACAAGCTCACCAAGAAGCAGGCCGAGATTGAACGCGACAAGATCCTGGCCAATCTGAACAAGGCGACCGTGGAGGAGAAAATCGTCGAGGAGGGACTGATCTTGTTTGGCGCCATGGTGGAAAAGTACATCCACTCCTACGTGGACGCGACCGCCGCCGGCCGGAGCCTGCTGTCGATCTCGACGCGAATCAAGTACCACAACCAGCTCAACAACCACATCCTGCCGCGCTGGAAGGACGTGCGGCTGTGCGACATCCGGCCTGACGAGGTTCAACGATGGCTGTTCGAGACGTGCACCTCCTGGCACGCCATGAACGACCTGCGTGGCATCATGTCTGCCGTGTTCACCAAGGCGCAGGAGTGGGGCTACTGGCCGGAGAACCGCCGCAACCCGATTTCGCGGGTGAAGATCGGCGAGAAGTGGAACGTGAATCCGGAACGCATCCTCACTTGGGAGGAGACGGCGCGCGTGCTCGCTCGAATCAAGGAGCCGAACCGGCTGGTCATCGAGACTGCCATCGCCACCGGCGCGCGCATCTCTGAGTTGCTCGGCCTCCAGTGGCAGCACGTCGATTTGGAGCAGGGAACCATTCGGATTGAGCAGCGATACTACCGCGGCGACATCGACCAACCTAAGACGAAACGTAGCCGGCGCCTCCTGACGCTCGGCTACTTGACGGAGCGCTTTGCGGCGAAAAAACAGGCCGAGAAGCCCAAGCCGACGGATTGGGTCTTCGGTCGTAATGACGGCTCGGGCCTCCCGATCTGGGATTCCGCCATCCGTCAATGCCTCAAGCGCGCGGCTCGGGCCGAAGGCTGTGACTTCAAGGGACTTGGACCGCACTCCTTCCGCCGCGCGAACATCACCTGGCGGCAGGAGGTCGGCGCCAGCGCCATTGAAGCCGCCAAGATCGCCGGCCACAGCTCGGTGCGCATGACCGAGCACTACACCAAGATCCAGGTCAAGCGGCAGGAGGAGCTGACCAAGGCGATCCAGGAGCGGCTCGCCGCCTCGAAAAGATCGGCCCAGGAGGACGAGAAGCCGCCCGCACCCGCTAAGGAACCCTCTGGCGCGCCTCCCTCTTCTTCCGCCCCGGAGGCGCCGCCCACGCTGGCCGACGCGCCCGTGGCCACGCAGATCGTACAGTAGCCCAGCATTGGAATCGGACAGGGACGGGTTTATGATGGAGGAAAAGAAACGTTCGGCAAAGGAAATGTTTCGGCGCGTGGCAGCCCGGAGCGCTGTGGCATGAAGCTTGACTACGACGAAATCGGTGCCTGGTCCGAGATCAAGCTCGAGATTGTGCGCAAGTACGCCGCGGCCTACTCGACGATCATGGCCAAGCAGCCTTCCATAAGGAAGCACATCTATGTGGACGCCTTTGCAGGGCCAGGCGTCCATATCTCAAGGACAACAGGTGACTTCGTGCCTGGGAGTCCACTCAACGCATTGCGGATTGAGCCGCCGTTCACAGAGTTCCATTTCATCGACGCCGACGGCAACCGGGCGGCGCAGCTTAAGGCAATTGCGGGCGATCGGCCGGACGTGTTCACGTACGAGGGGGACTGTAACGAAATCCTGCCCAAGAAAATCTTCCCCCGTGCTCAGTACTCGAACTACGCGAGGGCCTTGTGCCTGTTGGATCCGTACAACATCAACCTGGCGTGGGAGGTCGTGAAGGCCGCTGGCCAAATGCGATCGATCGAGATTTTCCTCAACTTCATGATCATGGACGCCAACATGAACGTCCTCAGGCACAACCCGGAGAAAGCGGACGCCAGGCAAGTCGCTCGGATGAACCGTTTCTGGGGAGACGATTCGTGGCGCGCCGCCGCCTACAATACCTCGGGGAATCTGTTCGGGTGGGAGGAAAAGAGTACCAATGAACAGCTTGTGGCGGCCTATCGCAAGAGGCTCCTGAGCGTGGCCGGTTTCGGTTACGTTCCTGACCCCTTGCCGATGCGCAACAGTAAAGGAGCGACCGTCTACTACCTCTTCTTTGCGTCACCCAAGGCAACGGGCGAGAAGATCGTTGAGGACATATTCGCGAAGTACCGAAATCGAGGAGCGGCTTGATGGCAGGCAATTCTCACATCGAATGGACGGACGCGACTTGGAACCCGGTGACCGGCTGCTCCAAGATCAGTCCGGGATGCAAGAACTGCTACGCGGAGCGCATGGCAAGGCGTCTGCAGGCGATGGGACAGCCGAACTACGTTAATGGATTTCGCGTGACCTTGCATCCGCACATGTTGCATCTACCCCTCACGTGGCGCCGACCCCGGCGGGTGTTTGTCAATTCGATGAGTGACCTGTTCCACGACGAAGTGCCGCTGGAATTCATCCGGCAGGTTTTCGCTGTGATGGCAGAAGCCCACTGGCATCAGTACCAGCTCTTAACGAAGCGGCCCGCGCGCGCTCTCGAACTCGACCGCCATCTCGACTGGCAACCCAACATCTGGTTCGGTGTCAGCATTGAGAACGCTGATTATGTTCACCGGATCGAGGACCTTCGGCGAACTCGGGCACGGGTGCGATTTCTTTCGTTGGAACCCCTGCTAGGCCCGCTTCCAAACCTGTACCTCAACGGGATCGACTGGGTGATCGTTGGCGGCGAATCAGGGCCCAGGGCCAGGCCCATAAAGCCGGAATGGGTTCGCCAGATCCGTGACCAATGTTTGCGGGCCGGTGTCCCATTCTTCTTCAAGCAATGGGGCGGCCCCTTCAAAAGCCGAACCGGGCGTGTGCTTGACGGGCGGACTTGGGACGAGCTTCCGGGAGGCTTGCGAGTGCACCACAATCCATTTCCGATTCTTGCAACGGCGTGATGGCTTGAGCGGCACGCTGCCCCCACAAGTCTCTTTGTGACGGTCGGCGCTGGCCCCCGTCGGCGCACTTTCGGTGTCAGCTATGATGCGCATTGTCGCCTCACTCTCGCCTCAACCCGCCTGCTCGTTCTGGCTTACTCCTCAGCCTTCCGCCAAGGCCCGGGCGGCACCCAGACCAGGATTTGGTCTGCTGCTCCTCGGGCACATTCAACAGCCGGCATGAGAAACTCCCGGATTTGCCGGCCGACAACTTCAAGAAAAGGCATTTCAGGCATGCCGGTCCTCCGGCAGAAGGCTCCCCACTGGGTGCGCTTTGCCTGATCGAGCAGGAATTCGTCGGTGAGTGCCGTGGGAGCCATTGCCGACAAGGGGGTCCGCCTCCGTTCAAAGGTCGCCTGGATCGACCGGGCGAGTCGGCGAATGTCGAACCGCCTTGTCTTGGCGAATGTCCAGAGATCGTAGAAGTCCTTCATCCGGCTGTTGGCGATTCCGAGCACCACCATGGCTTGAAGCTTCTCGGCGATGACCGCCTCGATCGGATATGCGCGTACCACCGGGGGATCGAGAGGCAGGAGTGTGGATAGCGATACCTCGTCCGGTGCGGGTACCACAACATCACCAAATCCCACGTCGATCTGGACCGTTACTCTCGCCCCATCCAGGCTCGCGGGTACCCACACCCGCACGCCTTCGTATTCCGCGTCCTCCCGGATCCGCTCCGCTTCGATTGCGCCAGTATCAAAGACAATCCCGTCGGCCGCCGGCACAGAGCAGATCTCGGCTATCCGGGCTACGAGGTCGTTGACTTCCGGATTGCCGAACCCGAGCAAGTCGAGGTCCCTGGTCGGGCGGTATGCCTCGCCGCCCCATGCCAGGTACAGCATCGCTCCTTTCAATACGAAGCTGTTCTTGTGCCTCGACGCAGCCAAGCGGAACAGAAATCGCTCAATCACCCACCGGCCGAGAAGGAACTGGAAATCTTCACCGCGGCCCCGCGACAGGGCCAGCAGCTTTGCGCGGTGGGATGCAGCGACGTTGCGGGGTGGCCGTTTCACGCAACTGACTCCAAGTACGGCCGAATCACGTTGGCGACACGGCAAACCTTCGCGAAACGGTGGATGTCGTCGATTGTGGCCTTGCGTTTCCGAAGGGCATCCCGCAGGGCCTCAATGGCGACGTCAATCCCGATCTTGTTTCTGTACTTGAAACAGTCCGCCACCGTCTTCGCTGGAGAGTAGACGCGGACGGGGACGCCCTCGATCCGGTGCACCTGAATTCCCTCGGAAAGCGATCGGCCGGAAAACCGCACAACTCGCAGGTTCGGGAACTGGATCGACGGCCTGCGTGCTTTGCAATCGATGGCCATCCAGACCTCGTGTGGATCTTGCGTAGTCAAGCCATGGAACCGCAGGGCGGACAGGAGGCAGACCACGCCGCGGGGGACCAGCTTGGCAGCGAGAGCCAGGCTGTAGTGCCCGGACACCGGGCGGTCTGCCAGCGCGTAGACTCCACGGGCACGGCGCTCGAGCACGCCGCGCTGTTCGAGGCGGGCGAGATAAGCGCGGGCAATTCCGAGCGCTTCTACGTCCCGCGGCCGAATCAGCGATTGGCGGGCGGCGAGCTTCAGGATTCGTTCGATCCCGGTCATTTACTATCTGTCGGTAGTTTTACATATTTACCGACACAATGAAACAACGTCCGAGGCGCGCCGAATACAAGTCCACATCGCCGCCAGGGGCTATCGCCATGGGCACGATTTGCATGTATAGGCAAACTTCATTTTTCTCCACGAGAGAAACGCTGAAAGGCGGGGACAACCGCGCGCGTGCGCGAGGCATGTGGCTTGCCATCCCCAGGTCGGCTGTGGCCCCTCTGTGGAGTCTGTCTGGAGTCCAAACGTGAAATTCGACGCCGTGGCGTCCAAATGGCGTCCAAATCACGCGCCACTAAGTCTTTTGTTTCTCGCGTCGATGCTTGTAAGTGATTGATTCCAAGACGATGGCATGGAAGAGGTCGTGAGTTCGAATCTCACCAGGTCCACCAAACCTTTCAAGCACTTACCCACAAAGCGCCGGATTGCAACCGCGCTGGTGTGCGAGCCGACTCCGGCGCCGGCATCCGTCTGAGCCGACCCACCGCCAAGCACGGCCAGTGCTACTCGTCGCTCACGCAGACCTTGAGGCGGCGGTAGACCATGCCGGGAATGGAGGCGAAATCCTGATAGTTGTCCGTTCCGATGAAGATCCAGCGGAGCCCTTGGAAAGGCGAGTTGAACTTGCCCGATTTCAGGAGCACGCCGTCCCGCCGGAGCTCCGACTCGCCTCCGGCGGTGTCCCAGGCGCCCTCGATGAGATACCACTTGTCTTCCCAATCCAGGGGCGCCGCCGCCTGCTCGAAGCTGCGGCCGCCCGGCCGGTAGGTAAGACGCAGCATCATGCCCCCATCAATGAGGCGAAGCTGGAAGAATCCCTGCGTCTTGCGGTCGCCGTCGGAGGCGGCTTCCTCGTTCCAGGCTGAGAATAGGGAGTGTTTGGCGTGCTGCCTCAGCGGCCCCCGGATGACGATCTCGACGCGCCCTTTCTTGTAGTGCTTGCCTAGATCGTATTTAAGCTGTGAGGCCAGCGAGGTCACCTTCCAGCCTTCAGCAGTGAACTCGCCCGGATCGCGAGGTCTGGAGGCGGCGGTGCGCCCGGAAGTGAAGTCTTCGTCAACGACGCAGGGCGGGGGTGCGGCGAGCAGCACGGCTAAGAGTGGACATGCTATTGACATACGTTTAACATTTTGCTAGTATATCACAACGTTGAACTTCGAGCTAGATGAGCGAGGCTTCGAGTTCGAAAACCTTAAAGACAGGGAGTGGGCGATGAAACTACGCGTTTCTCTTGGGATCGGGCTGGCGGCAGCCGCCTGGATGGCGGCGGCGCCCGCCGCCGCGCAGACGGTCACAGCCACGGTGGTGGGTACGGTGCGCGACGCTTCAGGCGCCGCTGTGCCTGGGGCTACCGTATTGCTAACCGAAAGAGCCACTGGTGGGGCGCAGCGGGTAATGACGGACCGAAGCGGCGACTTTACGGCGACGCAACTCAAACCCGGCTGGTACCAAATCGCGGCTGAGGCCAAAGGTTTCAAGAAGACCGTGACCTCGGATATCGAGTTGCTGGTCAACCAAACGGCCCGCGTTGACCTCACACTGCAAGTAGGGGATGTCAGTGAGAGCGTGGAGGTGATTGCCGCCCCGCCTCTGGTGGCGTCTGAGACGAGCTCGGTGAGTCAGATTATTGATTCCCGGCAGATGGCCGACCTTCCTCTTAAGGGGCGCAGCTTCTACACGCTGGCGGTGCTCGCACCGGGCACGGTTCCAACCGCGCCCAACTCGTTCGTAGCCAGCCGGCGTCCGATGCCCGGGGGACTAAACGCCCCGGCGTTCAACGTGGGAGGGGCGCGGGAAAAGTCGAACGGCTATCTGATCGACGGTGTGGACGCACAGGATCCTCACTACCTCACGCCCTCCTTCTTCGCTTCTGTGGATGCGGTGCAGGAGTTCCGGCTGGAGACCAATGCGTTTTCAGCCGAGTTCGGACGCTCGGCGGCGCAGGTGAATGCAACGACGAAATCGGGGACCAACGAATACCGTGGCTCGGCTTACCACTTCTTCCGTAACGACGCTCTTGACGCTACGAATTTCTTCGACAACCGAAACGCGCGCGGAAAGTCGCCGCTGCGCTACAACCAGTTCGGGACCACCTTCGGCGGCCCGCTGACTGTGCCGAGGATATACCAAGGGCGCAACCGATCCTTCTTTTTCATGAACTACGAAGGCACCAGGGTGCGCCGCGGCCGGACCGGCCAGCTCAGCGTTCCAACTGCGGAGCAACGGGCCGGAGATTTCAACCCGCTTGGATTTCGCAATAACCGGGCGATCTACGATCCGGCGACCACGCGCCCCAATCCAAGCGGCGCCGGCTTCATCCGCGATCCGTTCGCCGGAAACCGCATCCCGGCGGCGCGGGGTGGCGAATTCGCCAAGAAAATTCTCTCGCTGTACCCGCAGCCCAACTCAGCCGCCGCTACGGGCAACAACTATTTCGCGGCGCTGAGCGACCTCAGCGACAACAACCAGGGGATCTTGCGCCTGGACCATCGCTTCAACGACAGGAATTCCGTCTTTTACCGGTTTGCGATCTTCGACGGTCCGCAAAGCAACAAGAGCCCGATCGACAACGGAGGACAGACGACCGAGGTCCGGACCTACAACATGGCCTTCAACTACGTCCGGAGCTTCACTCCCAGTGTGATCAACGAACTGAGGTTGGGATACAACCGCCCGACCTACTTGGTCCTCCAAGACGGAGCCTACGGGACCGACTATGCGACGCTGCTGGGGCTAAAAAATCTGCTGCGCGACCCGATTGTCTGGGGCATTCCAAACGTGTCGCTCACGGGCTTTACAGGGGTCGGAAACGCCCTGAATCCGACCACGCAGGTCTCCAACGTGTACCACTTAGTGGACCACGTATCGGTGATTCGCGGTTCCCACACCATCAAAACGGGAATCGACTTCCGTAAGACCAACTACAACGACCGGAGCGAGAACAGCGCGCGCGGGGTTTTTGGATTTACCGGCGTGATGACGGCAATGCCTGGCTCGACCACGACGGGCGTCTCGGTAGCGGATCTGTTGCTGGGCCTCCCGATCACCGCGAGCGGCTCGTCGACGTCTCTTGCCGGCAACTTTAATGGCTTCACCTTTGCGTTCTTTGCCCAGGACGACTGGCGGTTGACCCGGCGGGTGACGTTGAACCTGGGCCTGAGGTACGAACTGAACACGAGGTACACCGATGTTCAGAATCGGCTCACGTTGTTTGACACGGCCTATCCCGGCGGGCGGCTGTTGATCGCCGGCGGCACGAAGGCTTGGGTTCCGGCTCCAGCGCCGGCGGTGGTGGATTCAGGCGTCCGCACTCCGCGCGGCCTGCTTCCGAACGACGCCAACAATTGGGCGCCGCGCTTCGGCGTCGCGTTTCGGCCGCATGGGGACAGCCGCATGGCGGTCCGCGCCAGCTATGGCGTGTTTTATGAGATCGTCGAATTGCAGGACGTGCGGACCTTCGTCCGGAATCCACCCTTCGGCGAAGTGATCGACCTGCGAGGCGACGCCAACGCAAACTCCAATAGCGCAACCGCGCTGCGGGTCACGGATCTATTCCCGGAGCGGGGGTCACCGCGCTCCAGGCCCGGGGTCTTCGGGACGTACGGAGAGTACCGCGATCCCTACTACCAGCAATGGAATGTGACCGTGCAGAGAGCCCTGCCGGGCAGCATGGCGGTCGAGACGGGTTACATCGGCTCCAAGGGAACCAGACTGGCGCAAAGACTGAATTTGAACCAAGCGCGCCTGGATGCCGATCCCGCGCGTCCCACGCCAATCCTCACGCGCCGGAGCTACCCGTTGTTCGGCGACTCTATTCGCTTGACCGACAATAACGCCAACTCGACCTATCATGCCGGGTTTGTGAAGCTGGAACGCCGCTTTGCATCGGGCTTCTCGTATTTGGGCTCCTATACCTTCGCCAAGGCGATTGACGCGGCCTCTCTCATCGACGATCAGCCGCGCGACATCTATAACCTCCGGCTTAGTAAAAGCAGGTCGGGGTTCGACGTTAGACACCGAATCGTGTTCAGCGGCTCGTATGAATTGCCTTTCGGCAAGGGCAAACGTTTGGCGAACAGGGATGGGCTTCTGGACCTATTGATTGGCGGCTGGCAATCCAACGTGATTGGGCAGTGGCGAAGCGGGTTCCCGTTTAGCGTGCTAGCGGGCGTCGACTCGTGCAACTGCGCGGCTGCGTCACAGCTCGCTCAGCAGGTTGGGGATCCGCGTACAGGCTTCACGAAGAGCATCGATCAGTGGTTCAACACGAGCGCCTTCGCCCGTCCGGCGACGGGGACTTTCGGCTCCAGCGGTCGCAACATTCTCGACGGGCCGTCTCAGATCTCTTTCGACCTTTCGCTGTTCAAAACATTCAAGTTTAGCGAGCACAGTTCGCTCCAATTTCGGCTAGAAGCGTTCAACGCCTTCAACAACACCCCGTTCGGCCAGCCTGGTTCGACCGTCGGAACGCCCACCTATGGGTTCATTCAATCGGCCGGCGATCCGAGAGTGATTCAACTGGCGGCCAAACTAAGGTTTTGAAAGTCCGGCCCCACCTGCTCCAGGTCGCCGTGGAGGCGGCCCGTGGCGGTTCTGGAAGCGGCCTTTCTCTAATACGCGATCGTCACCCGGGGACCGTCCGGCGACGCGCCGTGCAGCAGGTTGTCGAGCAGGAATTGGGCGGCATGGTCGAAGTGTGCATGAATGAGAGCGCAAGCCCGCTCGGGTTCCCGGGCGATGAGGCTTTCGAGGATCGCCAGGTGGTCGCGATGCGACGAGAGGATCTTTTCGGGGATCTCGATGGAAAGGCTGCGGAAACGGGTGAAGTGGTCCTGAAGGGAGAGGATGAGGCTGCGCAGTACTTCATTGCCGCAGTGTTCTACGATCAACTGATGGACCCGCTTCCCTGTGTCCGACATTCCACGAATATCGATTTCTCCGGTTTCGGGGAAGGCGGCGAGCTCGTGGCGGAGCGCCTCCAATTGTTCGACGGGCGCGCGCAATGCGGCTTCGCGCGCTGCTTCCCCTTCCAGCAGCCGCCGGACGCGGTACATATCACGGATGTTGCGCAGGTCGAGGTAGGAGACGAAGGTTCCCAGGCGCGGACGGATGTTGATCAAACCCTCGCGTTCCAGGCGGAGGGTCGCTTCCCGCACAGGCGTTCGGCTGAGGCGCAAATCCTGGACGTACTTTTCCACAGGAACGGCGTCGCCAGGGCGAAGGCGATTGGTGAGAATGTCCGATTTGATCGCGCTGTAGGCAAGGTCCACGGCGGACCGGGTGCGGATTGCTGGCGCGGAGTCGCGCTTCGGGCGGGCGCTCCGTCTGCTCTTGACGGCTGCTATGCGTGGCATGCAATCGTATTTTAGCTAACTCGCCGATGTCAGCGCACAGGGATCATGGAAGATAGTCTTGACATATGACTGATATATCTGGTATTCATCAAGAAGCGCTCCGCGCGTCAAAACCAGTGCCAACCACCACACCGCCAACGGAAACCTCAGCCGCCGGACGGCGGATCCAACTGACGCCCTGGCAGTGGAAGCTGTGCGGCTTCCTGCTGATGGCTACGGCGTTGAGCTACCTGGACCGGCAGGCTTTGAGCGTGGTGGCGCCGGTGGTGGCGGGCGAACTGAAACTCGACAACGAGCAGTTGGGCCGGCTGCTTTCGGCGTTCTTTTACACGTATGCGGCGATGCACATCGCCGTGGGCTGGATCTTGGACCGTTACAACATCCGGATGACCTACGGGTTGTTCGTCGCCCTTTGGTCGGGCTCGCAAATCCTCGCCGGGTTTGCGCGCGGATTCGGGGAACTGTTCGTGTGCCGGTTGTTGCTTGGCGCGTTTGAAACCGCGGGCCAAACCGGCGCGGCGCGCATTATCGCGCGGACCCTGCCGCCGCGCGAGCGCACATTCGCTAACGGTTTGATGATGAGCGGCGGCAGTCTCGGCGCCATTCTGGCTCCGGTGCTGATGATTTTCCTGGCCAACCGGTATGGTTGGAGATTCGGCTTTGTGGTGCTCGGCTCGTTGGGCTTGGTGTGGGCGGCGGCTTGGCTGTTATGGTTTCGGCCGAAGGCCGAGGTGCTTCAGGGGACATCGAATCGCGCGACCCTGAGTGAGGCGGACCAGATCGGGGTCATCCTCAGGAATCGCCGCTTCTGGGCTTGCACGGCCGGCGCCGCATTCACGATTCCCATCATCCACATCAGCGCGTCCTGGATGCCGACCTATTTTGTCCAGGAGTGGGGACTCAAAGTCAGCGGTACGCTCAGCGGCTATCTGCTTCTTGTATACGCGGGCTTGGACATCGGGTTCATCGGAGGAGGCGCGGCCGTATCCTGGCTGATTTCGCGCGGGTGGTCCGTGGCGAGGGCGCGGGTGCGGATGATGTGGATTTCCGCGGCGTTGATGTTGGCGGCCGGCTTGGTTCCCTTCGCGCCGAGTGTTGGCTTCGCCATCGCCGGGATCTTCCTGCTCAATGCCGGACGCGCCTGCTGGGGCGCGCTGTTTTTGGCGTTCAATCAGGATATCGCCCCTGGCCGCGTAAGCTTGGTGGCGGGGACTATGGGGTGCATAGGATCCTTCATGGGCGCGCTGTTGGTCTGGATGATTGGCTGGGTGACGAAAACGAGTGGATTCGAGGGGCCCTTTTGGATGATCGCCGTGCTGGTGGTGGCGGGCACGGTTCCTGTGGCGCTGGCCCGATGGGAAGAAAGCGGCGCGGAGAAGAGACGAACGTCATGACATACCGAGTGGCAGTGGCTGCCGGGGACGGGATCGGCCCCGAGCTAACAGAGGCGACCCAGCGGGTGCTGGATGCCGCCGGAGTATGCATCGAGTGGGTGGACACTCCTGTCGGCAAAGCCGCCGCCGCGCTGTGCGGCGAAGAGTTGCCTTGGAAGTCTCTCGAGACGATGCGGCAAATCGGCGTGGTCCTTAAGGGACCTTTAATCGCAGAACGGCTGAGCGGCGGCGCCCGGGTTATGGCTCCGGAGGGCGCGCGCACTTATCCGAGCGTCAACAACGGGCTGCGGCGGGAATTGGGCATTTACTGCAATCTAAGGCCGGTCCGCGGATTCGCGCCGGTTTCAGGGCGCTACGCGTCCATGGATCTGGTCATCGTCAGGGAGGTGACCGAGGACGTCTACAGCGGAATCGAACGCAGCGTGAATGAAGATTACGCGGAAGCCGTGAAACGAATCACGCGCCAGGCAAGTCGGCGCATCGCCCGGTTCGCTTACGAATACGCGGTCCAGTCCGGCAGACGCCGCGTGACGGCGATTCACAAGGCGAACGTGCTGCACAAAACCGATGGGCTGTTTTTGCGGTGCGTCCGCGAGGTGGGAGCCGAGTACCCCGCCATTCTCAGCGAGGACCGCATGGTGGATGCCGCCTGCTACCTCATGGTGAAGGATCCGGCCGCGTTCGATGTGATGGTGCTGCCCAACCAGTACGGCGACATCCTGTCGGACTTGGCGGCGGGTTTGGCGGGCAGCCTGGGGCTGGCGCCAGGGGCCAATTTCGGCGAGACGGCGGCGATGTTTGAGGCGGCTCATGGAGCCGCGCCGGACATCGCAGGCAAAGGAATCGCCAATCCCATCAGCTTGATTCTGTCCGGAGCGCTCATGCTAGACCATTTGGGCGAAAAAGAAGCGGGCGAGCGCGTCCGCCTGGCGGTGGAAATGGTTCTTAGCGAGGCGCGAGTGCTCCCAGCCGACCTCGGCGGAACGGCGACTTCGCGAGAGGTGACAGATGCGATCTGCGCGGCCTGCGAGAAGGTCGCCGTATGACGCTGAAGGGCGCCATCGACACCCACGTTCATTCCGGGCCCGACGTTCGCGCCAGGAAAACCACCTCCTATGAGCTGGTGCGGGCGGCCCGGGAGGCGGGCATGCGAGCCATCGTCCTCAAGAACCACCACTGCTCGACGGCGCCCCTGGCGGCGGCATTGACTGAGGCTGTGCCCGGGATTGTAGTGCGCGGCGGGCTCGTGTTAAACCGTGCGGCCGGAGGATGGAACGTCGAAGCCGTCGAGGCGGCTCTAAAGATGGGCGCGGCGGAAATCTGGATGCCGACGCTGTCGGCCGAGAACGAGCGGGCGTTCCGAGGCTTCCCGGGCAGCGGAATGCGGGCCCTGGATCAGGAGGGCCGCCTGCTGCCTGAAATCATCGAAATCATCAGGCTCATCGCCAAGGCTGGGGCTGTGCTCGGCACGGGCCATCTTTCCCCTGAAGAAACTTGCGCCGTAGTGGCCTGCGCCCGTCAGGAGGGTGTGCGGTCGATCCTGGTCACGCACCCGGAAATCAATTTCATCGCCATGCCTTTGGAGACGCAGCGCCGGCTGCTCGGACCCGGTCTGTATTTCGAGCGCTGCTTCTGCCGGCCGGGCTTCCACCGGGATTGGGCGGGCATAGCGCGAGACATCCGCGCCGCCGGTGTCGAATCCACGATTCTGGCCACCGATCTTGGACAGCCCGATAACCCTCACCCTGTGGAAGGCCTGGAGCAGTTCGTTGCGCGCATCCGTAGCGAAGGCTTTTCAGCGGCTGAAATCGAGCGCATGACGGTGGTGAATCCCGCAGTGGCGCTCGGTTTGGAGTAATCCGATGGACCGTGCGAATGTGGCATTCATTCACGCTTCCCCGGCGGCCATTGCGCCGCTGGTGAATTACTACGCTCAAGCCGAGCCTGGGTGGACGGTTTTTAACCTTCTGGACGACGGAATCATGCGTCAGTTCAAAGCCGGCGACGAGGCGGGCGTGGAGTCCGGACTGCTCAGCCTGATCGAACGCGCGGCTACCAGATACCATGCGCAAGCTGCGCTGGTCACCTGCTCGGCAACCACGCTGGACATGATGCAGCGGCTGGAGCGGGCTTCCCCGATAGCCGTCGTGAAAATAGACCTGCCGATGGCTCGCGCGGCAGTGGCCGCGGGCGGCGCGATCGGCTTGCTGGCGACTTTCCCGCCCACGGTGAATTCCACGACGGGGCTCCTCAAAGAACTGGCGCGGCGCGACGGCCGGGACGTGAGCGTGATGCCCGAATTGCGTGCTGCGGCGCTGGAGCCCCTGCTCAGAGGCGATCTGGCGGCCCACGACGCGATCCTGCGCGAGGGCGCCATCGCGCTCAGGAACGCCGGCGCGGACCTCATCGTGCTGGCGCAGGTTTCTATGGCCCACATGCGGGCGGCGCTCGAAGAAGAACTCGGCGTGCCGGTGTTTTCAAGTCTCGAAACCAGCCACAAGGCGATCCGCGAAGCATTAGGCCAAGGATGCGATTCCATCTTTTCCAAGGAGCAAATCAAATGATTCGACCTCTTTGTGCGGGCCTGCTGGCTTGCCTGGCTGCCGGCCCGGCCGGCCTTGCCATTGAGATCGCCACCGGCAAGATGCTGGGGCCGAAATTCGATCAGCGGGCCTTCTATGTCCGGGAAAGCGGAGGGAAATGGCAAAAGACTTACACCGGCAAGCAGTACAGGCCTGAAGCGGCCGGACGCCTGATGAACCTCCGCATCGCTCAGGCTCTCTTTCACGACGAGTGGCTGACGGAGTTCCCGTTCGACGTCGACAAGAACACCGACGCCGCCATCGCCGCGCTCGACACTTACAAGCGGCATGGCGTCCTGGCGGTGAATATCTCGCTCCAGTGCGGCAACCCGGGCTATAACCGCGAAGTGCCGGAGATCAAACGCGTCAATGCCGCCAAGGCCGGACCCGGCAAGGGGTTCCTGTGCAGCGCTTTCCTGCCGGACGGCTCCATGAAGAAGGCCTGGCAGGACCGGTTGCTACGTTTCGTCCGGGCGGCCGACGAGCGCGGTATGATCGTCGACCTGATGTACTTCTATCAGTCTCAGGATGAGGTCCTGACCGACACAGCGGCCATTCGCAATGCGGTCCGCAATGCCACGGATTTCCTGATCGATAACAACCTGCGAAACGTCATCATCGAGATCGCCAATGAGCAGGACATCCGAGGCTGGGATCACGACCTGTATATTGAGCGCGCCATGGGCGAATTGATCCAACTCGCGCGCCAGCGCTTTAAGGTGAAAAACGCGCCCTTCCGGCTGCCGATTTCGGCCTCCTCCGGCCCCTCCATGAAGCTGTTCGACAGCACGATTGTGCATGCCGACTTGACCATCATCCACGGCAATAACAGGACGCCGGCGGAGAAGTTCGCCAGGACGAAAGAGCTGTTCGCAAACCCACTCGCGCCCGGCCCAATCCTAATGAACGAGGATGACAACGGCCGCGAGACCAGCCCGGAAAATCTGAAAAAGGAATTGGCCAGTTGCGACGCCGTTTGGAATGGCGGCGGTAGTTGGGGCTACATGCCTTGGAGGCAGACGCAAATGTTTCCCTTCCGCTACTTCAATCCGGTGGGCGATTCACAGGATGAGAAGTACTTCCGCGCCGTCCTGGAACACATCAAAGCTAAAGTGATGAAGTAAAAGGCGGGCGTCTGTTATGCAGCGCCCAGTCTGAACTGACTCCTTGGCGTTTCACCGAAAACGTTACGCGAGGCGGGCGTCTCTGATGATTGTCTGCTATGCGCGCCGCCGCTCACGGTCCGCCGCAAAGGCCAGACACGCCCGAATGTCCTCGCGGGTGAGGTCAGGGAAGTCTTTCAAGATCTCGTCTTCGGTCATGCCCGATGCCAGATAGTCGAGCACATCGTAGACGGTGATGCGCATCCCTCGGATGCACGGTTTGCCACCCATCTTCCCTGGTTCGATGGTGATGAGCTTGCTGTAATCCATGGGCATCCCCCTCACAGACGCCTAACAACAACATACGAAAGGTGGGGAAAACCGGGACAGGAGCGCCATGGCTCTTTTCGGCTGCTCAGGATCAATGGGAATTGCAGACAGCCATAGAAAGCTCGCCAGACATCCAGCATTCGGATCAACTCTATCAGTGAATTGCCGGCACTGAGAAAAGGTGAATCGTGTTCCTGGCCCCGTTTTGCCCGTCTTGCCGTCAACAAGCCCCGCCGGTCACTTCCCGTCGGGTCGCTTGCCTTCAAACTCCGCGCGCAACACGGCGAGGTCGAGCTTCTTCATCGGCAACAGTGCTTGCATCAGACGGTCCACGCGCGTCTGGTCTCCGCAGCAAATCATCGCATTGAGCTCCGCCGGACCGACCTGCCAGGCGACGCCGAAGCGATCCTGCAACCAACCGCATGCCTCGGCCTCCGGGGCTGCCGAAAGTCTCTCCCAGTAGTAGTCGATTTCGGACTGGTCCCGGCAGTTCACAACAAAGGCAATCGCCGAACTGAAGCGAAATCCGTGGTCGATTCCGCTGTCCATCGCTGCGAACCAAGTGTCGCCAAGGCGGAAGTCAGAATACATTACGGTCCCTTCGCGGTTCGGCGGCATCCCGGCGGGATAGCGCACGAGTTGGCCTGGTTCGGAATCCGGAAACACCGACCGATAGAAAACCCCGGCCTCCTCGGCCAAGCCACTGACCTCACCGTTGAACAATAATGCCGGCGCCAAAAACGGCCGCCGGTCGCCCTCCGGGTTGGCCAGAATCAGTTGCCAGGACAACCCATATCGGTCTTGGATCCATCCGAAGCGCGGGCTGAATGGATACGCATCCAGCGGCATCAATACCTTGCCTCCCTCTGCGAACATGGCCCAGGTGGCGTCGAGCTTTGTCCGCGCCGAAGGGTCGCGTCCTGGGTCGAAGTTCACGAGGAAGGAGATGGACGGATTAAACCGGAACAGCGGCCCCGCCGAGATGGCCACAAAAGTCTGGCCGTTCAGATGGAAATACACCAGCTCGCAGTCTCCTGACGGCGTGTCGCGAAGCGGCACGACGTGGTCGATCGCCGAGTGCGGGAAGGCGGCGATGTAGAATTGGGCGGCCTCGAGCGCTTCTTTGTCGAACCACAGATGAGGCGTGATCGATAGGGTGTTTTTCATCTGTCCGTACTTCCTTTCAGGCTTGAGGCGCGGCCAACTCCACCAGCCCCGCCAGGAGATCGAAGGACTGCTGCCAACCCAGCCGGCAGGCCTCGGCCGGGATCGCGTCCGGCAGCCCTGCCTGCTCGACTACCAGTTCGGTAACCATTCATACCATCTCCTCCTTAGGTGGAATGGGACATAACAGCTCGACGTACGGGCGCAGGTGCGGGGAAGTGGAAGTGGATTCAGCTTCTGGCATAAGCGCCAACCCGTTGGTATACGCATACAATACCGACTTGTTGGTATAACTTCAAGTAAAAAGCAATTTGGCCTTATGCCTGCGCTTCACCGCGTATGAGCAAACCGGGCAGAGCAAGCGGGGAGAGGAACACAACACTACTTCTTTAGCAGTTCGGGACGGCGAACTTTTAGTTTGTCAACTTTGGGCTGCGCGTTGAGTTGGATGTAACGGTTAGCCGGATTCCGGGCGCAGTAGTCCTGGTGATAACCCTCAGCTTCGTAAAAGGCTTTGAAGTCGTTCACTTCGGTGACGATCTTGCGCGGGAAGACGCGCGCCGCCTCGAGTTGCTGGATGTAAGCCTGAGCTATCCTCTTCTGCTCCGGACTGAGCGCGAAAATGGCCGAGCGGTACTGCGGACCGACATCCGGACCTTGCCGGTTTCGTTGCGTCGGATCGTGCGCGATCTCAAAGAAGACCCGCAGCAGCATCCCGTAGGTGATTTTGGAAGCGTCGTAAGTGATCTCGATGGCTTCGGCGTGCCCCGTGCGCCCGGTGCTCACGGCTTCGTAGTTGGCCGTTTCTCGCGCGCCGCCCGAGTAGCCCGAAATGACCTTGACTACCCCGCCGACGTGCTCAAAAACCGCCTCGGTACACCAGAAGCAGCCCCCAGCCAAGACCGCCCGCTTCAGCGTCCCGGCAGGCGCCCGCGGTTCGTCTACGGCAGGGTCGGGGAAGGCGGCGCCTTCCGCCTGAAACGCGAGGATAACCATTCCCGCAATCAACAGCGCCGCAGCCATGGCCGTCATCCTACCCAATCAGATGCCGCCGCCCGGGCCGAAGACGCAGTCCTTACACGTCGAGGTTTCTCACATCCAAGGCGTGCTCTTCAATGAACTTGCGCCGGCTTTCAACGTCTTCACCCATGAGCGTGGAGAAGATCTTGTCGCTTTCCACCAAGTCCTCGAGGTTTACTTTCAGCAGCGTCCTGGCCTCGGGATTCATGGTGGTTTCCCAAAGCTGCTCAGCGTTCATCTCGCCCAGCCCTTTGTAGCGCTGCACCGTGCAGTCCTTCATCCCCTCGTTCTTGATGAATGAGAGAAGATCTCGCCATGTGGCTTGCTCCGTTCGCTGCTCACCGCGCCTCACGGTGAAGGGAGGATGGTTGAACGCCGCAATCTGGCGCGCCAGCGCCCGAAGGCGGCGGTACTCCGGATGAGCCGCCGTCTCAGCGTTCAGAACCCGTTCAGCATGCGTCGGATCCTGGTACACGATCATCCAAGCCGAATGCTCTTCGTCCGGACGAAGCTCCGCCGTAATCTTGGACTCGCGAAGCTCCGCCAAAACCGGTTTGAGGTTCGCAGCCTGAGAAAAGTCCGCTCGCGCATCGATTTGATACTGCGGATTGGCGATGGCTTCCACCACCGCTGCCTGGCGGAAACGCCGCTTCGCCTTCTCGAACACCTGCTGGAACTCATCGAGTTGCATCAGGAAAGAGCGCAATTCGGCGCCCTCCAGGCGTGCGCCGTTGACTTCCACCGCCGCATTCTCCGTCGCGCGCCGGAGAATCTCGCGGGTGAACTCCCGGTCGTCTTTGATGTACTTCTCGCTCTTACCTTTCTTGATGCGATACAGCGGAGGCTGCGCCACGAATACATGCCCGCGCTTGATGAGCTCGGTCATATGCCGGAAGAAGAACGTCAGCAGCAGGGTGCGGATGTGAGATCCGTCTACGTCCGCATCCGTCATGATGATGATCTTGTTGTAGCGCAGCTTGGTGAGGTCGAAATCCTCCTTGCCGATGCCTGTTCCGATAGCGGTGATCATCGAGCGGATTTCCTCGTGACTCAGCATCTTGTCGTAGCGAGCCTTCTCCACATTGAGGATCTTGCCCTTTAACGGCAAAATGGCCTGGAAACGCCTGTCCCGCCCGCTCTTCGCGGTTCCGCCAGCGCTTTCGCCCTCCACCAGGAATAATTCACAGCGCTCAGGGTCCTTTTCCTGGCAGTCCGCAAGTTTCCCCGGCAATCCGCCGGAATCGAGCGCGCCCTTGCGCCGGGTCAGGTCCCGAGCCTTGCGAGCTGCTTCGCGGGCGCGCGCGGCGTCAATCGCCTTGCTCACGATCTTCCGCATCACCGCCGGGTTCTTGTCGAAGTACTCGCCCAGCTTTTCGTTCACCAACTGGACGACGTAGCCGCCGATGTCGCTGTTCAACTTCCCTTTCGTCTGCCCTTCGAACTGCGGCTGCGGCAGCTTCACACTCACCACCGCCGTCAAACCCTCACGGACATCGTCGCCGGTCAGATTCTCTTTGACATCCTTGAACAAGCCCGCTTGCTGGCCATAAGCATTGATCGTGCGCGTCAACGCACTGCGAAACCCGGACAGATGCGTGCCGCCATCCACCGTATTGATGTTGTTGGCAAAAGAGAAGACATTCTCTGTGTAGGAATCGTTGTACTGGAGAGCCACCTCCATGCTCAAGACGCCGCCGTTTGGGAGTTCCCGCTGTCCTTCGAAGTAAATCGGCTTCTCGTGCAATACCTGCTTGCCCCGGTTGAGATGGCGTATGAACTCCGCTATCCCGCCAGAGTAGATGAATTCGCTGACCTTTGGGGGCTCTGTGCGTTCATCAGTCAGGACAATCTTCAATCCCTTGTTAAGAAACGCCAACTCGCGAAGGCGCTGAGCCAGAGTATCGAAGTTGAACTCAGTCGCCGTCATAATCGTCGAGTCAGGTTTGAAGGTGATCTTCGTGCCCGTTTTCCTCCCGCACTTGCCGGCCTTTTGAAGCGGCGCCTTAGGGATGCCTCGTTCATACTCCTGCACCCAGGTAAAGCCGTCGCGCCAGATTTCAAGCTCCAGCCATTCCGACAGCGCGTTCACGCAACTCACGCCAACGCCGTGCAAGCCTCCTGACACTTTGTAAGTGTTAGAGTCGAACTTGCCACCGGCGTGCAGCTTGGTCATCACCACTTCAGCCGCGGACACGCCCTCTTCTTTGTGGATGTCCACAGGAATGCCGCGCCCGTTGTCTATGACCGTGACGGAGTTGTCGTCGTGGATGGTTACGGAGACTTCCGTGCAATAGCCTGCTAAAGCTTCATCCACCGAGTTGTCCACCACCTCATAAACCAGATGGTGCAGGCCGATATCGCCCGTGGAACCGATGTACATTGCCGGCCTCAGGCGCACCGCCTCCAGACCTTCCAGAACTTTTATGCTGGTGGCGTCATAAGTGGCCCCGCCATTGGCAGGCATGTCTTTGGAACCCATATCGATGGTTTAAATCCTTCTTCCTTCAGCGCCTGGTTTTACCTGCCGCTATATCCGCATAGGCATCACGATGTAGCGGTACGTATAGCGGATTTCATCTCCAGCCGGGCGCAACTCCCCGGCGCTTGCCCCATCCTTGAAATGGAATGACGCTTGACTCTCAGGCAGCACCCGCAGAAACTCGAGCAGGTAACCAGCATTGAAGCCGATCTCAACTTCAGGACCGTCATACTCCACGCCCAAAGTCTCCTCCGACTCGCCTGTGTCAGAGAGCGAAGAGAAGAATCTCAATTCGCCGGGCGTGCATTGAACGCGAATCGCCTTTGAACGTTCATCCGCAAACTGCGAAACCCGCTCAATCGCGGCTCTCATATCGTCTCGTGAAAGGACGATCCTGTTCGGTTGCTCCCGAGGCAAGACACGCTCAAAGTCAGGGAAGTTCCCAGTTAACTTCCGGCTCATCAGTTGCCTGGCGCCCAAGCGGAAGAACAAGTGGTTTTCGTCACTTGAGAACTCGAACTGTTCTCCTTCCCCTGCTTCAGCAGCCAGTTTCTTAATCTCTTCCATCGCCTTACGGGGAATGAGCGCCCTGAACCCCGCTGCGGCAGGGGGAACTGAGCCTGGAACCTCCACCATTGCCAAGCGATGCCCGTCTGTCGAAACCATTACAAGCGACTCCGGACGAAACAGCAACAGCGCGCCGTTTAAAGTAAACCGTGATTCCTCTAAAGAGATGGCAAACATCGTCTTCTCAATCATTGATGAAAGCGTGCCTGCATCGACTTCCGCCATCGTCTCAGGAGCGGACGGCAGCTCCGGGAAGTTCTCCCGGGACATGCCTGCAATCCGCGTCCGCGCCCTTCCACAAGTCAGACTAGCCCAATGGTTCTCAAGGAACTTAACATTTAGCTCCAGGTCTGGCAGCAACCTGACATAGTCAAGCAACTTGCGAGCCGGTATAGTTCCGGCGCCCTCTTTCTTGACCTTCGCCGGGCATGAACAACGCACGCCCAATTCCAGATCCGTCGCCGTCAGGGTGATCTTCTCTTCACCCGCTTCAATGAGTACATTGGAAAGAATCGGAATGGTGGTCTTCTTTTCCACCACGCCTTGCGACAGACTCAACTCCCGCACCAAGTCCGTCTTGCTAACGCTGAATTCCATGGGTAGGTCTCCGTTCCGCTCCGCTCGCGTAGCTTTCCATTCCGGTTCTCTTCCTACAAACTGATACCTATATGAGAACCGTCATCATAGGCTCTGTGCAAATGTTGATTTCCCCCTAAATTATACAAAACTCGAACCCTTCCTGTCTCAGCCGCTTGTGGGAAACAGGCTCTCGTCCCGCGAGCGTCCCGCCAGCCGTGCCCTTGTTCCACACTCTTCCACAGATTTCAGCGAAGCCTTAATCGCGAAATCTCCTAAGTTCAATTAAATGAATCAATTATGCTCTGGATAAGGGTGTTGAGAGCCTGATCCTTCGCTCTTTCTTTCTCTATCTTCTGAATGGAGTGCAGAACGGTGGTGTGGTGCTTCCCGCCGAACCATCGGCCAATCTCCGGGAGAGAGGCCGCCGTCACTTCCTTCGCTATGTACATCGCAACTTGGCGGGGAAAGGCAATCTGCCGCGCATTGCTGCGCTGTTTCAGTTGAGCCGGCTGAAGTCCAAAGCGGTCTGCGACCATCCGTGCGACGGCATCAATGCTGATCCGGCGCTCGGCGTTGTGGAGTAAATGGCGAAGCACCTGCTGCGCCATGGACAGCGTGATGGGTGAGTTCGTAACCGAGGAGTATGCCATTAACTTCACAAGCGCGCCTTCAAGCTCCCGAACATTCGACTTGGTTTTGGTGGCTATGAACACGCGCACATCTTCGGAGAGTTTGATTCCTTCCGCCTCTGCCTTCTTATCAAGAATCGCCATCTTGGTTTCCAGATCCGGCGGCTGAACGTCGACCATCAAACCCCACTCAAAACGGGACCGCAGACGCTCCACCAAGCCCGGCATATTCTTTGGCGGAGAGTCGCTGGACATCACGATCTGCTTCTGGTGGTCGTACAGTTCATTGAAAGTGTGGAAGAACTCCTCCTGGGTACGTTCCTTGCCGCTGATCACCTGTACGTCGTCAATCAAGAGAACATCCGCATTACGGTAGTGTTGATGAAACAGCGGCATACGGTCCAGACGGATACACTGAATCATCTCGTTCATGAACCGCTCTCCAGATGTGTAGACAATCCTCATGCCAGGGAAGTCATCGAGCAGCGCCCGCCCTACGGCGTGCATCAGGTGAGTCTTGCCCATGCCTACGCCGCCGTAAATAAACAGTGGATTGTAACTCCGGGAGGGTTTTGTGGCGACAGCCTTAGCCGCAGCATGCGCAAACTGGTTGCACGAGCCAACCACGAACGTATCAAACGTGAACTTGGGATTGAGAAAAGAACTCGGCGGTGAGAAGACCACATCCAAGGGGTTCCGCGCAGGGTCCTCGAAACGAAGCGCCCCACCTCCGTTCGTCGAGCACACCTCGTAGATGACGCCGCTGTGATCCACATTCAACTCCTGAAAAGCCTGCCGCACAAAGCGGTCATATTCTTCCTCCATGACTTCCTTGGTAGCTTTGTTCGGAACGCTGATAACGACCTGCCCGCTGCGAACGCCAAGAAACTGCGTCTTGGAAAGCCAGTTCTCAAACGCTTCAGAACTGATGCGGCCGGCTAGATTGTCCTTGACCAGTTCCCATAGGTTCATGTCTTGTTTCATTGGACCCTTGTACACACCTTATCCACATCTTCTCCACAGGTTGTGGAAAACATACACTCCTAACTGAGCTCGGGGATTCTCTCGCTGGCTCTGAGGTCTACTACTGAGTTCGAAACACTGTCACCCGCCATTGACCTCGTGCGGTTTCTAAGTCTAGCACAAACCTGGCGGCGCTTCGGAAGGAGATTCTTCGAATTATTTCTCACCTGTTTTCAGTACGTTATGCAAAACAAAATGCACACCGCATGTTGATGTCCGGATCGCTTCCCGAGACTCTTTGCAACCCCAACATGGATTTGACATTCAGCCGTGCAGCATCGCAAAATGGGGGTAGCCGCTGAGCGGGAGTAACTCAGTTGGTAGAGTGCAACCTTGCCAAGGTTGATGTCGCGGGTTCGAATCCCGTCTCCCGCTCCAGCCATTCTGGTCCCAGCCGTTACTACTTCTTCAGCGCCGCAGCCACGGCTTTCTCGGCCAAAGGCAGCATGAGATCGTAGCCGGCTTCGTTGGGGTGGAGACCATCGTAAGTCAGCTCGCGTTTGAACATCTGCTTGTCGTCCACCATAGCTGAGTGATAGTCGAGGTAGACCAGCTTGTTCTTCCGCGCGTATTCCTTCATCCAGGCGTTCAGCGCTCGAATTTTTTCCGGCGGGCGCCGCTCAGTCTGCGGTTTGATGTAATCGCACACCGGCAGGAGGGAGGCCAGAACCACTCGAATGCCGTTCGCCTTGGCGAGTTCCACCATGGACATAAGGTTCCCTTGAATCTGCTCCAGGGTCATCGGTCCCGTGTTGCCGGCGATGTCGTTGGTTCCTGCCAGGATGACCACCGCTTTGGGTTTCAAAGCGATCACGTCAGGACGGAAGCGGATGAGCATTTGCGGCGTGGTTTGTCCGCTGATGCCGCGGTTCACGTAAGGCTTGCCGGGAAAAAATTTGCCATACTTGCGCCCCCAAGCGTCGGTGATAGAATCGCCCATAAACACAACGCGATTCTCCCCCGGCTTAGGCGGCGCCAGCTTGGCGTTTTCCTCGGCATACCGGGCCAGGTTCGGCCAATCTTTGAGAATGCGCTCGGCTCGCTCAAGCTGGCTCTTCAAACGCGTCAGGTCGCCGGCGGCGCCCGTGGTTTGAGCCGCCGCGGCGGAGGTTAGAAATAGTGCGATGCAAACCGTTCGAGACATATGCGAAACCAACTCCGATTCTAAGGCATCCGCACGCTGCCGGGTCCGTTGCTGCTTGCTAACCTGTCAGATATGGGCGAGCTAAGCCGCATTGGGGTGGCCATCGACTCGGATCTCTTGGAGCGTTTCGACGAACTCATCGCCGGACGGGGATACACCAACCGCTCTGAAGCTTTCCGCGATCTCATCCGCAAGGAACTGATCGAGGTGGAGTGGCAGAAACCGGACAGCCTCGTGGTGGGCACCGTGACGCTGGTCTATGATCATCACGTCCGGCTGCTGAACGAAAAGCTCACGGATTTACAGCATGACTACCACGCCAACATCCTCTCAACCCTGCATGTGCATCTGGACCACGACCACTGTCTGGAAGTGTTGGTGGTGAAGGGCAAAGCGTCGGTTGTCAAGAAGGTGGCGAACGCCCTGATCTCGACCAAAGGGGTAAAGCACGGACGGCTGACGATCACCACTTCCGGGGCGGGGCTGTGATCGCCGGCAGCGGCGTGGATCTTGTTGAAGTGGCGCGTATCCGCGCGGCGGCGGACCGTTTCGGCGAGCGGTTTCTTCGCCGGATTTTCACTGCCGCCGAAATCGGGTATGTCCAGCGGCGGGGAAACTCCATGGAGCGCTATGCCGCCCGCTTTGCCGCCAAGGAAGCCGGCATGAAGGCTCTGGGCACGGGCTGGAGGCGGGGCGTACGGTGGCTGGATTTTGAGGTCGTGAATCTTCCTTCCGGCCGGCCGACGCTGCGGCTGCACGGCAAGGCGAAGGAATATGCCGACCGCATGGGGGTCGCCAACATCGCCCTCTCCCTCACCCACACCCGGGAGCAAGCTTTAGCCTCAGTGGTCCTCGAACGTTAAGCCAAATTACGGAACTGTAAAGAGTTGTTAAGCCCGGAGTGGGTGCGCAACCCAGCTTGAGAACTCCCGCGTCTTGTGTGGTGGGACTTTTCCCTAAGGATTGGTCAACCGTGGCGCAAATGCACTCGTTCTTGCCGGCTCAGGACATGCCTCCTGTCGAATCCCTGTCCGACGCGGCTTGCATGCTCCGCCTTCAACAAGGCGATACCACGGCTCTGGAGATTCTGTACAAGCGGCACCGGCGTTGGGTGTACCATCACGTTTTTCGCATGATCAAGAATGCCTCCGCAGCGGAGGACCTCACGCAAGAGGTCTTCCTGCGGGTCTACCACGCGCGGCTGCACTATCAGGCCACGGCCAAGTTCACCACCTGGCTGTTTCAAATCGCCGCCAACCTGGCGCTCAATTGGATTCGCGACCACCGGCGTGACCGCGTTTCCGCCACCCTGGAAGACGCTGTCCTGTCGCCCGGCGCCCGGCGCGCGCTGCGCGTGAACTTGACCCCCGAGCGAATCCTGCTCCGCGAGGAGCGGCAGGGGCTGGTCCGCGAAGCTATCTCCCAGTTGCCTGCCCGGCAGCGCGCCGTCGTAGTGATGCACAAGTTCAGCGAAATGGATTACAACCAAATTGCCGAGGCGCTGGGCTGTTCGGTGAGCGCCGTGAAGTCCCTGGTCAGCCGCGCGTTTGTGGCTCTCAGAGCCGACCTTGCCCCCGCGCTGCTGCAATAGAATTCACTCGGGCGCCGTAAACGCCCGCGTGGGCCGCAGCTGCGCTTCCTCCAACCGCTGGCTTTCGCGCCAGGTGTAAATCATGCGGTGGATCACCGTCAGGTTTCCAAGCACGGCGATGACCCACAGCACCGGCGCCATACGGTCAAATAAAGCTCCGATAATGAGAAGCACGATTCTTTCGGGACGCTCCATGAACCCGACCTTGCAGAGGGGAATCGTGTTCTCGGCGCGAGCCCGCGTATAACTGATCATCACCGAAGCGGTCATCACGATTGCGGTGAGCACCACATAAAAGTTGCGGTTGATCGAGGAATAATAGACCAGCAAGCCCATCAGCAGGGCAAGGTCCGAATAGCGGTCGATCACCGAATCGAAAAAGCCCCCGAACTTGGTTACCTGATTGGTGTGGCGCGCGACGCGCCCGTCCACCATATCGAACAATCCGGCGCCGATGATGACCAGCGCCGCCCACCGGAACATTCCCATCCCGAGCAGGGTGGCGGCGCCGACATTGATCACCAAGCCAAGGAAAGTCAGCACGTTGGGGTGGATCTTCCACAAGGCCAATCCGCGGACGATGGCCAGAATGACCCGGTTGCAGCCGAGGCCAATGGCCTGCGTTATCGTCATTCTGTCTCCTTCCCCCACCCTATTCTAATGAATCGTGGATGGTGGTGAACCGCAGAACCTCCATTTCGCGCACGCCGCCGGGCGTCTGAATGCGAACCGTTTCGCCGGCAACCCTGTTGAGGAGGCTTCGCCCGATGGGAGAACTCGTGGAGATCAGCCCTTTAGAAACATCGGCTTCCTCGCTCGTCACCAGCGTGAAAGTCAACTCCTGATCCTTGTCGATGTCCAGCACGACCACGGTCGAACCCAACCCGATCCGGTCACGGGGGATTCTGGACAGGTCCACCATGGACAGTTGAGAGAGGCGCTTGTTGAGTTGGGCTATGCGCGCCTCCACAAGACGCTGGCGCTCTTTGGCCGCGTGATATTCCGCGTTTTCGCTCAAGTCGCCCAACGCGCGAGCCCGCTGAATCTCACGGGGCAACTCCACGCGCAACTCGCGCTCTAACGCGACAATCTGGTCTTGCAGCCGTTTCTTGATTTCTTCCATGCAGGGAAACGTACCCCCAGATAACAATTATAGAATGCCCGCTCTCCCGAACCCCGCCCCGGCTGTGGTAGACTTTGCCTTCCGGTTTCCCTAATACCCAAAAACGGACAAAGAGGCTCTCCGTGACACTGTTTGCGGTTGACTACATCATTCTGATCGTCTACTTCGCTTTCGTTCTTGGCATCGGATGGTACCTCAAGCGCACCGTTTCCACGAGCGAGGACTTTCTCACTTCGGGGCGCTCCGTGCCGTTGTGGATCACCAGCCTGGCTTTCGTCGCCGCCAACCTGGGCGCGCAGGAACTGATCGGCATGTGCGCTTCCGGCGCCAAGTACGGCATCATGACGTCCCACTTCTATTGGGTGGGCGCCATACCGGCGATGGTCTTCATGGGCGTCTTCATGATGCCGTTCTACTTCGGAAGCCGCGCCCGTTCGGTGCCTGAGTACTTAAAGCTGCGTTTTGATGAGAAGACGCGCGCCTTCAACGCCTTCAGCTTCGCCGTGATGACGGTGTTCTCCTCCGGCATCTCGATGTACGCTCTCGGGTTGCTCCTGCAACTGGTGTTGGGATGGAGCTTTACGGCTTCGGTGCTGTTATCGGCGGGCATCGTGCTGGTCTACACCTTCCTCGGCGGGCTTACCAGCGCCATTTACAACGAGGTGCTCCAGTTTTTTCTGATTGTTCTGGGCTTCGCCCCGCTGGCTTATCTTTCGGTGCAAAAGGCGGGCGGATGGGAAGGCATGAAGGGGCGCCTGCCGGCGGTGATGACGAGCTCCTGGCAGTACATGGGCGACGCCTCTCAGAATCCCATGGGCGTCGACGTTTTCGCCATGGTGGCGGGTCTCGGCTTCGTGCTGTCGTTCGGTTACTGGTGCACGAACTTCTTAGTGGTCCAGCGCGCTTTGGCGGCGAGGAATATGGCCGAAGGGCGGCTGACGCCGCTCGTGGGCGCGTTCCCCAAAATGCTGCTCCCGCTGGTGGTCATCATGCCAGGCATCGCGGCGGTAGCTCTCTCGCAGATGGGGCTGGGCTATGAACTCCCCCGCAAAGGCGATGGATACGATTACGATCAGGTTCTGACCACCCTGATGGCGCAGTTCTATCCGTCCGGACTGCTAGGGGTCGGGCTGACGGGTCTCATGGCGTCGTTCATGTCCGGCATGGCGGGGAACGTGACCGCCTTCAATACCGTCTGGACGTACGACATCTACCAGAGCTACATCAAGAAGGACGCGCCCGATTCGCATTACCTGTTAGTCGGGCGCATCACCACCATCGCCGGAGTGGCGCTTTCTATCGCCTGCGCCTACCTCGCGACGCTTTACAACAACATCATGGACCTGCTCCAGCTTGTCTTCGGCTTCGTGAACGCTCCATTGTTCGCCACATTCCTGCTGGGCATGTTCTGGAAGCGCGCGGCGGCTAACGGCGCCTTCGCCGGGCTGATATCCGGGACGCTCGCCGCCGCCGCCACTCATGGTCTGACGGTGGCTGAGGGCAAAGGCGGATGGATCGCTACCCTGACGGCCTACCCCTCCACGATGGCGCAAAACTTTTGGATCGCCATTTGGGCGTTCACGGTCTGTTTTGTGGTCACCGTCCTGGTGAGTTGGATTTCCGCTCCCAAGCCGGTTGAAGAATTGAAAGGCCTGGTCTGGGGAGTGACGCCGATACCGCGGGAGGAGAACGTCCCGTGGTACGAAAAGCCGGCCTTGTTGGGAGTCATCGTTTTAGCGGCGTGTCTTGTGCTGAACATCATCTTCTGGTAGGGAAACGAATCATGGATCTCCGAAAGCCGTCAGGAATGTTCTTTACCCTGCTAGGGTTCATCGTCGCCGCGACCGGGCTGGTAAACCCGTCCGCGCGCGCCCCGCTTACGGATCTGAACGTCAATCTTTACGCCGGCGCCGGCATGTTGATCTTTGGAGGATTGCTTCTGTGGCTAGCCCATCGAGCATCGCGGTAGAGGCTTTCGCCAAGCGTTTTGGAGGGGAAAAGCCGAGAGTGTTCCGTGCGCCCGGGCGAGTGAATCTCATTGGTGAACACACGGACTACAACCTGGGGTTCGTCTTGCCCATCGCCATCGACAAAGCCAGCTATGTGGCGGTGGCGCCCAACCGGGAAGGCGTGCTGCGCGTGTGGTCGGAAAACCTGGGCGAACAGCGCGAATGGCCCATCGCCGCTGTGGGCGGCTTGAAACCCTCTAAAGATTGGAGCGACTACGTGGTGGGCGTGGCGCAGCAGCTTCTGGCAGCCGGGTTCACGCTCCAGCCCTCGGATTTGGCCATCTACAGCACCGTCCCGGTCGGATCAGGGCTAAGTTCGTCCGCAGCCCTGGAGGTCTCTGTGGCTCTGGCGCTTCTCGGCGGCAGGGTCCTGCCCCCTCTCGAACTCGCCCGGCTTTGCCAGCGAGCCGAAAGGGAGTTTGTGGGCATGCCGTGCGGCATCATGGACCAGTACATCTCGATTTTCGGCCGCGAAGGGGCGGCAGTGAAGATCGACTGCCGGACGCTGGAGAACCAGATCGTACGCCTGCCCGCCGGCGCAGCAGTGGTGGCGGTGAACACCATGGTGAAGCACGAACTGGGCGCCTCAGCCTACCGCGACCGGGTGCGGGAATGCGCCGAAGCCGCTCGAGCCATGGGGGTAGAGTCATTGCGCGACGCCACGCTCGACCGGCTTGAGGGCGCGCGGGGCCAGATCACCGAGGTGGTGTACAGGCGGGCTCGCCATGTAATCACCGAAGATGACCGGGTGAATGCGTTCCTGGCGGCCAGCGCACGTGGAGACTGCGGCGAGATGGGACGGCTTTTCGTCGCCTCGCACCGCAGCTTGCAGCATGACTACGAAGTAAGTTGCGAAGAACTGGACTTTTTGGTCGACACCGCCA
>Ga0101944_10001768_pt1 | contig 41100 bp, 28 predicted proteins | sample DewCreD2012metaG_FD_75245 | JGI IMG/M metagenome (GOLD analysis project Ga0101944, IMG submission 75245) | Hot spring sediment bacterial and archeal communities from British Columbia, Canada, to study Microbial Dark Matter (Phase II) - Dewar... ... | reverse complement strand
GCACCTTGCCAAGGACCAGCTCGGGGTAGATCTCGCCGGGGATCAACGCCACGTCGAGTTCGCCGAGCGACAGCCAACCGACCTCGGTCCGCAGGCAGTATCGTTGCGGCGCGGCCTTGCCCACCTTTTCCGCCTTGTACGGATCGCCCGACCAGGCAAAGGCCTCGCGCCGAAGCACGCCCGTCGTCCGCCCCAACAGGTACAAGGGGTTGTCCAAGGGCACGAACACGTCGCGGCGCTTGGCGCGGATCGGCGCGAGTCGGACCGGCTGGCCTTGGCTGATCAGCTTCTCGACCTGTTCGGCCAAGAGGGCCGCGTAGCGTTGGGTTTTTTCCACCGAATCGCTGGCCAAGACGCGGCCCTGGGCGTCGCGAACTTCCAATCCCAGGGTGGTCATCAGCCCGCCCACGGCTCCCGTGAAATGGACCGCCGGGCACTGGTGCTTGCGCCGGAGCGTCTCGACCAACGGCCCGACGAAATCGGCGCTGATCCTCGTGTTCCGGCTGCCCAGGGTTTCCGGATGGCAGTTCCACTGGATGCACACGCCCAGCGGCGATTCCGTGCCCGGCTTATGGAACGTCAGGACCACGAGTTCGTCTTGTTTGACATAGGGCTCGCGGCCGTCGGCGAGCAGGTCGGGCAAGCGGGCGACGCCGATCCGGGCCGCGGCGGGGACGGTGTTCCGGTCGGCCGCTTGGACGGCCTCGACGATCCTCTCCCGCACCAGGCCTTGGTATCCTTCGTCGATTCCCGACTGCAACGGGCTTTTTCCCCAAAGGCCCATGGTGTCCGGCCCCTCGTGATTGTGCGTGCACGAAACCACCACGTGCGCGAAGCCCGGGAGGCGGCGGCGAATCTCGACCGTTTCTTCCAGGAACAGGCCGATCAGATCGACGGAGACCAAGGCCACCTTGCTGCCGCTGTCCTTCAACACGATGGCCCGCGCCTTGAGGGGATCGAGAACGCCCGTCGCTTGCCGGTTCTGGCCAAAGCCCGCCATGTAGACCGGCTTGGGGCCGGCCACCTGCGGAGTGACGTCGGCCTCGCCGAAGCCGACCGAGATCTGGTCCGACAGTTCCCCGGCGGCCGCCCCGGCCCGCGCCACGGCGAAACCAACCAGCACCATCGCCCCGACGGCCCACCGCCTCGAACCACGCAATAATCCCATGTTCTTTCACCTCCGCGACAAGAGACCTTTGGAACCCATGCCACCAAACGGCGACCGTCCTCGTCACCGCGATGAATCTCCCTTGGACTGGCGGACTTCCAAGGGGGACTATTCCCCTTTGGGGATAAAAAAGAGTTGGGCGCTTCCTTCACGCGTCTCTGGGGAAGCCAATCCGTTCAAACCGGTTGTTGACCACCAAGCGTGCGGGGGAGACCCGTCCGTCCGGCTCCCCAGGACTGTCGAGCTTCGCCGGGAAATTGGCGACGATGCCCGGCCCAGGCGGCTGCCTTTTGCGCTGTCCGGCCGCCCAGCCTATCCGAACGCCCTCACGCCGTCCACCTCGTTGTCCCGGATATCGAGGATCTGGTCCAGGTTGGTGGACTCGAACACGTCGCGAATCTCGGGGCCAATGTCGCACAACTTGAGTTTTCCCTTCTTGGCCTCCATCTTCTTCTTGACCATCAAGAGCTTGCCCAGCATGGTGCTCGACAGACGTTCCACGCCGGCGAAATTCAGCAACAGATTGCGGCAATCCGGCCGGTCGGCCACGCTGTACAGCTCGTCGGCGATGACGTCCACGGTCGCCTCGCTGAAGATGCGGTGGTCTCCGAAGCGGACGACGATCACATTTCCACGCTTCGACACGCCAAGGTGGCGATAGACGGCAGGGGTAGACATGGGTCGACCTCCTCCTCTTCGAAACCGTGAAAAAATCCGATGCGCGACCAGCACCCAACGTCGAGGTAGTCTATGCCGATGGGGTTGCGTTTTCAAGGGGGAGTTGGCCCTACCCAAAGGGGCTGGCCAAGGGGAACAAAGGCCTCGCCGCTGGAAACATCCAAAGCGGCGGCCCAAGCCCGCGGCGCCGACGCCGCCCGAATCGACAACCAGCCATCCGACCGCTACGATGAACGCCGTTGGAAAAACCGCGGCGCGGGTTATGTCGTTGCTGGAAAGGAGGACGGTATGCGGTCTTGGCCGAACTGGTTTGGCGTTGTCTTCTTGTTCGTCGGCGCTTCCTTGGCCTCGGGCGAAGTCTATCCCTGCCGGTGGGTCTACGTTTCCAAGGGGCTGCATCACGATCGGGACGTCGACGAGATTCGCGAGATCGTTCAGACGGCCGCGGCGCACGGGCTGAATGGGATGGTGCTTAGCGCTGGCCTCGACCGCATCGACCGCCAGCCGGCGGCGTGGTTCAAACGTCTGGAGACGGTCAAACAGGAGTGCGACCGGCGCGGCGTGGAAATCATCCCGATCATTTTTTCGGTGGGCTACGGCGGAAGCATCCTGGGCTATGACCGGAATCTGGCCGAGGGCCTGCTGGTCAAGGACGCTCGCTTTGTCGTGCAAGGCGAGGAGGCGTCGCTGAAGACCGACTTCCCGGTCGAGATCCCCAACGGGGGTTTCGAGGAGTTTTCAGGCAATCAGGCCCGCGCCTGCCGCTTCCACGACTTGCCCGGCAAAGTGAGCTTCATCGACACGGGCGTCGCCAAGGAAGGCAAGGCTTCGCTGCGGTTCGAGCAATTCGGTCGCTTTCCGCACGGGCACGGCCGCGTGATGTTCGAGGTCCCCGTTCGGCCGCATCGGTGTTACCGGATCACGGGCTGGGTCAAGACGGAAGACCTGCGGCCCGCGGGCTGCTTCCGCGTCCAAGTCCTTGCCGGGAAGCGGGCGTTGGCGCCGGTCACGCTCCGCGTCGAGGCAACCAGCGATTGGCGTCCCCTGAACGTCGGCTTCAACAGCCTGGATCAAGAGAAAGTGCTGATTTACGCCGGGGTGTGGGGCGGCAAGGAAGGCCGCTTTTGGCTGGACGGCCTCCGCATCGAGGAGGTGGGGCTGGTCAACCTGCTCCGCCGCCCTGGCACTCCGCTCACCGTGCGGGACGAGAACTCCTCCAGGGTTTACGAGGAGGGCCGCGATTTCGCCAAACTGGTGGACCCCAAGCTCACGTTCGGGTTCGACCACGACGGCCCTCGGATCCGCCTCTTGCCCGGCTCCCGACTCCGCGACGGCCAGGCGCTGCGCGTCAGCTACTATCACGGCATGTCCATCCACGAGGGGCAAGTGACCCTTTGCATGTCCGAGCCGAAAGTCTACGAGATCTGGAGCCGGCAAGCCGCGCTGATCCAGAAGCATCTGGCGCCCCGGCGGTGGCTGCTCAGCATGGACGAGATTCGGGCCGGCGGTTCCTGCGAGGCGTGCAAGAGCCGCAAGATGACGATGGCCCAGATCCTCGGCGACTGCCTCACGCGCCAATTCGACATGATCCGCAACGTCAACCCGCAAGCCGAGGTCTACGTCTGGTCCGACATGCTCGACCCGAACCACAACGCCCATGACAACTACTATCTCGTCGACGGCGACTTCACGGGATCCTGGAAGCACGTGCCCAAGGATTTGCGGATCGTCTGCTGGTATTACGAAAAGCGCAAGGAAAGCCTGGCCCACTTCTCAGGCCTGGGGTTCAAGACCCTGGCCGGCGCCTACTACGACGGCGACACCCTGGACAATCCCCGCGGATGGCTGGAAGCCCTGAAGCAGACGCCGGGGGCGGTCGGGATCATGTACACGACGTGGCAAAACAAATACAAGCTGCTGGGGCCTTTCGGCGATCTGGTCTCCAAGCCGTAGCCGGCTGGCGAGCCCCTGGCCGCGGATTCGCCGCTGGGGCCGCCTGAAGGCGGCGGCGAGGCCCTCGCGCCGAAACGTCCCCCGACGGACCCATCGCCCCTGACCGGCCAAGGGGGACAGTCCCATTTTCGCGGACTTTGCCGCGAAAATCGGGACAGTCCCCGTGAACGGTTACCTTCCTGGGAATGCGACCGCTCACAGGGAGATCGTCCTGGCCAGCCGGAATCCGGTGTTGAAGCCGGAATTGTCGGGCGCGCTCCGGTCGCGCCACGCCGAACGGGCGTCGAGGGGTCCGAAATAAAACGAGCCGCCTCGAGCGATGCGGCGCGTTCCGGTGGCCGGGCCGGTGGGATCGGCCAACGGCGAAGTGGCATAATAGTCCGGCGCATCCCAGTCGGCGCACCACTCCTCCACGTTGCCGTGCATGTCGTACAGCCCCCAGGGGTTCGGCTTCTTCTGCCCGATCGGATAGGGCCGCCGCCGATGGGTGTTGGCGTCGAACCATGCATGGTTCTTCAAGTCGGCGGCCTGGTCGCCGAAGCTCCATCGCGTCGTAGTTCCCGCCCGGCAAGCATATTCCCACTCCGCCTCGGTGGGCAGCCGGTAAACGTGGTTTTCCTTGCGGCTGAGCCATGCCGCAAAGGCCACGGCGTCGTTCCAGCTTATGACGACCACCGGATGGTCGTCGGTCTGGCCGGTGACCGCGATCCGCCACGTCGTCCTTCTTTTCCCTTTTTCCTCGTCCGTTTCGTAGCCCGTTTCCTTCACGAACCTCCTGAACTGACCGACGGTCACTTCGTGGACCCCAAGGTAGAACGGTTGGGTGATCCGCACTCGATGCTGGGGGAATTCGCCGATTTGGGCATCCGGATCGGAGTCGGGGGATCCCATCGTGAACTCCCCCGGCGGAATGAGAACCATCTTCATGCCAACCAGGTTGGTGATCTCGACGGGAACGCGGAGATAGGAAGCCCAGCGGTCTTGATGCGCTCGCGCGTCTTTCGGCGAAAACGGCGCAATGGCTGGCCGCGGGGGCTTGGGCGGCGACGGAGATTCGGCCGGCGCCACGGTCGCGGGCGCCTGCGGCAGGGCGGACGGCTGCGGCACGGCGGGCGGCTGTGAGGGGGCGGGCGGCTGCGCTGCGGGGGCGGCATCGGGTTGGGCGGAGGACGCCGGCGGTCCCGCAGGATTGTTTTGCCTCAAGCCGTCGCCCGCTGGTTCGCGCGGCGGATGCGCCGACCCCGTCTGGGCCAAATCGGTCGGGCGGGGGAAGGACTGAACAGGGACATCGGCCGGCGATAGCGTGGTTGCCGTCGCCGGGGCAATCGCCGCAGGGGGCGAAGCCTTCCGCCACCAAAGCCAGGATGCCGCCCCAGCCAAACCGCTGGCCAAAGCGCAACTGGTCAGGATGGCAGGCCAGAGCATTTTTCTGCGGTCTCGGGAACGGACCGGCGCGGCGCCAGACATTGGCTTCGGCCCCACGCGGATCGGGCGAAAGACGATCGATGCCAGAGGCGGCACGTCGTCGATCTTGCCGGCGGTGCAACGCTTCAATTCCCCGGCCAACTCGCGAACCTTGGCGTCGCACGACCGCGCCAAGTCCTGGAACAACGCAGATTGGCCGGGATCCGAGAAATCACTCTGGCTGAAAAGCAGTTTGTCGTGTCGCGGGCCTTCCACGTGTCTGGCCCACAGTGCCGGATCCGCGGCCAACGACCGAAGCGCAGTATACATCACCAAGGCCGAATAGTTATCCAGCGAAAGGCTCAGCCGCGTCTCCGCGTCCCGCTGCGGATGCTGGTAAGGCCTCACGCCGATTTCCAGGTTCCTCCTCCCGACCAACGACGGCACGCACATGCCGTCGTAGTCGACCAGCTTCAGCTCGCCGCTCGAGGTGACGAGCACGTTGCTGTGGGAAAGGTCTCCGTGGGCAATTCGCTTCTCTCCCAATTCCTGAACCACGCCGAGCCACCGCTGTCCGATCTCGCGCAACGCGGCCGTGTCGCCTGCCAGGCACTTGGCGCGCACCCAATCGAACAGCGTTTGCCCCTCCACCCAGTCCATCAAAACCAGCGGATACCACTTCCCGTCGCTCGCCGATCGAATCGCCTCGTCGCGATACTCGAAGCCGACCAGGCACCGCACGCGTCGGCTGGCCACGTACTGGTAGGTGTGGGCGTAACGCTCGCGTCGTTCGGGCGATGCCGAAGTGAAGACGCGAACGGCCGTGGGTTGATTGCACGCGGGATCCACCGCCTTGTAGACGACCGCAAACGCGCCCGACCACGGCCGCGGCTGGTTCATGGCGTCGCGCTCGATCACGCACCGCTGGAGTCTCGGGTCGCGAAACGCCAGTTGCGGTTTCTGAAGCATCCTGCTGAAGTCCGAAGCCAACGGCCAGGCCATGATGCCTCATTCCTCATCGTGCGCCGCATGTCCGTCTTCGTCTTTTTTGGCACCGTAGCACCCCTCGTGGAAACAATCAACCTCGGACATAACCGTCGGGTACGCGTGGATTGCACAACCCCCACCACAGAGGTGTTTGTCCCCCTTGCTTCGCGACCAGGGCGATGCTAAAACAGCCCGTGGCCCCCTTTGCGTTGAGGGTGGCGGTTTCCCCGGCTTGGTCGATTACGGGAGGTCGAGGATGGCAGCGCAGTTCGACGCTTACCACCGATGGTTGGGGATTCCGCCTGGCGAGCAGCCGCCAACTCACTACCGGCTGTTGGGCCTGGTGGATTTCGAGAGCGACGTCGAGGCGATACGCGATGCCGTGGAACGGCAGATCGCGCACGTCCGTAGCCGGGCCTTGAAGCACCCTGAGCTATCCCAGAAGATCCTCAACGAACTGGCGATGGCCAAGCTGTGCCTGCTCAATCCCGAGTCGAAGGCGGCGTATGACAAGCAGTTGCGAAAGATCGCCGCGTCGAAGTCGAAAGCCCAGGGACCGAGGGCGCCGACGTGGGCTGGTTTGAGCGTTGCGCAATGGGGCGTGCTTGGGGGCGTCGCGGCGGGCCTGGGGGTCGCCCTCGGGGTGACCGTCGTCCTCCTTTGGCCAAAAACCGAAGACCTGGACCGCGACGCGCCCCCGGCGGCCGCGGCGGCAGTCCCGGCGGTCCATCCCGTCACGGAGGTCCAGCAGTCAAGCGGCGGCTCCGTGGCGGTCGCCTCGACGATGCCCCAAGCGGTGCCCTCGAAGCGACCTCCCAAGCTCGCCGCGATTGCCGATCGGTTTGCGGAGCCGGGAAAGGAACTGATCCTCAAGGCCGAATTGGCCGACCGCGGCAGTCTGGGCCGCCTGTGTTGGAAGCTCGTCGAAGGTTCCGAGTGGGGAGCAAGCATCGACCCCGATTCCGGCCGCATCAGGTGGACCCCCCAACCGAATCAAGCGGACAAGAAATGGCGATTCACCGTGGAGGTCGCGCCGGAGAACGCCGCGGATCTTGCCGACCGGGCGTCTTTCCAGGTCGAAGTTCGTCCCGCCCCGCGTCTCGCGGCCGCCGGTGGGGAAGTCGCCGAGCCAAGGCAGACGGGACTCGGCCTCGCCCCTTCCAGCAAACCCTCCAAACGCGGAAATCTGGAAACGGCTGACTTCGCGCGGTCGACCGCCGCGAGCCGTCGCAAGGCGCCTCGACCCGCCGTGGATCTGGCGATCAGCTCGCCTTCAGGGCGGAAACTGACCGCGGCCGACTGGGACGTGACGCCGAAGGCCGCCAAGGCTGTGGAGGCCTTGTGGTCATCACGGGATTCCAACGTCGTCCGTCTCCATGATCTGGCCTATTGCGAATACAACACGGTCACCAACAAGCTTGATGGAAGAGCCGTCACGTTGCATCGAGGCTTTCCGCGCCGGTGCGAGACCTACGTCGAGTACCGTCAAGGGAATCGCCATGGGGTGCTGGCCAACTGGGACGCGGAAGGCCGGATGGAATACTGGGGCGAGTACGAACGCGACAAGTGCCACGAGTTCTGCTGTTGGTTCGAGGAGGATCAGCCTCGCATGGTTCTCGTTTGCGACCACGGCAAGGTGCTCGCCGTCCATCTCGTCTCCGAGGGGAAGGTCGCCAAGAGCTTCGCCAGCGAGGAAGACGCGATGCGCGACGAGGCCGCCCGTCCCCTCCTCGAAAAGATCGACGACTTCGACAAGCGCTACAAGAAAAATGAAGTGGCCCTCCGAGCCGAAGTGAAGAGAATCGTCCAATCGCTTGTCGGCCAAATGAACTCCAGCCGGCGCGACGCCGCGCTTTCCCGGATCCAGGATCGCGGGGCCAGGCAAAAGGCCGGGGCGGCGGCCATGGTCGAGGAGTTTCGCAGGAAATAGCGGGGCGGGGGCAGACCTTAAAGAGTAAAACAGCGGCCAGCGAGGAAACGGCGTCGGGCCGCATTTCGGAGATCCTCGCAATTCGGAATGCCTCATCGGCCTCTTCCCATCAAGGTCGGTCCCGAAGCCCGGCGGATCTCGGCCGCGCGAGGGCGGACAAGAGGCCCCCGCTCCAGGTTTGGGGATGGGGTCCAAGAGCCTGTCCGCCACCTCCCCTTGCCCGAAGGCGAGAAAAAAGGGAGATTGCCATGCAGGCGGTGCAACCGGTTGCCGCCGCGGGCTTGCGTTGGCCGACACCGTGACGTTTGTTTTTCTGGAATCATCATGCCTCGGTTGGTGACGACGGTTTCCGAATTCCGCGAGACGCTGCACGCCGCCCGGCGCGCCGGCAAGACGATTGGCCTGGTGCCGACAATGGGCGCGCTGCACGAGGGGCACTTGAGCCTGGTGCGGGCGTCGCGCGCGGAATGCGGCTTCACCGCGGTGACGATCTACGTCAATCCGACCCAATTCGGTCCCCAGGAAGACTTCGCCCGATACCCCCGAAACCTGGAAAGCGATCTGGCGTTGCTTTCCGGACAGGCCGACGTGGTGTTCGCCCCGCGCGACGAGGAGGTTTATCCGCCGGGCTATTCCACGTGGGTCGAAGTTGGCTCGGTCGCCGAACCGCTGGAGGGCGTCTGCCGGCCGGGCCACTTCCGCGGGGTGGCGACGATCGTGCTCAAGCTCTTCGCCATGGCGTGGCCCGACGTCGCCTATTTCGGCCAGAAGGATTACCAGCAGGCCTTGGTCGTCCGCCGAATGGCGGTCGACTTGAATTTGCCGCTGGCGATTCGGGTGTGCCCGATCGTGCGCGAGGCCGACGGCCTGGCCATGAGTTCCCGAAACCGCTACCTCGGTCCCGACGAGCGGCGGCGGGCCGCCGTCCTTTTCCACAGCCTGACGCAGGCCGCGGACCTGGTCGCGCAAGGAGAAACCAGCGCGCCTCGAATCATTGAGGCGATGCGCCAAACCATCCAGGCCGCCGAGCCTGCGCAAATCGACTACGTCGCCATCGCCGACCCGGACACGCTCGAACCCCTCGATACGATCCGCGGCCGGGCCGTGGCGCTTTTGGCGGTGAGGATCGGCAAGACGAGGCTGATCGACAACATGATCCTGGAGCCGCCGTAACCATCGCGATTGACCATGCGCCAAACACTCTTCTACATTCCCGAGACGCTTTTCGGATACCCCTTGTTCGGCTTCGGACTGCTGTTGGCCGTTTGGGCCGTGGTCGGGGGCGTCCTCATGGCGCGGCTCTGGCGCCGGCAAGGCTGGAACGCCGACACGCGCGGCTACGCGGTGTTGCTCTTGGCCCTCGGGGCCGTGATCTGGGCCGTGTTGCCGAGGATCGTCGAGCCGGGATTCGGACTGCCGATTCGGGGATATGGGACGCTTTTGTTGGCCGGCTTTCTGGCCGGTTCCGGCCTGGTGGCGTGGCGAGGCTATCGGTTGGGCATCGATCCCGACGTGAGCATCACCTTGATCTTCTGGGGTTTCATCCCGGGGATCATCGGCGCCCGCCTCTATTTCGTGGCGACCCACTGGGACGCCGTCCGCCGCCTCGATCCGTCCCATCGAATCGACCTCTGGCGGACCTTGGGCGAGATCGTGAACATTCCGCAAGGCGGGCTGGTGGTCTACGGGGCGCTGATCGGAGGGCTGCTAGGCTTTGGGGCGTTTCTCATCCGGCGACGGCTCCCCCTGCTGCCTATGCTCGACCTCTTGACCCCGGGAATGTTGCTGGGATTGGCCTTGGGCCGGGTGGGGTGTTTTCTGAACGGGTGCTGCTACGGCGGGCCTTGCGAACTGCCCTGGGCGGTGCGGTTTCCCGTGGGCAGCCCGCCGTTCGTCCAACAAGCCGAGGAGGGCAAGCTTTTCCTTTTCGGTCTGAAATTCCAAGGGCCGGACTCGGCGCCGCCAACGATCGCCGAAGTCGAGCCCAACTCGGCCGCCGCCGCCCAAGGACTTAAGCCCGGCGAGACGCTCCGAGCGATCAACCGCGTCAGGATCGACACCGTGGCCGAGGCCCGTTGGGAATTGCTGACCGCCCTCCGCTTGGGCCGCGAGGTCGCGATCGCGACGGCCGGGCGGGACGCATGGATACGCCTCCCGGTTCCGGATCCCTTGCCGCGGAGCGAGCCGATCCATCCGACTCAACTCTATAGCGCGATCGACGCCCTGGTGCTCTGTCTGTTTCTGCTGGCCTACGACCCCTTCAAACGCCGCGATGGCGAAGTCTTTGCCCTGTTCCTTACCATTTATCCTGTCAGCCGGTTCCTCATGGAGTGCATCCGCGTGGACGAGCCGGGCATTTGGGGAACGCCGTTGACCGGCGCCCAGTTCCTGAGCCTCGCCATCCTGGCGAGCGTCTGCGGGTTATGGATTTACCTCCTCCGCCGCCCGGCCGGGAAGGTCTTTCCCGCGACAACATCATGAACCGGTCGTGAGGGAACGATCACTCCCCTGGCCGCCCCGCCTCCTTGTTCGACGATCCGGGAGACGCCTTTGCCGGAGGGGGTTGGGCCGGCTCGAAATCGAGCGCGATCGAGTTGATGCAGTATCTCAATCCGGTGGGGGGCGGACCGTCGCTGAACACGTGGCCGAGATGCCCCCCGCACCGCGCACAGTGGACCTCGATCCGCCGCATGTTCATGCTCGTGTCCACCTCGGTGCCGACCTTCTTTTCATCCAGCGGTTTCCAGAAGCTGGGCCAGCCGGTGCCACTGTCGAATTTGGCCTCGGACGAAAACAGGGGCGAGCCGCAACCCGCGCAACGATACAGGCCTTGCTGATGCGTCTTCCAGTACTTCCCCGTAAAGGCCCGCTCGGTCCCTTTTTCGCGAAGCACATGGTATTGCTGGCGGGTAAGCCGCTTGCGCCACTCGGCCTCGGTCTTCGGCACGTCGCGCAGCCCGGCTGACGGCTGGCCCGAATTCGCCTCGACTTGGGCAGCGTCCCGAGGAATTTCCTTGTCCTGCGTCATGGTTTTCGTTTCCCGTGGGGCTCGAACGCTCTTGCCTTTGGCCGAATCCGCCGTCAGGCCGATTGCCGCCCATCCGCCCAAACAGATCGCCGCGATGCCCATTGCCACAAGCCGTTTCACGGCATCCCCCTTGTGCATCCCTTACCAAACCTTGGTTACATTCTGGTGAATCTTACGAACACAAAGACTGGCGGACAAATCCCTCGCGCGATCTAGGGCCACGCCGCTGATTGCAGATGCGACGAGCGATGCCGGATGGGCAACCGTCCTCCCGCCCCATCACGCCGCAGGCTCGAGAACATGGCGACTGGCGGCAAATTCACGGCATGGCAGGCCGGATTCGATGGCGTATGATGAATTGGCGGTCGACGACAGCTTTCGCGAACCAGTCCCATCGAGGCCATGACTCCTATGCCCATTCGCCCTACTCACCTCAGTTTAACAAGACAAAGTGAACTTATCATCAATTGGGAGGATGGGGAACGACGACGGTACGCGGTGGATGAGCTTCGCAGGCACTGCCCCTGCGCGGCTTGCCAAGGCCATGGCCCGGGAACTCCGATCGCGCCGCCTCACGTCGATCCTGGTCTGACCATCCGGCAAATGGATCCGGTGGGCAACTACGCCTACCGGATCCTCTTCTCCGACGGCCACGAGACGGGCATCTACACACTGGAACTTTTACGCAGATTGGGAGTTACGGAAAACGATCCACCGCACAGGGCAGGATAAAAATCGCCCGTTGTCCACAGTACAGTGGCTTGGTTTGGACCGGTGATCGCACGACGGTCCGCATTAAGCCTCGAACTTCCCGGATTCGCAAATCCACGCAAGTTCTAGCCTGCCAACTGCGTAACGACTCCACCCGATAGGGTTTGGAGCAAGCGGGGCGCTGCTTCGGTAACCGCTGTTGCTGCTTCTCGATAGGGTTTTCCTGCCCAGATAGTGGGGTAATCTGCCAGATCGGCCTGGCGGCGATCGTCGCTAACAACCTTATTTGGTGGCATCAATATACATCTAAGACTGATTTCCAAGGCCAGGTTTGATGCCGAGGAAAGGCGACGAGAGGGTTGTCAAACTCGACGCATTCAGCAATACCGCGACAAACCTCAAGATCGGCGCAGACGGAACCGATACAAGAGTCGCCCCAATTGCGGTCGCGTCACGCCATTTCACGACGCTGGCGGCAGTTGACTAGTCCTCGCGAGGGATCTGCCATGAAAGATCACGAATCTATCGATGAACTGGAGAATTCGTCAAGTTCGCAGCGCGATCGCGTGCAAACAAGAAGGAAGCATCGATCCGGCCACCATGGAGAGGATGGGGACGGAGGTCCCCAAGTCATCGCCCGGATCCCCCGGTTGGATCGACACCGAGAAGCCGTGAGCACGGGAAGATCGAGCCGAACACGGGAGCCGAGGCTGCTGGGCACTCGGGTTTCGGCTTGGACGATTGTGGGAGGGGTTGGGTTCCTGATTGTGGCGGCGGTCTTGTCTTCCCTGGTATCGCGGACGTTTCAGTCGAAGAGCGAGCCAGCGCGGGAGGCATCGCATCGGCCTGAGGCCCCGGCCCCGGACGCTCCTCCTGCTCCTCGCTGGGCAGCAACGGTCCCCTCTTCCGATTCCAATCCGGCGAGCGATTCAAATCTCAAGGCGGCGGATCCGCCGAGTTTCACGAAGCCATCAACCGGTCTTTCGATCGCTACGTCGGGTCAGAACCAGGGCAACCCATCGGCGATCGCCCCCGTTGCCCCGCCCGGCGCCCCTGTGCCCTGGCAACCCGTGCCCGGTGCCCGGAGCCCTGAGGTTTTGCCTGGCGGCGCCCTGGGGAGTCTGCCGGCCAATCCGCCGGTTTCGCCGCCGCCCAGTGCTGGGCGGATGAACTACGAGGACGAGAGATTCCCCGCCCGGGGCGGCCTCGTCAACGCCATCCCGCCAGTGTCCCGAGATAGCCAACCGGTCGATCCACGGACCAGCTATCGCTATGCTCCCGCCGCTGACAATCGACAGGACTATCGAAGCACGGCCGAGGCTCGTCCCGATTACCGGGCGGGCTTGTCGGGGGAACCGCGGCCGGACTACCGTCCGGCGGCGTTCGATTCGCGTCCCGATTACCGGGTGGCAGACCGACCTCGTTACCCCGAGGCGAGCCCTTCCCGAAGCGAGGACCCGCGAGGCGATTCGCCGGACTACCGAAGGTATCAGGATTACCCGAATCCACGTTCCCGCGGCCTGGACGCCGGGGCCTACCCCACCCGTGAACAGACCGTGGGATACGAAACCGGCGCGACGCCGGGGGGGCGGCCCCCGATGGCGGGCCGGCCAGGCAGCCCATCAAGCACGGGTCCGGAGTGGGTTTCCCCGCCGAACTGGGTTACGCCTCCGGCATGGGACTCGCCGGTCGCATCCAATCCTGGGCGATCGCCCCAATCGCCTGTCTCCGGCGCCCCGTCCTACCCGGCGACGGGCTTTCCTGGACCGGAGAGTTGGGCGATCGGCAATGGGCCGGTCGGCGGGCAGGGCGTTTCCCCGCCGGCCGAATATGCTCCGGCCCGGTTCGAGGGAAGCATCGAACGGCCAACCAACAGGATGTCTCATGAGCACACTGGATCAAGCATTCGTTAAGGCCTTCGAGCCCGCGGTTCCCCTGGCGCCAACAGAGGCCCCTTTGCCGCCGGAACCAGCCGGGCAGTCCACCGCTGCGGCCTCGCCCGTCCAAGCCGCGGCATCGTCGCCAGCGCCTGACGCGGCGTCGTCGCCGGCGCCCGCCGAAAAGGAGCCTGCGCGGACGGCCAAGGCGAAAACGTCGCGCGCCCGGCGATCGCGTCCCCCTCGCCGCTCGTCTGCCGAACCGCGCGCCGCGGCTCGATCCCCGGGAATGGGCGATGCCAAACCGGCGCGCGAGCGACCGATGCCGGCGCGAATCGATCCACCGCATCGCAACCTGCCGGGCGATGCGATGTCGCCCGCCAGCACCAAGTTCCGCCCCATGCTGGAGGTGGATGGCTACCTGTGGCCCAAGAACGTCGGGAAATTGGCTTCGCCCTCGCATCGGGCCATGGGGCAACTGGTCGATGCCGTGGGGGAGCGGATTCGACGCGGCCAGAAGGCGATCGGCTTGCAGGGCTGCCGTCCGGGCGACGGATGTTCGACACTGCTATTGGCCGTGGCGCGCCGTCTGGCCGCCAACGGGCTTCGCGTGGCGATGGTCGACGCCGACTTCCGCCACCCCACGCTGGCGCGGCGATTGGGGCTTTCGCCCACCGCGGGTTGGGAGGAGGCGGCGCCTGGCCGCCTCGCCCTGGCCGACGTGGTGGTGGAGTCGCTTCGCGATGGGCTGAGCCTGGCCCCGTGGTGCGCGCCCGCCGCGACGGAGCCGGGGACGCTGGCCGCCAAGCCAGCCCAGGCGGCCCGATGTGTGGACGAACTTCGCCGCCATTACGATGCCGTGCTCGTGGATCTGGGCAGCGACGCTTTACAGGACGATCATGCGGAATTAAGGCAGGCCGTGCGATCCCGGCTCGACGCGATTCTGATTGTCCGCCACGCGGGCGAGGTCTCCGCTTCGGAATGGGAGGGCGTTTGCCAGCGACTCGCTGCGTCCGGCAAGGCCGAGTTGGCCGTGGTGGAAAACTTCGTTTGATCGTCATGTACGAATCTCACTGGCGTCTGAAGCAAAAACCGTTTGAAAACTGCTCCGACCCCCGGTTCTATTTTCCCGGCGAGTCGCATCAGGCCGCGCTGTTGAAACTCCGCTACGCGGTGGAGAATCAACGCGGGGGCGCGATTCTGGCGGGCCCTTCCGGGACGGGGAAGACGCTGCTGGTGAACATGCTGCGCACCGTCCTCGCCCCGCGGTGCGCGCCCGTGGTCCACCTCGTCTTCCCCCAGATGCCCACGGACCAGCTTCTGGCCTACGCGGCGGCCGAGTTGACCGGCGACGCGGCGACGCACCACGCCGTGGAGTTGCACCAGACGATCCGGCGGATCGAGCAGTTCCTGGCCGCGAACACGCAGCGCGGTCAGCACGCGGTCCTCGTGGTGGACGAGGCCCACTTGCTCGACGAGGCCTCGACCTGGGAGGCCCTCCGCCTGCTGATGAATTTCGAAAGCTCGGGCCAGCCCGGGCTTTCGCTGGTGATTTCGGGTCAACCGGCGATCCTGCCCATCCTGGATCGCATCCCGCAACTCGACGAACGGCTGGGCGTCAAGTGCCTGCTGCGGCCGTTCACCCAAGCCGAGACGGCCGAGTATGTGGTTCATCGGCTGCGGAGCGCGGGCGGCGATCCGGGGATTCTTGAGCCACGGGCCCTGGCCGAGATCCACCGCCTGGCCCAAGGCATTCCCCGTCGCATCAACCGGCTCTGCGACCTGGCCTTGTTGATTGGCTACGCCGAGCAGCGGACCACGCTTTCCTGCGATCACCTGGTATCGATCCACGACGAGCTGGTGGCGGTCGTGCCCGAGTGAAGCGGCGCCGCGAGGTTCGTTTTGGCTGCTTGCGCCCGCGACCGCTTCCCCCCATGCGCCGAGGGGTTGGGAAGCATCTTGTAAATTCGTTCACCGCCCCCGGCCGTGCCCACATTGCGTGGAATCTCCTTAACAAGCAGCCAGTTCTAGAGTTGCGGCGATTCTGGCGACGGCATCCGAACGTGGCACAAGGTTTGCAATCCGATAGGCCTGGCGTGCAAGGGGGCGCGCCGATCCAGACAAGGAGTGTGCCATGCTTGTCGTCACTCGGAAAACCGATCAACGGATTCACATCGGTCGCGACGTTACGGTGACCATTGTCCGCATCCAAGGCCAACGCGTGAAAATCGGCATCGAGGCCCCCTCGGACATCCGAGTGTGTCGCGAGGAAATCCTCCATCGCGCCCACGATGCCGACGGCCCTCGCTCGCCGCGCCCCGCGCTTGCTTCCTCGACTTCGCGCGCTCGCCGCATGGTGCGCGGGGCCGGCGAGCTTCCTCCTTCCTGACGCGGCGATCGGTTGACTTCTCCGCGACGCCGCACTAGCTTACACGCGGTTCCGGCATTCCTGCATTGAAACCGGGAGGGAGATGGAATGCGCTGCACGCGTCAACTTATTGCTGCGATGATCCTCTTCTGGGGAGCTTGCGCCATGCGGTCCTTGGCCGGAGAAGTCCCCGGCCCAATCCTTCCCACGGCGGTGCTCTCCCTGGACGGCGACCAGTGGCTGTTGGCGCCCGATCCGAAAAACGTTGGCCGCAAGGAGCAGTGGTTTCTGGCCCCGCGGCCCGACGCGAAGAAGACCAAGGCGCCGTGGATCATCCAGGATGCCTTCCCCGGCTATCACGGCGTGGCCTGGTATTGGCGGGAGTTCACCGCGCCGAGAAACGATCGCCCGGGGGGACGTTATTTGCTGCGGTTCTGGGCCGTGGATTACACGGCGGAGGTTTGGCTCAACGGCGTTCGCATCGGCGCTCATGAAGGCGGCGAATCGCCCTTCGTGCTCGACGCGACGCACGCGGTGCGGCCGGGCCAAACGAACCGCCTTGCCGTGCGCGTCCTGAACCCCACCCACGAACCGATCGACGGCATCGTGCTGAACGAGACCCCGCACCGCAACAAGGCCCTGCCCTACACCTCGGGAAGCGCCTGGAACCAGGGCGGGATCATGGATTCGGTCGAATTGCTTTTGGCCCCGGCCGCGCGGGTCGAGGACCTCTTTGTCCGGCCCGACTGGAAGACCGGCGACATCCGCGTCCAAGCCAATCTGCGCAACGCCTCGGACAAACCGATCGCCGCCGATGTGGAGTTCTCCGTCGCCCCGGCTGCCGCCGGCGAGACCGTGGGCGCGGTGCGGCTGAGGCGGGAGTTGCCGCCGGGCGACACGCTTGTCGAAGGCCAACTCGCCGTGCCCAGTCCGCGGCTTTGGAACCTCAACGACCCGTTTTTGTATCGCGTCACCGCGCGCCTCGTTGCCGATTCGCCGGCGCTGGTCGACGAATACTCCGTGCGCTGCGGGTTCCGCGATTTCCGCTTCGAGCGGGGCGCGTTCCGCCTTAACGGCAAACGGATCTACCTCCGCTCTTCCCATACCGGCAATTGCTGCCCGATCGGCCTGGAGCTTCCTCACGATCCCGACTTCCTGCGCCGCGACCTGATCAACGCCAAGATGATGGGGTTCAACGCCATCCGGTTTATCGCCGGAGTGGCGAAACGCTACCAGCTCGACCTGTGCGACGAGATCGGGCTGATGGTCTACGAAGAGGCCTACGCCAGTTGGTGCCTGGCCGATTCGCCCAAAATGCCCCAGCGGTACGACGAATCGATCCTGGGCATGGTCCGCCGCGACCGCAACCACCCGAGCGTCACCATCTGGGGCCTGTTAAACGAAACACCCGACGGGCCCGTCTTCCGCCACGCGGTGAGCCTGCTCCCGCGGCTGCGCGAGATGGACGATACGCGGTTGGTGATTCTCAACAGCGGCCGCTGGGACAGCCAGGGCTCGGGCCTGGCGGGGATCGAATCGTGGAGCAATCCCGACCGGGTCGATCCGTGTGTGACGCGCAACGGGACCAAACATCCCATCAGCGGCCTCGGCATTACTTGGGCCCCGGGCCAGCTCGCCTTCCATCCCGGACGCGACGGCGAGTACGCCGCGGTCCGGTGGACGGCTCCGGAGGACGGGAGCGTGGAAATCTCGGCCGCGTTCGCCAGCATCGCCGAGCGGGCGACGACCGACGTCCACGTGCTCCACAACGGCAAGCCGTTGTTCTCGGCCGGGATCAACGTCCGCGGCGGCGGGCCCGAGGCGAAATTCCGCCAGACGATCGCGGTTCGCCAGGGCGACACGATCGATTGCGCGTGCGGGTACGGCAACGGGAACTACGGCGCGGACACGACCGCGCTGGCCGTGCGCATCCAAGGGCCCGGCGGCAAGCGGTACGACGCGGCCGCCGACTTCAGCCCGAGCCACAATCCCAGCGGCCCTTGGTGCTACGGCCAACTCGCCCCCGGTCCTGCGCCCATCGCGGCCACCTTCGCCCGGTTCGCCAAGGGCCGGACCGAGGAGACGGTGGGCACGCTGAGCAACCCGGGCTCGAAGGTCTGGGAAGACGTGCTCGCCGACCGGCATCCCTACCAGCGCGTGCCGCACACGGCCGACGTCATCCGCACGCTGCGGACGATCGACGGCCAAGGGCAGCCGCTGTTCTTGTCGGAATACGGCATCGGCAGCGCCATGGACCTGATCCGGATCGTGGCCTTGTATGAACAGGCGGGCAAGCCGGAGGTCGAGGACGCCCAGTTGTACCGCAGTTGGCGCGACCAGTACCTGGCCGACTACAAGCGGTGGCGCTTGGACGAGGTCTTCGCCCGGCCCGAGGAATTCTTCGCCCAAAGCATCGCGCGCATGGCCGGCCAGCGGCTGTTGGGACTCAACGCGATCCGCTCGAATCCGAACGTGGTGGGCCACAACCTGACGGGAACGCTGGACCAGGGGATGACGGCCGAAGGGCTGTGGACCACGTTTCGGGAGCTGAAGCCGGGCACGACCGACGCCGTGTTCGACGGCCTGGCGCCGCTGCGATGGTGCCTCTTCGCCGAGCCGGTCCACGCCTACCGCAAGACGCCCATCCGTTTCGAGGCGGTGCTGGCCAACGAAGACGTGTTGCGGCCGGGCAAGTATCCCGCTCGGTTGGAGGTCGTCGGACCCGACGCGATTCCCGTTTTCCGCCGCTCGCTGACCGTCGTGATTCCCGATTCCAAGGGCAAACCCGAGCCACCGATGGTCATGCCGGTGTTTGCCGAAGACGTGGTGATCGACGGTCCGCCGGGGAAGTACCGTTTCCTGGCAACGTTCGAGCAAGGGGCCGCGGCCGCGGGCGGGGAGGTCGAGTTCTTTCTGACCGATCCGGCCCAGATGCCCCCCGTCGAAGCCGTGGTCTCGCTTTGGGGCGACGATCCTGGACTGGCGAAGTGGCTCTCCGAGCACCGCATCCAAACCCGGCCGTACTCCGCCGCGCCGGCCGCCGAGCGGCAGGTGATCCTCGCCTCGGCCGCGCCGGCCGCGCCCGGCGGCGCCGCGGCCTTCGCCGATCTGGCCCGACGGATCGCCCAAGGCTCCACCGCCGTGTTTCTCTCCCCGGCCGTGTTCGCCAAGGAGAAGAACCCGACCGGCTGGCTGCCGCTGGTCAACAAAGGGGCGCTGACGGGCCTTCCGTCCTGGCTTTATCACAAGGACGATTGGTGCCGGCGGCATCCGATCTTCGACGGCCTGCCGTGTGGCGGGCTGATGGACTACGCCTATTACCGCGAGATCATTCCCGACGCCGCCTGGGTCGGACAAGATCCGCCCGCCCTGGCCATCGCGGGCGGCATCAACGCGTCGCAGGGCTATTCGTCCGGGCTGTACGTGTCGGAATACGAACTCGGCGCCGGGCGGTTCATCCTCAACACGCTGCGGATTCGCGAGAACTTGGGGGGCAATCCGGCGGCCGAGCGGCTCCTGCGCAACATGCTCCGCCATGCGGCCCGAGACCTCGGCAAGCCGCTGGCCCCCCTCCCGTCGGATTTCGATCAGCGAGTGAAAGCCATGGGGTATTGACTCGTCCATCCATGGTCGACGAGGCGCCTGCCCTTGAACCGCCCGTCCGTTGCAATACCATGAAAGGTCGAAAGGCGTTCGAATCATGGCAATCGCGGTGTTGCTCGAAGAAGACGGAAGCCTTGAAATCCCCCAGATTGAGTCGCTCGGGGCGTTCCGCGCATGGGCGACGTCGGACGAGTTCCCGGAGCACGGCCGGATTGACTACATCCACGGCAGGATTGAGGTCGACAGGTCGCCGGAAGAACTATACTGCCATGGGACGCTGAAGATCGAGTTGATCGGCGTGTTGCGCCAACGCGCCAGGGAGTTGGGCGAAGGTGAACTGTTCAGCGACCGGACGCGAGTCTCCTCGCCGGAGGCCGATTTGTCCGCGGAACCCGATCTCGTCTTCGTGAGCGAGGAGTCCTTCCGCAGCGGCCGGGTCCGCGAGGTGCCGAAAGCCTCGGGCGAGCCGGACCGCTACATCGAACTCGAAGGCGGGCCGGACCTGGTGGTCGAGATCGTCAGCGACAGATCGAAGGCCAAAGACACTCAGCGTTTGCCCCCGGCCTACTGGCGCGCCGGCGTGTCTGAGTTCTGGCTGATCGACGCCCGGCACGACGACCTCGTTTTCCAAATTCACGAGCGCGGCCGGAGACGCTTCAAGCCCGTCGCCTCCGACGTCGACGGGTTTCAACCTTCGCGCGTCTTTGGCTGCCGTTTCCAGTTGGTCCGCCGACGGAACCGCCGCGGCCGATGGCGGTTCGAGCTTCGGCGGTCGTAGCAGTCGGCCGATGAAAGCAGGCCCGACAAGGAGGTTGCGATGACGGCATCCCGCGCAAAGCACATTGAAATCCTGCGTCGGCAGAAAATCGACTTGGACCATCCCGGAACGATCCTCCGCGATTTCGAGAGCGTGCTGGACGCCTTCGGGACGGAGGGGATGCGTTCGACGGGCAAGTATCATCTGTTTCCGCAGGATCGGCTGTTCGAGCTGGACGCAAGGCTGGCCCGGCCGTTGCGCCCAAATCTGAAACGGCCGCAGCAGCGTTCCTTCCCGCACCTCAACGGTTTGTACCTGCTGCTCCGGGCCACTCGTCTGGCGGTGCCCCAAGGCATGGGCAAGACTACGGGCAGGCTGGTCGTCGACCAGGCCGTGCTCGATTCGTGGCGGTCGCTCAATTTCACGGAACAATACTTCAACCTGCTCGAAGCATGGCTGTTGCGAGGCCGTGACGAAATGATCGGGGAGGCGGGTCGGGGGTGGACCGGCGAGATGGCATTAAACGCGATGCACCTGTGGACGGTGATCGTTAGCCGAGGCCAGCGTTTGCAGCCGGATTCGTGCCCTCCGCTCTACGGCGCCCTTCAGTACTGCACGCTTGCCCTCATGGAACTGTTCGGCCTGGCCGAGGTCGATCGCGGCGAGCCCGCCGAAGGCGCGTCTTGGCGGATCCTCGCGGTCCGTCCCACGCCGTTCGGCGAGGCCATCTCCGACACGCTGCTATCACCCGACCGCATCCCGTGGGCGGATTTGGGAGCGGAACCGCCCGAATTCGGCTACTGGCAGCCGCTCCTTCAAGAGTGCTTTCCCGAATGGCGCAACAATCTCCAGTTGCCCGAACCCGAGTTTCGCGACGGCGTCTATTACTTCAAGGTCCGGCTCGGCGACCCGTGGCGCGTAATCGCCATCGCGGCCGATCACACGCTGGAGGACCTGGCCTGGTCGATCCTCAAGGCGTTCAAGTTCAGCGGAGACCACTTGTACGAGTTCCGCTTTTCCGAGCGTGACGGTTCGAAGACGGCGGTCTCGCATCCCTATGTCGAGAGCGACGCGACCCAAACCGACGAGTTCGCAATTGGCTACCTCCCCCTGGCAGAAGGCCAGTCGATGGAGTTCGAGTACGACTTCGGCGCCGGCTGGCGGTTCGACGTCAAGCTGGAAAGGGTGGAGCCGTCAAACCCCCGGTTGAAGAAACCGCGGATCGTTGAGTCGCACGGCGCCCCGCCCAAGGAATACGACGACGATGATTACGACGAAGACTGAGGCACAACGATGACCCACGACGATGCCCCCCACGTCACTCGCCGAGAAGCGTTGAAAGCCTGCGCGGCCACGGCCGTCGGGGCCGCACTCACGACCACAAACAGCGCCGAGGCCGTCGCCGGCGAGGTTCGACAACCGCCGGTCGCGACCGGCTCAAGATCGAAGTATTCGGGCGAGTACAGCGGCGAACGGCTCAGCCGCGTGGCCTTTCCGATGGGCGGAATCGGGGCGGGAATGATTTGCCTGGAAGGGACCGGCGCGCTGTCGCACTTCTCGCTCCGCAACAAGCCCGAGGTGTTCCACGAGCCGTGCACGTTCGCGGCGATCTCGATCAAGGGCCCCAAGGCCGTGGCCCGGGTGCTCGAAGGCCCGGTGCCGGGCTGGAAGCTGTTCGGGCAGCCGGGCTCGGGCAACGGCGCGGGCGGGACGTCGTTCGGCCTGCCGCGGTTCCGCGAGGCCCGGTTCCGCGTCCGCTTTCCCTTCGCCACGGTGACGCTCGCCGACAAGCACGTTCCGCTGGAGGTCGAAATCACCGGCTGGAGCCCGTTCGAGCCGGGCGACGCCGACAACGCTAGTCTGCCCGTGGCCGCCCTGGAATATCGCTTCACCAACACCTCGGCCGCCGCGGTCGAGGCGGTGTTCTCCTGGAACGCGAAGAACTTCATGGCCGTGCGCGGCAACCCCGAGGCGGTGCAGCCAACGCCCGGCGGCTTCGTGCTCTGGGGCGGGGCGAAAAAGGACCAGCCGCACGAGGAAGGGGCGTTCAGCGCGACGGTCGACGATCCGGCGGTCAAGGTCAACCACGCCTGGTTCCGCGGCGGATGGTTCGATTCGCTCACCATGGCCTGGAAGGACGTCGCCGAGGGCGCGTGCTACGACCGGCCGCCCGTGACCGAGGGTGGGCCCTCGCCCGGCGCGACCCTCTTCGTGCCCATCGCGCTTGGTCCCGGCGCGTCCAAGACGATCGTCCTGCGCTTCGCGTGGTACGTGGGCCAAACGAACCTGCGCATCGGCCGCGACCCGGACAAACCCTCCGGCGACGTTGGCACGCACCGGCCGTGGTACGCGGGCCGGTTCGCCAACCTCGCCGCGGTGACCTCCTACTGGCGCGACCACTACGCCGAGCTGCGGCGGAAGACGAAGCGATTCAGCGATTGCTTCTACGACACCACGCTCCCGCCCGAAGTGATCGACGCCGTGGCCGCCAACCTCACCATCCTCAAGTCGCCGACCGTAATGCGCCAGGCCGACGGGCGGCTTTGGTCGTGGGAGGGTTGCAGCGACAGCTCCGGCTGCTGCCACGGTTCCTGCACGCACGTCTGGAACTACGCCCAGGCGATTCCGCACCTCTTCCCTGCCCTGGAACGCACGCTCCGCGAGACGGAATTCGGCCCCTCGCAGGACGACCGCGGCCACCAGCAATTCCGCGCGGCGCTGCCCATCCGGCCGCTGGTCCATGACTTCCACGCCGCGGCCGACGGCCAACTCGGCGGGATCATGAAGGTCCACCGCGAATGGCGCACCAGTGGCGACACCGAGTGGTTGCGCCGCCTCTGGCCGAAGGTCCGAGCCAGCCTGGACTACTGCATCCAAGAGTGGGACCCCCAGCGCAAAGGATGGCTGGAAGAGCCGCACCACAATACCTACGACATCGAGTTCTGGGGCCCGGACGGCATGTGCACCAGCTTCTACCTCGGGGCGCTGAAGGCCGCGGTGCTCATGGGCAAGGCCCTCGGCGACGACGTGTCCGAGTATGCCGCGATCCTCGAAAAGGGCCTTCGCCGCATGGAGCAGGAACTCTTCGACGGGGAGTACTTCATCCAGAAGATCCAGTGGAAGGGCCTCCGCGCCGCCAATCCGCTGGAGGTCAAGAGCATGGTGGGAAGCTACTCGCCCGAGGCCCGCGCGCTGTTGGAAAAAGAGGGACCCAAGTACCAGTACGGCGCCGGCTGCCTGTCGGACGGCGTGCTGGGGTCGTGGCTGGCGTTGGTGTGCGGCGTGGGCCAGGTAATCGATGCCCAAAAGGTCGCCAGCCACCTCAAGGCCGTCCACAAGTACAACCTCAAGCGCGACCTGACGGATCATGCCAATCCCCAACGGCCGAGCTATGCCTGCGGCAACGAGGGCGGGCTGCTGCTCTGCACGTGGCCCAAGGGCGGCGAGCTTTCGCTGCCCTTCGTCTATTCGAACGAGGTTTGGACGGGCATCGAATACCAGGTCGCCTCGCACCTGATGTTCATGGGCCTGGTGGAGGAGGGGCTCGAAATCGTGCGCACCTGCCGCGACCGCTACGACGGACGCGTGCGCAACCCGTTCAACGAGTACGAGTGCGGCCACTGGTACGCCCGGGCCATGGCGAGCTACGCCCTGCTCGAGGCCCTCAGCGGCGCCCGTTACGACGCGGTGGAAAAAGTCCTCTACCTCCGCCCTCGCATCGCCGGCGACTTCCGCTCGTTCCTCAGCACCGCCACTGGCTATGGCACGGTGGGGATGAAGGACGGAAAGCCGTTCGTCGAGGTCAAGGCCGGCGCGATGGAAATCCGGGCAATCAAGACCGAAGCGGCCTGACGGCGGTGTCGGGGGCGGCGAGGGGCATGGCGACAAGACCTTGGGCGGTCGGCCGTGTTGCCCCCGCGTGGTTCATCCCCGAGCCGCGCCAATCAATGCCGCGCAGATCCCGGGCAGATACACCAGGGAGGCCCAAAGCAGGCGTCTGGCCTGGGCGTCGGACGTGTGGCGGCTAAAGGCCGCGGCCGAGCCCAGATAGGCAAATCCCAGGACGAGGGCCATCGCGGCGTAGCCCGCGCCGGCGCGCCCGTCAAGACAGGGCAGAAGGCTGACCGGCAGAAGGGCCGCCGCGCCGCCCAGCGCCACCCAGCCGGCCAAACGCCCCGACGGATCGATGACGGTGGCCACCTTCAGCTTCGCGGCGGCAAAGTCCGCGCGGTGCAGCCAGGCAATGGCCATGGCGTGGGGAAACTGCCAGAAATAGACGATGCCGAACAAGGCCGCCGGCATCACACCGGAGGGAAACGATCCCGCCGCCGCGGCGCCGATCAGCGTGGGCATGGCGCCGGCCACTGCTCCCAGGGGCGTTTGCCACGCCGAAAGCGTCTTCATCGGCGTGTAGATCCAAACGTACACGACCCAACTTGCCGCCGTGAGCGCCGCGACCCTCGGCGACGCCAAGAGGACCAGGTACGCCATGCCGGCCGCGCTGGCCCCCACGCCGAACAGCGCCGCCTGGCGGGCGGTCAACCGGCCCGCAGGCAAGGGGCGCGAGGCGGTCCGGGCCATGCGCGCGTCGGACATGCGTTCCAGGCGTTGGTTGAGCGCCAAGGCGCCTGCGATCACCAAGGCGGCGCCGGTGATCGCGTGGACCCATTCCAGCCCGGCCGGTCCCTCTGGTTGGCTTACCAGGGCCGCCACGCCCATCGTCACCAACACCATGGCCACGATCCCCGGCCGCGTCAGCCGGAGGTACTCCCGGGCGATGGCCCAACGGCCTCGTCCGATTCCGGCAAGGACCGCGCCTCCGGGCCCGCGATCCTCCGGCGGCGCCGACCCGGATCCCGGATCGACTGGGGAATTCAAGGCGGACTCGGCCGGTCCGCCTCCAGGTCGATTATTCATTGCCGTGTGCCTCTGCTGCGACGTTGGCCAGGCGCGCGTGCCAGAGCACGAGGGAAACGGCGGTCACTAGCAGCAAGGACGCCACGGCCACGTGGGCCGTGGTCAGGACCGCCTGCCACGCCCCGCCGGCGACCACGGTGTATTCCACTTCCCAGACGTACTCGGTAAACCAAACCGGCAGGCCGTAGTTCGTCACCCAGGTGGCGGCGCCGAGGACCACTTGGAGGAGCATCAGCCCGGCGAGCAGCCGACCTCGTCGCACGATCCGTGCCGCGTGCCCCCGATCCGCGCGCAGTCGCAGAGCCAACCCGAGAATCCCCAGGAGCAACAGGCCCGCGACGATCACGTGAATCCAGACCCAAAGGGCGAACCAGAACGCGTGTTCGTGGGGCGTGAGATGGCGCAACTGGGCGCCGGCGACGATCTGGAGGTAGATGCCCACGGCGGCGGCCAGGGCGAGCGCAAGATCTCGCCGCGACATGTCGGCGCGCGGCGCGCGGGAAGGCGGCTCGCCCGCGGCCCGCCGCGCGGTCCACGCCGAGGAGGTGAACGTGACCAGCGAGGCGAGGCACGCGAAGACCAGCGGCGCGGTGCAACCGTGGATCTTGGCCAGGAGCCGCTCATCGGCAATGACGCGCAAGCCGCCCAAGACCCCTTGCAGGCTGACGCCCGCCACCGCCATCACGCCGAGCCAACCGACCCATCGCCGCTGGTCCCCGACCCACAGGGCCGTGGAGAGGGCGATGGTGAGGATTCCCACCGAGGCGGCAAGGAGCCGATGGCTGTGTTCCAGAAACACGTCGAACACCGACAGCCAGCTTTCCAGCGGATACAAAAACAGGTTGTATCCGAACGTGGAGGGCCAGTCGGGCACCGCCATGCCCGCCCGGTACGTGGTGACAAACCCGCCCATCCAGATCAGCGGAAACGCGGCGCTCGCCACGACCCATGCCAGCAGGTGGGCGACGGACGAGCGACAGGCGGTGGGGGAGGGAGGTTCGCGTTTCACGTTTTCTCCGCCGGGATTCGCGGGCGTCTTGCGGGCCGTTGCAGGGCGTTTCGCGAGTCTCTCGAAGGGTTTCGCGGAAAACGGGACGCACCCGTCGGCCGGGGCCTGAAGCGCGGACCGTTCCTATCTCGGCGCTTGCTGCCCCGCGGCGAGCGCCCGGACGTAATCCACCACGTGCCAGATTTCGTCGGGCTTCAAGGGCCCCGGGACGCCCGGCGCGGGGCCGGCGGCGGGCATGGGCGTGCCCTTGATGCCCACGCAGATCCTCAAGTACAAGTCGGCCGGACCGGAGCCGCCCTGAAAAACCCCCTTGCGGAAATCGCGCGGTCGCAAGCGCTGCAAGGGGAGTTTGAAGAGGCGGGCGAGGGCCGCCGTCTGTTCGGGCGTGACCCCTTTCTTCGACTTGTTCCAATCGTCGTACAGTTCCTTTTCCTCGCCGTTCCCGTCGCCCTCCGGACCGTGGCACTTCACGCATTGCGAGTCCCTGGCCAGGTACAGCTCGCGCCCCTTGGCGATCGAGGCGGCCAGCGCCTCCGGGCGGTCGACCGGCGGGCGGGGCGGCGGCTCGACCACCAGCTCCGCCGCGCGCCGCTCGGGCAGAAGCCATGACTCGACGGCCGAAAGCACGCCTTCTTCCCTCACCCGCTCCATGTCCGGAGGCAGATACGACTGCTCGTCCACCACCAGTTGCAAAAGATAAAGCTCCGTTTCTCCGCGGATGGCCAGATAGATGACGTAGTCGATCAGGGCCTCGCTTTCCTCGGGCGCGAGATGGGCGAACGAGGGCATGGCCGTGCCCGGCACGCCCCGGTACAGCGTGCGCTGGAGGTCCTTGCGGATCGGCTTGGCGCCGGAGCGGGTGGAGGTGTACTTGAACACCCCGCGGCGATAGTCGCGCGGATAGGGATCGAGCACGGCGGCGGCGGGGCCGGCCCCGTCGCCCGCGATCCCGTGGCACGTGACGCAGTGGCGCCGATACAGGCCCCGCTGGCGGCCCTGGGCATCGCCCGCCACGGCCCCGGCCGCCATCGCCAGCCGCTCCGGATCGAGCGGCGCGCCGTCGGGCACGCGCGGCTCGTTGGGCGTGCCGAAAAGCTGGGTCAGGGTTTGGCGGATCGCCGCCGCCTGCTTGGGGCTGACGCTCTCCGGCGGCCGCCCCTCGAGATTCAAGGGAAACTCGACCGGCGGCGAACGCCCGCAACCCGCCGCGAGGACCACCGCGGCCAGCGCAAGGCGGAGGGCGAACGACGAGGGACTCATCACGGCCACGCCCACGCTCACTTCTCGAATCTTGCGGGCGCCAGCTTGATGGTCCCTAGGTCGTTCACGCCGGCCCGAATCTCCATCTCGAAGCGCCCCCGCGGCCACTGCGGCGCGTCGAGGTATCCGGCGCGCTCGTGCCAGGCCTGGAACTCGATCTTGCCGACAGGCAGCTTGGCGATCCGGAACGCCCCGTCCAAGCCCGAAATCGCCACATACGGATTGTCGCGAGGGAGGATGAAGGCGCTTTCCCAGGGATGGTAATTGCAGGCGATGGGCACCGGCACGAGTTGCGACTTGTTGAATTTCCAGGTGGCGTCCACGTTCTTGCCCGGGGCCGGCGACAGGATGATGTTCGCCGGCAGGTCCCCCAGCGGCCGAAAATCGATGTTTTGCGCGATCGGGTCGGAGTTCACCGTGTAGAACTCCTGTTTGGGGTACCAGATGCTTAGGCAGTGCGGTATGAAGATGCAATCCCGGTTGTCGAGCTTGACTTGCTTGGGGAGCGAGGCCTCGATCTCCGGACAGATCTCCACCTTGCGGCTGCGGACATAGAGATAGACGTTGGCCAGGCCGCCGTCGGCTCCCACCATCAGCGATTCGTCGCGGATGTCGAACTTGCCGCAGCAGTCCACGTCCTTGTCAACCTTCAGCTTCTTACGTTCCGGGGCCTTGCCGTCGTAGACGAAGCGACCCACGAGGTCGCCCCACGCCGCCGACGCCCGGAGCACGGCCGGGACCCCCCAAGCCGCGGCCAGCGTTCCCACGCCCGCCACCGAACCCTGAATGAACCGCCGCCGACCGATCCGCGTCATCCAACGACTCCCTGCCTTCCGGTTGCCATCTCGTCCCGCCACTGCCACCGCCGCTTGTCCGCCATGCGCGGCACGGACGGCCGGCAACAGGCTCTCATGGTTTCTTTTCCGCCGCTTCGATCATCCGCCGAATCGAAACGCGGCTCCGCACGTATTCCTCGTAGTTTAGCAACAATTCCACGACCGCGTCGAGTTGCTCGACGCTGGAGCCGGGATAAATGTCCTGGCCCAGCCGCTGGTCGGGCGGGAAGTTGACCGGCATGGCCGTGTAGGGGAGCACCGACTTGGGACTGGCCAGCCAGCGGCGGAGGTATTCAGGCCGGATCCGCGCCGCGACGTCTTGGAGGTTTGGCGCCAAGGTGGTGCGGATCTCCCCGCCAGGACTGAAATCGCCCACCAGATGGCACTTCGCGCAGTACGTCGTCCGGTCGGTGACGAAGCGCATGGCGCGATCCATGCGCTCGGCTTGCCGGGCGTTGCCCGCCGCTCCCTGGGCGACCCGCGCCCGCGGCACGGAACTATACGGAAACTCCACCCCCGCCGTCGCCGCGAAGAAGTCGACCAGCTTGCGGGCCTCGGCGGGCGAGAGGGTGAATTTCGGCATTCTCAGCAGCAAGGCCGGGCGGATGACCTTGGGGTCGAGCAGGTAGTCGTAAAGCCATGACGGCTGCACGATGCGGCCTTCATGGACCAGCGCCGGCGGGACCCAGCCCCAGGCTTCGCTTCCAGCGGCGGTCGAGCCAGCGGCCTTCGCTTCGGCCAAAGCGAGCGGATAGAGGAGCCGGGCGAAGTCGCCGCCGCGCGGGGGCCGCCGGGCCGCGATCTGCTTGGGCGAGACGAGCACGCCCGCGCCCCCCACCGGCCACACCTTTCCCGCCAGGACCGCGGGCTCCCAGAGCGTGAAGACGTACTGCGGGTTGCCGTCTTCGTCCTCGGTTTCCTCCAAGTTTCCTTGCGCGTCGACCTGAGGCATGCCCACCAGTTCCGCGCGCGACAGCCCTCGCCGGTCCACCTGGAGCGATGCCGCCCGTTGCCGCTCGTCAATCTTCGGCAAAATGAAGTCGTGCTCGGGCATGGGGGGCGGATTGGGGAATCGGGCCGGGTCGTACTCGATGGTCCACCGCTCCATCTCCATCGTGTGGCACTGGACGCAGCCGTATTGGTCCAGCACCTTCCGGCCCTCGACGATCGCCTTGGTCGGCTCGTCCGGCTGGAAGACGTAGGGGGGCTTGGGCGGCTCGGCCACCAGCCCCAGCACGAACGTGATGATCGCCTCCCGCTCGGCCTCGGTGAGCGAGAATCGACCCATCAACAGGTGCTCGTTGTACGGTTTGTCGGCCGCCTTGCGGAAGTCGAAGCTTCGCGGGGCGCGGAGCTTTTGCCAGAGAAATCCCTCGCGTCGGCCGCCGCGGACCGCCTCCCGATAAAACCCCTCCTCGTTTTCCCCCCCGTCCGCCACGTCTTGGCGTTGATCCAGGAACGCCCCCACCTGTTCGAACGCCAGTTGCGACTGCTGTTTGCGGCCCCAGTCGGACAAGGCGGGCCCGATTCCCAACGCGTCTTCCATGCCCGGAATGTCGTGGCAACCGAAGCAGCCTCGCTTGCGGATGCTTTGCCGGCCCACGTAGCGGAGTTTCTTGGCGAGCCGGTCCTCGGGCGTCATCGGGCCCAGCAGTTCCGCCGCGTCGGGCGGGATTTCCGCCGCCATCGAGGTGGGAATGCCCTCGCGGAGCCGCCGCGCAGCCTCTTCCGGCGCAAACGTCTTCGCCAGATACAGCAACGCCAGTTCGTCCAAATCCGACTCGACCAACGGCGCCATCGCCGGGGGCCCCGCGTCTTTCGACGACAGCAGGTAAGCCGCGATGTCGGCCGCGGGATCCTCGGCGTGCGGCGGGACCGTCTCGCGGCCCGCCTCTTGCCCCGCCGGTCGAGAGGCCGAAGTCGAGGGCGTTTCCAACAGGGGGCTGGGCATCAACGTTCGCGGCGCGTGCCGCGAAGGATCGCGAATCCAACTCGCCAGCCAGGCCGCCGCATTCCGGCCGCGGAACATCGTCCCGAGATGCGACAAATCGGGGCCCTGCGCGGCTTGCGCCTCGGGGAAGTCTCGGTGTCGGTGGCACGCCAGGCAGCCTTGGGTGCGGAACCATCGCTTTCCACGTTCCGCCGAGGGCGCCGCGGCCGCCGCCTCGGTCGCCGCGACTGGCCGACTGGCCGCGAGCAGGTATTCGGCCATCGCGCGGATCTCGACCGGCTCGAAGCGGCGAACCGCGTCCAGGGCTGCCCCGTCAAGATGCTCGTGCATCCCGAACAATCGCGGCATGCGCGTCGCGGGACGAAAACCCGCCGGATCGCCGATCCGGGCGACAATCGCCGCCGCATCGAGCCGCTCGGCCACGTCGCGGAGGCCTGGTCCCACCTTGCGCATCGTGCCTGGCCGAGAGTGCTCCGCCGCCAGGATCCCTGCCAGAGCCCGCGACCCGCTCCGCAGCCGCGGCGATCCTTGCAGCGCGCTGGCCAATTGGCGGCGCGTGGCGGCGTCGTCGGGGCGGGCAACCAGGCGGTTTGCCAGACGGCGCTCGGCGGGCTCGAGCCCAGGGTCGGCCAAGAGTCCCAACGCGGCCTCGTGATAGTTGGGTTCCAAGCGGAGGTCCGGGCCGATGCGCCGTCCCGACGCGTCCCATCCGTTCAGCTCGTGGCACCCAAAACAGCCCAGTTGCCGCACCAGGTGATAGCCCGCCAGAAGCTTCGGCGCCGGCGGTTCGGCGAACCGCGCGCTGGGCTCCAGATCGCTCACCTCGTGATGGCACTTCAGGCAATTGCTCTGGAGAAACCGCTTGGGGCGCATGGGAAAATCCCAATCGTGGTTCCAGAACCACCGATGGGACCGGCGCCATTCGGCCCGTTGACGCGGATCGTTGGGCGTGTGGGAGGCGAACCGGAACTCGGTCGCGCTTCCCTGCCCGTCGTGGCAAATCGTGCACCCGTACTCGGCCGCCGGGTGCGGGCTTCGCGGGCCGCAATACAGATCCAACCGCGGATGGGGCCGGTGGGGCTGCGGCAGAGCCCTGCTGATTTCCTCCGGCCACGCCCTGGCGATTCCCTGATGGCACGTCACGCAGCGGTCGAAGCGGGGCGCCTGGCAGAAGTTGTAATCGATGGGAAGGTCGGGGAGCCAAATCTGTTCGATCGCCAGCGGCCGGCCCAGGGCGTCGATAAACGGCAAACCGAGAAACCATTTGGCGAACGCGGACGGCCGCCTGGACGCGGTGTTTTCCGACGCAGCGGGCCGATTCGGGGCGGCGTCGGCGTTCGCCTGGGGGGGCGCCGACTCCAGCGCCGCGGCCGCCTTGACCGCCTCCGGTTCGATCTGGTCGCGGAACGCCCGCTGATAGCGTTTCCATTCCCGCCGGTGGTCGGCCGCCACCATCCACACCGTGACCGCCAACATCGCCAGCGACGCGGACGCGAAAATCGCGTGCAGCCGCCGGATGTTGTAGAAGGTCTCGGTCGAGGTCCGCATGGCGTCTCCCGGTCCGCGGCAAGCCGCCGCCGTCCCAAACGTCAGAAGTTGAAGTAATACTCGGGCATGCTCACCACGTAGCTCAAGTTGCATGTCCAGCGGAGGAGCATCTTGATCGGCAGGGCGAGCATCATCATCAAGAGCAGGATCATGGCGGTGAACCGGGCCTTGCCCATCCTCGCCAGATGGCGCCGCATCACCGTGCGGCCCAGCGCGAAGGGAATTCCCCCGAAATAGACGACCAGGGCCGCCATGCCGGCGATTTCGCGCCAGACAATCGCGGCAAACTGCGCCAGCCCGCCGTCGGCCGAGGGTTGCGGCACGGGAAGCCCCAGCCAGCTCGTCCAAAACAACTCGGCCAGTTTCACGTTGTCCAAAAGCGGCATTTTGTGCGGATCGCGCGGCTCGTACAGTCCGAAAAAGCTCCAGTTCGGCCCGCGAAGGAACGTCCCCACCAGGATCAACAAAATCCACAACTGGAGGAAGCCGAACATGAAGACCACGTAACCGAATCGCCGCCCGGCGATCGAGTAGTAGCCGGAGCCTTCGGGCTTGAAATCCAGAAAGGGCACAAGCGCCAGGCCGAGAATGATCAAGCTGGGCAGGACCACGCCGGCGATTGCCGGATCGAAGAAGACCAGCATTTCCTGCAAGCCCACGAAGTACCACGGGGCCTTGGAGGGATTGGGGGTGACGGAGGGGTTGGCGGGCTGCTCCAACGGGGCCCGCAGCAGCAGCGCCCAGACAATCAACAGCGCCGTCAACGCCACCATGCAGATAAGTTCGATGTACACCAGGTCGGGCCAGACCAGTGTCTTCTCGCCGAAGTCCTTTTCGCGCGGGGGCCGCCCCTGCCGGAGCCGCCGGTCGTTCTCCACCGCCTGGGCCGCGCCCAGCCAGGTGAAGAAACCGAGCAGGAAGATCATGGCCACGATGGGCACGTTGTCGGGCTTGAGCACGATCTGGGCGAAATTCGGATCGGCCAGCGACAGGTTCAGGAAAAGCATCGCCGCGTTCAGCAGGCCCCAGGCCGCCCAGGGACGCACGAAGAACTCCCGGCCCAGAAACAGGACCGTCAACGCGGCCAGCGACCCGAAAAAGAACGTCACCGGCCCGAGCGCGGCGTCGATCGCGGTCTTGATCGAGGCGGGCAGGCCGGGCGGTTCGCTTCTTCCGGCCCAAGCGGCAAACATCGCGAACGCCGCGGCCAGCGCCAGCCAGGCTCCAGCCCGATGGCGCGCGCCGCCCCCCGCGCGCAGCCCCCGACACGCCGCCGCCGCGTTCATCGCCGCCGCCAGGGCGTGCAGGCCGACGAGCGTGGCCGCGATCTCCTCGAAGAACTCCTGCCCATCCACGTGCATGATTCCAAGCCGCGATGAATTCCGGATTGCCTGAGTGTAACGTTCTGGGTGTAACGTTCTTTCCCTGCTTCCCGCTCCGTCCTCTCCCTCCCCGGCGCCCCTACAGCGGCCCGCTGATTCCGCCGTCCTTGCGAACGCGCCAAAAATGAATGGCCATCAAGAACGCCGCGGCCAGCGGAATGGCGATGCAGTGAAGCACGTAGAAGCGGTTCAATGCCTCCTCGCCCACGGTCCGCGCGCCGAGCAGGACATATCGGGCGTCGGAGCCGCTGGTGATCAGATCGACGCCGTCGAGGGTAAGCAGTTGCTGTCCGGGCCCTTCGTGCCCCAAAAGCGGTGCCGCCTTGGCCATGTTCGATCCCACCGTCACCGCCCACATCGACAACTGGTCCCAGGGCAGCAAGTACCCGGTGAACGACAATAGCAAGGTCAGGACGAGCAGGACCACGCCGATGACCCAATTGAACTCCCGCGGCGGCTTGTAGCTGCCGGTCAGGAACACGCGGAGCATGTGGAGCCAGACCGTGATGACCATGGCGTGCGCGCCCCAGCGGTGGATTTCGCGGAGCACGCCCAGCGAAACCACGTCGCGCAGGGCCAGCATGTCGTTGTAGGCCCATTGGACCGTCGGCCGATAGTAGAACATCAACAGCACGCCGGTGATCGTCTCGACCAGGAAGAGGAAAAACGTGATCCCGCCCATGCACCACGTGTACTGGAGCCGAACGGCGTGTTTGGGGATCGCCACCGGGTGGAGGTGGAGGATCCAGTTCGTGAGGATCACGAGGACGCGGTTCCGCCGGTCGATCGGGGCCGGATGCCGGAAGATGCTCTTCCACAACTGCGATTGGCGGACCTTGTCGCGAAGTGACATGCGTTGCGGCAAAAAGAAAAGAGGCGGGTTGAGGGAGGGGCATTGAACCAAGAACGGGAAACAACCTGAGCGCGCCCACGCGACGCGCCCGCCCGGCGATCCTACGGCCTCCTTGAGGCTTCGGGACGAACCGATCGCCGACGCGACTCCCTTTTCGATCCTTCCCCGTTCATCCTGGCACGTAGCAGCCCGGATCGGTCCATTGGCCCAATTCCTCTCGATAGGTCTTGCTCGTGTCGACTTCCAATTGGCCGTCGTCGGCGATGCGGATGGCGCAGCGTTCCAGGGGCCGGGGGGCGGGCCCCTCGAGGTTGATCCCCTCGGCCGAAAATCCGCTCCCGTGGCAAGGGCATTTGAAACGCCGCTCGTTGGCCTGCCAAAGCGTAATGCAGCCCAGGTGCGTGCAAACCGTCCGCAGGGCGAAGATCTGGCTCTTGCCGCGATACGAGCCGTGGACGACCCAAATGCCGAAGCGCTCCTTGAACGTCGTCCGCACGGTGTGGGGCGGATAATCCGCGGGCTGGCCGACTTTGAACCGGCTGGGCGGTTCGGCGACCGCGTTGGGCATCAAGAATCGGGCCGTGGCCGCGGCCCAAAGCCCGCTCGCCAGACCCAAGGCACTGAACCCCAACCCTAGCGCCGAGCCGAACATCGCGCGCAACAGCCCGCGCCGCTGGCCATCGACGCGCGCAGCCGAAGGTTCCGCGGCCGGTTTCGCCGCGAGCGTCTTGTCTGTTTCGTGAGAATGCTTCATCGCACGCGCCCTGAAGACCCGACGACTGCGGCCACCGAAGGCCGCGCGGGATCTCGCTACCTTGGTTATGTTGGCCGCCGTCGGTGGTGTCAACCTGGGATCAGGCGGAAGGATGATTTTTGCCGCCTTTTGGCGAAAAAAATACAAACTACCTGTTTCTCGTTTCGAGCAGGCCGCCGCGTCGCGCGGGTCTGGGGCCTCTTGCGGAACCCCACGCCCGCGCCTCTTGGACCAGCCGCCCGATCCTGGTAGATTCAGGGCGCCGTTGGCGGGGGCTGTCGCGATTTCCTTGGCGAAGTCCACGAAAATGGGATCGCCCCCTTCGGCGGTACGGGGACACACACGTTTTTCGGCCCGAAACGGCCCGAACATGAGCCAGTCCCCGGTGTGGGAACGGTTACGAGTCAGGGTGGAACGCGCAGGGAAATCCCGGCGCAGACCGCGTAGATCGAGGCATTTGGGATGAGCGAGCAGGAACATCGCGGGCACGGTTGTTGCTCCCGGGGTTGCGGCGCCCTCTGGGCGGCGGACATGACGCGGCGGAGTTTCATGGTCGGTGCGGGCGCGCTGGCCTTGGGCGGGGCGTTGGGCAGCGCCGCCGACTCGGCCCGCGGTCTTGCCCGGTCCAATCCCCCTCCTCCGAAACCGCTGCGCATGCAGCCGGTGCTCGTATACAAGATCGCCCAGCGGCGCGAGGCCACGAGCTGGCGAACATGGTCCGGTCTGATCACCGAGGCCCACGCCGACGAGGAACGAAACCGCATTCGCGCCGAACTTCAGGCCATGGCGGCCAAGAGCGACTTTCCCCTCGACGTGCTCCCCCTGGTCTCGGTGCGCAACCCCGATGAAGCCAGGCAGGTGGCCGCGGCCGACCACGACGGGGTGATCCTGTACCATGCGACCGACACAGGCAACCCCTACGGCGGCATTTCCACGTTGATGGCCCTGCTCGACGCGAACAAGCTGAACGTCGAGTTCACGCGGCATCGGAGCGGGCCTGCCTACCGCGGCTACATCTTCACCCATCCTCAGTTGCTGCGCCAGCGAACCGACGCGTTCCAGAAGCCGGGCAACCTGGACGTACAGGACGTGGTCGTGGACGAATACGACGAGCTGCTGTGGCGCTTGCGGGCGCTGAACGGCCTGAAGCGGATCCGCAACCGGCGGATTGTTTGCATTGGTGGACCCGCGGGTTGGGGGGCGGCCGGACGCGAGGCCCCCGCCCTCGCTCGCCAACGCTGGGGACTGGAATACCTCACCGTCCCCCACCAGGAACTCGGCGCGCGGATCCAGGCCGCGATGGCCCAACCCCAACGGGTCGACCGGTGCCGAACCGAGGCCCGGACGTATCTCGAAGCCCCCGGCGTCACCTTGCTGCCCTTGCAGGAAGAGCTGACCACGGCCGAGCTTCTGGCGGGCAAGGGACGCGCGGCGACGCTCGACGCGATGCGCGGGTTCGTGGAAAGGGCCTTCGTGCTTGCCGAGGTCTTTCTGGATCTCATGGAGGAGCACAAGACGAGCGCCATCACCGTGGCCGAGTGCATGACCGCCATCCTCCCCATCGCGCAGACCACCGCGTGCCTGGCGCTGACGCTCCTCAACGACTCGGGCTATTTGGCTTTTTGCGAATCCGATTTCGTCGCCATTCCCACGGGCCTTCTGCTCCACGGGATTTCGGGCAGGCCCGTCTTCTTCTGCAACCCCACCTTCCCGCACCGCAACGTGATGACCTTTGCCCACTGCGCCGCGCCGCGCAAGATGGATGGAAAGAACCTCGAACCGGTGTTCATTCGGACGCACTTCGAGTCGGATTTCGGCGCGGCGCCGCGGGTGGCGATGCGCCGCGGCCAGGAGCTGACCGCGATCGCGTCCAACTTTGCCCACACCCGCTGGGTCGGATTCCGCGGCCGCATCCTCGACCATCCGACGCTGGACGTCTGCACGACCCAGTTGGATGTGGCCATCGAGGGCGACGGCGCCCGCCTTGCCCGGGAAATGGGCGGATTCCATTGGATGCTGGGCTACGGCGATTACCTGCGCGAAACCGGCTACGCCCTGAAAAAGGCCGGCATCGAGTGGCTGAACGTCAGCGAAAAAACCGCCTGAGCCGAGCGGCCGCGCCGCGGAAAGAGGGGACTGAACTCACCGCGGACGCTCAACCACCTCGAACGCCGAGCCCTTGATCCGACGCAATTCCTCGTGCATCGGCGGAATGCGGGGATCGGGGGCCACCGAGATGGCCCAATCCAGGCCGTTGTCGGCCACGAACATCCCGTACTTCTTCAAGCCCTTGAGAATCGCCTGGACGTTCGGCGAAAAGCCGTCGATGGGGTAGTCGCCTTTCAGCCGGATCCGCTCGCCCATCCTTGGCAGGTCGGGGTCGGTCAGGCGGCTGGCATAGTGGGTTGCGGGGAAAACGTAGGCGCGACGCGTCCTGCGGACCGTCACCCGCATCGCGTGCTGGACCATCCCCCGTTTCAGCTCATCGTAGCGGACTACGGCGGGGAAGATCGGCAGCCCCGCCGCGTCCGCCGAGGTCCAGCCGTCCGGGCGAAGCTTGTTCGACTTCAGGTCGAAGACCGACGCCTGCGCCGCCTGCCAGCCGGCATCCGTCTTGCGGGCCTGGTAGAATTCATAGAGCATTCCACGCACCGGATCGACGACAATCGCGTGGCGGTCGCCCCCCTCGCGCAGCCTGTCGCGCTGCACGTCGTCGAGCGTCAGGTTCTTTCCCTGGTAGTTGACCGGCCATCCTTCAATGGGGACATTTTCCGGGATGGGGAACGGCCCTTCATCCGACTCGTGGGGGTAGGCGACAATCTTCACAGGCAGCTTCTTCTGATCCGGCGGCACCAAGATGAACCCCATGTCCTGGTTGTGGCGAAACGGCTTGTCGGCCCCGATGGACCTGATGATGTTCGCCGAATTGGGATGGACCGGCCACTGCGAGACATCCTGATTCCACGGATTGTCGGCCGGGAAGACTTGCAGAGACTCCAGGATCTTGTCGGCCTCGGGCGTGTCGAAGGAGATTGGCTGGGTAATCGCACTTGCTGGTGTCCTCGCATTCTTGCTCGAACCGTCCGCCAATACTTCGTGCCCGGCCACGAAACCAGGCCGACCCGCGAACAAGACAAGCAACCACATCCGCAAAACAGCAGTCTTCAAGGCCATCGGTTTCATGGTTCTGGGAGCCTCCTTGGCAGTCATGCTGAAGACACTGGAGCCGGCCGGCGGCGCGGAAAGCCGCGCGACGGCGCCGCGCCTGCGGGCTGTTTACGAGGCATTTTTGCGGTGCTACACTCAGCGCGTCAACGCCTGCCGCGGCTACATCTTCACCCATCCTGAATTGCTGCGGCAGCGGACCGATGCGTTCCAGAAGCCGGGCAACCTGGACGTGCAGGACGTGGTCGTGGACGAAAACGACGAGCTGCTTTGGCGCTTGTGGGCGCTGAACGGCCTGAAGCGGATCCCCAACCGGCGGATTGTCTGCATCGGTGGACCTGCGGGCTGGGGGGCGGCCGGACGCGAGGCCCCCGCTCGTGCTCGCCAAGGTCAGCGCGGTGCTGACCAAGGCCGTCGACTACGGCATCGTGCAACTCTATCTCGACGGCAAGAAGCTCGGCGGCCCGATCGACCTGTTCAACAACGGCGTCATCCGCATCGATCCCCCCGTCCCGCTCGGCGCCCACGAATTGACCGAGGGCAAGCATAAGCTCACCGTCGAGATCGTCGAGGCCAACGAGAAAGCGGTCAAGGCGTACATGTTCGGGATCGATGAACGGAAACTGGAACGAGAAGAATGACGCAGAAAAGGCGATAGGGCAAAGGGGGACATTCTATACTGCCCGCGGCATCAACTGATGTTTTGTTCGTAGTTCCGGCTTGAGACGGTTTTCCGCCAGCGAGCCGCCTGAGGGCGGGACTACGAACGAGGCGGTTGGAGCCGCGGGCAGTGTGCTTTTTGGGGGCCACGCCCTGCTCTGGGGGTTAATCCATCTTTGCCAGAGGAGAATGTCGCTGGCTTCTCGCGCTTAGACCCGAAAATCGATGTGACCTCCCTTCGCCGCATTCTCAGCACCGGACGCTTCAAATCCGGCCTGCTGAGGTTGGTTCATCGGGCGGCAAATCCCTTCCTTTGGGAGAGAGACGTGCTGGATTTCCGTCCGCCCGCAGCGAGGCCCCCAGGAGTTGTTTACGTGCCCCCAGGAGTTGTTCACACGCCCCCAGGAGTTGTTCACAGGCCCACAGGGCACCCCGGAATCCCCCCGCGGCCAGGAGTGGTTCATGAGCCCCCAGGAGTTCTTGATGTCCCAACCCGCGCCCATGCCAACGATTGCGTTCATCTCAAAGTCCTTTCGTGTTTGAGGTTGCGTTGTGCGGTCGCGTGACCGCTTCTAATCTGCCTAGCGAGGGTCGCTGCGGAGAGGGGCCACGAAAAATGGGCCGCGGACGCAAGCCTGAGGTATGTTTGAACGAGACGCCTCCACCGTTTCCTTGCGCCGGGGCGGTTGCCGTGGGCTGGCGTTCTGGCAGGCATTGGGTGTTGTGATGTTGTCGGTGGCTGGTTCGACCACGCTGATCCAACGGAACCTGGAGCGGCTTCGCGCCGGGGACGAGTCGGCGCGGCAGGAATTGATCGGCTGCGCGTGCCGGCGGCTGGAACGTCTCACGCGCAAGATGCTCCGCTGCTGGCCGCGCGTGCAGCGCTGGGAGCAGACCGATGACGTGCTGCAAAACGCCCTGCTGCGCCTGTACCGGTCGCTGTCCGACACCGCGCCGGAAGACGGGGTCGGCTTCTTCCGTCTCGCGGCGCTTCACGTCCGCCGCGAGCTGCACGACCTGGCGAAGCACTACTACGGACCGCGAGGCATCGGCGCGAACCACGCCACGGCGGCCTGGCGGAGCCGCGCGGAGGGCGAACCGCCGGATGCCCTCGACGCATTGGCCTCGACCGGCGACGGCGATCCCGCGCGCTTGGCCGCGTGGGCCGAGTTCCACGCGCAAGTGGACCGCCTGCCCGCCGAGGAACGCGAGGTGTTCGACTTGCTCTGGTATCAGGATCTCTCGCAAGCGGAGGCGGCGAGCCTGCTTGGCGTGTCCGAGCGCACGATCAAGCGGCGCTGGGCGGCGGCGCGGGTCCGCCTGCACAAGATTCTCGGCGGGACCCTGCCGGAGTGCGAAGGGCCGCTCCACGCCGACGAGGCCCGGGCCAACGAGCCATGACGGACGACAGCGCGTTGCTCGACCTGATCGTCGAGTGGGAGGAGCGGCGCACCGCGGGCGAGGCGGTGTCGGCCGAGGACCTCTGCCGCGACCGTCCCGCCCAGGTCGATGCGTTGCGCGAACGCCTGCGCGCGCTGGCCGCGGTGGACGGCGCGCTGGGGCCCGAACCCGACGATGCCGGTCCGCCGTGCCCCGTGCCCACCTGCGTCTGGTCGCCGCCTTGCGACGGCGCCGAGCCGGAGCCGGTCGATCCCCGGCCGGTGGTCACGTGCTATGAGATCGATGCTCGCCTCGTTGAGGCACTACATGGGACGCTGAAGACCTGCCGCCTGTTATGCAGGGATCGTGGGGTTACGTTGACGTACGAGGTTCGCCACGAGGACTACATTGAGGCGCGGACAATGGCCAATCGGGGCCTGTTTCGGGAGGATGCGGAGCCGTATCACTGTGTCATCATGAACCCACCCTACCGGAAGATCAACAGCAACTCGCAGACAAGGCTGCAACTTCGGGCCATCGGCATTGAGACGAGCAACGTATACTCGGCATTTATGTTGCTGGCTGCCCGGCAGTTGGCCGAGGGAGGCGAGTTCGTGTCGATCAGTCCTCGAAGCTTCTGCAATGGTCCGTACTTCCGCCCGTTCCGCCGGGAACTCCTGAGCCTGCTTGACTTAAGACACCTGCACGTCTTCGAGTCGCGAACCGATGTGTTTCGCGAGGACGAGGTTCTTCAGGAGAACGTCATTCTATATGGCATTCGCGCGGTTGGCCAAAGCGCCACTATTGAGGTGTCAATCACGAGCCGTGACGGCCACGTATCTCGGTGGACAGTCTGCTCGGACCAGGTGGTCCGGCCGGATGACCGTGAGGCAATCATTCACATCATTACGGATGCGGACG